>ERZ1673736.598-NODE-598-length-55446-cov-13.044863_pt1 | contig 55446 bp, 33 predicted proteins | sample MGYA00580212_ERZ1673736 | MGnify/ENA primary metagenome ERZ1673736 (study PRJEB41218, sample SAMN15661752) | gut metagenome | host: Homo sapiens | place: Canada: London | collected 2015-08-20/2019-03-30 | study: EMG produced TPA metagenomics assembly of...
ATGTACGGTTCTTAGGGGAGAAGGGGGCAGCAATGCCCTTGACTTACCCGATATCGAAAAACAAGGGGACTTCTTTGTCGAATCCCCTATTATCCTGCTGGCGGCCCTTATCTGGTATCTCAAAATTTTCAAGGACGGCATCTATTGTACCTTTCCCCATGCGGTGGAACTGCTGAACAAACCGTATTCGGATCTGTTTATGATTCTGACCTCTTATCCGGAACTGGAAAACTACCTTTCTCCCTTTATGGATGCATGGAAAAGTGGGGCACAAGACCAGTTGATGGGCCAGATAGCTTCGGCAAAAATCCCCCTTACCCGAATGATTTCGCCACAACTTTACTGGGTAATGACCGGCAATGACTTTTCATTGGACATCAATAATCCGGAAGAACCGAAAATTCTGTGTGTGGGTAACAACCCCGACCGCCAGAACATCTATTCCGCAGCGCTCGGACTATACAACTCGCGTATCGTGAAACTCATCAACAAGAAGGGACAACTCAAAAGCACGGTCATCATCGACGAGTTGCCCACGATTTATTTTCGCGGGCTCGACAACCTGATCGCCACGGCCCGGAGCAACAAGGTGGCGGTGTGTCTCGGCTTTCAGGATTTCTCCCAGCTCAACCGTGACTACGGTGAAAAAGAGTCCAAGGTCATCCAGAACACGGTGGGCAACGTGTTCAGCGGGCAAGTGGTGGGTGAGACCGCCAAGACGCTTTCCGAACGCTTCGGCAAGATACTCCAGAAACGCCAGTCCGTTTCCATCAACCGGCAGGACGTTTCCACCTCCATCAACACGCAGCTCGACGCGCTCATTCCGGCATCCAAGATTTCCAACCTTTCACAGGGTACATTCGTCGGTTCCGTGTCGGATAATTTTAGGGAGAAGATAGAACAGAAGATTTTCCATGCCGAAATTGTCGTGGACCATGCCAAAGTCAGCGCAGAGGAAAAGGCTTATAGGAAAATCCCGGTCATCAATGAGTTCAGGGACAAGGAGGGCAACGACATCATGCTCCAGCAGATACAACGCAACTACGACCGGATCAAGGCGGACGCCCAGGCCATAATCAACGAAGAGATGCAACGTATCAAGAGTGACCCGGAACTCTGCGAAAGGCTGGGACTGAAAACCGGAGAAGAGACGGAAAACGAAGAGGATAATGAAAATTAACTACCGACACGACCGTTTTTTCAAAAATATTCCGCATATTTGAATTATAAAAATAGAATAAAACGGCAGATTACGGGACGTTTTCTGCCGATTAAACACATAAGTCGCAAAATGTCTCAGGTAGAAATCTGGTAAATTTCAAAAAACGATGGCTATTGCGTGAGGCTTATGCTATATCTTATAGCGTGAGCCCATGCAAGTTATCGTTTGGGTTTTACCAGAGCCTCTACCTGAAACTGCATGGGTTTCATGCTTTTTACAAATAGAGGTATGGCAAAAATACAAATCATCATGCCTGTCACATTGGACGGGTTTCTACCGGATAAGAACGAGGAGCTGATGGAATGGCTCGGAACAGACCGGAACGGCTTTCCGTATTGGAAAGAACGGGCGGTTTTCAATATGTATCCACATTACGGAATGATTGATTTGATGAATGCTAAGGATAGGCATGAAAGTGACTGCACCTTCTTTATGATAGTAGAAGACGAAAAAAGTGCAGAATATGCAAGCGGAACTTTTCTCTACCGACTCGTGGATGAACTTGTCATTTATCTGTTGCCCTTGTCATACAAAACCGGAAAAAACATAACCGGAAGAATACAATACGGACAATGGACATTATTGGAATGCAAGACATTCAAAAACAATGTATGCAGGCTGGTATACAAGTTAAAGGAATAAAAGTCACTTCAACCCGTATTTTTTCATTTTCTTATATAGGGCTGTACGGCTGCAACATAATTCGATAGCAGTTTGACTGACATTGCCCTTATTTTTCACCAACAGACATTGAATTTTTTCCTTTTCATCTGTAAAGACATTGTTCAAATCCAAGTCATTTATGCCCAACAATGGTGCATCTGCAACCAACACAGCACGCTTGATTTTCCCACTCAGTTCCCGCACGTTACCCGGCCAGTTATAACGCAACATATATTCTTTCGCTTCATCTGTAAAACCTTCATTGGCGACACGAATTCTTCGGGAATGTTCCTTCCTGAAAAATTCGGCGAGCGGAAGTATATCATCCTTACATTCGACAAGCGGCGGCTGGACAATCACCAGTTCAGCCAAACGATAGTACAAGTCTTCTCGGAATCGCCCTTCCCGTATCGCTTTCTCCATATCCTCGTTGGTTGCCGAAATGATACGTATATCTGTCCGTTGAACTTTTCTGCTACCGACCGGAGTAAATTCCTTTTCCTGTAGTACACGGAGCAGAAGCTGCTGCATGGCATGAGGCATATTCCCGATCTCATCCAAAAACAGGGTTCCGCCTTTTGACGTTTCGAAATAACCCTTGATATCAGTCAGGGCTCCGGTAAAAGAGCCTTTAACCGCACCGAAGAATTCGGATGCAAGCAAGTCGCCGGGGATGCCTCCGCAATTGATGGCTATAAAAGGTTTGTCACGCCTATCACTATATTGGTGAATCATCTGCGCTATGACTTCTTTTCCGCTACCGCTGGGACCGAGTATCATAACCGAAATGTCAGAAGGAGCAACCCGACAGGCAAGAGATGCCGTTTTTCTGGCTGCAATGCTTTTCCGTTCTACAAATGAACGCTCCTTTCGCACAACTGCCGGCTGTTTCAACAAGCCATGCATCAAATCCAGCAGGGATTCCTTGTGTACCGGTTTGAGAAGATAATCCTCAGCCCCTAGTTTAATCGCACGGACAGCATCTGCACAACAGGCATAATCTGTCATTACAATGAAAGGGATGTTTTGTCTGGTACGAAATAGCCAGTCCAGTAAGTGGATACCATCACCATGCGGAAGTCGTACGTCACTCAGAATCAGATCAATCTGATTCTGTTGAAGGATATTACGGGCTTGAGGCTCGTCTATGGCGGTTAGCACTTCGTATTCCGCTTTTTGCAGCCATTTCTTAAGCATACCGGAAAGTATCAAATTGTCTTCAACTACCAATATCTTCATGTTTGTACAATAGTTTATTCGATTCTTCAATCAGTTTTCTTATCCATTCCATTACTGAAAGAATGCAGTCATTAACAGTTTTTTCTTCACAGTAAGTATTACGCAACAGACATTGCAGTTCACGTAAAACAGCATCTTTCCCAAGCATTTCCCATGCGGGTAGCATTCTGTGTAATAGAGAACGAACCTTGTCGAAATCTTTTGTTTTCAATGCCACATCCAGTTCTTCCAGCTCTCTTTCGGACTCTTGTATGACCAGAGCCAGCATATAATCACGTTCATCCGTATTTTCAAACAAGGATGAAAAATCAAACTCGGTCCGTACGAACGGTTCTGCCCTATATACTACGGTCGAAAGGAAAGACATCAATTCCTTTGTATCAAAAGGTTTATGGAGGACACCGCAGAAACCGGACTGAGTATACACACTGTTATTGCCATCTTCACGTGCTGTCATTGCTGCCACCGGTACCGTTTTTGAATTACCGATGTCTGAGCTACGCAATAGTTTCAACAGATTAAAGCCGTCCATACCCGGCATCTGTATATCGGTAAGCACCAAATCATAGCCGGGATCTTCCAAAGCAGTCATCACTTCCTGCACCGTATTACAAACCGTACATTGTATCCCACGCCTGCCCAGTATGTCTTCAGTAACTTTCAGCAGAATACGGTCGTCGTCAACTACCAGTATTTTTGCAGGCAGCAATAACAACCGGCTGCTCTCCCGAATACAGGCTTCAACCATATCGTCTGTTTCAGGTAAAGGAAATACCAGATTGAACGTACTTCCATTTCCCGGACTGCTGGCCAGTTCCAACGAACCGCCTAATACCTTTACCAATCCCTTTGTCAGATAAAGCCCGAGACCAAAACCTTCTGAATTGATATTGGGGGCGGCACGCTCGAAAGGTTCAAATATACGTTTTTGAGTTTCCGTATCCATTCCTATACCGGTATCACATATCTCTATATGGAGTTTACCATCCAGATATTCCGTCTGAAAGCGGATTGAACCTGAAGGGGTGAACTTGATGGCATTTGTAAGCAGATTGGACAATACCTGCTCCAGCTTGTCCACATCCCCCAACAAGGTTACATCTGAGTTCAGGTGCGACGAATGGAACATAAGAGCCTGTACATTTGCTTTCCGGGAGAACTCGTCTGTAATCCTTTTCAAAAAATCACCAAGACGAAAGGGGGAAACTTTTTTCATATCCTTGCTCTCATTAATACGGTAAGCATCCATCAGATTGTTTACCAGATGTAATATGTGCCGACAGGAATAACGAATATCGTCCAAATAACTTTCACGCTTTTGCATCTCCAAGGTTTTCGATGCCAGATCCGCACAATTATGAATATTGCCAATCGGCCCCCTTATATCATGAGAAACCGTCAGAATAACTTTGTTGCGCATATCCAGCAGATCCTCATTCTCATGAACAGCCTGTTTCAATTGCTGTTTTATCTTCTCCTCCTTATGAAAGTCTGAACGGATAATCAGAAAGGAACCGATAAGCAAGACCACAGTAATCGCCAACACAAATACAAAAATACGGGATGACTCCTTGTAGGCGGAAAACATTTCTTTTCCACGCTCCATTAAAGAGTATTGAACCTGCTTATCAAGGGAAATGATAAGCTGGTATAACTTCCAATTCAACATCTTATTCTGCAGACGTAGGCTGTCTGCAGATGACTCAATCTGATTGCTTTGATAAACATGGCTGGATATTAGCGTATCATTCAGATGCAACAGCGCACTATATTTATTAGGTATATACAATGTCTCCTTTTTACCAAATAGCCCCGCCAATCCTTTCTTTTTTCGGACTATCTTCTGCACTCCGAAAGCATTCTTTAACATGTCAGACAATTGCACCGACAAAATACTATCCGTTCTCGCTTGGTTTTGGATTATGTTCATAAGGTTATACAAATGTTTTTCTTTTTGCGCTAACAATTGTCGTAAAGTATCTATCCGCCCCGGACGGATAAATTCCCGGCAAGGCTGTTTTAAACATACAAGAAGGGAGTCCGTCGTATTACGGAATCTACTGTACTTTTCATAATCCTTCTTCGACCATATGATGACAGACTCTCCGTATGTGGCAAGGGTGGTGATCCGGTGATGGATTATGTTTATATCGCCATGAATGGAATGAAGACCTGCTATTTCATTTTCCAACTTATTCAAACGGATATGCCCATTCAATACTGTGACAGCTGAAACGCCAATAATAACAACCAATACAATATAGCTTAAGACAATTTTATGATGCAACAATAAATTCATTTAAAAGGAAACAAGATAATAAATTTAAACAAACTAACAAAATCAACTTATAACCTCACTTCTAATACGTTGGACGATTTGAATGTCCAGATTTAAATTCACCTTATCAGATATATTTACACAAGTTTGGATTTTTACAATATATCCATTAATCATAAAAGAATAAATATTTTAATCGGAAATTAAAACAATTATTAATAGCAAAAAAATCTGTTAGTAAAACCAAGAAAGATTCATGGTTTCACCAACAGACCATTCAATTCAACCTTAAGTCTTACCTAAAAGGTATGCATTTTTCAATACTCCCTCAGATTATAGGCTATGAACCCAATATTTTATTTCATCAAACTATTCAACATATTGACCAACAAATGTCCGGCTATAGGGTCTGTCATGGCTTTCTCTGTACATAAAGTAGAGACCATCGCTTTACCTTTTCCGTCATGGATACCTAGCAACGTCAGTCCACGCATGGATTCAATACGCTGGATACGATCTTCCGGCTTTCCACCATCTATGTAGGCATGAATTTTCATTTGACTAGCCAGTTCCTCCACATTTTCATGACGAACAGCTTTCAGCGTGGCAGTACATGCAAGAGGTATCTCACGCTTGTTGTTATTGAAATAACGAAGGTCAAGTACACCAATTCCATTAAATACAGAAGCTTCAGGACGTTCCATCACCACAATATCCCCTTCAGTAGGGATTATCCAACCCGTAATATATTCCGGATAAACTTTTTTGGCAACTTCTTTACTATTCAAAAAAAGAAGTTTCCCTCCATTCGCCTGATAGGAACGCAACATAGATGCCTCATCATCGGTACAAGCCGACAAACCACTAACAATACACAATGCAGCCTTTTGTTTCGGATCAACCAATTCTTGAACAGAGGTTACTGTATTAACCGGAACTTTCAGTACATCAAAAATTGATTTCATTCGGTCTTTATCCAATAAAAGAATTTTCTGGCCTTTATCTACAACCATCTGACCTATGTTCCATTCTTTACGACCGAGAATTAAATCATATTCGTTGCGAGAACGAACTTTTCCATTCTCAGTAAGTGTCAGTTTCAATTTAGCATATACTTTATCTGCTGGCAAAGTGGTTGGCAACTGAATGTCCGGCTCGATATATTTACGACCATAATACGGCACTGTGGGGAAATCTGTCGTGTTAGTAATCAAAACCTTGTCGTTTTCATCCGTAATGCTCCATGTCAGCTGCATGGGAGAAAGGTCCTTACCTTGTTCATCATCATTTACCACATAGATGCGAGTAGGAAGTTTTTCTCCCGCATAGTAGTTACGCCCCCACAATTCTGCGCTGACCAATACAGGTTGCATAGCACGCTGCATGGCATAATATGCAGGCCAAGGAGCCACGTTCTTGGAATCATAACATTGACGGAACCAGGTCATATAAGCAAAATGCATAATACCGGATGCCTGATCGTTGGTACGGCGCAATGTTTCTGCCAACTCTCCGGTAATGAATGATTGTACTTTCAAAAACGAAGCAGGATCTGCCCAGTCATAAGCTTCGTAACCAATCAATGAATAAGGATTCTGATGAACCAACTGATAAGAACGGGTAGGATGACCTGTTTCACCATTAGGATAGCCTGTGCTCATTTCCTGGCTGATAAGCGGACGACCCGGTGTCTTGAATTTCTTTTGAAATTCACCATTAAAGAAACGGAACACAGAATAATCATACCAGTTATAATAAGCATGATTATCATCAATATCACCATCATCCACCGTAGCCATAAATTCCGCACCGAATCGATTTAATCCGTTGCGCCGCATATAATTCGAATCAAAGCTAATGGGACGTGTAGGATCCAAAACTCGCATTTTCTTCACAACATCTGAAATAATACGGAATTTCTGCTTGGCACGTTCCTTGTCTGCATCCAAATCATAAAATTTCATTTCATTGTTAATAGTCCAGAATATCAGTGATGGATGGTTTTTGAATTTATTCATCACCTGCAACCATTCATTAGCCCATAAGTCAAGCACACCTTTATCCGGAATAGGAGTAGAATGAATCATCAGCCAAGACCAGGTACCTTCGAAACTTACTGCAATACCGTTACGGTCGGCAGCCTCCATCCAAAGCTCATTCCAAGGAGTAGTATGTGTACGAGTAGAGTTAATATTTCCTTCACGCATCAGCTGCATGAACCGGTCAGCCAATTGCTTATCATTAGGAGCTAAAGCAAATGGAATATGATTGCCACCACGTAACCAATAACGACGTCCATTTAAATAGAAGAAGCCATCGCTGCGAGCTTCAAATGTACGGAAGCCCGAAGTAATCGTCATATTGTCTTTTTCTTTCTTTTTATCAAGCAAACGGAAGGTAAAATCATACAAATTAGGTGTAGCGGGCTCCCAAAGTTTAGGTTTCAAGCCATCAATGCTACATTGGTAAACTTGCTGCGCTCCGGCCATCAGGCTATTTTTTTCGGTCAATTCACCACTATAGAGTAAATCACCTGTAGCCTTGTCCTTAATATCAGCGAAGATGGTGAAATTCTGCTTTTTCTTAGCTTCATAGTTTTTTACTGTAATATCAAATGTTGCCCCTTGCAAATTAGGCTTTATAAAGACATCTTCTATCTTCAGAGGATCGGTGATGACAAGTTTTACAGGTTGCCAGATACCTGCAGGATTATCACCATAAAACCCGTGAGGTATATCAGTCAACACAGCCTTATTAGCCTGTTTATCATCTTTATTATCATTAATATCACGACGAACTGAACCGTAATAATTTTCCATGGCATCACTATTCTGTGCTGCAGCCCCTTTAATATTACGAATGACTCTCAATGCTATCAGATTTCGACCGGGATGCAGATAAGGTGTTGCGTCGAGTTTAATCTCCCCGAACATACCTACATGTGTACCTGCCAATTGACCATTAATATATACTTCAGCCGTTTTTGACACCGCATCGAAAGTCAAAGTCAGCTGTTTCCCCTGCACATCTTGCGGCAATTCCAGCCACTGACGATACCAGGCCGCTCCAGTCTTCCTGTAATCAAACGTATAATTCTCACAGCGATCGGTTTCCTGCTGATAATAAGTATCACTTACCCCTTTTGACTGCGCCCCTCTTGGAGTAGGCATAGACTCACCATGCAGCCAAATACGAATGGGAGACCAAAAGTTAGGAACAGACATCACATGCCAATCTTGGTCATCAGTATCCGGAGAAATAGCTAAATTCTTATTACTTTGCTGATATTCGGGCATGAATAGCCAGTTGCCATCCAAAGAAAGTTCTGTACGACTTCCCTGCAAAGCGCCCAAACGGACAGGAGTATACGAAGCACGTTCATTCCGACGTTTCTCTTCTTTCTGTTTTTTGCTCAGACGCTGCTGCCATTCTGTATTTTTCACATTGTTGAAGGCATCAGCAGACAATGGAGTGACGGACAAATCGTCAAATTCTGTTTCCAGCCAACCGCCACCCAATGAAATTTCACCGGTTGTCACCAGTTTGCCTCCATTTTTATCAGTCACATCAATATGCGGTAATTTGCAATCACCTACAAATACACGAATCCGATTGCCACACACCTCGACACGCAATTTGTACCATTCGCCCGGAACCGGATGAAATCCTAACGGACGTACACCCATAAACTCATCCGTTCCCATATAACCGGTACGCATCAAGTAAAGGTCATCCTGCAAACCGCCTTTAATGCCTACTACATAACGGTCAAACCGGTTATGCGTACGAAAGCCGGCCCATATCTGCACTTGTTCGCTATCTTTGGGAGCGCGTGCTCGAAAAGAGAAGGCATAATCGCTCATGTCCGGAGTACCGAACAGAGCGTAAGAACCTTTGGAGCGAAACACTCCGTCAGCAATGCGGCATGAACCACGTCCCACAGTTCTCAATGTTTCAGAAGCATCAGAAAAATCTTTGCTCCAATTTCCTATATCTGCCTGTTGTGCCTGTGCCGTAAGTCCTAAGCTCAAAGCCATACAGACGAATAAATTTTGTTTTAAAAATTTCATACAGTAACTTGTTTAGTTAGAAATTAATTTTGCAACAAATTTAAATGCACACAATAAATATAGTAGAGCAATTTTGCTTAATACAGAATTAAAATCAAATTAAAATTATGAACTTCATTCTCCTTTTCCAAACACTACTTATAAATATGCACCTCCCGTGTTCATAATTTTATCCACATCACAAAGCAATAATTTCAATATAGTTAAGGTCTACCGTACCCGATGAAACTGTAAATACCATATCATTTAAAGCCTCAGAGCCCTGTTCATAAGTAGCAATTTCAACAGTTTCCCATTGAGAGGTAGCCGACAATGTCTTTGTGCCGCAAATACTGCCATTTATTTTAAACAGCACTTCTGCCCGCCGGCTGGCAGAATAACGAATTCGCAAGACTGATTTACCGGTACGAAATGGTATTTCTTTCCACTTGACACTATTAACCTTGCCACCCAAATTGTCCACATACCAGCCACCACCATAATTTACATCCGTACATTTTCTCACTACATCCTTACCCGGTGCATTACCTGTATCTCCCGGAAGAGTGGAATCATAACAAAAGTCACAAGCTTCAGCTTCCAATTTTTGAATGGCGGGATACGGTTCATTACTATATTGCCTCAAAATATTCAATCGCTGATTCGGATAATCATAATATACCTTATCTGAACTTCTCCAATATGCGGCATTCTCCGCCACATCTGTAAATCCCTCCAGGAAAATCAGTTGAGCCTTTTCTTGCTTGAAAAAGTTCAATGCCTTTTTCAACTGTTTTCCATGATCGGCATCCAGAAACATATAACCTTCGTACTTCTCTCCCTCTTCCTCTATCTTATTTGTATTTTTGTCATCTACCAAAAAGCCCGGAATTCCGGTGCCAACCTTAAGTCCTCTATGTTCGCGCACCTGATACGTCTTTTTCAAAGCTTCTGCCTGCTTATCCTGACTCCACAATGTTTTAGGCACTCCGAACCAATTGTTTATTCCATCCACATATTCCGAATTGGCAATGGTCTGGTCTCGGTCACACCATGACTGATCAATCACTAAAAAAGGTTTCATACCAAATTCACTTTGGCAAGATTCAGAAATCCGCTGCAATATATAAGCCAATTTCCCATGATAAGCATCCACATCGCCGGATTTTTTCTTTCCGGCCGTACATGTTAGCGATTTATCTGCCAACTTTTCATTGATTAAATCATCAATCAAAAATCCATTACATCCCCAAAGATAGATTAAAGGTCTTTCATTATATTTAAAAAGATATTTATCGGGAATATTTGCCATGGCTAACCGCAAATTCCGGTCCCATATATAATAGAACACTTCCCTTTCGAATCTTTCTTTACCTGCTGTAGTTGACAAGTCAATATCTATCAACGGGAAATAAGAATCAGGCACCCTCTTTCCATCTTTTTTGGGCTTAGAAGAATACCCATATCCCAAGGCTTCGTTGCGAGCGGCACTCCAAGATGCCGGACAGTCATCAAAAATGGCAATTTTGAATTTATCCGCCACCCCCCTGCGTTCCATCGCATCAATCATATCCGGCAACAAGTCCGGTCTGCCATGGTCAATTTTATGCTTGTCCAAATCGGCCTGCGTTCCGCGGCAGTTCATTGCAGCATAATCCATGCCACTGTACGCTATTTCCTCCACCAGATTATCCCACCACTCCGTTTCCGACGCAATTACCTTTTCAAATAACGGTCTGTTATAATAGGTCGTTACTCCATTCTCGAAGTCTTTGGTTCCCTTTCTTAACTCCCCTTCAAATCCGACCAAGGAACCAATGTAAAACTCTCTCGGCTCCGGAGTCGGCTCCGGTTCCTGTCCCGGCTCCTCCTCTGTAGGGGGCTCAATTGGAGCCAATTCCATTTTTTCTTCTTCCGAACAGCCGCACAGCATGGCTATCCCCATAAGCATAATCAATTTTGAAACAGTTTTCATAATATCACTTTTATAAGATTAATACCACATAATATACAATCTATTGCTTCCTAATCACGAAAGACCCAACACTTACATTACCGGATATCACCCGAAATTCTAAATAGTACTCTCCTGCCGTTAACTCAATACTGCCGGCTGATATGGTTTTCCAGGAATCAGCCGCATTATTTCCATCTACAACAATACCTTCACTTCTTACATATATTCCATTCAGACTTATCTGACATTTACTATTACCTTTTTCCGAACGGAGCATACCTTCAACTGCATATCTTCCACCGGTTTCCACCCTGAAAGAATAACGCACCCACTCACCTTTTTCCAAATCAGCCACACATGTCTTACCATCTTTTACAGTTACAGTCGGCATGTCCGTTCGTGATTTCTTGAAATAAGCGTAATGATAGCCACCCTCATTAAAATTCTCCGCCTGAATAGTCAATGAAACATTGTTTGCACCGACCGAAGGCAACAGGCCACCTTGCGGCGTTCCCCAATTACGGACTATGCTCAATGAGCCATCTGAACCAATATGTATAGGATCCACACACACAGAACGTAACGCCCCCTCACCTGAATAATGTTCAGTATGGTAAAAAGCATACCAAGTTCCCTTGAAGTTCACTATCGAGCCATGATTGGTTTCAGCACCCGTGGAATACATATATATGCCTTTATCCGTCCATGGTCCCAAGGGAGAATTAGAAACAGAATACCTCATCCTGTTTCCACCTTTTTTTACACTGTTATTGTCCGAGTGAGAAAGATAATATTTGCCGTTATACTTATGAACCCATGCAGCTTCGTGGAAATCAACCATTCCGACCATTTCTTTTACTTCGCCATCCAATTTAGTCCAGTCATTTTATCCAGCTTTGCACCATAACAGACTCCGCCTCCGCCATTATATATGTAAGGCTGTCCGTCATCATCAACAAAAACACAAGGATCTATTTTAGATGGCATCCCCTCTACAAAGCCAACCACTTTAAAATTTTTATCGGGATACTTGCTGATAGCGACACCAATTCTCCATGAATTTTCTCTGTCATTTGGATTAACAGGATGAGGAAAATAAAAATAATAAGTCTTGTTTACCGGATTGTAAGCACAATCAGGGGCCCACATGAAGCCGTCAATCCCCCATCCGGCCTGCGTCCGTACTACTTTGGAACTTAAGATTTCACCATGATCTGTCCATGTTTGCATATCCTCCGTAGAAAACACATGATAACGATCCATTCGGTCACAACCCCGTTTCGGTTCAATATCGTGAGAAGCATATACATACAGGACTTGCTTACCGTCAATCGTCCATACATGCGCAGAAGGATCTGCTGTATAAAGATTACCCGTAATATAACTCTCATACATTGGAGACGGAAATTCCACAAATAATGGATTGCGCATATTCTTTACCATTGGATATTGGAATTTCTCTGTCCAATCCTTCAATTCACCTGTACGGTGGATTTCAAATCTATCTAAATTCATGGCATCGACCGAATGCCACTTCAGCACATGTCTTCCACGAGTCAACTGAATGTCGACAGCTTTTACAGACTGAGAAAAATCTGTCCAGTTTCCGATATTCAAAGGAGCACTCATTACATGCGATGCCATTCTTCCGTCAATATATAAATAAAATTTAGATTCACCATAATCTCCTCTTACGCAAAAGGATTCAACAGAATAAGCACCGTCCTCCTCTACATTTAGCGTATAGCACAACCACTCTCCTCCCCCTGTATCACCAATATAATAAACGCCGTCCTTCTCTCTTATATCCACATCCTCCGCAGAATTCAAGTTCCTGTACACATCATCATATTTATGAGTCTCAGAACTGCCACCACGTCCTTTAGTAGTATCGTGGTAAGTGACATTTTCACCCCCCACATCAAAATCTTCCGCTTGAACAACAGACTTGGAAGCAGAGGATATAATATGATTACTATATGGTTGTCCGCCATAATTGCTCAAATATGTGGCAGGATCATAATCCAAATCATAATCATATTCAAAATCCTCTTCTTCTTCCTCGTCATCTTCAGGAGCAGGAGCTGCTGTTTCATCTTCATCCTTTGCCTCATCCATATTTGCTTCATCTTTACAAGCAATCAAACAAAGCAAGCCAACTAACAGCGCTGCTGCTCCCAAAGCTTTAAATGACATAAGTCGCATACTATTTCTTAATGAATGTAAACTTGTCAATATTCAAACTTCCTCCGATATTCAGCGTCATAACATGTTTACCTTTGGTCAGTGCAATATCTTTTGCGGTGACCGGTTGGCTCAAATCACTCCAATTCCCGTCCGGAGCATCAATACCGCGACACACACCATTGCCGTCTATTTCAAAATGGAATCGTCCATTGCCACTACCTGACACGCAGAATGTCTCAATACTGTAATTTCCATCTTCTTTGACGTCAATGGTATATTTAGTCCATTCACCACCTACCGTACTTCCTATATTAAACCCGTCTTTATGCTTTTGAATATCCACATCCGTTTCCCGATAAACCTGTCCGCCACCGTTCTGACGTCCCGGTTTATCATCGTGATAAACAATGCCCTCACCGCCATTGTCGAAATCTTCGGCTTCAATTGTACCAGGTACGGCATGTGGAATCTCATTTGGATAAGGAGTACCCCTATAATCTGTCGCGTACATACTCAACCCTAAACAGAGAGAGAGAATTAATAAAGAATTTCTTTTCATCTAATCTATATTTTAGCGTGAATTCCAAGACTTAAGAAAGTCAAAATTCACGCTACTTTACAATCTAAACATTTATCACTCACTAATAATCTTAAGCTTCAATTGAATGAATCCTAGCCTGCCGCCACCAGCATCGTATCGATAGTGAGCCTTGAAAATCAGTTCTTTACACTCCTCAGGCAATTTCCCCTTCAGTTTCAGAGTAGTCTGATTACCTCCTCCTTGCTGCAGAGAACTTAAATTAAAAGAGCCCTCATATGTTTTGTCCTGCCAGTCGTAGTAATAACCTTGAGCTTTAGAAGCATAAGGATCTTTACTCTCATAATCTTTGGCAGCAAAAACCATCTTTCCATCATTATCAATCCGGATCCATTGTTTCAGCTCAGAAGCACCATAAGGAGCTATCATTACAACAGCAAGGTCCTTTTCTTCTATTATCAAATCTTGCAGAACCACACCTTCTTTTAATTGGTTTACAGTGACAGAAGAATTAATTACCTTGTCTGCCTTCTTATTCATCAAATATGCATAAGATGCTAAACACGCATCATCATTGCCATCCTGACCATAGAATGTAAACGGGTCATACATCAACCACCGGTCACATCCTTCCCTTTTCAAATCTCCTTTATCGCCAGTGCTCCATTTAATTGGTAGTCCACCCGTTACCTTGTAGCTAACTGTCCCATTAACTGCCTTTCCTCCGTCAGTCCTACCAGTAAAGGTAATATTTCCGCTTGTCGGGTTAGACAATTTATTAGTTATATTATTATTTTTCCAGTTTTCATTATTTTGTACCAATTTATGTTCTAAGTCTATTTTGAAGCTTACCTCCAAATCTGACGGTTTAATCTCATATCGGTCTTTAATGGAACCAAAATCTAAAAGGTTTTCCTTGGCTGCCAATGTATAAGCATTATTTCCAAACCCATACTCAGATTCTGTGCTTAACAATTGAAATTGTTTCTTTCCATAGAAACTAATCAAGCCGGTTATAGTCATATTCCCATCTCCTGTAATATAACCATTATCGTCTACCTTTATCTTTAAGTTTGCTTTTGGAACTACTGACGGTGCATACTTCACTTTCACATTCTGCACATACAAAGTTTTTCCATTTCCAAGCTTCACCGGAGCTTCCAGATTGCCTTTCTGCCCCACTATAAATAACTGCTGAGGGGTGTCTTCCTTGAATGAAGCATGATGACCGACAGTCAAAGATATTTTGCCATCCTCCAGCTTTATTCCCAATGGATCTTCTCCGTCAACCTCCTCAACCGGCGAGAGATACTTTTCCTGTCCATTTACCATCTTCCGGTATCTCAGGACGAGCTTGTCATAGCCATTCAATGCAGTCTCGAAGCTCTTCCAATCCTCTTCAGGTATCCCTTTATGAGACAATTCTATAATTTGGGAAGCTTTATACATTGACTCCAAAGAATTCAGTTTAATTTTTTCATCATTAGCTGTTAAAGGCATTTCCAAAGACTCAACCTTGAATTTAACAACAGCTTCTGTCGTGGGATGGCTTTCCTCTTTCCCTTCAACCGTCCATTTCACCGTTACTGTTACTTCGTTTCCTACAGCTGAGGGATTTTTAAACAAATACTGCTTCCCCGTTTCCTTGTCCGTTGCAATCTGAAAAGTCGTATTATCCGACAAGGTATAGTCTTTTCTGATGGTAAAGCCCAGTTCCTCAAGCGATTTCTTCTGTTCTTCCTTTTCACCGGTCTTGAACCCAATCATAATCTTGTCATCCAGCGGATAATTACTGTTGACATCAAATACTATTGGAGATTCATCATCCTTATTTATTATATCCCCCCCCTGTTCATAACATACGGCATCCTCAAGATAATGGGTTTCCTTGCGCACGGCAAAATAGTCAGAAGATACGGTGTAGCCATTCATTGTAACATCTAACAAAGTCTTGTAATCGGTATCATCTTCAAAACCATCCTGCGGCTGGAAGCCGATTTTCAAAATACCATGGTCATCCACAGAAGCCGTACTCTTTTCAGGAACCAGCAACTCGCCGCCGGATGTACGGGTCACGACGTGCAAATCCTGACACGCATAAGAAACGTTGGAAGCCGTCGCGTCAAACCCCTTGGCCGGCAGACACCTGAAATATCCCCATGCGGGCTGCTCATAAGAATAGGAGTCATCCGAACGTCTTCTTAATGTAACAGCCACCAATGTCTCTTCCGCAGATGCCTGCATAGGCCTGTACTGAACCGAATTCAAGCCACGGAAGAGAGACTCTTCCAGTAAGATAGTATAGTTCAGAGAACCTAGTTTCACTACCAGAATGCCATTTTCCTTATCCTCTGCAAGCAACTTGGTAGACTTGTCTACCATAATAGTTGTCTGAACACCACCGACAGCCACATAAGATACATTTTCATTCGAAGTAATCGTAATACTTTCTTTTATCGGAGAGGTGGAATTGAAAACCATTTTACTATGTGTCGCTTCGTCCAGAACGTATTGCCAATTATTTCCATCGGTACTATACCACCACACATTTTGAGAACCTGTGCCTTCACCTTCACCTTCAGAATCTGCCGCTACCTTAAAATAATACATCACATCCGCACCCTGTTTCGGTATGGAAACAGACTCAACCGCCCCGTTCTTATTCGTGAAATGCAATATAAATTCAGAAGCCTGGTCTTCAACGTACTCAATCCATTTTCCATTGTTGATGGCATCCTCAACCTGTTGCTGTAATTTTTTCGTTGTTTCTTCCACGGTTGTCAAACGATTGTCAAGCCCGTCAATATCGTCATCATAATCTTTACAAGACGAAAATGTTCCCACACAAAGCGTTAAAGCTCCACAGAGAACAGCATTTAAAAACTTTTTGGTCATCATAGTCAATTGATTATTAGAATAATAGTTCACTTAAAAAGTGGACTCAAAGATTACTTGTTAAATTCTTCTTTTATGATTTTTAAATATTTGTCACCATCTTCCACAGTAGGCTCAAGAAAGGTATCATTCCTATACTCATTCAATGAATACATCAGCATAATGTTACACTTTCCGGCCAGCCCTCTCATAATCGCACAAGTTTTACGGAGATTCTGTTCATCTCTCCGGATTATGACATCTCTGGTATTCGATTCTTTTACCCATTTATTAAAAGCCAGTTGTCCGGTTGGAATAAAGTCAATGCCGTTAAAGCTATTCCACCATACATCGCGGGAATATTCCCAATTTAAATAAATACATTCCGGATGAATGGGCCATTGCCCCATCTGCATGCCATCATACATCGGTTTGTTTGTAATCGCATCCACATGACCATTGATAAAGAAATCCTCATAACGGGAAGGCGGACACCAGGCATCTCCATTCTTTGCCACCAGATATACATTGCCGCCTAACCACTCACGCATTTTTTCATACAACCCTTGAGCATCCTGAGCATACAGCCGATGGGCATCCTGCAGCATGACGAAGTTTTTTCCATTTACCTTATAATAATCCGGTTCTTCAAACTTCTTCTGTATCTCCTTACAAAGCGCTTCCAATTGCGTCATCCTCGTCCATAATGTTCCATCATCCGATGTCCTGCCCGGCAGATAATCCTCTTTGGCCTCCACGTCAATCCGGTTGTCATAATTCAATTCGGGAGCATTCATCTCATTACCTTCAGCATCCCTTCTTTTCCAATCACCGCTATTACGGACGTTTCCGGCCAGATTTATCGTATAGGCATATTTCAGTCCTTTCAAGTCAACATATAATCCATCTGCCGGTCTCTCAACTCCATCCACATTCTCTCCACCGCTTCCTCTCTGTCCGGTGATAAGCTTGCAATATTTATGGTCACCGTCATTCAACCGCGCATTGTTACCTTTTTCATAATCCATAGCAGGCAAAACAATAAAATCGATATGATTATCTACACAGGCATCAATCTGCTGCTGCATACGATTTATATCTACAGTTTTAGGCTTATTCACCGGATCTCCGGTCCAGGTTCTTACCGGACCGTCCGGCTGAGTTATCGGAGTTTGCTTCGGAGAAAGATTATATTCATCGGCCTTTCCTGTCAAACGATTGTATTGAGGGACATCCCTTGGAACCCCCTCCAAATCACCATCCCAGGTATCTTTCTGATAAAAGATGCCAACTTCATATTCCCCTGATGGCGGAGTATTCATCAGGTTTTCAATCTCCCGGGTAGCCCTTGCCAGAGCGGTATCATCCGGTGTCGGACCGTCATCCTCCGAACAAGAGGCGAACAGCATCACCCCTAATACACAAATTGCTAATTTACCGTATGTCATCATTGTTCTATTTAAAATTAAAATCAAACACCTTTTAATCTGTTTCTGAAAAATCGATATACTCTTTAAGGCCCTCTACAGTAGACGGACATTGCGGATAATAACGCCTTACGTTATTATAAAACTCCTCGTTCAATTCCTTTCCGTAATACCCCATGATAATGTCCGAATGATAGTACATTTCGAAGTTCTGCCATACCTTCAAAGCGTCATCACGCACAGAAAGGGCATAATAAGGAGCAGACATTGCCAATGGCGTATAGAAATTATCCCCGTTTCGGGCCGGTCTGGGCTTGCCGCTTGCGTCCTGGATTTGCCGGCACCCTTGCAGATAACAGGATTTATTATAGTTCTGTTCCCAAAGAGGAAAAATCTGACGTTCCGGAGCATAATCACATTGATAGTAGCCCGGTGAACTATATGTACCCTGATTCATATTATTATTATAGAATATAGGTGGAAAGTTCATAATACGCGTACGGTGTTCCAAAACCACGGCTGCATGCCCATTCCAGAAATCAGCCAGATAACGCTGTTTCCAGACTTGCTCAAGTCCGCCGGTAATCTTTTCCCGTCCGGGATAGTTTCCAATATATTTTTCCGGAAGAGGGTTATACGCATAATCCTGAACAGGAACGGGAAGAGACATACCATTATCTTCAGGCAGTTTATTACAATTTGTCTGTCCGTCTTTACCATAAATGAATGCACGGAAATATCCACGATATTCACACAGGCCAAGTTGCTCGCCATTTGCTCCGTCAACGGTGCTGTTAGTTCCCCACTTAATGCCATTTTGTGCTATATATTCACCATATTTATCTGAAACTCCATACTCTTCCATGGAAGCACGTATACCATCATAATAATAATCTTGCGCGGCTTTCTCCAAATTGACATTCAATCCCCATTCATCCTTGCGAAGCTGCACTTCGGCCAGCATAAAACAAGCATCTGCCCAATTGATGATAGAGAACGTTGCATCTTTTTTCAAAAATTCACGGTTTATATATGCGTATCCCAGACCTTCATCCGGGTTCAGATTATCATACGGATTGGGTTGAGACTCTGTTGAGCCGGGGAGATTCATTACAGAATGGCCCAAGGGGCGAGACGGATCGCTACTTCTTATCAGATACGGTATGCGATAAGTCACAGTTTTATCCACGCCATTCACCTTAATTTTGTCCGTTATCTTCACCCGATAGTCAGTATCCCCGATTTTCTCCGATGCTTGCGCATACTTTAGCAAACGCGGATCATTGAACGACTTAAGATAAAGAAAGAGATACTGATGGATAGCCGGATACTGTGAATAGCCGGAAGTTGTATTATCCTCATAGCCCTTCAGGATATTGCGGTAATAAAGTGAGGCATCCGCATTAACATCCGTTCCCCACCTGCCCCTGGCCATATCATCTACGGAAGAAATAAGATAATTCCTGTTAGTGGAGTTTAATGCTGTTTCAATATGCCTTTTTGCGTCAGCAACCGCATCCGGAAACTTCTCCATATTCATCATCCGCATTGCCACATCCAGTCTGAGCGTATTCGCGAATTTTCTCCATTTCTCGATATCACTTGAGCCGTCAGCAGCAGGATAAAACGGGTCTGTTTCCAGCTTGTCACCATCAGGGTCAAACTGTTGTACAGCATTACCCAACAAGCGGACAACCTCCCGGTTAATATCTACTTCCGTATCATAACGGAGCTGACCGTTGTCGGTCACCTTGATTGCATCATTCATAGGCACACTGCCCCAGGTAGATGCCAATACAGAATAAACGTATGCTTTCCACACAAGAATGATATTCGCCACATTTTCATGGCCTTCTTTCCCGGCATAATTGTCTTCCAGCAACTTTAAATCCTTCAGCACATTCTTATAAATATTATAGAAATCATCATTCGGATCATCCTGGTCCTTTACATCCTTGCTGATGCGCACATAACTTACCTGCCAACTGAAATACTTAAGGTTCAATTGAGCCATGCAGTTTAATGATTTATATACGACTCCCGGAAAAACCATTTCAGCCGGCAAGTTCCCGGAATACAATTTGTTAGGATCTTTATTCACGTCACTAAAATCATCTACGCAAGAGCAGCACGTTGCTCCTGTCAATGCGACGCACAATATCATATATATTAACTTCTTCATCTATGTCAGTATTAAAAAGTTACCTTAAGTTCAAAACCATAAGTGGCAGTAGGTAAGGAGAATCCATTTTCTATACCTTGTGCACTTCCCATAGAGCTGGTAGCCTCAGGATCGACACCATCCGGTGTATTTTGATGTAAAATCGCTAAGTTACGCCCCACCGCAGAGATTTTCATAGACTGCAAGAAACCTATCTTCTTGAGTATCTTACCCGGTAAATTGTAGCCGATTGAGACTTCTCTCAGCTTGACATACGAAGCGTCGTAAAGAAAAAGGCTGCCATTTTTACCTATATCATGTCTGAAATAAATCTCAGGAGAAAGCCAGGCTTCGCTGTTCTGCCCCGCATGGACTCCACCATAATATATCGCGTTAGGAATCTGAATACCCTTCGGCCTGTCCTTATCCCAATAGAGATGATCAGCCCCCAGACCATTGGCAGTATGCTGCGGCTGAAGATAGCCGGTACGCTCAGTGTCGCTTTCATTCAACACCCATTTACTGAACCAATAATCATCACGTCCCTCAAGCGACTGGGTGGTCAAACCTCCTCGTGTTCCTTGATATGCGGTTGCCGACCAGACCTTACCTCCCACTTTGATATCAAACAAGACAGAAGCTGAAATATCACGCCAACGGAAAGAAGTCCGTATACCTCCCATCCATTTGGGCGACACATCTCCAAGGAAAACCCCTTTCTCTTCATAACGGCGGCCTTCATTATCCACCAATATATTGCCATTCTCATCTCTCATCGCATCACCTGAAAAAATGGAGCCAAACGAATGGCCTACCACCAAACGGATATCGGCTATCTGAGCCGATCCCAGTTTCATAAAATTCGCTCCATTATTCAATTCCAGTATTTTAGAGTTATTCTTCGCCCAGTTGAAATCCAACTTCCACTCAAAATCTTTTACCCTGACCGGAATCACGCCTACAGTCAGCTCCGTACCCCAGTTTCTTACCTTACCGGCATTCATCACGGCATTGGAATATCCACTGATTCCATCTATTTCGGCGTTTACTATCTGGTCACGCGTAGTCTTGTCATAATAAGTGAAATCAACAGACGCACGTCCATCCCAGAATCTCAAATCGGCACCTACCTCCCAAGAGACAGTACTCTCGGGTTTCAAGCGCGCGTTTCTCTTGCGGTTATCACTTTCAAAATAAGACATATTACCCAGATAAGTGTTCCCATATCTCAAGCCATCCAGCAACTGGTCGAATCCGGCATCATTACCCACCGAAGCGTACGAAGCCCTGAGCTTTGCATAAGAAAGAACTTTTTTGGGAATCTTTTTAAAGACCTCAGTCAATACAAAACTTGTTCCGACGGAATAATAGAAATAAGAACGGTTAGAGGCCGGTAAAGACGACGACCAGTCATTGCGTCCCGTCAGGTCCAGATAAACAAAATCTTTATATCCCAGACTTGCCGTTCCAAAAACAGCATACTTCTTTTTTGCATTATAGTCTTGCCAGGACTTAATATTCGCCCCATTATTACCCAATGATATAATATCGGGATGAAGAAGTGTGGCAGCTTCTGAGTTTTGCTTTTTGAGCATATTGTTTTGAGTCATAGTACCCAGAGAAGCCAGCAGATTGAAATCCTTCCATCGCTTATTATAATTCAGCATCGCCTCAAAAGTATAATTACGGGAGCTTTCAGAAAATTCCTTGTAAAGGCCGTCCCAGTCACCCGGCGTATACAAATTGCGAAACTCATAGCCTTGTTGGGCATTATAATCAACAGCCGCCTTCAGGCGCAGTTTAAGATCTTTCATCAATTGAAAGTTCAATGATACATCTCCACGGAACGCATGTTTTTTATCCTGGTTACTTAACTCATTCAGCATCCATATAGGATTTCTAAAACCGTTGAAAGATGCCGCCCTGCCATCGCTCAGCTTCCATGGTTGCAGTTCTGACATAGAAACATCACGGGGCATCCAGGCTACCAGATAAATAGGATTCATATCAGAGCCGTTTCGATAGCTACGGTTGTTTGCACGCTCATGCTGATAATTCACATTGACATCTATATTTAAAAATCTGACAGGCTTAAAATCCGCATGCAAATTAAACTGGTTACGCCCGATATCATTCAACCCTTCCAGGACATCATTGGTAGACATATTTGTATATGACAGACGAACACCGGCCATTTCAGTCCTTTTTTCCACTGACACGGAATTTGTCCAGGTATGGGCAGTCCGATACATGTCTGTAATATTGCCCGAGTTAGGAGAATAACTTTTAAGCTCCCCATTCCGCCCTACAACCTGGACTCCTGTCATAGGCATACCCCAGCTGTTGTTATCATATTTGTTGGTATTCAACTTATTGATTCCCCAAGGCAAATTCGGGTCGTAGGGCACTTCACGCCCCACCACATTGAATGAATTATCTTCAAGCCTGAACTGAGAACCTGAACCATATACATTCTGATACATTGGATACTGGTAAAGTTGGCTCAGCTGAAAATTACTGGTGAATGACACACCCAGTCCTTTCTTGTTACCTGCCTTCTTTGTCGTAATGACAATAGCTCCATTGGCCGCATCAGACCCGTACAGAGCCGCCGCATTGGCACCACGCAGCACAACCATGCTCTCAATATTGTCCGGATTGATACTGTTTGCGGGATTACCATAGTCCAATCCGCTATCAGACACTCCTGACTCATTCACAATTGGTATACCATCAATCACATACAACGGGTCATTATTCCCGGTAATCGAATTTGTACCACGGATACGTATGGATGAAGAACCGCCCGGGCCGTTTGAAATAACTTGAAGCCCCGCCACCTTACCGGCAAGCATACCAAGGAAATCGGCACTGCGGTTTTCCGTCATACCCTCCACATCCAGTTTCTGAAAAGCAGTAGAAAGGGATTTTTCATCCCGTCGAAGATCCATGGCAGTGACAACAGTCTGTTCAAGCATCACCGCATCCTCCTCCAGGACCACCTTTAAAGTAGATACATTTTTACCGACATTGACCGCTTTCGTTTTGTACCCGACAAATGAGAATCTGACGACCCCCGCTTGTGCTACCTGAATAGAAAACTGGCCGTCAATGTCAGTAATCGTTCCCTTGTTCGTTTTAATATTAACGACATTCACCCCCGGCATAGGATTGCCCGCTGCATCAACCACTACGCCTTTCAATGTCCGGTTTTGCGCATTTAAAGTTGAAGCACAGACAAAAACAAGGGAAAAAATGAGAAGATATTTTAATATATCCCCCGGCCGAAATACAATCATTCGTTGACTTATGTTTCCCATAATATATGAAATTAATTAGGTTATTACTGATATAAGCAGCTGTTAAAGCTGACCCTCTTTACAGAATATGAAAAATAAACTGCATAACACTCGGAGACCGTTCATTTCTTGTTTTCATGGCACATTGCAAGATTTAAAAATTAATTTGCTTGCAAAATAAAGCTGAACGTATTAAAATTTTTGCAAATAAAGTATTAATTCCAAATTAAAAAACAATTAATATGCAAAAAACTCTTAGAAAGGATAACTCTCTAAAAAACATGATTGTTTACCGGAAGCACATAATTCTTTAAATGCAGAAAAAATCTGCCGTAGTATTCTACTTTTACCATATCTAAAATTTTATGGCAAAGTTAGAATTACTACAGGCAGACTACAAGACGCTATCGCGGACAGTTGCACACTTATAATTAATTTGCGATTAATTGGGATATTAATTCAATTGGCTTGCCGATTATACTAAAAACATACGGCTTCGGCTTCCCTTTTAAAATTCCCCTTCAATTACATGACTAAAAAAACAGTATCAAGTTTCTCATCCCTTGACACAAAAAGAAAAACCGGACTGAAAATTCTCTGTTTCACACTGTGGGATATAAAAACCACAGTGTGGGATACATATTTCACAGTGCGGGATACAAAAACCGCACTGTGAAACAAAGAATACATGAAAGAATCCGGAAAAATACGTAAGGGGAAAAGGAAAAAGGATACCCCGGTACTCCTAAATAGACACCTGAAAGTGATGAAGCCGGATGTAAAACGCTTAAATTACAAAGCCGAAAATGGAACTTTATAATCTTCACCCATGGACTCACGATATTCCCGGCAGAAACGGTCATATACGTTATGAGCTATTCCTTTCTTTCCCTGAGCCGAAAGTACGGCACACTTGGCCGACAAGGCTTCTTCATTCAGTGGATCATGCAAAAAAATAATGTTGGCCAAGCGAATAACCATTTCCTGATGCCCCCGCTTAGCCTCTATTTCCAGCAAATTGTGCAGCAAATCAATTGAGCTGCTGGAAAACGAATCCTTAAAATTATCCAGCCAGTCTAAAATCGTATTAGGCAACAGCGGACCGCAAAGCAACAGTTCCAGAATACGGTCAAGCACCTCCTCGTTCTCACACTTACGATAATCACGAATACACTTCAAGAGCGTATGATAGTCACAAAACACATCATCACCCCAGTTGACACGCAAGAAATTATTTTCTATCACAATGCTGACATCACCGATGTTTTCCAGCAGCACACGCAACTTGCGAAGGCTCACATTGCGGTTGTTTCTGGCAGACACCTCTTCCTTATCAGGCCAGAGAATTTCCGTAATCCTGGAAGAAAGAATGCCTTGAGGAGACTTTTCCGTATATAGAACCAGCAGAATCAGCAGGTGTTTCAGTCGGGGCGTAAAACCGGAAGTGATGTCATTTCCTTCCTTGTCATACACACTGAAACATCCCAACAGATTGACGGCCGACCGGGTACGGTCATAATACGCAGGCTGTGAAGATGAATCTTGTGCTTTTTCCCCGACGGTCTGCAAGCCGGAATCCTCTTCTCCTGACATATGCGGTGCAGCGAGAGGCAATTGCCCGTTTTCTGCTCTACTGCAAGAGGCTGCCTGAAGAACGTTTTTATTACGATGACGACGCATCCGGATGAAAAAGACCAATCCCGCTAACGGTACCAAAAGCAATGCCCAATAGAGCCTGTTTCGAGAACCGGATGCCAACATAGACGGTTCAGCCTGCATGATTTCAAGCTCATCCAACAGTGGCAGATTAATGGAATAAATACTCAAGTCATGGGTGCGATTGCTCTGAATCTTATCCATTACTACAAATAATTTGTCTTTTGAGGCTGATGCATACAAATTTAAGTCCAGATCCTGATACGAAGACAAATTGCCAATAGGCTTAGACACCTCCTGACAAATGGAGTCGGTCATGGAAACCTTCCACAACACACCTCCCTTATCCATGGAAAACGCATAGAAAGAACTGTCAGACGGTTCAAAATACATAGACGAAGCCATAATGGTGTTTTCCGTGCTTTGCAAACGCTTCCAAATAAGCCTGGACTGATTTGTCTTCAGGTTCAAAGCACACAGTCCATAATAATACTCGGAAGTAAGCTCCTGCTTCCCATATTTATTACCTCTTCCCCCAAAAATGAAAAGGTCATCGCCCACAACCCCCATAGCCGCTGAAAACCTGGGATAAAAAGGACGCTCATATTCCACGCGCTCTACCACTTCAGAACCGGACTTCATCCGATAGAGTTCATTGCGATACTGATAAAAGCCATACCCTCCGAAGAAATAAAAAGAAGAATCCGCTGGGTTGAAAGTGCGGGCATGATTATAATAACGCGGCTCATCCGATGACAATTGCCCGAAACTCCAGATTCCGTCACTCAAAGTAAAAACAGAAGCATTGCCTTGCCGCTGAGAATAAGAAACAATGGAATTAGCAAGCGTATCAAACAGCATATGATTGGCATAATTGGTAGCGGGGTATCCACCACGTACCTGGATTTCCCGCTGCAAGGCACCCTCCGAATCAAGCACCTTGACCGAATGCTCACCTACCAGATAAAATCTCGCTTCCCTGGCATCAAACACCACATCCAACCTGTCCTGAACAGTATGATGGCAAATCATCTTCCATTCAATATGATTGTCTATCAGCCAAAAAGGGAAGCGGGCATGAGCCACCTTTTGCCGGAGGTCATCGTAACAGTCATCCCCCTTATGTTTCCGGAGCTTCCATTCACGCGTCTGCTTTCCCTCCTGCCATACGCAAACATCCTTGATGTTAACCGGAGCAACGTCGGCCTGATGTCCTTGCATCACGCCAAATGAAGCCGTCACACTCCGCATACCCTTCAAAGGCACCATAGCGGACGTATGCTTATCAGCATATTCCACTTCAACCACATTGTCTTTACAACGCAGATGCACCGATACATCCACCCAGCGTTCACGGGTAATGGGGGTGTCAATATACACAATCCCTTCATTGAGAACCAAAGCCGGCAGATGTTTTTCTTCACTGCCCACCAGAGAAAAGTGTATAGTCTGCCCCACATCTGTCGTCAAATGAAGGATAGAGCCATAATCCGGCTCATTACCGCGGACAAACATCCGGAAAGACAATGCGAATTCATTCTGAACAGAAAAAGGAAGTCCATCATCAAGGAAAAGTGAAGACCTTTTGGCGGCAGGAACCGCATGTGAATGAAAATAAAGGCCATAGTCATGTACGGATGCCGCTAATGCCCCACTACCAACCAGTAATCTCACTAAGGCTATGAATAAAAAGCTGATATATTTCATAATGCTACCAACACACTATAGATTAAAACTACGCAAAAATAAGAAAACTTACACACAATACCCAATACACAGAACCGAAAAGCGTGGAAAAAGACTCACCAGCAAGCATAAATCAACAAAAAGAGGGTGTGTACGAAACGTACACACCCTCAATTAAATGATAACTCCTGAAAAACAACTCATCTACGATGAAAATGAAAAGCACGAACTTTTCTGTAATTAACCTTAAAACCAACTTTAAAATGAGCTATCAACCTAAATTCCATTTGCCATCCTGTAAAAACAATCTTATTTACCGTGAATCAAACAATACCTTTGAAAAGTTTTGAAACTAAAAAAATCATTTATTACTTAACATTTAAACCACGAAAAATCAATTCTCTCCGACAGACGGGGGAACTGTCTCAGTACCCCACGAGCGATTGGGCCGATCACCCATAATAAGCGTAAGACACCCTCCATCCTTTATTTCATTATGACTAAACCAGGCTTTATTCCATTCTTTTCCATTCAACGTAGCCGACTGTATATACTTATTCCTGTCTGAAGCCCCTTTGGCCACAATATCCAACACTTTGCCGTTGCTTAAAGTAATGCTTGCCTTTTCAAACAACGGACTGCCGATAACATAAATGGGTAACCCCGGCGTTACCGGATAGAACCCCAAAGAAGAGAACACCACAAAAGAAGTCATTCCACCTCCGTCCTCATCCCCGGGTATTCCCATCAAATCATTACGGAACCATGTTTTCAACATCTGCCGGATACGTTTCTGAGTTTTCCATGGCTGACCTGCATAGTTGTACAAATAAGGAACATGCAAAGAAGGTTCATTAGCCATAGAAAACTGGCCTACATTACCCGTATGATCAGGTAACTTAGCATAAAACTCATACTTGCTACGTCCCAGCGGCTCGCTGAAAGTACGATCCAGATTAGCAACAAAACGCTCCTTTCCACCCATCAATACAATCAGGTCGGCGATATTATGAGGGACATCCCAACGATAAACCCACCCATTATTCTCACCATAATATTCACGAGCTCCCATACCTCCGGGAAAACTATAGTCAAAAGGCTCTATCCACATGCCATCCTTGTCTTTCGGATGAAAGAAACCGGTGCGTGGATTATAGATATTCCGATAATTATAGGAACATTTCATGTAATATGACGCCTCGTCGTCTTTACCCAAATAAGCTGCGATGCGAGACAAGCACCATTGGTCATAGCTGGTTCCCAAAGTAACCGCCACCGGCTGACGCTTCTCAAAGGGATGTACATTTTCATCTGTTTCCTGCTCGTCCGGACGAAGTGCCGGAATATAGCCATTCTTACGGTAAAAATCATCTATCCATCCGGCAGGCTTACCCGACCACGGAGCCAGAGTCTTTTCTTCCATACCCTTGCGACACGCCTCATACGCTTTTACGGCATCTACCTTTACGCCTTTGGCTAAAGCATCCGCAACTGTAGCAACCGCATGATTGGAATTCATACGCCGTGTATCACCCGTAGTTTCCGGAAAGGTAGGCATCCACATATTACCCATTTGTTCGGCCATTCGCAAATAAGAAGCTAAAATAGCCTCCTCCTTGGGCTTATCTATAAGAATACGCAACGGATGTGCTGCCCGATAAGTATCCCAAATCCAATCATCGGTATAAAAAGGCATGCCATTATCCGCATGGACTTCACCATCAAAAGCACTGAAATAGCGTCCATCCTCACTCATGCATATCGGACGCTCAAAAGTGCGATACAAAGAAGTATAAAAAACAGTCTTGTCACTTTCAGAACCGCCTTTTACTCGAATTCTGCTCAAAGTTTCATTCCATATTTCACGCCCCTTCTGTGCCAATGCTTCCACATTGTAATCTTTCAGTTCTCTACGCAAATTCTTTTCTGCTTGCTCCTCACTGATAAATGAAACACCATAACGCAAATGCACCGAAGAAGTCCCGTCCTCAAACTTCCATGCAGCACACACATTTTTACCATCCGCACAATCTTTACTGCTATCAATGGAGCCATTATTTACGATTCCGCTTAAAACCGGTTTCTGCTCTGTTTCAATAAATAAATAAACAGAAGTATTGTCAGTCAACCGTTGATGCCCACAAATAAAATTTTCACCTGTACGAACGGAGCCATTACGAGAATTAACAATCACATAAGCCGGTTTATCGGCTTCAAAATCAATATGATAGATAGCTGACTGATGAGAAGGCGCAAATGTTGCCTTTATTTGATTATCCCCCAGCTCAACGCTATAGGAGTAAGGAGTAATCTTCTCATTATCATAATTATAGGATATAACAGATTGAAGGCTGTCACCTTGGTAAGGTGATAAATTAAAAGCCGATTTTTCACGATGATTGGTGACAATCAAAGGAAGACCGTTTAAAAATTCCGATGTATAATCAGCACGCTCCGGGTACACACGTAACATGCTATTGGGCAACTGAACCGTTGGGAAAGTAGGTACAAGCAGATGACTGACATTTCCAATATAAGGATTCACATAATCCACCGGCTCCATTTGGCTATTTCCATTCCCGGCTTCTCCGCACGCTCCAAACACCGCAGCAAATGCCAAATAATAAATAGAACGTATAAATTTCATGACACAGACTTATTTTATTAACTGCCGCAAAGATAAACTACCGCACTTACCTTCAGACTTAAATATCGATTAATGTATGATTAAAAATATATTAATTGTGTTTTTGTGTTTTCTTCTACTGCTTTTCAGTACCCATACCACTCTGTTTTACCTCTAGTATACTACCGTCAGGAGCATAATAAAGACGATCCACACAGATTGAGCGCAAATTACCCTGCCCTGAAAGAACTTGGTTATGATAAAATGCAAACCACTGACCTTTATACAAAACAATGGAACCATGGCTGGTGTCACACCCTGTAGGCTGAAGATAGATTCCTTTGTATGTCCATGGTCCTAACGGAGAATCACTGACCGCATAATTAAGCCGGTTAGCACCACGTCCGTCAGCATCCTTGTTATTGTCCGCATAAGACAAATAATATTTTCCTTCATACTTATGAACCCAAGCCGCCTCATGAAAATCGTTTAACCCCTCCATAAAGCGCAGCGGTTCTGCCAATTCAATCATATTATCCTTTAAACGAGCACCTACAAGGCGTCCACCACCGCCATAATAAAAATAAGCCTGCCCGTCTTCATCTACAAACACACATGGATCAATCATTGCAAAATTATCATCCGCCATACCTTTCATTTCAAGATATGATTCAAGAACCTTGAAATTAGCAGCAGGTTCTTGACTTACCGCAATTCCAACCCGCCACGTATTATTCCAATCATCACCACTGGGATGAGGAAAGTAAAAGTAATATAACCCATTTTTATATGCACAATCCGGTGCCCACATAAAACCTCCCTCTTTACGTCCCCAAGGAACCTGAGAGGAGTTAAGAATCTCACCATGATCTTTCCAATGAACCATATCATCCGTAGAAAACACATGGTAGCGATCCATCAAGTCACATCCACGGGGAGGATTCACGTCATGGGAGGCATAAACATACAGTCGTCCGTCTTCCCAAACATGTGCGGAAGGATCGGCGGTAAACATGTGTGTTACGAAAGGATTAGCGGCAATTGAATCAAACTCACAACTGCCTCCTTTTTTCTCTCTACCGGAAAGTCCGCAAGAAATCAACGACATAAAGAGGCAAAAGCCACAGATATTTCTAATGTATTTCATCATAATTCGATTAATCAAACATACTCCCGAAGCAATAATCTTATTTATCCTGAAGAGGCCTTTCCGGCATCGATTCGCTAAGAGGGATTTCATTCCTCAACATTCTCCCTGCCCGGCCAACCAGCCAGAGATAATGGTCGCTGCCGATTCCCTCTTCAATAGGAACAAACACACTTGCACCGACCGGCACCTGATGGGCGCACTTGAAGATGGCTGTGCCTTCATCTATTTCATCGAACATCGCCACATAAACCATCTCTGCTCCTGAACTCAATGCACCGGCGAGCTGCTGCCACAAAAAAGTGCCTTTGTTCCGATGAATTTGCTTGCTGTGTTCGTTTCCCGGCATGTTACGCCAGGAGAATCCGGGAAAACAGAGAGGCGCATAATCCACCTCGTTCTTTTTACACCAGTCTATATCCTGCAGAATAACCTTACGCATATTGGGATAGCCTTTTTCATCATAACGCGCCACAAACCAGGGCATGACAATGTCACACTGACGAATCAGCTCATGCAGCCGGGAATCGGGCAAAGCATCCTTGCTCAAAGACCGCCAATAAGCCGGCACCCCAAGCATAATGCTGAACCCCTGCTCTTTCAGCCCCTGTATAATTGTTTCCGCTTCATCAAATCCATATTTACGGTTATCATTAAAGCCAACGCCCCAAACACTGACAAGCGGTTTTCCGTTATGATAAAGATAAGACGGATTTTCCCGGTGCTTCTTCAACTGATAACGTTCTGCGACTTCTGCAATATCATTCAACAGAATTTGCTCATCTCCCGGTTTCATACCGCTCAAATCATACATCACACAAATGGCCCGTTCATACTTATTGGCCGACTTCATGGCAGAATCCAGCACTTTGTTAAAGTGCTTCAACCCGCTCTTTCCACTGATTTCACTGATAAAACGCTGCATGAACACCCCGTCCAGGCCATATTCCTTCATCCAGCGAAAATGCGTATCCACAGTAGATTCATCGTAGGAAGAAAAAGTACGGGCAGGTGTTCCATCTGCCATGTAAAACTCTGTTTCATATGTCTTCTCATACTCTGAGACTTCCGGCCAAAAATCAATCGTACAAGACCCCGGACGGAAGCCATTCGGACCACTGTAATGATGCCATTTCCGGTTGGCCCCATCTGAAGGCGCATTAAACCAACCTTGGTAACCTGCCATGACCAATCCCTTGTAAGAAGTATATTTCTTCGGTTTCTTTGCCTGAGCATAGACAACCGTCATGCTCAGACAAAAAAATATCAATATCCAATTAGTGTATTTCATATAAACACGCTTCAATTATTTTCCAAACTCTGTTTCACATATCAAAAAACTCCTACACTTTTACTTCGCTTCAGGGTTCACAAAGCCGGCCTTTAACAAGCCTAAAAAAGCTTGCTGATTATCACACTTGAAGAATGCCGTAAAATCTCTGTTATGATAATCTTCATCACCGATTTCAAGAACCAGCTTGTTCCAACCTTGTAGCAGGGGAAGTTCCTTGTATTCTATCTCGTTACGTCCTTCACGAGCTGCGGCGGAATAAGGTTTGTCATTGATGAAGAACCGGCGTTGCTTCGCCTTCACAAAAAGAGAAAGTTTAGGCATATCCGGTTCAATAAGCAAATCATCCAACGGACGCGGGCTGAATACATATAATTCCAAAGACCAAAGATTGCCTTCTTTTCTCATCAGTTTCTTGGTAGCCACAGGGAAGTTCATCTGATTGTCACGCAAGAAAAACACCTCATCTATATTCACTTTGGGTTTCTCATAGGGAATGCCCGCATTCGTAAGAATGGCTGTCAAAGTATTATACCCTTTCTCTGAATTGGCAAATTCTGTCAGTGTGCTAATATAATAAGCCGAACCTGCACCTTGATATTTCACGAATACCGGGGTTGCTGCGGTACATTCGTACTCACTGCGCAATGTCCCCGCCGTTTTGATTTCCTCCGGACGTTTATTCCACTTGCGCCAGTCTGTCCTACATGCATGGAGCAAGACCTCACCTTCCTCTACAAAATCACCCTTTAAAGTATAGCGAGCCGCATCAGCCTTCTGTAGTTCACAAAAATAGAAATCAGAATTATTCAAGCCTCTCAGCCAAGACTTCTGCACAGGCAAGAAAGAAGAACGATTCAACTCATCCAACTGTATGCACAAAGGGAGAATACCATTATAACTTTCTACAGTAGCCGGTGTAATCCCCCAAATCCACACATCGGCTCCCTTAGCTATCTGTTTCTGCATATTCTGCCTAGCGGATACATCCGGAGAGACACTACCATCAACGATAAATATAGTACGCGAAGCGTCGCCCGGCTTGTTTGAGAACTTTACACCCTGAGCATCCAGAAGTGATTTCAACCGGCAATCCGGATTTCCTACAAAAACGACTGATTCATATCTTTTGAGCGGAGCCAAAGCTGCCGAAGCCTTATAGCTGTCTTTATCAATAACAGCCCATTCACTCCACGCCGGACCGCCAGGAGCATTGGCCGCACGCATGGCGGAATAAAGAGGCCATTCCTCAAAAAGTGGCAGATTGGGATCGTAACCAGGATTGAAAGTGGTACTGTAAGGTCCCACACGCTCTGGCTGTACACCGGGAATGCCTTCTTTATAGTCAGAAAAGAAAACCCCATCTTGAGAAACAGAAGGCTTCGTCCCAACATTTCTTTTACCTAAGGGAAGTGGCTTCAACGCATACCATACCATATTGAAAACAGTACTGTAAGAAGCACCCATCTTACGCTGATTTGCAAGCAGATGATAGCACTCATTAGCTAGTCCTTCCATTCGGCCTTCTTGTGATTCATAAGCCCGTTCACCATTATACTTTGAAACTTGTTCCGGAGTACCATAATAAGCCATACTATGTTCGCCAATTCCCCAAGGCTTACCTATCTCAATCCAATGTTTCATAGAATTCATGTCACCATAATGTCCTACCGTAACAGGCAAAATTCCATTACCATCGTCTTCTCCATCAGAAGAAATCCACGGGCGGGTAGGGTCATACAAACGAACAATATCGCGCCATTCCTCCCAGGCCTTCATCTGCAATGGCATCAGTTCCGGTTTATTATAAACATGCAAAATAACAGGCTTATTTTCATTGCTGATACTCCAGCCAAAAACAGATGCATGGTTACGGTCACGCAAGACAAAACGTTTAAGGTGTTCCTTAGATATATTCCAGAAATGCTCAGAATCCAATTTCGGGCCGCCATCACTTGCCCAGTTAGCAGTTTCATTCAGCACACAGATACCCATTTCATCAGCCATATCCAGATAAAAACGTGGGTAAACTTGCGCATGAGGACGTACAGCGTTACCATTCATACCCTTAATTGCAGTAAACCATGCCCAGGCATAACGACGCGTCATTTGCGGAATACCCATAAAATGCCAGGAATCTCCCCGCAAAGTATATGGTTTGCCATTCAGACATTGCTGAGTGCCATTTAAAGTCCATTCTCTCCAGCCAAAACGCTCATATTTAATATCAACCATTTTTCCCTTCTGTTTAGCTGAAAGCAACAAAGCATACAAATTGGGATGTTCAGGTGACCAATAATCCAGTTCTCCTTCTTTAACCGGGACTTGCAAAGTAACTTTTTGCCGGGCATTCGCTTCAACTTCCACTTTAACCGGCATCACCTTTAAAGCCTCCAATCCAAGACTCCAAGCCGGAACCGGTGCTGAATGAACATCACTACCAGCCATATTCACCCATTCACATATCGTACCTTCCAAACAAAAATCAGCCTTCTTGTTCGTGGAGTTTTGCAAAGTTACTTCTAATTCCAAAACAGACTGAGCCACCAATGGCTTTATATATACATCTGCAATATGTACTTTCGGTAAAGCAACAAGATAGACATCCTGCCAAATACCATTTATTGAATATCCCCACATAGAACCTGCAGGAACGATGCGGCGGCCTATAGTGGATTTATCTTCAAACAATTGTTGGCTACGTACTCCAACCAATATTTCAACTTGCTTGCCCGGAACCACCTTGTCTGTAATATCACAACTGAAAGGAAGGAACAGGTCAAAATTCTCACCCACCTTTTCACGATTAATATATACTTCTGCAAAACCGGCTACAGCTTCAAAGTGCAGTTTAATCTGCTCACCGGCCCAATCTGCCGGAACTTCAACTATCTTCTTCATCCAGGCCATTTTTACATCTTCCCAATCCTTTGGATAAGAAGGATAATTACGATGGTCCGGACCTTCCAAATTGCGATAAGCAAAAGCATTGACATTCCATGGAGAAGGGATTTTAATACGGGTAGCACTCCACTTGCTATCCTTGTCCGGTAAAGCCAGTGTGGGTACTTCGTCCTTACCTTGCCTATAACCTTTAGGAAGTCTCACTGCTTGAAAGTCCCAATAACCATTCAAACAAATTTCTTTCCGAAATTCTTTTTCTGTTTTATTCACCAGCCCCTCACTAGGTGCATAAACATAAGGATAAATCAATTTTTCATCATCCCTAGTCGAATTAATCTGCGCATAGCCAACAACCGATCTGCAAACAAGACCTGCCAAGCAGCAGCACAACACTACAAACTTATTCTTCATAGACCTTTTTTTAATGAGTTTTTCATGATTCTTTTCCGAGCACAAAATAAATCGGCTTCTATTAAAAAAGAAGAAAACAGCCAATTAATTTGAAATTAAAAAGATATTAATTCAATCCATTCCCAATAAAATGGAGCACAAACGCTGTACAAATTATCATTTTGTCAAAAATAAGTTCTACCTTTGAACTTGATTTAACACCAATATCAAGGACATGTCAGAATTCCCGCTACACCAATCACCACAGTTTTTCCCTTTAGGCGTATACTTCCAACAAGGCACTTTCCTACAAGACAAGATGGAAAGAATCAGTTATGCCCATCAAGACAACTATTATATACTGGGGTTTATAATCAAAGGGATTGTATGCGTTCACATTGACTTTGAAGAGCGTTGCTTTTCACAAGGAGAAATCCTAATCATACAGCCCGGACAAGTACACCACTTTGTCAGTGCTGAAAATGCGGAAGGAGTGTTTCTGATAACCGACAATAATCTTATGGAGGAAACATCCAAAGAAATCTTTGACAACATACTTCTATCAGCATCATCTATAAAGCTGGATGAAACAAGAATCCAAGAACTGTTGCAGATAGGAGAATTGCTGGAGCATAGGCAAAATGCAACAGAAGACCATCCAAACAAAACGATAATCAAGAAATTAGCAGAACTGTTCATCGGCATTCTGGCAGAATTCTTACGGGAACTCTGCCTGCAACAGACGAAACACAGCAAACGGTACACTGAATTATACTCGGAATTCCGAAAGTTGCTAATGCTCAACATTACCAGAAACAGACAGCCGACCTTTTACGCATCGCTGTTGCACATTTCTCCGGTCTACCTGAACGAAGTGATTAAGAGTATTACCGGCAAAAATACAAATACCTATATAAATGATGAGATTATACTCCGAGCCAAACGATTACTCGTGCATTCTCCACTATCCATAAAAGAAATTTCCTATCAATTAGGACTGGCCGATTATGCTTACTTCTCCCGCCTGTTCAGCAAAGGCACAGGATACAGTCCCAGCACTTTCCGAAAGAAAAACATAGAATAATCCAATTCTTCCTGCATTTTATCCAACAATCAATTCATCATCTTTACCTATATTTGCACTCAAAAAAGCTATGAACAAAAAATCGACCTCTTACATTACACTGAATCCACATCGTTGTGTAGCATGCTGGAAATGCATAGAAAAATGCCCCAAACAAGTAATCGGAAAAGTACAGTTTCTGTGGCATAGACATGTAGTGTTCAAAAAATCCGATGATTGTATTGGCTGTAAACAATGTATCAAGATTTGTCCCAACGAAGTTTTCACCTCACTGAAAGAATAGATCAATATACAGACAGAATACTTAAGAAAAATTCTTAACATATTCAAAATCTGCACATATACCAAGCTTGACTTATCAACCAAAACTTAATACTAGCAGAGCAATATACAGAGAAAATATTTCAACAACTAAAGCACATTATATGGCTCATCTGAAATTTGGAGTGATGAGTTGTTGATAGATGTTCACCAAAGAAATATACTATATACAGAACTATTTGGTTTAAACGTCCAATAAGGCATCATCAACTCACTGGTCGCAAAATAACAAATTATGAGTTTTAGATCCAGTTTAATTTTCCTCAATAATAATCTTATAGTAAACAATTAGACCATTTCCCTCTACCGAATCAAATGTTACGGCAAAGTCTTCGATTGTAATCCATCTACGAGAATGATCTCTCCACAATCCATCTCTTTTGAATGAGTATGATTATATACACTGATTACTACTTAAATGGCATTTTTGAACTCTTTCCTTGTGTTATCAATCAGTTTCCCTCCATATTCTCCATCAACAAAGATACAGTTTATCTCTGGTAAAATCAATTAGAAACGAATAAATGATGATGGTGTAACTGTCATTCAATGACTTATAAGGAAAACCAATGAAGACCTCTCCAATGCCAAAATGCAGAGAAACGAAAGGTAATGAGGGCGAATGGTTTGCAAATCATGACCCAGTAACCGGATTAATTCATGAAGAGTCGGAGATTATTTCCACTACCTGCCTCATTTTGCATAGCAATGTATAACTCACTGATAACTAATTTTGTAACAAAAACAAATAGGATTATGCGAAGTACATTCAAAGTGCTGTTCTACGTGAACGGCAGCAAGGAGAAAAACGGTATTGTCCCGGTTATGGGACGGGTGACAATCAACGGTTCCGCAGCCCAGTTCAGTTGCAAGCAGACCATCGCCAAAGAGCTTTGGGACGCCAAGGGCAACCGGACAAAAGGGAAGAGTAGGGAAGCGCGGGACGTTAATCTCGCCCTTGACAACATCAAGGCACAAATCATCAAGCACTATCAGCGTCTTTCAGATAGGGAGGCGTTCGTTACGGCTGAAATGGTACGTAACGCCTTTCAGGGGCTCGGTACGGAATACGAAACATTGCTAGGTGCATTCGACAAGGACAATGAGAGTTTCAGAAAACGTATTGGCATCGGGTAGAAGGCTCGTATCTGGTGCGGGTAAGGTCAAGAAATCATCTGGCGGCGTTCATAAAGAAATGCTACAGGCGGAGTGACATTTCCATGCTTGAACTTACCACCGACTTTATCAAGGAGTACGAGATTTATCTTTCCACTGATGCCGGACTCCATAACGCCAGCGTGTAGTCAAACTGTATGTGGCTGAAAACAATCGTGGCGAAGGCCCATTACAACGGGCTGACACCAAGAAACCCGTTTGCCCGGTACCGCGTCAACCAGAACGTCAAGGAACGGGAATACCTAACCGAGGATGAAATCAAGACGGTAATGACACACGAGTTTTCAAACAGAAAGCTGGCTTACATCCGGAACTTATTTGTCTTCGCCAGCTTCACCGTCTTGTCTTTCGTGGATATAAAGGAACTTACCACCGATGACATTGCGGAAGTGAACGGTGAGAAATGAATATTGTCGAAACGGCACAAAACGAAAGTTAATTTCCAGGTGAAGCTGCTGGATATTCCCTTGCAGATCATCAGGCGCTACGAGAGGTTCCAGGAGAACGGGCTCGTGTTTCCCAATCTGAACTACTGGTCAATCTGCAAGCCATTGAAGCAGATGATAAGGGAGTGCGGGATAACCAAGGACATTCCATTCAAGCCGCCATGGGTTCGCGACGCTGGCCTTGAGCAAGGGTGTCCCCATCGAGAATGTAAGCAGGGTGCTGGGACACACAAACATCGTCACTACGCAGAAGTACTGTAAGATCACCACCGAGAAAATCGACAAGGACCTGACGATGTTCGGTGACCATCTGAACCGGTCGTTCCATGAAATTTCAATAGCGATGTAATAAAAAGAACGGTTATGAGCATCGGCGAAAGCGGATGTGTGAACCTTCTATGCGGTGAAGTATGAGTCAATACCAATGGATTCAGAGGCCATGTTCAGAGCAATCACTTCCAAGTCGGAAAATCTGAGAACGCCCCTCACATTGAGGCATATTCCCTTGTTCGTTGACCAAATTCCCGCTAACGGTTTGCATATGTCGAGATATTTTGCGAATATTGCATATAGATTGTGCATATATGGATTATGCTATTAATTAACCAAGAACTATTAATATACTAATAATCAACATCATGCGCATTTTTACTCATAAATCTTTTATAATTTTAATTCCGCCAACATTTTTATATGAAAATACAGAGTCTGACATTCCTGTTTTTAATATTCATATGCCAATCTTTCGCACAAACTCCCGACTACGGACTTTATATACGAACTTTTCCTTTATTTAAAGAATACACCTCCATGCCTTTGGAAGATGGCAAGGACTTTGAGTGGAAAGACAAAGAATTTGCAATCGACTTTCAGGTATATGTGAGAAATGAGAATGTCTTCGGCAGTATCTGCCGCCTCATTACTAACAAACAAGAGAACATCGGACTCATGTTCGGAAACGATGATAACAGCCGACGACGTCCCATGATGGTCGTCGGAGATGAGGTATATTTCATTGAAAAAGAGATAGAAACAGATAAATGGTTACCAGTACGGCTCACCATAAATCCAAGGAGGAATACTGTGTCCCTGTGCTACGACGGGGAAGAAATCTGCGTATCCGCTCCTGAAATAGTAGCAGCAAAAAGCGTCCGGGTATTTTTCGGATCCTGCCCTCTACAAGGATATATGCGAGATGCGGCTTCCATCAATCTCAAGGAAATAAGTGTGCTGCGCAATCAGCAGGAAATCAGACGATGGACAATGAAGTTTCACGACGATAACACCACCTATGACGAACTGGAGCAAAAGCCCGCCACCGCCCAAAACCCGGAATGGCTAATTGACAAGCGTATCAGCTGGAAACCCACAGGCATGCTTTCTTTCAGCAAACGTCCTTCCATCGCATTCGATACAAATAACGGAAGTTTCTATGTTGCTTGCGACAACCGAAACTTGTACAAATATCACTGTTCCGACAACACCACGGACACCATCCGAGTGAAAGGTGGCGAATATATAGCCACCCCTACCAATCAATTGATGTACATCCCACAGAAAAAAACATTGTTGGCTTATAACATTGACGAACAACTGTTTGCCACCTTCAACTTCTCCTCCCGGCAATGGGAGAGCGAACGGTCTCCTTTATATGAACAATCTTACTTGGACAACACCACCAACTACAATCCCACCGACAGCACATTTGTCAGTTTCGGAGGGTACAGACAGTATCGCTATAACAACGAACTGATTATCGGACATCCCTGGAACACGGGCATTCCTTTCCAACGTTTCCTGCTGGATGACATCGTTCCCAGATACTCCCCCACTTCTGTGATAGTAGACAACACTCTCTATATTTTCGGAGGACGAGGCTGTCCTTCCGGACGTCAAGAACTCTCCCCACACAACTACTATGACTTTTATGCTGTTGACCTGCGTACACGTCACACCCGCAAATTGTGGGAACTGGAAACGCCTCTTGAGCAGAAGGATTTTCTGCCTCGCAATAATATGGTTTATAATCCAGAAAATGAATGTTTCTACTTATTCTGTAACGAAGCCGAAGGAGTGTTGAGACAAATTGACAAACATCATGCACACCTTGAAGATGTGGCACTACCACTCGAAAAACTCTCCGACGCACAATACGTCTACACCAACCTCTACTTTTCGTTCCAGCAGCAGAAGTTATATCTAGCTTCCATCTACACAAATTCGGAAGATAAATATATCCTAAAAATATATGAAATGAATTATCCGCCAATAACCGTGAAAGATGTGGCATATGTGAAGAAAAAATCCCTCAAAAAGACTAATGTAAACTATGGAATAGTGATTCTTTCAGCATGTCTTCTCATCCTTATCGCAGGCGGTATCTACTACTGCCACCGACGTAAATTACGGGAAAAAAATATATTGCAGGAAGTTCCGCTATCTGAACCTGCAACAGATTCTGCGCTGACTCCGTCAATGGAAACGGTAGAAGCAACAGAGGAAATCGCTAAAACAGGAATCTACCTCTTAGGAACGTTCCGGGTGATTGACCAAAGCGGGGAAGATGTCACCTCGCTGTTGACTCCCACCATGAAGCAACTGTTAGTCTTACTAATACTGCACACAGGAGGAAGAAAAACCGGTGTTTCCGGACAGAAGATGATTCAACTTTTATGGTCGTACAAAATAGAAGAGTCTGCCAAAAACAGTCGCAACGTTTATTTGAGCAAACTGCGTAACCTGCTGAATAAAATAGGAGATATACAACTATCGGGTAACCATTCTGCATGGAGCATCGAATTCGGAGAAAAAGCCTGTTGCGATTATCTGGAAGCATTGAATCTATTTCAAAGTCCGAAAAGATTGCGCGAACAGGATATACAGCTACTCAAGGTGTTATTGCATGGAGTGATACTCCCCGATATGGATGCGGAATGGATAGAACCGTTTAAGAGTTCTTTCGCAGATTCAACCATCAATTTGCTGTGCGAATGGCTGGAAAGTGATCTATGGACAGAGGATATAAAACTGAGAATAACCGATCTCCTGTTCCAGTACGATCCCGTGAATGAAATAGCTCTAAAGGTTAAATGTCATATTCTTTACCGACAGGGGAAAAAAGGTCCCGCTAAAGTGGTATTTGACAAATTCTGCAAAGAATATGAAGCATACCTGGGAAGTGATTACAAGCGTTCGTTCAACGAAATTGTCCGGTAGTTTAAATCTAAAAAAAGTACAGGAATACACGACTTGAAAAGCATTCGTACCTCCTGTACTTTTTCTCTTATTTATAGAGAAAGTATCTTTATTACAAATTCAGCATCTTATACTTGCTAGTAAACACCACCGAAGCGGTGTTGCCTTTGGTAACAGAGAAAGGAATCAATTTCTCTTCTCCCGGATTAAGTTCATAATGAATGTCATCTCCAGCTTTCTTCCCATCAACAAACATATTTACTTTGCCGGTATCGGTGATAGTACCTGTATTCTTAACCGACACCCATACCGTTTTCTGATTGTCAACGAGGCTCTCATCCACTTTATGGATAGTTAAAGTAAAATCTGAAGCAAACTCATGTTGATAGTCAAGCATACCTTTCACTCCTTGGGCTGTATTCCTATAGCTTACACTGTGCTTGATTTCATCCTTGGCAACATATTCGGGACTTACTCCTCCCACCATAATCTTAAACTCACCTTTTTCCACCACGCGGTCCATACGGTCATTAAGCAATGAAAGATCATAAGGCATCAGTTCGAAAGAGACGGTTTTCGATTCCCCCGGTTGCAAAGAGATACGGGCAAAGTCCTTCAGTTCGGTAATACGTGTTTTCACACTAGCATACATATCTGTGACATAGAGTTGCACCACTTCATCACCGGCACGCTGACCTGTATTCTTTACGGTAGCCTGCACTGTCACGTTGCCATTCTCTTTCTCCTGAATCTTGAGGTTCGAGTATTCAAACGAGGTATAACTCAATCCGTAACCAAAACGATAAAGCGGATAATACTCCATATCCACATATTCATATCGACGGCCGGAAGTCTTGAAGTTATAATACAATGGTACCTGTCCTACATGACGTGGAAAAGTCATCGGCAAGCGTCCGGCAGGATTACAATCGCCAAAGAGTACGTCAGCGGTAGCCGGACCACCCTCCTGTCCCGGCAACCAATTCACCAGAATAGCTTTACACAGTTGTGCAGCTTCTGTCAGCACATACGGACGTCCGGATTGTAACACCAATACAACCGGTTTTCCGGTAGCACAGACAGCTTTCATCAACTGCATCTGTCTTCCCGGCAACACTAGTGTAGCCAAGTCTTTATTTTCTCCACACGTCTTGATGACACTACTATAAGACTCGCTCGTAGAGCAATCGCCCAAAACCATTACCACCACATCTGCTTGCGAAGCGACTTTCACAGCTTTAGGTATATTGGATTCATCGTCTGTTGCAAAAGTACACCCTTCTTCAAACAAGACTTTCGTCTTATCGCCCACAACCTCTTTAATACCTGTCAATACAGACTTCAACTGTCCCGGTTGCAATTTTGGAGTATAGTCACCCGGTTGCAGATTATCCGCACCCGGCCCCAGCACGGCAATAGTTTTGATGTCCTTCGAAAGAGGCAGGATGTTATCCTTATTTTCGAGCATTACGACAGACTGCCGGGCAGCTTCACGTGCCAGTGCTTTATGTTTGTCCGAGTTCCATCCCGGATAGATTTTTTTCCAATCCAGTTTCTGACAAGGATTATTCTCAAAAAGCTCATTGCGGAACATGACACGCAACATCGTGCGGCATACTTCATCCAGATTCTTCTGATTGAGACGTCCGTCGGCAGCAGCCTTGATTACTTCCTTATCGTTATAGGTATTGCCACAATTAGTTGCTATCCCGGCAGCTAATGCCTGATTGGCAGCTTCAATCTTATCTTTGGCCGTATAGTGTTTGCGGGCAGTCAGATTACCGATAGCACCGCAGTCACTGACAATAAAGCCATCGAATCCCCATTCCTGACGGAGAATCTGTTGTAGCAGTTCGGTACTTTTAGCAATCGGCACTCCCATGTAATCAGAATAGGCCATCATCACCGATTCGGGATGATAATTGCGCATCACGTGGCGGAACGGAACCAAATGGACTTCCCGCATCTCCCGCTCATTAAGCCCGATATCATGAGAATCACGTCCACCCAGCGGAGCACCATGCCCGCCAAAATGCTTCGGAGTTGTCCACAACCCTTTCGATTGGTATCCCTTAATCCAAGCACCGCCAATCTGTGACACCAACACGGGGTCTTCACCATAAGTTTCTTCACAACGTCCCCAGCGAGGGTCTTGTGCCACATCAAGCACCGGTGACCATGCCTGTTTGGTATTGGCCGCCAGCGTTTCATCACCAATTGCCATCGCTACCTTTTCCGTCAGTTCCCGATTAAATGTTGCCCCCATAGATAGAGACTGTGGGAAAATCGTTGCTCCGCTGCCATAAGAAAAACCGTGAACCGCCTCCACTTTCGTAATGGGTGGCACATATAGGTGAGGAATTCCGGGAATTCCCCACCCCTCACGAATAAGTTCCATCTTATCTTCGGGAGTCATGACCGACAGCAAACTTTCCACCCGTTCGTCCACTGGAAGCGTCGGATCCATGTAACGTTTGTCAGTTACTTGTCCTTTACGGTCAATCATTTTTTTATCAGCCAGTATCACAGTTACTTCTTTTAGTCCCATCAAACCTGAAAATTTCTTTGCTTTGAACACCAACTTCACATGAGCACCATATTTAGGTTCAGCAAAACAAAGTTTCATCTCTTTGTTACTTCCTTCCACTTTATAATTTACTGGAGTTCCTAAATTCATCGGGTCATAAGTCACATAAATATCCAGCAGTTGTTGCAATTCATTTTTTGAAATACCTTGTATAAGAAAATCAACCTCTTTCACATCTCCTGGTTCCTGAAGTGCCAACATCATCCATTGGTCTGCTTCCGATTCTTGTCCCGGTAATGTCCACATCGTCTTGACATTCTTATCGAAAGCAAGCGAAGCTGTTTCTGCATTCACAGAGGCGGACACAGATAACACCTCGCTAGTCTGTTGAGCAAGCATCGCAGTAGAATGAATAAATGCTGCTACTGCCAGTAATATTCTCAATCTATTTTTCATCCATTTATTATTTTACATGAAAAAGGGGAAGGCGTACCACTTTATCTATTATCGCTCCTCCCCTTATACTCTTTTTAATCTTTATCCCAAAAAAATCCTCTCTACCTTACATGTATACCTATCTTATTTCACAAATTCTATTTTATCAACATTGATTGAACCACTGTGATTCATCAACTTCATGACATGTTTGCCTTTAGTCAGTTTTACATTTTTAAAAACAACCGGTTCATACGATCCCCACCCCTGTGTTGCAATTGCCTGGCGGTCGTATGCATCTTCATCATCAAAAGAGATGGATAATGCTTTGGGATCCTCCGGTTTGTTGGCAGTAGCCACATATATATTCACGGTATATGCCCCGTCTTTCTCTACGTTCAACGTATATTTATACCAATCACCGCTACTAGTATCACTCAAATGAATCTTATCTCCATTACCGCTGATAGCGACTCCACCTTCAGTATCATTCCTGTATCCTTTATTACCACCTTTACCGATAGCAGCACAACGGAAAGTGATATCCTTGCCACCTTTGTCAAAATCTTCTGCTTGTATAACCCCCGGCACCTTATGAGGTAAACCGTCCTTAGTATAAGGAATCCCTTTGTAATCCTGTGCATACATAGCCATAGTCACACTTGTTAGACAAGCCATTAATAAATACTTCTTCATGGTTCTCATTTTTTATGTTATTAATACTGCTAATAATATTATCTTTTCACAAATTCTATACGATCAACGTTAATCGGACTTACAATATGAAGTGTCATTGTATGTTTACCCTGAATCAGTTTCACCCCTTCAATTACATAAGGCTCATATTTCTGCCAGTCTCCGGTTGTCAACCGGATCTCATCAAACTCCTGCGCACCATCATCAAAAGAGAGATAGAAGTTCCCATTTCCCTGTGTAGCAGCAAATACTTTCACGTCATACGTACCAGTTTCTGCTTCAAATGTATAGTTCAACGAGTCACCGCCAGAAGTATTTCCAATATGGACAGCTACTTTGCTGGCACTGATAGCCACTCCTTTATCTCTGCGATAATTCTTGTGATTACCCAGTTCTCCATTCTTAAACTTATAGCCGTTATCATCAAAATCTTCGGCCTCGATAGTGCCCGGCACTTGATTTACTGATGCAGTTAAACTGATCCAATCCAAATTAAGATCCCCATTCATTGAACGCCACTCAATATAGTGTTCACCCGGCTGAAGCTCCACATTAGGAAGCACGACTGCTTCCCATTTGTTATTTGCAGAATTTACCTTGATTTCCTTTGAACGAACCCATGTGCCATCTATTCCTAAATAAAAGCTACCTCCACCACGGGTCTGCATTATCATACAAGTGACAGCATAACGCCCTCCTTCTTTCACATTGATAGTGTAACGCGTCCATTCTTTACGTTTCATGTGACTTAAATAAGTAACTCCATTCTTGGTTTCCACCTTAATATCACCTTCTGTCGGACGTTTGAAGTAAGCATAGTGTGAACCACCATCGTTGTAATTTTCAGCCTCAATCTTTGTATCTTTAGTTAAAGATACGTCTGGAGCTTTTCCCCCTTTCGGAGTCCCCCAATTACGTATCATTTTTATCGTTCCATCGGCATTAAATTCTACTGGGTCAAAACAAACAGACCGCAATGAACCCTGACCGGAATAGTTGGCTGTATGATAGAACATATACCATTTGCCTTTAAATTGCACAATAGAGCCATGAGCCGTTTCTTCACCATGCGGATTCATATAAGCTCCACAATGTTTCCATGGTCCCAAAGGATTATCTGAGACAGCATGCATCATTCGATTACCACCCAGATTACTCCGATGATTATCAGAATTAGTCATGTAATATTTACCGTTATGCTTGAATACCCACGGAGCTTCATGAAAATCAACAAATCCATTCATCGGAGTCATCTCTCCATCCAGTTTTGTCCAGTCATCCTTTTTCAGTTTACAGCCCCATCCACCTTTCCCTGCACCACTGGTGTAGATATATGGCTGACCGTCATCATCAACAAACACACAAGGGTCGATTGTAGAAGGAATGCCTTCAATAAAGCCTTTTATCTTAAAATTTGCAGCCGGTTCTTTACTAGTAGCTACAAAAATACGCCAAAGATCTTCCCCTTTGCCATTTTCTTTCTTTTGAACCTTATGCGGAAAATAAAAATAGTAAGTTTTATCTTTCGGATTATAAGCACAATCTGGAGCCCACATAAAACCTTCTACACCCATACCGGTCTGTTTCTTTACATCATCCGAATTCAAGATTTCTCCATGATCAATCCAAGTTTTCATATCTTCGGTAGAAAATACATGATAACGATCCATGTGGTCACACCCCTGAGTAGGCTCCATATCATGTGAAGCATATAGATAAAGAATTTCTTTACCATTGATCTTCCAAACATGCGCAGAAGGGTCAGCCGTATATAGATTCCCTACAAACGGACTCTTATACATCTGTGAGGGCAAATCCACAAACAACGGATTGCGTTCCTGTTTACTCACTATCGGATATTTGTAATCGAATCCACCTTGTTTTATGTTTCCTCCTGCTAAATCTCCCGTACGGATAAAAACAAATTTGTCTACATTCATGCCACCATAAGTATACCATTTTAAAATATGCTTTCCGGCTTTCATACGCACTCCTTCCGCTTTTACAGAACGGGAAATATTATTCCAATTATCATCAGGCGCATATAGCAGCTTACAAGCAGGTTCACCATCCAACTCGAAATAAAAACGTCCGTTACCACTTCCCGACACACAAAAAGTCTCAATAGTATAAATACCATCCTGAGTTACATTTATAGTATAATTCGTCCAGTCGCCATTACTAGTATGACCGATAACCACCTTCTGTCCGTTTTTACTGAGAGCAACTCCTTTATCTTCGCGATATTGTTTGCTATTCCCCTCTTTTCCACTTTTGAAATTATAGGCAATACCTGCACCGCCTTCATCATAATCTTCAGCCTCAATAGTACCTGGCACCTCCAGTTTCTTGAAAGGAGTTCCTTTGTAGTTTTTAATACCTTCTGTTATGGAAGCATGAGCTGTCATAGCAAATACGGTCAGCCCTAACAACAGAAAGAAAGATGTTTTTCTGGTAATCTGTTTCATTTCTTATATATTTAGTATAACAAAAATTAGTAAAACAAAAGTAAGTCCAAGCAATTAACCACGCTCTTAATTTCCAATTAATTTAAATAAATCAAAGATTAATAAAACCTTAAAATAATCTGTATAAAGAGAATCATACAAAAAAATACTGTACTGTTTAAGATTTATTTTAGACAGAAGAATAAAAGAACGAAACTGTTGAAGGTATGTCGTAATGAACGATGCACCTTCTTCTTTCATCATGCCCTATAATAACCAGTTAACTTTCTTTACGCTACGATGCTTTGATTTTTTTTCGTAAATGTGTTTCAACAATCTAAAAAGAGCAGTTGCAAGGTTATAAAACAGTTTAATCAACTAGTCTATACCTTCTTTTCTCATTCTTGTACAAATCTTTTATATTGAAGGCCAGGGCAAAGAAGGAGAAGTCCAAATAGACCTTATCCTTTCCAAAATGGCGGAAACATTTGTAGTTCATATTATATTTATTTACCCGAACACGCTTTCGGTTCTATGTATCTTTAGGCTCTGTGTTTCAGTTCTACTTCGGAACATAGTAACTCTTTTGCTTTCTGCCCGTATTTCCTGAGCCTGTGATTCTGTTCTTTTACACTAATCCTTTATAAAAAAGGAGATACGCTTCATCGTATTTTTGCCAAATACACCGAGGAAATTACCCGGTGCTTTTGAATGATTATTTACATTTTATTCTGTAAGCCTATCCTTTATAGACCTGACATTGTCCTCTTGTTCCCTTGCAGCCTGCTCTTTCAGACGTGCCTGCTCAATGAGGGCGGCCTGCCGACGTACCACCTCCTCGTAGGCTTCCACGTCCCTGCGCATCCGGTTTATCTTCCCGTTGTCTCGGTTGAGCTCGAAGAGATTTTCCAGCCCGGCGATGCTTTCGGGCGATGCTTCGCCCTTCATCCTGATATAGCGGTACTTCAGGTCGTTGTTGATGCGGTCATAATCCTGTCTCCTCTCGGAATAGAGCGCCGAGGCTAACAAGGCTATCAGAAGGGCGATACCGTTAACAATCGCCCAACCCCATCTGTTCTCAAGCGCGAACGAGTGCCGGGTCTCGTTGATATTGTGCCGAATGCTTGCCTCGTCCGTTTTTCGGGTGGCCTGCTCCAGCAGTTGTCTGATTTCCCCGAAATCCGGCTGCTCCCTTTGGGCGATACAGCCTATCCGGTTGTTGATGGCATACAGGTTATCCACAAAGGTTTGGGCCAACTTCGTCAGTTCAGCCTCTGTATGTTCGCGGTTCTGCCGGTTACCTTCCTCGATTAAAGCCTTGATGGGAGCAATATCCATGTTTGCGGTGTTGTTATCACCGCTTTGTGATGCCTGCCGGCTCCTGCTGAAGGTCAGCAATTCTTCCAGCATGGCGATGATGGTTCCTGTGTTTTCTTTCTTGATTGTTTTTTAGGTTGTTGTTAAATTCTGAATCCCTTGTTTTTCTTCTTTTTCTTCTTCCGTTGCATCAGCCGGCGGAACTCGGCCTCCTCCGGAGTCTCGGCGCAGGATGAAGGGGTGAGATCCAGCAGTCCCAATGAACCGCTGATGAACTCCCCGCCACCGTCTGAAGCCGGGCTGATACCTTGTCGGAAGGATTGTGCCTGTCGTTCCTGAGTGGACATGACGTTTTATACTTTTTATTTCCATCAACGCCATTCAATGAGACATTGTTTCCCCATTTGACACTTTAACTACTTATGGCACCCATATTTGGGTTCCATTTCGTTTTAACCAATACCGCTATACAGAAAATTGCCGATACGACTACAATAGTTTCGATACCATGGCGTGAATTCTTTATCACACCTGCCTGCAAGCCCTCATTGAACTCTAAGTATTGCTGATACGAAAAACAGCATTGCGATATTACGCCATGCCATCGTAACATATAGAACGAAGTATATTGTCAGGAATGGTGTTTCCCAAATCAGTTTCAGTGGACATACCAATACAATTGCTTGCTAACCACCCCGATGTGCGACAAGCAAAACAAAACCTTGCACAAGCATTTTATACCACCAATGCAGTGCGAGCCTCTTTATTATCCAAATATTACTTTGTCGGGCATACTCGGTTGGACAAACAATGGTAGTGGTATGATTATGCTCCTAGTCAATGGCTGTTGAATGGCATCGGTTCATTGACACAGCCACTATTTAACAAAAGTATGAATACAGCAAATTTAAAAAATTGCCAAATCTAAACAAGAACAGTCCACTTCGCAACTCAGACAATCTTTGTTGGATGCGGAAAAAGAAGTAAACGATCCCCTTGTACAGTGTCAGACATCAAAACAACAAATCGAGTTTGGAAAACAAAAAATTTCAATCTTAAATGAGACTGTACACAAAACGGAGTTTTGATGCTCCATTCTTCCACAACCTATTTGAAGTTTCTGACGGTGTAACAATCATTACTCAATGCAGAGCAAATGCAATCACAGCATCGTTTCAACAACATACAAAGTTTCATTAATCTATATCATGCGTCGGAAAGAGGGATACTTATAAACCAGTATCCATAATTAATATTCAATGATGAAGAACTATTACCCTCCCTATTAAAAATAAAATATATGCCTATAATCTTACGGATATTTTTCCATTGAAATTGCAGTTTCTTACTTTTACATATGCTTTCCATTCAAAAGCGTATGGATACGTTCACTTCTATCTGCCCTGAAACAAGATAGTGTAGACTAATAGAAAAACAACTTACCGACAATAAACCGGAGTATTTTTTACTTCTTACAGAATAAAAGCAGACCTATTTCCCCTTCCATCAAAGAAAAATCATTGCGTCCTGGCCAGCCGCGTTTCCATCGGTTTTCAAATGAATTTTCCATGCGGCTTCGCCGGGGAAAATTCATTTGAAAAAAAACGCGTCGCCCGGTACGCAATGATTTAGGTAGAAGATTACAGGGGCAAAACGGTGACCGACGCGACGCATAGTCGTCAAGCGGCAGACCCTATCCTTTTTTATACCATCGGCTCATCTGAACATTCCCGCATCCCCTCCCGAAAAACGTCAGTTATTGGACTTAACGTTTCCTAAAAGGCTAACAGGGGGCTTCGGCTCCCTCTGCTCTGCATAGTTTCGTGGCTTACACTATGCTTCCTCACTGTTGCCAGTTCCTTCTGTACTTCCCCTACGGACAAAAGTTCTTTTTCCCACCTTTTCTTTTCTCTTTCTGAATATTCCGTCGTATTTATCGGACATTTCGTGACATCCTATGACACACAACGCCAACCAGCTGCAAATCAGAACATTATTTCAAAATACGTATTACTTTTGAAGCGTAAAACCAATAGTTAAACAACTATGGAACAGGAAAAGAACAAGAAAAGAACAAAGCGGATATCCCACTCCAAGGGGATAACCGCAGAAGAGAAACCTTACGTGGAGCAGTTCAGCGAACTGCTGATGGTCCACAACAAGAATGACCCGAAAGCCGGACTCAGGGTGGTCAGTCAGGTGGATGACAAAGGAAACTACAAGACAGTCCCGCCCGACAGAAAGCACGAGAATTCGTTCCTGAAATTCGACAAGAATTCGAGCATACTCGAAAACTTCATCAGGAATTTCTGGCGACAGTTCAAGGAGCCGACCCATTTCCGCCTGCTGCGAATGACCTACAACGACTACAAGCGGAACAGGCAGGCGCTTGACGATCTGGCGCAAGGCAAACAGACGGACGCAGTGAAGGAGTTCCTCAAGCACTACGAAATCCGTCCGAGAAAACAGGAGGAACAACAGAATACCAACGAAAAAGAAAACGAAAGTATGGCAAAGAAACAGCAACCTCAACCGGAACAACAGCAGCAACAACAGCCCGAACAGCTTACACAGGTGGAGCAGGCGGCGCAGGGCATGGAAGGACAACCCGCCGGGGAACAGCAGTCACCCGTCTACCGCTACAACGAGAACATGATCGACTGGGAGGCTCTCAGTAAAGTCGGCATATCCAAGGAAATGCTAGAGCAGTCGGGCGCACTTGACGGCATGCTCCGGGGATACAAGACAAACAAGACCATCCCCCTGACGCTCAACATTGACGGAGTGTTGACCGCCAAGCTTGACGCGCGTCTCTCCTTTATTTCCAACGAAGGGCAGGTGGTACTGGGCGTACACGGCATCCGCAAGGAACCGGAACTGAGCCGTCCCTATTTCGGACACAATTTTACCGAAGAGGAAAAGAAAAGCCTGCGCGAGACCGGCAATCTGGGACATCCCGTGGATCTCAACCTCAGGGGCGGCGACTACGAAAAATGCCTCGTGTCCATTGACCGTAACACCAACGAGCTGGTGGCGGTGCGGCAGGAACATGTGTTCATTCCAAACATCGTCAAGGGCGTGACGCTTGACCCTGACGAAATCGAAAAACTGAAAAACGGTGAACCGGTCTTTGTGGACGGCATGACCTCCGCCAAGGGCAAGGAGTTCAGCGCCACCCTCCAGTACAGTGCCGAACGCAGGGGAATCGAGTTCATCTTCCCGAAAGACCAGGGATTCAACCAGCAGACACTGGGCGGCGTGCAGCTGTCGCCCAACCAGCTCAAGATGCTCACCGAGGGCCACACCATTCTCGTGGAGGACATGAAGCGTACCAACGGCGAACTGTTTTCGGCATTTGTCACGCTTGACAGTGTGACCGGAAAGCCCACCTACACACGAAGCAACCCCGAAACCGGGGAAATCTACATTCCCAAGGAGATCTGCCAGACACCGCTGACACCGGAAGACCGCGAGACGCTGCGCAAGGGCGGAACGGTCTATCTTGAGAACATGATCAACCGGCAGGGACAGGAGTTCTCCTCCTTCGTCCGCCTGAACATGACCACAGGCTATCCGCAGTATTCCCGCACACCGGACGGATTCAACGAACAGCAGGTTCCTAAAATACCGGCGGAGGTTTACGGCCATGTGTTCACGGCACAGGAAAAGGCGGATCTTCAGGACGGCAAGGCCATCCTGGTTTCCGGGCTGAAAGGACGCGGAGGAAAGGAGTTCTCCACCTACATGAAGGTCAGCCCGAACACAGGGGCGCTCAACTTCTTCCAGGAAAACCCGGACCGTCCCCGCAACACCCGGCAGCAGGCGGCACAGGCGGAAACACAGCAGCAGGAACAAAAGAAAGGGGCGAAACAGGCTGTATGACCCGGAAGAGAACAGAATCGAATTACGGACAACCAAAAACAGAAAAAGATTATGGAACAGAAGAACGAACATGCATTCAAGGAAGAACAGATTGACTGGAACGCACTGGCAAAGGCCGGCATCGGCAGGGAACAACTGGAACAGGACGGTAACCTCGCCCTGCTTCTGCAAGGCAGGGAGACGGGCATCATATCCCTCCGCCTGAAAACGCCCGTCATCGACCTCGCCACGGATGCCACACTCCGTATCGTGGAAACACCCGAAGGGAGACCGGTAGTGGAAATTAACGGCATACATAGCGAAGAGAAGCAGCACAATTAAAAAGTACAACCCGTTCCCTAAGCCGGCACCGGCCGGATGGGGAATCTTAAAAACAGAAACGGATTATGATAGCTATATTGACAGACAGACCGAATGTAGGAAAAGAGATTGCAAGAATCGTGGGGGCACACAGGTTCGAGAAAGGGTACATGACCGGCAACGGATACGCCGTGACATGGACTTTCGGCAACATGCTCTCGCTGGCCATGCCGAAAGACTACGGCAATGCAAAACTGGAACGGAAGGACTTCCCGTTGGTACCCGGTGACTTCCGCCTGATGGTCAAGCACGTCAGGACAGATGAGGGATGGATTCCCGACATCAGCGCCGTAATGCAGCTCAAGACGGTGGAGAAAGTACTTGCGGAATGTGATACCATCATCGCCGCCACGGAAGCCTCACGCGAAGGAGAGATGACATTCCGCTATCTCTACAGGTATCTGGGATGCAGACAACCGGTACAGCGCCTCTGGCTCTCCTCCCTCACGGACGAGGCGGTACGGAAAGGCATGACGAACCTGCTGCCCGTCAGGATGTTCGACCGGATGTTCCTGGCTTCCGACAGCCGCAACAAGGCGGACTGGCTGCTGGGGATGAACGCGAGCTATGCGCTCTGCAGGGCTACCGGACTGGGCAACCACTCGCTCGGCAGGGTACAGACACCCGTGCTGGCCGCCGTCAGCAGCCGCTACCGCGAGCGGGAGAACCACATCGGCGCCGACAGCTGGCCGGTGTATATCAGCATGCACAAGGACGGCACGCTGCTCAAGATGCGGTGTACAGACGAGTTTTCCGACCGGGAAACGGCCCTGATGTTCTACAATGACTGCAAGTATGCGGAGCGGGCGCGTATCACGTCGGTGCACCGGCAGCAGAAAGAGGTCTCTCCTCCGGCACCGTACAACCTGACCGGACTCCAGAAGGACGCCTCATGCCTTTACGGACTTACGGCAGGACAGACAGCCGACATCGCGCAGGGTCTCTATGAGAAGAAACTCATTTCCTATCCCCGGACTGACGGACATCACATTGCCCGTGAAGTGTACGACACACTGCCGGCCGTCATGGAAAAGGTGCTCCCATGGAGCGGTATCCGCCCCGGCGCGCGCCTGACAGACACCATGCTGCTGCCGGAACAGCTATCCGGGAATGACAGCCTTGCGGAACATCCGGCCATCACGGTCACGGGAGTCCGCCCCGAAGGGCTGGGCAGGCAGGAGATGCAGGTATATACCCTCATTGCAGGACGGCTGCTGGAAGCTTTCATGCCGCCCTGCCGGGTGGAATGCACGACGGTGGAAGCCGTATGCGCGGCACGCACGTTCCGCATCCGGACCTGCCGTATCCTTGACAAGGGATGGCACGCCGTGTTCGGACGCGGAAATGCCGTCCTTCCGCAAGGGTTCACGTGGCAGGAACTTCCCGCCTTGTCAGCAGGCGACACACTGCCCGTATCCGCCTGCAACCTGGTACGCAGGAAAGACCTGCCGGCCAGTCCCTTCACCGATGCGGAGCTGATTGAATATATGGACACGGCAGGACTGGGCACACCCGCCACACGTGCGGGCATCATACAGACATTGATAGAACGCAAATATATCCGCTATTCGGGACGTTATATCATCCCCACCCGCAAAGGACTCTTCATCTACGAGACAATCAGGGGCACTGGGATTGCTGACGCCGCGCTGACTACTGGTTGGGAGGCCCGGTTGGCACGCATGGAAAGAGGCGGGATCACACCGGAGGCGTTCCTCTCCGAAGTGGCGGACCTCGCAGGAAAGGTGACAGACGAGATTTTCCGTGCCTGCCAGCCAAAGAAATGACTTCGGGCAGAAGGATATATGCACAGGAAGGATGCAGACCGGAAGGTTTGCATCCTTTTTTATACCCCCGCCCTGACCGGGGAAAAACTGACGTAACGGTAAAGGACGATGTTTTTCCGTTTTTGCCAGGCAAAGGTCTTGGATTGCGTTTTTTGTGCAAGGCGGTCCGCCCTTAGGGC
>ERZ1673736.603-NODE-603-length-55168-cov-9.782302_pt1 | contig 55168 bp, 47 predicted proteins | sample MGYA00580212_ERZ1673736 | MGnify/ENA primary metagenome ERZ1673736 (study PRJEB41218, sample SAMN15661752) | gut metagenome | host: Homo sapiens | place: Canada: London | collected 2015-08-20/2019-03-30 | study: EMG produced TPA metagenomics assembly of...
TACTAGACCCTTATAGGGTCAGTGCAGGCCACCCGTTTTACGGGTGGTCCTGACTGGGGTTTAGCCCAGCAGATGGAAGGCCACGATGAGACCGGAGAAAACGATGGACACGGTGGAACACAGCTTGATGAGGATGTTCAGGGAGGGGCCGGAGGTGTCCTTGAAGGGATCGCCCACGGTGTCTCCCACCACGGCGGCCTTGTGGCACTCGGAGCCCTTGCCCCCGTGATGGCCGGATTCGATGTACTTCTTGGCGTTGTCCCAGGCACCGCCGGCGTTGGACATGAACACGGCCATGGCAAAGCCGGTGACGGAGACGCCGCCCAGCAGGCCCGCCACACCGACGGGGCCCAGGATCAGGCCGGTGAGGATGGGGACGATGATGGCCAGCAGGGCGGGCTTCACCATCTCCCGCAGGGCACCCTTGGTGCACAGGGCCACGCAGGAGGCGTAGTCGGGGTCTGCCTTGTACTCCATGATGCCGGCGATCTCCCGGAACTGGCGGCGGACCTCCAGCACGATGGACTGGGCGGCGGTCTGCACCGCGCTCATGGTGTAGGCGGAGAAGACGAAGGTGAGCATGGCGCCGATGAACAGCCCCACCAGCATCAAGGGATTGGTGAGGGACAGGTCCAGGGTCTCCGGGGTCTTCTCCTGGACGATGCTCACATAGGACACCAGCAGGGCCAGGGCGGTGAGGGAGGCGGAGCCGATGGCGAAGCCCTTGCCGGTGGCTGCGGTGGTGTTGCCCAAGGAGTCCAGAGCGTCGGTGCGCTCCCGAACGGCCTCAGGCAGGCCGGACATCTCGGCGATGCCTCCGGCGTTGTCAGCCACAGGACCGTAGGCATCGGTGGCCAGGGTGATGCCCAGAGTGGAGAGCATTCCCACTGCGGCGATGCCGATGCCGTACAGGCCCAGGTTGAAGGACTGGCTGCCGCCGGCGGCGTAGAAGCTGACGATGACCGCCGCGGCCACGATGAGGATGGAGGCCATGGTGGACTTCAACCCCAGGGAGATGCCGCCGATGATGATGGTGGCGGAGCCGGTCTCAGAGGCGTCGGCCAGCTGCTGGGTGGGCTTGTAGGTGTCAGAGGTGTAATACTCGGTGAAATAGCCGATGGCGCAGCCGCCCACCAGCCCGCAGAGGATGGCGATGTAGACCCCCCAGTTCCCCAGCATGAGATAGGTCAGGGGGGCGGCGGCCACGGCGGAGAGGGCCGCAGCCAGATAAGTTCCGGTGCGGAGGGAGGTGAGCAGGGACTTCTGGGTGGCATCCTCCTTGGTCTTGACGAAGAAAGAGCCGATGATGGAGCAGACGATGCCGCAGACGGCCAGCATCATGGGCAGGATCATGCCCGCCCAGCCGTACCCGGCGATGGCGCCCAGGGAGAAGGTGGCCAGGATAGAGCCCACATAGGACTCGTACAGGTCGGCACCCATGCCGGCCACATCGCCCACGTTGTCGCCCACGTTGTCCGCGATGGTGGCGGGGTTGCGGGGGTCATCCTCCGGGATGCCAGCCTCCACCTTGCCCACCAGATCGGCGCCCACGTCGGCTGCCTTGGTGTAGATGCCCCCGCCCACCCGGGCGAACAGAGCCATGAAGGAGGCGCCCATGCCGTTCATCACCATGATGTTCCCCAGGGTGAGGGGGTCGTCGATGCCGGCCACGAAGCGGAGGATGACGAACCAGATGGAGATGTCCAGCATGCCCAGACCCACCACAGTGAAACCCATGACAGAGCCGGAGGAGAAGGCCACCCGCAGGCCCTTGTTCAGACTCTCGCTGGCGGCCTGAGCGGTGCGGGCGTTGGAGCTGGTGGCGATTTTCATGCCCACGAAGCCGGCCAGCATGGACCAGATACCTCCGGTGAGAAAGGCGAAGGGGGTGAACTGGGAGAGCATCTCTCCCCCGGTGGCAAAGGCCATCACCAGCAGGACGAGGAAGACCACCAGAAAGACCTTCGCCACAGTGGTGTACTGGTGCTTCAGATAGGCGTTGGCCCCCTCCCGAATGGAGGCGGCGATCTTGGCCATTTTGTCACTGCCTTCGGAGAAGGTCATGACCCTGCGGCTTTGGAGCCAGGCAAACGCAATGGCAATGGCCGCGCCCACGAAACCGATCCAGAACAGATTGTCCATCATTCAACACACTCCTTCGCGCTTGGAAAAAGGGCCCCCGCCAGAGCGGAGGCCCTTCCATGCAACCGCCGTTATGGTCATATTGTACCATACTAGACGGGCTTTGCAATAGAAAACTTATCGTTAAGTAAAAAACAAACCGCAGGAATGGAGAAAAAACGCAGAGATCTGCCTAGACCCGGCGCCAGGTGCTGCGGCTGAACATGACTAAAATTGGGAAGATCTCCAGGCGGCCGATGATCATGCACAGGGAGAGGACCAGCTTGCTCAAGGGGGAGAAAGCGGAGAAATTGCCGGCCGGTCCCACCGCGCCCAGTCCCGGGCCTGTGTTGCTGATGCAGGTGATGACGGAGGTAAGGGTCTCGGTAAAGGGAAAATCGTTCAGGGCGACCACCAGCGAGGCACCCAGGGTGATCATGGCATAACAGGAGATAAAAAGGAGCACGGAGGCGAGCGTGGACTCGTCCACCGGCTTGCCGTCCAGCTTCACGATCTCCACAGAGCGGGGGTGGATGATGCGGTGGACCTCCCGGCGGATGGCCCGGCCAGCCAGCAGGATGCGGGAGCATTTGATGCCGCCGCCGGTGGAACCGGCACAGGCGCCGCACAGCATCAGCAGGATAAAGATAATTTGAGAGAACTGAGGCCACAGGCAGAAGTCTGCCGTGGCGAAGCCGGTGGTGGAGATGATGGAGGAGACCTGAAAAAAGGCATAGCGCAGGCACTGGAGAGGCCCCTGGTACAGGTGCCGGATGTTGAAGGCGATGACGGCGGTGGACAGGCCCACCACCACCAGGAAAAAGCGCAGCTCATCGCTCTGAAGCACTTCCCGGAAGCGGCGGCACAGCAGCAGGAAGTACATGGCGAAATTGATGGAGAACAGCAGGGCGAAGACGGCGATGATCATCTCCAGCACGGGGTCGCCATAGGCGCCTACACTGGCATTGCGGTTGGAGAAGCCGCCGGTGCCCGCCGTGGAGAAGGCGTGGATAAAGGAGTCGTACAGAGGCATGCCGGCCAGCTTCAGCAGGGCGACCTCGGCCAGTGTCATGGCGCAGTAGATCCCGTAGAGGATCTTGGAGGTCTGGGACTGCTTGGGGACCAGCTTGGAAAAGACCGGGCCCGGGGTTTCCGCTTGGGTGAGGTAGTGAGAACGGATGCCCAGGGAGGGGAGCAGAGCGGTGAGCAGCACCAGCACGCCCATGCCGCCCATCCAGTGGGTGAATGCCCTCCAGAACAGGATGCCACGGGGCTGGGCCTCGATGTCGGTGAGGATGGTGGCACCGGTGGTAGTGAAGCCGGACACCGACTCAAACAGGCAGTCCACAAAGGAGGGGAAGGTGCCGGAGAAGTAGAAGGGGAGCGCCCCCATCACGCCGGTGACCAGCCAGATCAGGCCCACGGCAAAGAAGCCCTCCCGGGCGTAGAAATGCCGGGTGGCGGGTACAGCGGACAGGGCCAGTCCCAGAATGGCCATCAGCAGGATGGTCAACAGGAAGGGGGCGGGGTCCTCCTGGTACAGCAGGGCGACCGCCAGCGGCAGGAGCATGAAGAATGCCTCGACCAGCAGGACGCGGCCCACCAGCCGGGATACCAATTTCAGATTCATGACATGCCCCCCGGGGCAGAGAAGGTGTGCTCGCCCTCGTCATAGATGTCGTTGAGATCCTGAAGACGCCTGTCTCGGGAGATGAGGATGACAGAGTCCCCCTCTTGGATGGACGTGGAGCCTTCCGGGATAATGATCTCGCCTCCCCGGGCCACCACGGCCACCAGAATACCGGGCTTCAGGGACAGGTCCCGCAGGGGCGTGCCCAGATGGCGGGTGGAGGCGGTAACGGTAAACTCCATGGCCTCGGCGGCCCCATCCGCGATGCGGTACAGAGCGTTCATCACGCTGCCCTGGGAGTTCTGCATCCCCCGGACCACCTGGAGAATGTGGGAGGTGGCCAGCTGCTTGGGGGAGATGATGCTGTCCAGACCAACGGCCTGGGCGATACGGTTGTAGTTCTGCCGGTTGGATTTGGTGATGACTTTGGAAAGGCCCAGTTGGGCGGCGTACAGGGAGATGATGAGGTTGTCTTCATCCCGGTCGGTGAGAGCCACGAAGGCATCACAGGAGGAGAGGTTCTCTGAGTCCAGAAGCTCCTGATCGGTGCCGTCGCCGCAGATGATAGTGGAATGGGGGAGCAGTTCACTGAGAAAACGGCAGCGGGCCTCGCTGAGTTCCACGATCTTGACCTGCATCTGCATCTTCTCCAGCAGGATGGCCAGATACAGAGAGATCTTGCCGCCGCCCACGAGAAAGACCCGCCGCACCTTGGGGGTGTAGCGGCCCAGAAGGCGGAAGAACTGATCCAGGCCGGTGGGACGGCCGATGAGGTAGAGATTATCCCCTGCCTGGGGGACAAAGGAGCCGTTGGGGATGATGACCTCGCCGTCCCGGTCTACGGCGCAGAACAGGAGGGAGAGCTTTTTGACCTGGCTGGACAGGTCCTGGAGTGGATTGCCCACCAGAAAGTCTTCCTCCATCAGGCGGAAGCCCATCAGCTCCACCCGGCCCCGACAGAAGGTCTCGATATTGGCGGCGGAGGGGAAGCGCAGCAGCCGGGAGATCTCCACAGCGGTGGCATTCTCCGGATTGATGACCATGTCGATGCCCAGGTCCCGCTTCAGCTCCGCCAGGCCAGAGGTGTACTCCTGGTTCCGGATCCGGGCGATGGTGTAGCTGGTGCCCATTTTTTTGGCTGTGAGGCAGCAGACCATGTTGACCTCATCGGTGCTGGTGGCAGCGATCAACAGATCGGCGTGCTCTGCCCCAGCTTCCCGAAGGACGGCGGCAGAGACACCATTTCCCTTGACGGACATCACATCCAGCGTGTCAGAGGCACGGCGCAGGGCGGCCTCATGGGTGTCCACGATGGTGATGCTGTGGTCCTCACTGGCGAGCTGGTCGGCCAGGCTGAAGCCCATTTTTCCATTGCCAACGATGATGATATCCAAAACGCAGCACATCCTGGAAAAGATTTACGGCAAAAAGCAAAAGAATATGAGGCCCCGCCGTATCCGGGCCCAAGCAAAGAAAAATGCGCCCTCGACCGAACCGGAGCTGGAGAGGGCGCGTTTTAAAAGGGACTAGATCGTCCACTGACTGTGGATGATGCCTACCAGCTGCCAGCAGGAGTCGGAAGGGGAGAAGACCAGCTTCAGGGAACACCAGTCCAGCCCGGCGTTGGCGGGATCCAGGCCGGGAAAATGAAACTCAACGAAACGGCAGCCGGGGTATGCCTCGGTCAAATTTTCCAAAGCGTTGCCGCTCTGCAGAATACGGTCCACTCCGATCTCAGGGGCCTGGGTGTAGTCGGTATTGAACACATAGGTGGAGAAATATTCGGCTGGAGTCAGCTCGATCAGGCTGCCCAAGCCGTCGGACACGCCCCAGGTGTACACCGTCTGATCAGTGGAGAACTGCCGGACCTGAGCGGCAGTGAAGCGGAGGTCGCTGTCCCGGTCAACAGTGGAATAGGGCGTAAAGGTAACGCCCTCCTCCGGGTGGACGAAAGCGGCCAGAGTATCATAATCCCGCTCCTGAATGGCGCGGACCACTGCACAGGCAGAGCTGAGCAGGGGAAAGTTGTCGCTGGAATTGAACGCTGGCAAGGTATTTGCAGAGCTGCTGCCGGAAGCGGAGGCAGACCCTGCGGAGACAATAATGGAGTTGACCACAGACGGGGTCATGGCCGTCTCCCGCTCTTTCCAGGGAAGGTACTGGGCGGGGCACAGGGTGCCCACAAAAAATCCGAGGAAGAGGGCTAAGAAGCCAGTTATAATGGCAACGCGTTTGATAAAACTCATCTCCTTGCGGCAGAATGAAAAGCATATGAGATCCCCTCTATCCCCGCTCGAGTATCTTTCGGACGGGGAAGAATAGGATAAACTGCAAATTCAAAATAGATTCTGGGAAGCTATTGTAGTACAAAATTGATAAGACGTCAAGCATGGCCTGTCTGAAAGCCGCGCTTTCCGAAAAAACGCAAAGAAAAAATGGAAAAATAAAAATAAAAAAGAATAAAATGGAAGATAAAATTCGCGATTTAAAATAAAAACGACTGGGCGCCGTCCTGCGACGGCGCCCAGTCGATCGATAAGGTACGAGAGAAAATAGGATTGGAACAGCCTGTCAGGAGAAGGAGCTCCCTTGGACGGAGCCTAGATCCTCCCAGCTTGCCGGCAGTTCGCCAGGACTGTACGCGTTCCTATCCTGACGGGAACGCCAGACGCGTCCGCCGAACACACAGCACTCTCCCGTCTGCCACAGTCCCCGACTACCCTGAGGCGGGAGGTAGTCCTTGGCCAGGGCGGGGTCCGTGGTGTGGCAGATGTCCCACAGGGAGAAAGCCAAGTCCGGGCTCCAGCCTGGCTGACCGGTGGCGTCGTGCTGCTGCCAGAGGCGGTAGACCTGTCCGTTCCACCGGTAGGGCTTGCCCACCGGAGTCTCTTCCGTGAGATAGGAGCGGGGGCGCCAGGTGGGGATGGCCTGCTCCTCCGCGATCAGGGCGGTGCCGTCGGCCTCGCCGGACACAGACCGCCCTGCCAGGGCCAGGGCGTCTGCCCCGCCCCGGTGTTCCAGCTCCTCCAGGGCCAGGGTCACGATGTCAGCCACAGAGCTCCACCCCCTTCTGATAGGCATCCTCCAGCTCTGAGCGCAGCTGGGCGGCGCTGCCTGCCTGCTCAAGCGCCGCGATCATCGACTCCTGCTCTTGGAGGAGCGCCTGCTTCTCCTGAAGAGTCTCCTCCAGCTCCCCCAACTGGGCCTGGAAGCCGGCCACATCCCCCAGATACTGCTCCGCTGTCTGGAGAAGCACCGTGTAGCTGCGGGTAGCGTGGGCGTACCGGATGTCCCGGACCTGGAAGCCATACCCTGCGGGCAGCGGGCTTTCCCCCACAACGGCGGGGCGGGACCAGTCGATCTGCTCGATACGGGCCAGCTCCGCCATCTCCCGCTCAAAGACGGCCAGATAGGTCCCGTTGGCGCTTCCCCGCAGGATCAGCCCGCAGGGAACGCCGTCCACCTGGATCTTGTTTGGATACAAGCTCATTGTGTTCTCTCCTCTCTGAACTGTTGTGCCGCCATGCGGCCGGGGATATCCCCCTAAGTTTGGCGGGACGGCCCTCTCAGTTGCCCGGTGCCGTACACCTTGCCCCAGGATCTCCTGGCGGGCCCCGGGAGGCACACCCGCCCGGCTCCGGCATATAATGGGGGTGCATCCACTTGATGTGAGGTGATCCTTTTGACAACGATGCAAGCCACCGTCCTCCAGGTGGGGAACGGTCAGCTCCTGGTCCAAGACCAGAGCACATCCCAGCAGGTCCTTGTGAATACGTCCATCGCGGGCTGTTTTGCCGTAGGCAATCAGGTGTTCATCACCTATAACGGTGTGATGACCGCCAGTATCCCGCCCCAGATCAGCGCGATGAGCATCTGCCTGATCCGCAGCTGACGCGGTGATGGGAAAAGCGCCCCGGACGCCTTTTCAGGCGTCCGGGGCGCTCAGCTTGTGGGAAAAGACTCGCGTAGTTCGCGCCCGCAGGCGCGAATCAAGTTCTGACCTGTTTTCCCCGGCGGCATGTGCGTCGGGGGAAACACTTGAAGCCTGAGACTTTTTCGACAGTCTCTTTTTCGGCCGCGGGTCAGGGGGTCCCCTGATGGGAGAACCAGGAGCGGGCATACTCCGCCACCAGGGGGGCCAGCGTCTTCAGGGACAGGCCGGTGGTGTTCACGCACAGGTGATACCCCTCCTGGCTCCCCCAGGGCAGGTCGGAGAGCATGGCGTGGTGCCGGGCCCGGTGCTGGTCCACCTGCCGGAGCTTCCGCTCCAGCTCTCGGAGAGTGAAACGCTCGTCGTCGGAGCTGCGCTCCCGGCACCGCCGGAGCCTGGACTCCAAATCGGCGTAGACGAACAGCTTCAGGGGGCGGTGCTCCGCCAGGATCAGGTCCGCGTTGCGGCCCACAATGATGCAGTCCCCGTGGGCGGCCAGGGCCCGGAGGACGCGGCGCTGCTCCTGAAGCAGCTGCCGGGAGTCATGGGGCATGGAGGGGAGATAGGCAAAGGTGCGGCCGATGGTCAGTGGGACGCCGCGAAAGTCGCCCTGCTCCAGTGCATCCTCCACATAGCCCTCGTCCAGTGCATTCCTCCGGGCAACGGCGGAGATGATCTCGCGGTCGTAGTAGGGCCAGCCCAGGCAGTCGGACAGCCGCTTGCCCAGCTCCCGGCCGCCGCTGCCGAACTCCCGGCTGACGGTAATGATTTTCATGGATCGGCACTTCCTTTCAAAGAAGCATGGCTCTGTCCAGCGGAGCGGCGCTCCAGAAAGAGGAACATGGACAGACAGAGCAGGATCTGGACCACAGAGGAGGCAGGAGTGCTCAGACCGATCTGGAAGAGGGTGGCCCCCGCCATGCGGCTCATGAGATAGGCTACAGGGATGCGGACGAAGAAGGCACCTATGATACCCTGGATCATGACGAACAGGGTCTTTTCACAGCCATTGTAGTAGCCGGTGAAGCAGAAGAGAAAGGGAGTGAGCATGCAGTCGATGGCATAGGCCTTCAGATAGCTGTGGGAGGCCGCCACGACCTCCGGGTCGGGGGAGAAGATGGCGGAGAGAAGGTCACCGTGGAAGAAGGTGAGCAGGGCCATCACCAGGCCGGCCGCCACAGAGGTGAGGATGCCATACTTCAGGGCCTTTTTCGCCCGGATCGGGTTGCCCGCCCCCATGTTCTGGGCCACAAAGGAGGACATGGACTGCATATAGGCGGAGGGGACCAGCATAATGAAGACGCACACCTTTTCCGCCACCCCCACGCCGGCGGAGGCCGCCACGCCGAAGGAGTTGACGATGGCCTGGATGAGCAGGAAGGAGGTCCCCACCAGCAGCTCCTGAAGGGCCACCGGTGTGCCCAGCCGCAGCTCAGCGCCGATAATGTCCCGGTGGAAGCGCAGGTGTCGCCGGGAGAAAGCGAAGGGCAGAGACCGGCGGCGCAGGCGGATCAGGAACAGGGAGACAAGCACGCTGACGGTCTGGGCGGCCACGGTGGCCAGGGCGGCCCCGGCGGCCCCCATGTGGAACCCGGCCACCAGGAGCAGGTCCCCGAAGATATTGATGACGCAGGCGATGGCAACGGTGAGCAGAGGGGTCCTGGAGTCGCCGATCCCCCGGAAAATGGAGCCCAGGACGTTGTAGGCCACAATAAAGAGGGAGCCGGCCCCGCAGATGCGGATGTACAGCACCGTCTGATGGAACGCGTGCTCAGGCGCGTGCATGAGCCGGGCCAGTACCTCGGCTCCACCCACCAGGACGGCAGTGAGCAGGACGGCGAAGCAGGCGAACAGGCAGATGCCGCCGCCGATGGCGCGGCCCGCATCCTCCGGCTCCCGCCGGCCGATCCGCTCCCCCACCAGAATGGTGATCCCCATGGACAGGCCGGTGACAACCATGGTGACAGTCTGGAGCAGCATGCTGCCGGTGGCTACGCCGGAGACGTCCGCCGTCTGGGCAAACTGGCCCACCACCAGCAGGTCCACGCCGCCGTAGAGCGCCTGCAGGAACAGTGTGAAGAGAACCGGAACGGCAAAACGGATCAGAGAGCTGAAGATGTTCCCCTCCGTCAAGCTGCGCGGTCGTCCCATTTTATCATTCCTCCTGAGTATTTTGTCGCGGCCCGGAGAAAGGCTGTGCCCCGGCAGTCCGGGTGGTCCGCGCCATAACAAAAGCCGGATAAGTTCAGCAGACATCTCAGTCTGCCGCCTTATCCGGCTCATCATTTCCAGCGAATGACTTGCCCTCCGAGCGAGCGGCATTTATTTTATAACAGGTTCCGAGGAAATGTCAAGGGCGAAAATGATGCAGTTTCCGGCCCCGGGCCAAGCGCCCCGGATCGAGGGAGCGCCCGGCGGCCTTCCGGGGGCCTGTGCAGGGGCGCATATCATGCGCTTATTATACTGGGGGGCGGCTCACTGGGGAGACCGGCCTCTGCATGGTGCGTAGCCTTCCGTTCACCGTGCGGCGGGGGCCACGTCCGTTCTGCTGACCTGACTGGATGGAAGGGGGCACCTGCGGCGGCACGGTACACCAGAGGTTTTTCAGATCTTTCCGGAAATAAGAAGACATGCGGAAACAGGTCACCAGAGCGGAGTTCTCCATTTTGGGCGATTTTCACAAAAAAAGAGAAAAGATATCATGGAAATCTCCTCTTTACAAATGACAAAATGTTTATTAAAATATTGACAATAGAATCGTTAAAAAATTAACGATTCTAAGGGGCGGGCCACCGCTCCATTTGGAAAGGAGATACAGCGATATGGCAAAGAAAGCCCAGTATTCTGTGGTAGACAGCAAAGAGAGCTTCGAGGCACTGTTGACCCGGGTCCGTCAGGCCCAGCAGGAGTTTGCCCGCTATTCCCAGGAACGGGTGGACGCCATTTTCAAGGCCGCTGCCATGGCGGCCAACCAGGCCCGCATCCCTCTGGCCAAGGAGGCTGTGGCGGAGAACGGCATGGGGGTCGTAGAGGACAAGGTCATCAAGAACCACTACGCCTCAGAATATATCTATAATACCTATAAGAACGTGAAGACCTGCGGCGTGGTGGAGGAGGACCCCGCCTTTGGCGTGAAGAAGCTCCTGGAGCCTGTGGGGGTGATCGGTGCGGTGATCCCCACCACCAACCCCACCTCCACCGCCATCTTTAAGGTGCTGCTGGCCCTGAAGACCCGCAACGGCATCATCATCAGCCCCCACCCCCGGGCCAAGGGATGCACTGTCTCCGCCGCCAGGCTGGTGCTGGAGGCGGCGGTGGCCGCCGGCGCGCCGGAGGGCATCGTGGGATGGATCGACGTGCCCAGCCTGGAGCTCACCGGCCTGCTGATGGCGGAGGTGGACCTGATCCTGGCCACCGGCGGACCAGGCATGGTGAAGGCGGCCTATTCTTCCGGCAAGCCCGCCGTGGGCGTGGGCGCTGGCAACGTCCCCGCCATCATCGACAGCTCCTCCGATGTGGCCCTGGCGGTCAGCTCGGTGATCCACTCCAAGACTTTTGACAACGGCATGGTGTGCGCCTCGGAGCAGAGCGTCATCGTCCTGGACCCCATCTACGACCAGGTGAAGGCGGAGTTTGCCGCCCGGGGCTGCTACTTCCTGAAAGGAGAGGAGACGGACAGGGTCCGAAAGACCATCCTCATCGACGGCTCCCTGAACAATCAGATCGTGGGCCAGAGCGCCCACCGCATCGGCGAACTGGCCGGCATTCAGACGCCTGAGACCGCCAAGATCCTCATCGGCGAGGTGGACAGCGTGGAGCCCTCTGAGGAGTTCGCTCACGAGAAGCTCTCCCCCGTGCTGGCCATGTACCGGGCCAAGGACTTTGACGACGCGCTGGACAAGGCCGACCGCCTGGTGGCCGACGGTGGCTACGGCCACACTGCCTCCATCTACCTCAATGCGGTGACTCAGCGGGAGAAGCTGGACCGCTTCGCCCAGCGGATGAAGACCTGCCGCATCCTGGTGAACACCCCCTCCTCCCAGGGAGGCATCGGCGACCTGTACAACTTCAAGCTGGCCCCATCCCTGACTCTGGGCTGCGGCTCCTGGGGCGGCAACTCCGTGTCGGAGAACGTGGGCGTCAAGCATCTGCTGAATATCAAGACCGTGGCGGAGAGGAGAGAGAACATGCTCTGGTTCCGGGCACCTCAGAAGGTGTATTTCAAGAAGGGCTGCCTGTCCGTGGCCCTGCGGGAGCTGCGGGAGGTGATGGACAAGAAGAGGGCGTTCATTGTCACCGACCAGTTCCTGTACGCAAACGGTTATGCTAAGCCGGTCACCGACCAGCTGGACCAGATGGGCATCGCCTATGACGTGTTCTATGACGTGGCTCCCGACCCCACCCTGGCCTGTGCCAAGACGGGCGCGGAGCGGATGCGGGCCTTCGGACCTGACTGCATCATCGCCATCGGCGGCGGCTCTGCCATGGACGCGGGCAAGATCATGTGGGTGATGTACGAGCACCCCGAGGCCGATTTCATGGACATGGCCATGCGATTCATGGACATCCGCAAGCGGGTGTACACTTTCCCCAAGATGGGGGAGAAGGCCGCCTTCATCGCCGTCCCCACCTCCGCCGGCACCGGCTCTGAGGTGACCCCCTTTGCCGTCATCACCGACGAGCGCTCCGGGGTGAAGTACCCCCTGGCGGACTATGAGCTGATGCCCACCATGGCCATCGTGGACGCGGACATGATGATGAACGCCCCCAAGGGGCTCACCGCCGCTTCGGGCATCGACGCTGTCACCCACGCCCTGGAGGCCTACGCCTCTATGATGGCCACCGACTACACCGACGGCATCGCCCTGCGGGCCCTCCAGATGATCTTCACTTACCTGCCCCGGGCCTATGACAACGGCCCCAGCGACCCGGAGGCCCGGGAGAAGATGGCCAATGCCGCCACGATGGCGGGCATGGCCTTCGCCAATGCCTTTTTGGGAGTGTGCCACTCCATGGCCCACAAGCTGGGTGCCTTCCACCACCTGCCCCACGGAGTGGCCAACGCCCTGATGATCTGCCACGTGCTCCGGTTCAACGCCGCTCAGGTCCCGGCCAAGATGGGCACCTTCCCCCAGTATGACCACCCCCACACCCTGGAGCGCTATGCCCAGGTGGCGGACGCCTTGGGCGTCCGGGGCGGGAACGACCAGGAGAAGCTGGATAACCTGTGTGCCGCCATCGAGGAGCTGAAGGCGCGGGTGGGCATCAAGGCCACCATCCGGGACTACGGCGTGGACGAGACGTATTTCCTGGACCACCTGGATGAGATGGTGGAGCAGGCATTCGACGACCAGTGTACCGGCGCCAACCCCCGCTACCCCCTGATGAGTGAGATCAAGGAGATGTACCTGAAGGCCTATTACGGAGAATAAGAAGACAGAAAGGCCGCCCGGCTCACGCCGGGCGGCCTTTCTGTCCAAAAAGCGGAGAAGCCACGTTCCTGAAAAAGGCACAGTCCAGGAGGCCGCTTCCCCCTTTGGTACTGTGCCGGAGGGATCAGCGGTTCCGGGTGCGCCAATACATGAGGGAGTGGAAGCTCACCACCAGCACCCAGCCCAGGCCGGTGGCCAGGGCCACGCCGGACAGGCCCATGGGGCGTATCAGGGCGTAGGAGAGGATGACCCGGGCGGAGATCTGGATGATAGTGCCGTAGACGGGGACGGTCACCTGTCCCCGGCCCCGGAAGTAGCCCACGAAGGTGTTTCCCAGGAAGCAGAGGATGTAAAAGCACCCCACCATCCGCAGGTAAGCCACACCATTGGTCTGGGTGAAGGAGGAGGTCTCCCCCGCCAGCAGGGCGATGGCGGCGGGGGCGGCAGCGTACAGCAGCACAGACATCACTGCGCCCAGGGCCAGCATCATGAGAAAGCTGGTACGGAACCCCTCCCGCACCCGCCGCTCCTCCCCGGCTCCGGTATTCTGGGCGGTGAAGACAGAGACGGCCTGGGCCCCGCTGTCCCCGAAGGAGTTGGCGAAGCCCTCGATGCGGGTAGTGGCGGTGTAGGCGGAGATCATGGGGGTCCCCATGGAGTTCACCGCCCCCTGGACCAGCAGCTTGCCGATGTAGAGGCTGGACTGGTGCAGGGCGGACACCGCCCCATAGCTCACCGTCCGGCGGAGCAGGCCCCGGTCCAGCCGCCGGTCCTCCCGGCGGAACAGGAGCTGGGGATAGCGCCGGGCCAGATAGAGCAGGCACAGCGCCACGGAGAGCAGCTGGGCCAGCACCGTGGCCCAGGCCGCCCCGGCGATGCCCATGCCCAGCCGGGCCACGAACAGCAGATCCAGAGCCAGATTGGCGGCCATAGCCGCCAGCAGGGCCAGCAGGGCGGAGCGGGTGTCTCCCACAGAGCGCAGGGCGGCGGCGCACAGGTTGTAAAAGAAGGTGGCCAGCAGGCCGCCGAAGATGACCACCAGATAGTCCGCGGCCAGCCGGGCCACGTCCTCCGGGGTCTGCATCAGGGTCAGCAGGGGCCGCAGCAGGAGCAGGGCGGCCAGGCTCAGCACCAGGGTGAACAGGCCGCCGAAGACAGAGGCCAGAAACCCCTCCTGCCGGAAGCCGGCCAGATCCCGGCTGCCATACTGCTGAGCAAAGAGGACGGAGATGCCTGTGCAGCAGCCGCTGAGGAGAAAAAGGAACAGGTTCATCACCGTCCCCGCCACCCCGATGGCGGCAAAGGCGGTCTCCCCGGCGAAGCGGCCGATGACCATGGCGTCTATGGTGTTGTACAGCTGCTGGAGGATGTTCCCAAAAATCAGGGGGAGGGCCAGCGACACCAGCTGGGGCGGGATGGAGCCCCGGGTCAGGGCGGCGGTCTCCACAGCGTGTCACCTCACAGTTTCATCAGGTGAGATCAGGATAGCACAGGGAGAAACGGTTGTAAAATAATTGTTTTCTCCCTATAATATATAAAAAAGTTGTATTTTGGGGTGAGACAGGTGACAGAGCTGGACGGAGCTGGTCCAGGTCGAGGGCATCGAGCTGTGCTGAGGGCTCAGGGGGCCAGGTAGAACTCCAGGGCCTCCCGGACCACCAGCTGGGGCATGCCGGGGCCGGACAGGCTGTGGTCCCCGCCGGGCACTTGGATGAGACGGGCGCCGAAGGTCTGGGCAAAGCGCCGGGCCGCCTCCGGCGAGGCGGTCTGGTCCTCATCCCCGTGGGTCATACAGACCTGCTCCTCCCCGGAGCGGTACAGTTGAAAGAGGTCGTGGGCATCCAGATCCGCCAGGAAGGCAGGGGTCAGCTTCAGGGGGCGGACGTAGCCCTGGTCCAGCATGAGGAAGCCCTGCCGCGCCAGCTCCTCCGCCTGCTCCGGCGTGGGGGTATGGAAAAGCAGGGGCATCTCCACCGCCGCGCTGCGCAGGAAGGACCGCGTCCCCCGGTGGGGGCGGGTGGACAGGTAGATCAGATTCAGGTAGGCCCCGAAGCTGGAGGAGAAATAGACCACCCGGGCCCCGGGGGCCAGCTCCAGGGCCCGGGCCTCTGCCCGGGCCAGGTCGTCCAGGCAGTGGCGGATGCTCAGAGCGTCCCCGTCCACCGGGCTGTCCCCGTGAGCGGGGAGGTCCAGTGCCAGGGTGCCGATGCCGTGCCGGGGGAGCTCCCCGGCCAGCAGCTGGGCGGTGGGGCTGTCCTTGCTGCTGCCGAAGCCGTGGGTGATGAGGCAGACCATGGACTCGCCGCCCTGGATGGTGTGCCGGCAGGGGATGTCATATCCGTTGAGTCCGGAGAGAAGTTCCTGTGTCATAAGCGCTCCTTTCAAAGGGCGAGGGCCCCTTTTTCTGCTGCACTGCCAAAAGCTGATTTGAAAATACCACAGCAAAATGACCAGGCGGGCAACTGACGGTCAAACTGGCAGTTATCATTCTGTTTTTATCTGAATTGTATCGTTTAGAAATACCAATTCTCCTGATTCAATGAGTTCATCTTGCATATAAGCGCGCTTTTCAACAATAAGAGAATCCTCTTGCATATTAAGAACATAGTCAAAATTGCCTCTGTCTGAAAGTTCATAACTTGCACCGCCGGCATAGTCGTAAATTATGATTCGATCATCGATGATTCCTGAACCAAAACTTATGGTTGAACAAAGCTCTGGATTGCCATCACCTGTTAAATCATAGAAATAAACGCTCCAAATTGGCATTCCATCATAGAGCGGAATTGTTGTCCCATCTGCCACAGCCTCTAATCGCTCTGGATGCCAGCGAAAAGTAACTCCTGAAAATTCGTCCAAATCATACTCTTTAACGCCATCCCAAGCCATTTCATCCCCATTAAGGCAATCAAACCATTTGATGACATTGTTAGAGTTCAAAGGTTCACTGCTCTCAGATACAGGTACTTCCTTACAACCTGCCAATAGCAGAAAAAGCGCAAAGAAAAGCATGATTGAAACTGCCTTTTTCATTGCCGCTCCCCTCCCTGATTTGAATTTATTCCTCTGAATTATACCACGGTCAACTCTATCACTTCAACATGCAATGAGCGAGATTGCCAGCGTCCAAATTCAGTGGGACTTAAAATAAATTCCCAATTCCACCTTGAGTTCCTGTGGCTATGGAGCCATTTGAGACACAAGGCTCAGCCACAAAAAATGAAAAATAAGAAGGAGAGGCGGGACCCGCCGTTGTCAGCCAGGACAGACTCTGCTAGAATAGGAGAGAGACCGACCGGGGCTCTCTGGAGAGGAGGAATGGAGATGGAGGGATGGGACCTGCGGGCGCTGGCGGTGCTGGAGCGGCTGAACGCTGCGGGACACCGGGCCGTCCTGGTGGGAGGCTGCGTCCGGGACAGGCTGATGGGCCGGACGCCCCACGACTATGACGCGGCCACCTCCGCCCGGCCGGAGCAGATCCGGGAGGCCTGTGCCCCCATGCGGGTGGTGGAGACCGGCGTGCGGCACGGGACGGTCACCGTTCTGTCCGGCGGCCTGCCGGTGGAGGTGACCACCTTCCGCCGGGAGGGGCGGTACACCGATCACCGCCGCCCGGACCGGGTGGAGTTCACGGGGGATCTGGGGGAGGATCTGGCCCGCCGGGACTTCACCATAAACGCTATGGCCTGGGAGCCCTCCGGCCTGACTGACCCCTTCGGAGGCCGGGCCGACCTGGCGGCGGGGGTCATCCGCTGCGTGGGGGAGCCGGAGCGCCGCTTCGGCGAGGACGCCCTGCGTCTGCTGCGTGCCCTGCGGTTCGCTGCCCAGCTGGACTTCCGGCTGGAGGAGGGGACGGCCGCCGGCGTGCGAGCCTGCGCCCCCCAGCTGGCCTGCGTCTCCCGGGAGCGGGTGGCGGAGGAGCTGAAGCGGCTGGTCTGCGGCCCGGCGGCGGGTCGGGTGCTGCTGGACTGCCCGGAGGTCCTCACCGGGCAGGTGCTGCCCGAGCTGGCTCCCGCCGTGGGCTTTGACCAGCGCAATCCCCACCACAGCTACGACGTCTACACCCACTGTGTCCGGGCTCTGGAGCGGGTCCCGGCGGAGCCGGGGCTGCGGCTGGCGGCTCTGCTCCACGACGTGGGGAAGCCAGGGTGCTGTACCGTGGACCGGGAGGGGGTGGGCCACTTTTACGGACACGCCGCCGCCGGGGCGGAGCTGGCGGATGCCTGCCTGCGCCGCCTGCGGCTGGACAATGCCCTGCGGGAGCGGGTGGTCACCCTGATCCGGCGCCACGACCTCCAGCTGGAGCCGGAGCCCCGGCTGGTGAAGCGGTGGCTGGGGCGGCTGGGGCCGGAGCTCTTCTTCCAGTGGACCGCCCTGGCCAAAGCGGACGCCGGGGCCAAATTTCCGGACCGGGCTCCGGGGGCAGCCCGCTGGGAGCAGGTGGAGGCATTGGCAAGACAGATCCTGGCCGAGAGGCCCTGCCTCACCCTGCGGGACCTGGAGGCGGACGGAAACGACGCCCTGGCCCGGGGCCTGCGGGGGCCCGCGGTGGGCCGGGCGCTGGCCGCCCTGCTGGAAGAGGTGATGGAGGGCCGTCTTCCCAACCACCGGGCCGAGCTGATGGCCGAGCTGGACCGTTTGGCGGGGAGGGAGCGCTGAGCGCTCCGCCGCCCGCTGGGGGCACAAAACAGGACCGGGGGACAGCGCGGGCTGTCCCCCGGGGCATTTATCCCAGCATCACATCCAGCAGCATCATCACCAGGAAGCCGCACATGACGCTGGCGGTGCCCACATGGGAGTGCTCCCCCAGGTGGGCCTCCGGGATCAGTTCCTCCACCACCACATAGATCATGGCCCCCGCGGCGAAGGAAAGAACCCAGGGCATCACCAGGGAGACGCTGCCCGCCACCAGTACAGTGAGCAGGCCGAAGATGGGCTCTACCACGCCGGACAGGGCGCCCGCAGCGAAGGCCCTGCCGGTGCCCACGCCGTCGGACCGGAGGGGGAGGGAGATGGCGGCCCCCTCCGGGAAGTTCTGGAGCCCCATCCCGATGGCCAGGGCCACTGCCCCGGCCAGGGCGCCGCTGCCTGTGTCCTGGGCGGCCATGGAGAAGGCCAGCCCCACCGCCATCCCCTCCGGGATGTTGTGCAGGGTGACGGACAGTACGATCATGGTGGTGCGGCTCAGATGGGCGGGCAGCCCTTCCGGATCGCTGCTGCCGATGTGGAGATGGGGGGTGAGCCGGTCCAGGACCATGAGGAAAGCCCCGCCCAGCAGGAACCCGCCGCCCACCGGAAGGGCGGGGGACTGCCCCATCTCCTCCGCCATTTCCATAGAGGGGATGAGCAGGGACCAGACAGAGGCAGCCACCATCACGCCAGCTGCGAAGCCCAGAAAGATCTTCTGGGTGGCGGGTTTCAGGTCCTCCCGGAAGAAAAACACCATGGCGGCTCCCAGCACGGTGGCCAGACAGGTAAAGCCGGTGCCGATGGCGGCAAAGGTAAGTTCTCGGATCAGCATAGCGACCTCCTGCCCCAGGGACTGGGGCACGTTCAGTTTATGTAGAGCGGGGCCATTCTATTTGGGCGTCCCCGCTCCTGGGGCGGGTCAGAACAGAAACCCGGGCTCCAGGCCGGGCAGGAGCTCCAGCTCCCGGAACATCCCGGCAGTGAGGGCCTCAAACTCCGCCGGGTCCGCCGCCTTGCGCAGCTTTTTGGCATAGCTTTCCGGGTCCCGGAAGAGGTGGATGAGATAGGACCAGAGCTCCTTCATCCGCAGCATGGCGTTGCGCCGGCTGCCGAAGTCACGGGCATAGCCCTCATAGAGGGCGTCGTGGAACGCGCGGAGGGTGTCCCGGTCCGCGCCGGGCCCGCCCTTGGCCTTGGAGGCCAGCGCCGGGTCGGCCACCAGCCCCCTGCCCATCATCAGACCTGCGCCGGGGAAGCGGACAGAGAAAGCTCGGCAGTCCGCCGCTGTCACCAGGTCTCCGTTGTAGCACAGGGGGGTGCGGCTGGCGGCCAGGATGGCGGGGAACAGCTCCGGCCGGGCGGGGCGGCGGTACAGGTCCTCCCGCACCCGGGTGTGGACAATGAGCTGGGCGATGGGATACTTGTTGTAGATGTCCAGGATGGGCCAGAACTCCTCCGGGTCCTGGATACCCAGACGGGTCTTGACAGAGACGGCAGTGGGGGAGGCGGAGAAGATGTCCTCCAGCAGGTGGTCCAGTTCCTCCGGCCGCCCCAGCATCCCGGCCCCCTTCCCCTTGGCGGTGACGGTGCCGGAGGGGCAGCCCAGGTTCAGGTTGACCTCCCGGTAGCCCATCCGGGCCAGCTCACCTGCCGCCCAGAGAAAGTCCGCCCCGCTCCGGGTGAGCAGCTGGGGCACCGCATCCAGGTCCCCGTCCTGCTCCGGCAGGATGTCCCGCAGCTCCCGGCGGGTGAACACGTGGTGCTGGCTGGGGGAGAGAAAGGGCATGAAATACCGGTCCACCCCCGGGAAGAACCGGCGGTGGGTCCGGCGGAACAGGGCTCCTGTGATCCCCTCCATGGGGGCGAAAAAGCAGCGCATAGCCTGCAATTACAGACCCGCCGCAGCCAGCAGGGCCTGAGCGTCTCTCTCATCAGGGCGGGTGCGGACCGCGTCGAAGTTCTTCAGCAGAAGCTCTGCCTGTCCGGCGGAGACGGGGTCCTGAAGCATGGCCTCATAGCGGCGGCGCACTCCCTCTCCCATGCGCCCAGGACACATGTACCAGCCAATCACGGTGCAGTTCTGGGGGAGTTCACCCTCAAGGCGGCGGATGATCTGAGAAAAATACGCCTGATCCGCACCAAAGCCGGCGGTGCCGAAGAGAAAGATCTGCTTGCCTGCCAGTGAGGGGAGAACAGCCCGCAGACGGTCGGAGCAGGTGCCCTTGTCCGTCCAGAAACCCAGATAGACCAGCTCGGCTTTCGAGCAGTCCAGGGACCCGACTGGACCGCATGGGACGTTGGGCAGGGCATGGGAGAGGGCTTTGGCCAGATATTCTGTGTTTCCTGTGGCGCTGTCATATAAAATGATCTGCTTCATCATCGGGCTCCTTTTTATTCTAAGCAATAGGGACTGATCCTCATGGTGATTATAGCATCCCGGCGGGGCTCTTGTCGACAGCAAGAGAAGGAAAATCATAGCGGTAGGGAGGGAAAATGTTCATGGTAAAATCTTCACAAAATGAAGGAGGCCAAAAATTAAAATTTCATAAATATGCAAGGTATGTTTTGACTTTTGGACAAAAACACAGTAAAATAAAAAGGGGGCTTCTGCCCGATTTTCCGCGGCACGGGGTGGCCGCCCCCAGAATTTTAGGATGACAAAACGCAGGAAAAGGAGAATAGAATGATGAAGACAGGTTTGCGGCGCCTGTTGGCGCTGGCCCTGGGAGCGGGGCTGCTGACCGCGAACACCTACGCGGCCGCCACTACATTCACCGATGTGCCCACCACCTACTGGGGCTATTATTACATTGATCGGGCCGCCACAGAGGGGCTGGTGTCCGGCATCGGAGACAACCAGTATGGACCGGAGCAGACCCTGTCCAACGCCCAGTTCGTCACCATGATCTGCAACATGTTCTATAAGACGGCGGTGGCCGCCAACCAGAACAGCTCCGGCCAGTGGTGGTATCCCTACATGGCCGCAGCCTACTCGGCGGGCATCCTGAGCAACACCACTGTTGCCCAGCGCCGCGCCGCCGCCGGCGGCTGGACCGAGGCCATGGTGAACGCGGAGATCAGCCGCTATGACATGGCCCAGATCATGGTCAACGTGGCCGGCTCCAAGGGGTGGGAGAACCCCAGCGCACTGGATCTGATGGCCGCCCGGATCAGCATCAAGGACTGGAGCACCATCCCCAGCAATTACCAGAATGCGGTGGCCGGGGCTTATGCCAGGAAGCTGCTCAGCGGCGATGAGAACGGTAACTTCAACGGCGCCGCCAGCACCACTCGTGCCCAGGCAGCTGTGGTGCTCTGCTCCCTGTATGACGCCTCCACCACCATCCAGGTGCCCACCTACGTCAACTCCAACCGGCTGGTGAGCGGCAAGACCCCCTCCGAGTCCAACGTGTATGACGACTTGGTGGCCCTGAAGAGCGACTATCCCGAGAACTACCTGTGGGATATGACCCGCAGCTACACCTCCAAGGAACTGGGCACCGCCACCGGCGTGGAGGCCTTTGCCTACATGCTCAGCGACAAGGTGTTCGGCGCCATGGCCGCCAGCAAGCTGAAGGACCCCGCGGACCTGCGGGTGGGCGACGTGGTCAGCTTCGACTCCGGCAGCGACTTCGGCGTGGTGGTCTCTGTGGACCGGAATGACTTCACCTATGTCACCTGTGACAACAGCGGCTGGATCACCTGGAAGGAGACCGCGGACCTGGACGACCTGGACAGCAGGGATACTGTCTACACCCGCTATCTCACCAAGGCCTCCGGCGACGACACCCTGAGCAACGGAGAAAAGGCCACTGAGTCCAACGTGGAGGACCTTCTGGACAACCTGATGGACGACTATGAAGACGGCGACGACTGGGATATGAGCGACCGCTACACCTCCAACGTGTTCGGCTCCGCCAAGGGCGACGAGGCCTTTGCTTACACCATCAGCGACGAGATCTTTGACGAGCTGGATTACAAGAGCGTGAAATATGCCGAGGACCTGCGGGCAGGCGACGTGATCTATGACAGCTGGAATGAGCTGTGGGGTGTCGTGGTGGATGTGGACACCAAGAACGAAGTCTGCACCTACGGCAGCATTGATTCCAAGGACAGGATCGCATGGGATTTCGAGGCTGATTTCGATGACCTGGACGAGATGTACACCCGCTATCCCAGCAGCTCTTCTTCATCCTCTGACGATGAACTGACCAACGGCAAGAGCATCACGGAGAGCAATGTTGAAAAATATCTGAGCGAGTTCGAGGACGACAGGGATTACGGCGATGGAAAAGAGTGGGATGACGATGATGAAGACTTTGCCTGGAGCCTGAGCGACGAGATCTTCGGTGATGTGGACTATACGAAGCACAGCAAGACCAGTAAGCTGAAGATTGGCGATATCATCTATGATGACGACGAAGGACTGTATGGCGTGGTCATAGATATCGATGAAGACCGTGAACGGGCCTACTATGTGAGCGTGTACTCTGACGGCGAAATCGACTGGAATTTCTGGACCTATTTTGACGATATCACTACGATTTATACCCGCTATCCCGACAGCACTTCCTCTGACGATACACTGGCAAACGGCAAGACAGCCACGACAAAGAATGTAACAGCCTTGCTGGATGATCTGGAGAACGATTATTCTGGAACAAAATGGTCGGATAGCAAGAGCTATACCTCCGATGAATTTGGAAAGGGCACTGGTCCCCAAGGGTTTGCTTATAAGCTGAGTGATGAGGTGTTTGGGAATCTGGAGGCCCGCGAGGTAAAGGACTTTGATGACCTGCAGGTCGGTGATCTGATTGAACTCTGGGACGAAGACGAGTATGGAGTGATCGTCGAGATCGATGGTGACGATATCTATTACGCTTATGTGAAAAGTAGTGAAAAGATCAGTTGGAGCGGATGGATCGATGTAGATGACTTGGACAGTGATGATACTGCCTACACCCGCTACCCCGACTGATACGCGAACGACAGACCTGACCTCACAGGCGCGCGGCTCAAAAAGCCGCGCGCCTGTTTCATCTCCTTCCCGTCCATCTTCACGCCCCATCTCAGGGGCGTTCCTCCACACGGGCCAATAGGCCGGGCGAGCCTGGGACCTGCCCCTGCATGGAAGCTGGGAACAAATATACCCCGCATGGTGCGCATGCCCTGATCCCGATGTAGGGGCGGGCTGGCCCCGCCGGCCCCAAAGGTATCCCGCCCTGTCACCAGCTTTCCTCAAAAAAGAGGTATATTTTTTTCCAAAAAGCTGGTAGAATAAACCGAAAACATACACAAGGAGTGAGCTTATGGTCCATCTTTACTGCGGAGAGGGCAAGGGTAAGACCACTGCCGCCATGGGGCTGGCCCTGCGGATGGCGGGCCGGGGAAAGCGGGTAGTGGTGGCGCAGTTCCTAAAGGGGGCGGACAGCGGCGAGCGTTATGCCCTGGCCATGCTGCCTCAGGTCACCCTGCTCCCCCTGCCGGAGCGGGTGAAATTCTCCTTTCAGCTCACCCCGGAGGAGCGGGAGGCGGAGCAGGTCCGCTATCTGGCCTTGGCGGAGCAGGCCCGGACACTGGGGGCACAGCCGGACTGCGGACTGCTGGTGCTGGACGAGGTCTGTGCTGCGGTGAACACCGGCCTGCTCCCACTGGAAGAGGTGATCTCCTGCCTGGACCGTGCGGCGGGGGAGGTGGTCCTCACCGGGCGGGACCCCGACCCGGCCCTGGTGGGACGGGCGGACTACATCACTGAGATGGGCAAGCTGCGCCATCCCTTTGACCTGGGGACGGCGGCCCGGCCTGGGGTGGAGTACTGAGGGCAACATCGCCATAAATGTGAAAAAATCGTGAAAAACTCCCGCCGGACAGTTGCAATATTTCGTGCAAATAGGTATAATATTTCCGCGACTGTCAAAGGAGGCCTGTGGGGGCCCCCGGAGGGCGGCGGCGACTTGGGCTTGTTTGAGACATGCCGGTACGTCCGGTGCCGCCGTGTTTCAGACAAGCCCCAGGATTGAAGAAAGGAATGAAGTAAATGGCAACAAAGTATGTGTACCTCTTCTCTGAGGGCAACGCCAACATGCGTGAGCTGCTGGGAGGCAAGGGCGCCAACCTGGCCGAGATGACCAACATCGGCCTGCCCGTGCCCCAGGGCTTCACCATCACCACCGAGGCGTGCACTCAGTACTATGAGGACGGCCAGAAGATCAACGACGAGATCCAGGCGCAGATCATGGAGTATATCGTCAAGATGGAGGAGATCACCGGCAAGAAGTTCGGCGATCTGGACAACCCCCTGCTGGTCTCTGTCCGTTCCGGCGCCCGGGCCTCCATGCCCGGCATGATGGACACCATCCTCAACCTGGGCCTGAACGAGCAGGTGGTGGAGGTCATGGCCCAGAAGTCCAACAACCCCCGCTGGGCCTGGGACTGCTACCGCCGCTTTATCCAGATGTACTCCGACGTGGTCATGGAGGTGGGCAAGAAGTACTTTGAGCAGCTCATCGACAAGATGAAGGAGGAGCGCGGCGTCACCCAGGACGTGGAGCTCACCGCTGATGACCTGAAGGAGCTGGCCGGCCAGTTCAAGGCCGAGTACAAGGCCAAGATCGGCGTGGACTTCCCCACCGACCCCAAGGAGCAGCTGATGGGCGCCATCAAGGCCGTGTTCCGCTCCTGGGACAACCCCCGCGCCAACGTCTACCGCCGGGACAACGACATCCCCTACTCCTGGGGCACCGCCGTCAACGTCCAGTCCATGGCCTTCGGCAACATGGGCGACGACTGCGGCACCGGCGTGGCCTTCACCCGCAACCCCGCCACCGGCGAGAAGAAGCTGTTCGGTGAGTTCCTGACCAACGCCCAGGGCGAGGACGTGGTGGCCGGTGTCCGGACCCCCATGCCCATCGCGGAGATGGCCGAGAAGTTCCCCGAGGCCTTTGCCCAGTTCGAGGGCGTCTGCAAGACCCTGGAGGACCACTATCGGGATATGCAGGACATGGAGTTCACCGTGGAGCACGGCAAGCTCTTCATGCTCCAGACCCGCAACGGCAAGCGCACCCCCGCTGCAGCCCTGAAGATCGCCTGCGACCTGGTGGACGAGGGCATGATCGACGAGAAGAAGGCCGTGGCCATGATCGAGCCCCGCTCTCTGGACACCCTGCTCCACCCCCAGTTTGACGCCGAGGTCCTGAAGAAGACTCCCGTCATCGGCTCTGCTCTGGCCGCCTCCCCCGGCGCCGCCTCCGGCAAGATCGTCTTCACCGCTGAGGACGCCAAGGAGTGGGCCGCCCGGGGCGAGAAGGTGGTCCTGGTCCGCCTGGAGACCTCTCCCGAGGATATCGAGGGCATGAAGGCTGCCCAGGGCATCCTCACCGTCCGCGGCGGCATGACCTCTCACGCCGCCGTCGTGGCCCGCGGCATGGGCACCTGCTGCGTGTCCGGCTGCTCCGCCATCGTTATGGATGAGGAGAACAAGCAGTTCCAGCTCGCCGGCAAGACCTTCCACGAGGGCGACTGGCTGAGCTTGGACGGCTCTACCGGCAAGATCTATGACGGCGCCATCCCCACTGTGGATGCCTCCATCGGCGGCGAGTTCGGCCGGGTCATGGCCTGGTGCGACAAGTACCGCCGCCTCCAGGTCCGCACCAACGCCGACACCCCCCACGACGCCGCCCAGGCCCGCAAGTTCGGCGCCCAGGGCATCGGCCTGTGCCGCACCGAGCACATGTTCTTCGACGAGGACCGCATCCCCGCCATCCGGGAGATGATCTGCTCCGACACCGTGGAGCAGCGCGAGAAGGCTCTGGCCAAGCTGGAGCCTATGCAGCAGAGCGACTTCGAGGGCATCTATGAGGCTATGGAGGGCTGCCCCGTCACCATCCGCTTCCTGGACCCCCCGCTCCACGAGTTCGTGCCCACCGAGGAGGCTGACATCGAGAAGCTGGCCAACGACATGGGCAAGACTGTCGCTGACATCAAGGCTATCATCGCCGGCCTGCACGAGTTCAACCCCATGATGGGCCACCGGGGCTGCCGTCTGGCCGTGACCTACCCCGAGATCGCCGCCATGCAGACCCGCGCCGTCATCAAGGCAGCGCTGAATATCCAGGCCAAGCACCCTGAGTGGAACATGGTCCCCGAGATCATGATCCCCCTGGTGGGCGAGGTCAAGGAGCTGGCCTATGTGAAGAAGGTGGTCACCGAGACCGCCGACGCCATCATCGCTTCTGTCAAGTCCGACATGAAGTATAAGGTGGGCACCATGATCGAGATCCCCCGTGCCGCTATCACCGCTGACGAAATCGCCAAGCAGGCCGACTTCTTCTCCTTTGGCACCAACGACCTGACTCAGATGACCTTCGGCTTCAGCCGTGACGACGCGGGCAAGTTCCTGGATGCCTACTACGATAGGAAGATCTATGAGAACGATCCCTTTGCCAAGCTGGACCAGAAGGGCGTGGGCCGTCTGATCGAGATGGCTGCCAAGCTGGGCCGTACCGCTAACCCCGACCTGCATCTGGGCATCTGTGGTGAGCACGGCGGCGATCCCTCCTCTGTGGAGTTCTGCCACCGTGTGGGCCTGGACTATGTTTCCTGCTCCCCCTTCCGTGTACCCATCGCCCGCCTGGCCGCCGCGCAGGCTGCCATCAAAGAGGGCTGATCCCAAGCGATCCTCTGTGAAAAAAGCGCCCCGCTCATATGAGCGGGGCGCTTTTTTCAGCTCAAAGGCGGGAGAGAGCGCAGGGAGTGCCTCAGAACAGGCCGAGGATCAGGATGGTGTACCGCTTCAGGCCCAGCATCCCGCACCCGAGAGCGATGTGGTAGTTTTCTGATGCGCCCCATCCCAGCTCGCGCAGCAATGTGCTGGATCTGCTGACTATGTGGAGTTGGACTCCTCGAAAAGTCCGCGTCCCCAAGGGCTGAAAAGGGACACTGGGAACGCTTTAAGAACAAAAAAGACGCGTAGCGTTTCAACCGGAATTACGCGGTAAGACGCTGTACGTTGTATCCATATTATCTAAAACTGCAAAGGGAATTTTGCAAAAAATGCAGAGAATAGAGCAAAGAAGAGCGGCACAAAACCACTTTGATCTTGAAAAAAGGTTATGCTGACATCAGATGCCAGACCTCGGAAGGAGTAAGGCCCACGTATCTCTTAAAAACACAGTAAAAATAGTGAGCAGAAGAGTATCCAAGATCTGTGGCCAGATATTCCAGTTGAGGCAATTTTTTAGAGTTAGAGAAATATTCCAGCGCAACAAAAATGCGTTTTGTATGAAGCAAATCTAAAAAAGTAACGTGAAGATTTTGGGAGAGAACACGGGAGAGATAAGACGGGTTGATTTTAAGGGCGGAGGACAAATCGTGAAGACAAATTTTCTGGTAATGCTGTTCAATTTGCCGGATGGCATAGGAGCACAGGGCAGGATTTTTCCAGCGATCCAAGGATTCATGGGTTGATTCGATCATATGGCAGGTATCCTGAACCAGTTTTTCACAATGATGGAGCTGCGCTTTGGTGTAGTGATCATTCATCCAGATCAAGAGATGAGCGGCTTGGCCCAGGTGGAAGATACGCGCCCGGTATTGCTTTTTTATATAAAGCAGGATCAAATAGCGGAACAACATGGATTTGCTGGGAATGTCCTTCTTCAGAAGCAGATCCAGCCCTTTTGAGATCTGTTCTTGAAGCAGGGCGGCATATTGCTGAGAAAAAAACGGGTCTCCCTGATAATGGTCCAATGCACGCAGTATTTCATCAATATCATAAAAAAAGTTGTCATTCATGTTCTTCCTCGCTGTGAGGCGGTTCAGACTGAGAAGTGATTGGGTGCAGACTGAAGGCGTTTTGGACATGGAGAGAGATCAACCGGGTACCTTCTTCCTTGTCACGGTTGCAGATTGCCTGGAAAATGGCGGCATGCTCTTCGCAGGCAACATCCATGCGATTTGGACGGGAAATAGCATATTCTCGAAAAACAGAGGTGTACGACAGAAGGCGATCCATGATGTCTAAGAGCCAGATATTCCCGCTTGCACGGGCAATTTGGGAATGGAAACGAGAGTTGTATTTGTGAAGATGGTGGAAGTCTTTGCGCTTTGTATAAAAACTGATGAGAGCAATGGTTTCCTCCATATCGTTGAGGTCCTCTTTGCTGGCATGATCAATGCAGAGCATTAGGGCGAGATGGTGGATGCTGTCCAAAACGATGGCTAAATCGGTAATATCTTTTTCTGTCAGAGAACGGATCTTTGCTTTTCGTCCATGGTTGATTTCCAAAAGGCCATCATTGCTTAGCTGTAGCATAGCCTCCCGTATAGGGGTCCGGCTGATGTGAAGGAGTGCGGAGATCTCGGTCTCTGTGATCTCACTGGGAAACATGTTAAGTAGGATGGCATCTTTGAGGGCCGCATATGTAGCGTCCTTCAGTGTAGAATACTCCTTAGAATATGACTGAAATCGCTCTATAAAACCTGAATACTGCGCTTCTGGTTTCATAAAATCCACCTCTTTTTGTTAAGATGCCCCAGAGCTTGGCTATATTGTATCAGAAGATATTTCTGTTTACAAGTATTTTTTATGTAAAAAAATAGACATATTGTAAAGAAAGTAAAAAGACGGATGCTTTTTTCTGTGTTATGATGGCCCCATCAGAAGGAGGGGGGCCGAGTATATGAACAAAACTACGCAGTTGAAAAAACTATTGCTGCAGCGAAAAGCATTGCCCTGTCCCGGAGTATATGATGCATTAAGCGCGCGGATGGTGGAATACTGCGGATTTCAAGCATGTCAGATTTCCGGGTTTGGAGTTTCGGCATCTTCGTTGGGGATGACAGATGCCAGCTTTACCTCTTTGGAGGAAATCGTCCGGATCACATCCAATATTGTGCGGGCAGTAGATATTCCTGTCATGACGGATGCTGATACCGGCTATGGGAATGCAGTCAATGTCTGGTGGACGACAAAACGGCTGGAGGAGACCGGCGCAGCCGGTATGAACTTAGAAGATCAATGTTTCCCTAAACGCTGCGGCCATATGGCTGGGAAACAGCTTATCTCTTTGGAAGAGATGGTGGGCAAGATAAGAGCGGCAGTAGATGCCAAAAGAGACCCGGATTTTGTGATCAATGCCCGTACTGATGCAGCTTACGTATGCGGAATTGAGGAAGCAATCCGCCGCGGAAATGCATATTTGGAAGCTGGCGCTGACATGGTTTTTGTAGAATCCCCTGCTAGTGCAGAAGAAGTAAAGCGGGCTATTGAACAGATCAAGGGGCCGGTCAGCATCAACATGCTGGAAGGAGGCCGTACACCGATGTTGACTTTTGAAGAGCTGAGACAGCTTGGCGCTGCAAGGGTCAGCTGCCCCATGTTTACCTCGCTGATAGCTGCATATGCGTTGCAGAAGGGCTTGAGTTATCTGATGGAACACGGGACCAGTTCCGGCTTCGAGGAACACATGTCATTTGAGGCGTTCAAAGTATTTACAGATACTCCCTCTGTCCGCGCGATGGAAGAAAGGTACATTCCGAAAGATTGAATCAACAATAAATGAATAGAAGGAAAGAATATGCGTACTTCAGAACAATTTCGAAATATGATAAAGGCATCAGGGGTCATTCAGATCCCGGGCTGCTATGACTGTATTACAGCCACGATTGTGGAAAGAGCAGGATTTCCAGCCGCATATTTGACCGGATCTGGTATTTCCTTGACGCTCTCTGGTATTCCTGATCTCAATACGATCAGTTATCTAGAACTTCGGCAAGTGGTACAAAACATACGCAGTGCGATCCAAATCCCTATGCTGGTCGATATTGATACTGGATTTGGTGCACCTCTTAACCTCTACCGACTTACCAAAGAATTTGAACAGCTGGATATCGCGGCAGTCCAGATTGAGGATCAAAAGGTTCCCAAAAAATGCGGGCATGAGCTGGGGAGAAGACTTGTTCGGGACGAAGAAATGGTAAAGCGGATTCGTACCATCCATGAGAACCGGCTGGAAAACGGTCTCGTTATTGTTGCCCGCACAGATGCCCGTACAGTCGTAGGGCTGGATGAGGCGATTCGCCGGGGCAGACTGTATTTGGACGCAGGTGCAGATGTAATTTTTGTAGAGAGCCCAGAAAGCTATGAAGAGGTCAAAAAGATTGCATCCGAGATTAAAGGCCCTGTGCTCTTCAACAACGTAGAGGGAGGGCGCAGCCCATTCCTATCCAGACAGGAGCTGGAAGAGGCGGGGGTCAAGATGACGATCTATCCCAATGCCCAGACTAGGGTGGTCGCAAAAAAATGCATGGAGCTTCTCAATACGCTTCAACAGACCGGGACAACAGCAGGGATGGAAAATGAGATGCTTTCCCACAGAGAATTGTGGAGCATGTTTAACAGCGAGAAGTGGGTAGCAATCGAGAAAAAGTATATGCCGGATTAAACGATATGCCCGAAAGAAAACATCTTATTATAGAAAAGAAAGCGCAATATTGAGGACAGATGTCCCGTTCAGACAGCGTGCTGATAACACGGTCAGGTTGGATAAGGAGGATATGAGGTGTATAAAACGATCCAGACTACAACAGGACAATTTTCCATTCAAAAGCTGGAAAAGGTACTGATGCACGAGCATATCGTATTGGGCTATGCAGGGTGGTTTTATGATCCGCGCTGTGCAGAATTTGACCATGCGAAGGCAGAGGAAAAGACGCTGGACAGGCTGAAGCGCCTGCGAGACTACGGTGTAAATTTGGTGGTGGATCCCTGTCCAATCGAGCTGGGAAGAAATCCAGTGTTTATGCAGGAAATGTCAGTCAAGAGTGGAGTCCAAATCATGTGTTCGACAGGGTTTGATTTAGAGGCCCGCGGATATTTGTCGGCATTCCGGACCGCGACGGCGGAAGAGATTCGAGATATCTACCTCTATGAGATTGAAAATGGAATTGGCCCGGAGCGGATAAAGCCAGGGATCATTAAAGTTGCGACCGGATACGGACAGATTACAGATTATGAGGATCGGTGCATCCATGCGGCCTGTATGGCGAGTATTCAGTCTGGGCTTCCAATTATTACCCATACAGAGAAGGGGACGATGGGGCCCGAACAGGCTCGTGCTTTCAAGCGGTATGGAGTTGCGGCTGACCGGTGCTTGATCGGCCACTGCTGTGCAAATCCGGATCTTCGGTACCAGAAATCTATATTGGATGAAGGCGTATATGTCGGATTTGACCGCTTTGGAAACGAGTGGCACGGCGATGATTACTTCCGAATGGCTACATTGACTGCGTTAATTCATATGGGATATTCAGATCACCTTTTTATTGGCACGGACTCTGTGGCGTTTTTGTTAAAAGAACTTCCGGGAAATCGGAACTTTGAACATTGGGACCCGGTGCGCTTATTTGACACTATTATCCCTGAGCTTGAAAAACGGGGAGCAACAAAACAGGATATTCGGAATCTCGTAACTGAAAACGCAAAACGGTTTTTTACCGGGAATACCTCTCTAGGCCCACAAAAGCAAAGCAAACAATAAAATGAGGAGGAAAGACAAATGAAAAAGCAATTCACATTCATTCTTGCCCTTGCAATGCTGATGATTATGTTGGCGGGCTGTAGTGGGAATACGTCGCCAGGGACTTCTGGAGTGAGCTCCACCGGAACATCGGCAGTTACAGATGACAGCAATCCGTTGGGGCTGGATGAAAAGATCACCATCAGCTATTCTCATGTGCAGTCTACGTCGTCTCCAACTCATCTTGCGATGGAGGACTTTGGAAAATACCTGGAGCAGCAGTCCAACGGCTGGGTTACCTTAGAAATCTTCCCGGCTGGACAACTGTATAATGACGCCACTGAGATCGATGCAGTGGTGGGCGGAAATATTGATATGGTATCTACCTATATGAGCAAACTGACCAGTGTGGATACTGACACACAGTATTGTTTGGCTCCTTATCTGTTCAATGATGTGTATGAGATGGAATCGTTCTATACTTCTGAGTATGCACAGCCCCTCTATGAAAAAATCAATGCATTGGGACTGAAAGTAGTCGATGTGATGTTCGGAGGGGAACAGTACTTTATGAGCAATGGGGATTCCATCCGAAATATTGATGGATTCCAGGGGAAAAAGGTGCGGGAAGGCGGTGGAGCGATGACACAGGCGCTCTATGATGCGCTGGGTGCCTCGGTGACTACGGTCTCCTTTAATGAGCTTTACACGGCTATGCAGACAAAATTGGTGGATATTGCAGTGACCTCTATTGACTCCGCTGTAAATATCCAGCTACAGGAAGTGCTCGAGAGCGTTTCTGCTTACAAGATCCAATACGCTCCGTACCTCATTATGTTCAATCAAGCTGTCTGGGACTCCTATCCTGAGGCGTTGCAGAATGTAATCGAGGAAGGACTGGAAATGGCAAGGGAGAAGCAGCTGGAATACACAGACGAGACCTGTGCTGCCGCCATTGAACTGGTTAAGAGCAGCTGTGATTTTTACGAAGCGTCTGATGAGGAGATCGCAGAACTGAAGGCATTGTGGCAGCCGATCGTGGAAGAGTATGTCTCCAGCAAATGGATTGATGCCATTGCCGAATTTAGGGAAGCAAACCAATAAAATGGATTGGATATCTGCCGGGAGAATGTGGGCCTCCCGGCAGATATCTCCAAAAAATACGGAGGGCGTGAAGTTATGTGGAAGAGATTTCTTGCTGTCTACGAAAAAATAGAGGATATCATTGCCGGGATTGGACTTGTCTGTGGTGTAGGGATTATGTTTGTCGGCGTTGTGGCTCGCTATATCTTCCATCATCCCCTGACATTTGTGGATGAAATAGGCCCGATTTTTATCGTTTGGAGTACCCTGATCGGATATTCCATCGCATTACGGAAAGATGAGCACATAAAGATGGATATCCTGTATGCCGCGATTCGGAATGAAACATGGAAACGCGGGATAGAGTTTTTTGGTTATCTCTGTGGGGCTGTTTTCTCTTTCTTTATGATGCGATACGGATATCTTGCCATGATGATGCAGTATGAGATGGGCCGTGTGACGCAGATTTTGGAATTCCCCGTTTGGATTTCCTATCTGATTATTCCATTCAGCGGCGCGGTCCTAATCGTACGGTATATCGGATTGATGATTGCTCTGTTCAGAAACAAAGCAACTGACGATGTTGTGGAACAGAGAGGCGAAAGTTCGGGGGAATAAAAGATGGAAAATGTATGGATTCTTCTGGCGATATTTGTAGTACTCATGATGATGCATGTTCCCATTGCTGTTGCCATGGGTTTGTCCAGTCTGATCGGATTTATGATGATCGGCTACAATCTTACAACAGTTGGTTCACTTCTATATACTGCGGTAGCCAGTACCTCTATGATCACCATACCAGGGTATATTTTTGCGGGGGCGATTATGGCGAAAGGCGGGATTTCGAGACATCTGCTGAATGCTCTGAATGCTTGGATTGGACATGTTCCGGGGGGCGTGGCCATTGCGACCGTTCTTGCCTGTGCCATGTTTGCAGCGATCACAGGCTCTGCTTCCGCAACCATCGCAGCGGTCGGCGGGCTGATGATCCCTGCAATGATAGACTCCAATTATCAGAAGTCGTTTTCTATGGGGCTGGTAGCCAGTGCGGGATCTTTGGGAATCCTGATCCCCCCAAGCATCCCAATGATTCTCTATACGACGATAGCAGGAGTATCGGTATCAAAATTGTTCGCTGCTGGCATGCTTCCCGGGCTGATCGTGGTAGGTGTGTTCTCAATCTATATTGTTATCTTTAGTATTATTCATAAGCAGAGAGGCGGAGAAACAGAGCATACCGACCGCTGGAAAAAGACGCTGAAAGCTTTGCCGGCGATCCTTCTACCGGTTGCCATTTTAGGTTCCATTTATTCCGGAATTATGACGGCTACAGAGGCATCTGCGTTTGCTTGTGTCTATGCGGTTTTGGTATCCACGCTGATTTACCGGGAATATACATGGGGACAGTTCATTGAGACGATCAAGGAGGCTACGAAATCGACCGCTACAATTTTGTGGATCGTTACTGCGTGTTCGATGTTCTCCATGTTTTTGACTGCCACAAGAGTGCCGCATCAGATACTGGAGATTGTAGCGGCCTCCAACTTCTCGGCGATCCAAATGGTAGTCATATGCGCCCTAATCTTGATTTTTCTTGGCTGCTTTATGGATGGCGTCTCCATTATGCTGATTGCAGCTCCGCTGATGGTTCCGGTTGTGGGCGGGCTCGGGTATGATTTGATCCAGTTCGGAATTGTTATGACCATAGGAATCCAGGTCGGACAGTTGACGCCTCCCGTAGGGATCAATCTGTTTCAGGTGGCAGGAATGCAGAAGGAATCTGTTGCGTCCGTGATCCGGGGAGCTGTCCCGTTCCTTCTGCTGCTGATGGCGGTATGGGTGCTGGTCATTTTCTGTCCTGGGCTCACGGCAGTAGCTACGACTCTATTCACATAAGAGGAGAAAGGAGTATCACTTTGATCACGGTATATGCTCCGCTGGGGATGTTAGGGTATGGATTTCCGATGCGTTCTTTAAAAGCGGCGCTGGAACATGGATTCGATGTCATTGCGCTGGATGCGGGGTCGGTAGACCCGGGGCCTTATTATCTGGGGACGGGGAAAAGCTTTACATCGCGGACGATGGTCAAACGGGATCTGAAACTGATCGTCGAGGCAGGACAAACGGCACATGTTCCGATTTTGATTGGGACGGCGTGCGGTTCGGGAGCCACACCTCATCTGGATTGGGCCATGCGGATACTGGATGAAATCGTAGAGGAGCTGGATATCCACCCTAAGGTAGCGCGGATCGACGCAGAGCTGGACAAGCAGGAAGTCATTCAGGCGTTTCGCAACGGGAAAATAGAAAATTTCGAAACAAGAGATCGACTTTCGGAACAAGATATTGACGACTGCATTCATATCGTAGCCCAGATGGGGATACAACCTTATATGAAAGCGCTGGAAGGGGGAGCGGACATTATTGTAGGCGGACGAGCCTATGACGCAGCTGTAATTGCGGCCTATCCCATTTGGAAGGGCGAGGACCCCGGCCTGAGCTACCATATGGGGAAGATCATCGAGTGCGGCACAGCGGTGGCACTGCCTCGGGAATCAGATGGTATGCTGGGGGTCATCGATGGAGATTCGTTTATCGTGACGCCTGCTGATCCCGAAAAGATTTGCAAGCCCGATACGGTAGCAGCCCATACACTTTATGAAAGAAGCACGCCCATTACCACCGAGTTTCCAGGGGGAGGCCTGGATATGAGCCAAAGCAGCTTTATAGGTGAAAATGGAGGGCGAAGTGTTCGGATAAGAGGGACAAAATTTGTGGAACCCGCTCGGCTCACGCTGAAGCTGGAAGGTGTGCGGCGGACTGGATATCGAACAATCTGCCTTGCGGGGATTCGGGACCCTTTTGTGATCGAGCATCTTTCTGAGGTGGAGGAAAAGGTACGGGCCAAAATAAAACGGGACCTGCCGCAATTTGAGGCGGAAAAAGCGTACAAGATTCTGTTCCGGCATTATGGGGCAGGGGAGATTATGAAGGAACGCGACCCAGAGACTTGGACGCCGAAGGAGATCGGATTGGTGATTGAGGTGCTCTCTCAGGAACAGGAAACTGCCGACACTGTCTGCGCACTTGCCCGATCAGCCATTCTGCATATGGGATTTGTGGGCCGCCGAGCAAACAGCGGAAACCTGGCATTTTTGTACACACCGGCCGAATTTCCCGCTCCGCCATGTTACGAGTTCGCCCTCTACCATTTGATGGTGGTAGAGGATCTGGTAAAACCATTTCCGATCACTTGGATTCAGAAATAGGTGAGGAGATATCATGAAGCTATTCAATGCCGATGCAATTGTCCGCAGCAAGGATGCGGGCCCTTTCCGATTTACATTGGATGTCATTTTCAATGATCGGAATCAATTTGAGGCAATGAAAGATTCCGGAATATGGAATAGAGAGTATCTTTGTAAACTGTGCCGTATCCCAGACTCAGAGGTCGATGAGTGCCTGTGCTACGAACCGGCCATGGCCTTCAAATTTACCTATCAGCGGCCTGTGTCTTCGGGCGCTTTTGGAGATAATGATATCTACGGATCTCAACAGCATGTTCCCCTGTATGAGATCGAATTTTAAGCAGGGAGGAGTGCTTGTCATGTATATGAAGGAGCCTGAAAAATGTTACAGATATAATGATGCGGAAGATGCTGATTTCACAAAAATTGTTGACCCAAAACATACTGCGCTGCTGATGATAGACATGCAAAATGATTTTTGTTCCCCAAAAGGAAAATTTGCACAGGCGGGGCGGGCTGCAGACAGCATCATTGAAATTGTTCCAGCTTGCAGGAAGCTTCTGGAAGCCGCCAGACAGGCCAATGTATTCGTCGTTCACATTCAGCAAAGTACGCTGCCGGGGGAGCAGAGTGATAACGGAGGCTGGATAGCATTTAAGACGAGAGATGGGAAAGCGCCCACCTATGCAACGGTAAATACATGGGGATGGCAGCATATTGAGGAACTGGCGCCCTATTGTGACGGAGAAAATGGCAGCTGCTATGAACCAATTATCACAAAATATCGGCCAGATGCATTTTTGAATACAAGTCTCGATTTGATTTTGCGGGCCAATCATATAAAGAGCGTAGTGTGTTGCGGCTGTACCACAGAGGGCTGCGTTTTGGCCACCGTCATGGGGGCTGCGTTCCATAACTACTATACCTGCGTCGCGGAGGATGCGGTAGCCACATCTGTGGATGGGGCTCATGAGCGGGCAATTTGGTTGATGAAAAAACGCTATCTGGTTCGGACCGTTGAAAAAATCTTGAGCTGCTGGCAGGCGTGACAGAAGACCAGCTGGATGCCCCAGGAAGTAAGAGCATTTCTTGAAAAATGCTTGTTGAAAATTGAAGCGGTGCAGCTTTTGCTGCGCCGCTTCGGCTTATGTGGATCACTTAGCACAAAAGGGGCTAAGTATAGCGTTTGGAGGAACAGAGAGAAATGCCCAAGTTATCCAGCTATACCTTCACAAAAGCGCATCAGGATCACGGGCATCTGGACGCTGGTGGTGGAACTGGCAGGCGTCAAGAAAGTGATGCTGGTGCCATTGATCAGAGCTTTGGCATCGGTCCATTGCGAAGAGGGGAGGGCGTGGTGCAACTGGATAGATCCGTGCTGGACGAGTATCATACCCCTTGTTATGGGGGCAGCGCAAGGCCAGCTGCGCACAAATGAGCGGGCTGTAGGGAGCCAAATGGGCATTATCCACTCAGAGACCACGCCATTTGCCGCCGCACAGTTTACTGCGGAGGCAAACCAATCTGCTGGAGCTGCATCCGCAAATTTAACAGAAGAGGATAAAGTAGGACAGCCCTCCAAAGCGTAAGTGCTTTGAACTGCCTGAGCCCAGGTGAAGACCGCGTCCGGAGCAAGCAAGTCAGAGGAAACACCGGTCATTAGACTATTTTCTGCTGTCTAGATCACAGTGTCATAGTACCAAGCTGTCCGGGCTGCATCGGCAGAAACGGGCCAAATGGTTCCAGCACTGGCTCGTGAGTACTCAGTTGGATGTCTCCTTCCTGGCTGAAGATGGCGTTGGGGAACAGCGGTACTCGGGCGAAGCGGCCACTGATCTGCGGTCTGATCCCTTCCGCGTCCAAAGTTCTCAGCTCAGTGTGTGATAGGACGCTTCTATAATTTTCACTGCGTTTTCAATTCCCGGTTTTCCGCTGTCGATGCAGAGGTAATAATTTTCTGCGACTCCAAATGCCTGACCGGTATCATGCTTCAGGTAAGGGGCGCAGTTTTTATCTGCGGAATCCAGCAGCTTTTCCGCCTGTGCCGCAGGGACACCGTAGCCCTCCTCCACCCGCTTCAGTCGGATGTTCGGGGCCGTGCAAATGAAGAGATTCAGCAGATCTTCGTATCCCTCCAAAACACGGTTCGCGCCCCGGCCCACGATGGTGTACGAGCCCTCCAGCTCTTGGATCGTCCAGACCTGAGCCGGATAGATTTGGTCATCCAATGGCATAACCCAGCTCCCGGCGCTTGTTTGATACAGAGTGGAGAGAAGCCAATCCTTCCGGTTCTCCGCCCGTTCAAAGAGATCCGGGGGGATGCCGAAAAAGGAATGTTGAGCCTATCCACTGATTCCGCACCGATTTGTCGGACACCGCTCCCAAATTGACGGCTGATTGTGATGATAGAGGGGCTCACAGCTCGTCCGCTCCTTTCGGCGTGCCGCGCATACTTGCCGATGAGATCCGTTTCATAGATCCGATCGAAAGCATACAGACTAAGATAGTCAAAATGTCGGCTGCTGGTTGGGAAAAGTAGATCCCTGTGACCCCAAACAATTTTGGCAGGGTCAAAATAAAGGGCACATAGAATAGTCCCTGACGAATCGTAGACAGGAACAGGCCATATCCGGAGGCTCCGATGGTCTGATAAGTAATGGTCATCATGTAGCACAGTCCAAAAGCGGGATAGAGCGCCACTTGGGAGACCAGCAGCCATCTGCCGTAGTCCACGATGACCGGGTTTTGATTGAACAGCAGAATCAGCGGCCGGGACAGCAGGATATAGACCACCGCCACCAGCACGGTTAGCAGCAAAGAGGCTTTTAGGGCGAAACGAACCGACTGATGAAACCGATCCTCGTCTCTGGCGCCAAAAGCAAAGGAGGCCACTGGCTGATAGCCTTGCATGAAGCCCATGACCACATAGCAGCCGATGAGGACCAGCCGTTGGACCACACCGTAGGCGGCAATGATGTTGTCCGCGTCCGGCAGAGGGACTGCGGCGATGTTGGTGAGGGAGGAGGCCACCGACAGGCAGATTTGGATGACAGCTGTGGGGATGCCGATGACGGTGACGGTCTTGATGAGTTTCCAACTGGGGTGGAAGGAGCGCAGGCGCAGCTTGATGACGGAGCGCCCACTGAGATAGAACCAGGCCAGGATAAAGAAGGTGACGAACTGAGAGATGGTGGTGGCCAGGGAGGCCCCCTCCACCCCCATGCCCAGGCCCCAGTCAAACATGAATACAGGGTCCAGCACCACATTCAAAAGGGCCCCGGTGATGACGGCGATGGAAGAGATCTTCACGGAGGACTCTGCCCGTGCCGCGCAGTTCATGCTCTGGGCAGGCAGATTGGCCAGGGCCGCCACAAACATCCAGAAGGCGTAGTCCTTGGCCAGAGGGAGGGAGGCGTCAGAGGCGCCGAACACCCGCATCAGCGGCTCGATAAATGCAATGCCGCCCACGCACAGCACCACGCCGATGACGATGGACAGGCCGATGATGGTGGTGACAGTGCGGCTGGCACCCTCCTCGTCCTTAGCCCCCAGATGCCGCCCCGCCAGTACAGCGGCTCCGGCGGCGAAGATGTTCTCGATGGACACCATGATGAGGAGCAGCGGCACGGTGACGCCCACCGCTGTCAAAGCAATATCAGAATCCAGCATCCCGATGTAGGCAGTGTCCACGATGTTGTAGACTGCCTTCGCCAGCAAGGCCAGTGTAGCGGGAAGGGCGAGCTTGATGATGGCTTTCGGGGGATTTATATCTCCCAAAATAGAAGTTGAATTTTGTTTAGTAGCCATATCTATCCCCCCTTTCGGTGACGCCGTAGAGCAGGACAGTCAACAGCCGGCGGCACTGGGCATCCCGAAGAGCAAAGCACTTCCTGGCAGGCATGGAAGATGCTTGCGCCTGCGCATTGATAAAGTCCTGAAACTGCCGGAATAGGTCCACCACTTCCTCCATGGTAATGTCCGTACGCAGCGGAAGCTGGCGCAGTAGGTGCTTCAAAGTGGATATGGTCAAGGCGTCAAACGCCTTCCGACGTGCTTGGATCTGTTCGAACAGCCGGGCGGGAGGAGAGATGACTGCTTCGCAGAAGATGGGTTGATAGACCGGATTCTCCTGAAAAAAGGTCATGCGGGCAGTAAAATACCGCCCCAGCTGGTCCTCCACAGAGCCGTCGTCCTCCTCCGGCAGAGCAGCGCTGAGATGGGCGGTGAGGCGCTGAAAGCACTCCTCCACACAGGCCAGATATAATTCGTCCTTGTTCTCAAAATAGTGGTAGATGATCCCTTTGGAAATTCCTTGGGCGGCACAGATGGTGTTTACCGAACTGCCGCCGTGACCCTTTTCCGCAAATTCCGCCAGTGCGCTGTCCATAATCCTACGCTGGGTCTGTTGATTTTTTTCTTCCCGTTTCATAGGTTTGCCTCCGAAATAATTGACCACAAGGTCTATTTTTAAATTATAGCATAAATAGACCTCGTGGTCAATATTGTGCATGTAAACTTTTGTGTGAGACTGGTAGATGAACCGACGTAAAGATAGCTTGCGTTTTGAAAGAAGAAACATGAAAAGGACCCTGCATCCACAGTTACGGATGTAGGGGAAGGGAATATCTATGCCGCATTGGCCGGTGGCATTCAGTTTTCTGATCAGTAAATTTTTGCATTGATGCAGATGATGCTTTAGCTGCCGCGATTTTCTTTGATGATAGACTTCGATATTTTCCTTTCCTTATAACAGAGTCCCTCTGATACAGGAAAGCACCCTGCATCAGAGGGATATTTTGTTACGATCTAGGTTTACTGGACCGGTTCGGTGGATACGGATAGTCCTTTCAAATCAAAGATTGTACAGCAATTATGCATTTGCGTTAGATATGCTGCGCCGGATCTGAAGTAACAAGAGAACCAAGCTTACTCCCAGAAGGATGTGTCCGATGCCAGCCATACCGGAGATAGCAGCGTCCATGCCGGAAGAAAGAGCGGTTCCTAGTACCTGAGTCACTCCACGCACCATGAGCATCACAGCGGTCAAATTCAGACCTGCATGATAAACCACCAGGATCCGATCTGTCTTCGGACTGGTGAAAGAAAAATTCTTTTCCAGAAGAAGGAGCAGCAAGAGAACGATCATACCGAGTATGAAATAATGCGTATGTACCACCTCCAGAGTGGTTTTCTTAACAAATCCATGGATCTTGGTAAATTCCCGATAAAATACCCCGCCGACCAGTGAGAGGACGGCATATAGCAGAGCCTCATTCAAATAGCGTTTCATTTGTATTCCTCCTGATTTGAATTTTCAGTTTTATTTTGAACTGCAGCAGAAAAAACGGTGCCCTTACAAAGTTCTGGCCGAACAATAACCCAGCAAGAAGCAGGGACGCCCCTAGTCCGGAATAAAAAGACTGCGATGAAACGCTCTGATGCCAGACCGCTTGCCTGTAGGCCAATGCCGCCGGTCATCATCACAGCTTCGAGTTCTCTGCGGTTTGTTTGATTTGAAGGGATGAAAATTTGGTGACTCCCTGCCGGTAAGGATAAAGTCAAAACTGCATCTAGATTAATATCTTGAAACAGGCTCAAAAGAAGGGCCGTCTCTTTGCTCGAACCAGGAAAATTACTTCATTTATATATGAACTGTAACATATTTGTGAATTGATTGTAAAAATGCTTGGACACCAATTGACAGAACATTGTTTTCGCAATATGCTACTGCACAGATAGTTTAATAATAAACTGTCTGCAATAAAAATGAGGAGACTATTTCACTATGGAAGCGTATGATCGATCCTCGCAAGATGTATGCAGTGAATTGAAAACGGAACCACGATCGGGGTTGACCTCCACCCATGCTGAGGAGATATTGACCCAAGTAGGGGAGAACCGCTTGAAGGCAAAGAGAAAGCAAACCGTTGTTGAACGATTCTTCAGCCAGTTCAAAGATGCCATGATTCTCATCCTGCTGGCTGCAGCGGCTATCTCCTTCTATGTAGCATTGCAGGGTAGCGATCCAACGGAGTTTTTTGAGCCGGCTCTGATCCTGCTCATTGTCATTTTGAATGCCATCATGGGTACGGTTCAGGAGAGCAAGGCAGAAAGATCACTGGAAGCACTTCAAAATATGTCTGCTCCCCATGCGCGAGTGCGTCGTGATGGACAGGAATCCATCATTGACGCCAGCAAACTGGTGCCCGGGGATATCGTTTTGATCGAAGCGGGCGATTACATTCCCGCAGATGGGCGCCTGATCTCGGCTTTCAATCTGAATGTGGAGGAGTCTGCTCTTACTGGTGAATCCGTTCCGGTTGAGAAGGACGCTCAGGCTGTGGTGGCCTCCAGTGCGCCTCTGGGAGACCGGCTGAACATGGTCTACTCCGGATGCAGCGTGACCTACGGCCATGGTGAAGCAGTTGTGACAGCTACTGGCATGAACACCGAGATGGGCCATATTGCCGGGATCCTGAACAACGAGAAACAGACTCAGACACCTCTGCAGAAAAAGCTGGCCCAGCTTGGGCGGATGCTGGGTGTTCTGGCGATCATCATCTGCGCAGTGATTTTTGCGATCGGTCTGGCCAGTGGCATGGAGCTGATGGAGATCTTCATGGTATCGATCTCTCTGGCGGTTTCTGCCATCCCAGAGGGCCTTCCCGCTATCGTTACCATCGTGCTGTCCATCGGTGTTACCCGGCTGGCCAAGCGCAATGCCATCATTCGAAAACTCCCCGCTGTAGAGACACTGGGCGGTGCTTCGGTGATCTGCTCAGATAAAACAGGTACTCTGACCCAAAACCGTATGACCCTCATTCAGGGCTACTGTGTCCAAGGTGATCTCAGAGAAGATATCTCTTCCGCCAACACGCCTGAGATCCAGACTCTGCTCAAACTTGGGACCCTGTGTTGTGACGGCATAGTCACCATTCAAGATGGGAAAGAAGTGGATATCGGCGACCCAACGGAAACCTGTATCGTTGCTGCCGCTCTGAAAAATGGCTTTTGTAAAGACGACTTGAACAAGGCGTGCCCCCGTGTAGCTGAGGTCCCCTTCGATTCCGACCGTAAGCTCATGAGTGTGGTCTGTCGGATTAGTGGCAAATTAGTTGTCATTACCAAGGGCGGTTTCGACACCCTAGCCTCACGCTGTACTGACGGCTTGACGGAGAAGGCCGCCAACGTGGTAGAGGAGATGAGTCGGCAGGCTCTACGTGTGTTGGCGGTGGCCTGTAAGGTCATTGATGAGGTGCCGGAAGAAGTCACTTCGGAAACTTTAGAGCACGATCTGACACTGATCGGACTGGTCGGCATGATCGATCCGCCTCGTGAAGAGGCCAAGCAGGCGGTGGCTGTTTGCCGTCAGGCAGGTATCAAGCCGATAATGATCACTGGAGATCATGTGCTCACTGCGTCCGCTATTGCCCAGCAGCTCGGCATCATGGAGCCTGGTGACCGGGCTGTGACTGGAAATGAGCTGGCCAAGCTGAGCGAGGAAGAGCTGGATCAGCAGATTGAAGATATCGCAGTTTATGCCCGTGTGTCTCCAGAGGATAAAATAAGGATCGTCAAGGGCTGGCAACGCAGAGACGCGATCGTAGCCATGACGGGTGACGGTGTCAATGATGCCCCCGCTTTGAAGGCAGCAGATATTGGCTGCGCGATGGGGATCACTGGTACTGATGTTGCCAAGGGCGCCTCTGATATGACGCTGATGGACGATAACTTTGCCACTATCGTTTCTGCTGTTCGAGAGGGCCGAGGTATTTATGACAATATTAAAAAGGCGGTCGCGTTCCTTCTGGGTACCAATATTGGCGAGGTGCTGGTCACTTTTATTGCCATGCTGCTTTGGAATCAGGCCCCCTTCCTGTCCATGCAGCTGCTGTGGATCAATCTAGTCACTGACTCTCTGCCTGCTATTGCCCTGGGAATGGAGGCCATCGACCCCAATGTGATGGACCGTCAGCCAAAGCCCAAAAAGGAAGGGATTTTCGCCAACGGGCTTGGAATTCAAGTTGTTTTGCAGGGTGTCATGTTTGCGATCCTGTCACTGATCGGATTCCGTGTTGGCAGTCAGGTCACCGGTGCCATTGAAGGTGGCCGAACCATGGCTTTCCTTGTGCTGGCCTTTGCGCAGATCCTGCATGCGTACAATATGCGCTCCCATAAATCGCTGTTTAAGACCGGACTATTTACTAACAAATATCTGAATCTAGCCAGCCTTGTTTCCACTGCTTTGATGTGCTTGGTGCTTTTTGTTCCTCCGATCGCCTCCGTGTTTGGCCTCATCCGTCTTCCTATGAAGCTGTATATGCTGGGCTTTGGGCTGGCGGTCGTTCCCGTGGTCGTACTGGAGATCGTCAAGGCGTTTGGGCTGGTGAAACATCATAAGTGAGTTGATATTCGATGAAGAACGTCGTAGGAACATTCCATAAAATACAGAAGGCGTATTATCAATACTGCTATCAGGCGGTAGAACCAGACGGGATCAAAATGAGTGAGATGGCTTGTATATTGTCTCTCTACAACAGTGCGCCTAAAGATACTGCACGGGATATCATTGAGTACTCCTGCCTCTCTCCCGGCATGGTAAGCAGGAGCTTAGAGTCACTTCGTAAGTCTGGTTTGGTTGAAGGATATCGTGACCAAGAGGATAGCCGATATATCCATCTGCGTCTGCTGCCGAGAGCGGCCCCGATTTTGGACAAGCTCACACAGGCTCAAACCAAATTCATTACTTGTATTGCGGAAGGCATTTCAAAAGAGGATTTTGCGCAGGTCTGCCAAATTGCAGAGAAGATGGCTGAAAATCTGGATGCGAATCCGAAACTCAAAGAGCCCCTCACTTAAAAACAAGAGGAGTGCATGGAGAGTAACTCCTTGCACTCCTCTTATATGTATAAAACAAAACCAAAAGCAGATATCTTGGCATCTAAATATCGGGCGACAGAGGAGGTTTCACAATGCAAGTGTGGTTCAGCAAATTTATTAGAGGGCGTGTGTTCTCTGTCCTCTTTTGTATATTAGGTTTTGGGCTGACGATTTATCTGTCCAGCCGATTGGGCATACTGATTGAGGGATTTGCCGGCCTTGACCTCCAACTGGCAATTTTTTTGATACTGACAGTGTTTTGCACCTATATGCTCATCTATGTGAATATCCACAGAGAGAACAAGAAAACACAGAAGTTATTCAACCTATGTGGAATCATATTTTCTTTTTTTCCAAGCACAGTGATCTGTTTTTTCTTGTTCGACCTGATAAGATCCCTTTGCGGAGCCTCCGATGGGCGGCTATACCTCATTCCACTGCTGTTGGCTGCTGTTCTGTCTGCCTATGGATTTGTCCATGCCAGAAAGATCTTTGTGAAAGAGTATTCGATACCCATTGCTGCCAGCAGCAAGCACCAAAGATCTGAGGTAAAGGCAGTACTGCTCAGCGATATCCATACCGGGAGCTATGTGGATCGGAAACAACTCCACAAAATAGTTGATGCAGTCAATCGGTTGCAGCCAGACCTTGTCATCATGGCCGGTGACACCTTTGATCAAGATGCCTTCGGGCATTGTGATATGGATGGTGTCAAAGCAGAACTACAGAGGCTCCAGCCAGAGGGAAACGTCTACGCTGTGCTGGGGAATCATGATCCGGATTCGAGCCATAAAGAGGTCAAGGAATATTTCGAGGAGGCTGGAATACATCTGCTGATTGATGAATGTGCAGAAACAGAGGACTTCTTGATCGTCGGTCGGGATGATATCTTGGGGAATCCTGCCCGCAAGGGCATTTCTGAACTGTTCGCCGGTGTGGGTACGGAGAAGCCGAAGATCGTAATTGACCACAACCCTTTAGGCATCGAAGATGCCGTCAAAGCGGGGGCCGCTTTGATCCTTTGTGGGCATACCCATAAAGGACAGTTTTTCCCCGCCACACTGTTTACCAAGTGGGCATACGGCAGACGCGGATTCTATGGGCACTTTCAGACTGGAGAGACCCATAGCGTTGTTTCATCTGGGACCGGTTATTTTCAGCTGCCAGTCCGTTTGGGGACGAACAGCGAAGTCGTTGTTTTACATATTAAACTTCACGGGATAGGGGGCGGCGCGGGTCACCTTTCATAGGTATCCACCGGGGCTTGAACATCTGTTCCCTGGGCCGGTCACAGCAGCGGCGCGGCGGCTTTTGCAATAAAGCCCAGCAACCGGCGCTTGAGTGGCTCTGCTGGGAGCAGATCCAGCGTGACTTCCCTGCATTTACCCTGTGTCTTTTCAAAATCGTCTTGGATCTGGGGGATACAGTCCGTTCCCCACAGATAGGTCGCGCATTCAAAGTGATGATAGAGGCTGCGGTAGTCCAGATTGATGGTGCCGACAACAGCCTCCCGGTCGTCACAGACAAAGACCTTAGCATGTACGAAGCCGGGGGTGTATTCGTAGATCTTCACCCCGGATTCCAGCAGGGATCTGTAATGGGTCAGCGCAAGGGCAAAGGGGATGTACTTATCTGGAACACCAGGCAGGATGATCCGCACATCAACACCGCGCTCGGCGGCATACTTGAGCGCATTTTCCAGCTCACCGTCCAAAATCAGATATGGCGTCATGATATGGACATACTTCTGGGCCCGGTTCAGCATATCCATGTAGACCTGCTCGCCCACCTTGTCCTTGTCCAAGGGGCAGTCTCCGTAAGGCATGACAAAACCGTTTGCAGACTGCTGCTTTGCCGGTACATTCAGAAATGTGTCAAAATCCGGTGCCTTTTCATCCAAGTACCACATGTGCAGGAACATCCTGGTGAAGCTGCGGGCTGCTTCGCCCTTTACCATCACGGCGGTGTCCTTCCAGTGACCGTACTTTTCATAGGCGTTGATGTATTCATCCGCCAGATTGATGCCGCCGTTGAAGGCGGTCTCCCCGTCGATCACCAGGATCTTCCGGTGATCGCGGTAGTTATAATGGGTGGAGACAAAGGGCTTGATGGGGGCAAACATTTTGCTTTGAATGCCAAGAGATCGAAGCCGCCTGGGGTAGTCATGGGGCAGGGTAGACAGCTCACAGGTGCCGTCGTAGAGCATACGGACCTCCACGCCCTCTTTGGCCTTCCGCGCCAGGATCTCCAGGATCTTGCCCCACATTTCCCCCTCATCCACGATGAAGTACTCCAGGAAGATGAACCGCTTTGCCTGCTCCAGCTGGATCAGCATCTCCCGGAACTTGTCCTCGCCTAGTGGGAAATAGGTGACGGCAGTATGGTCATAGACCGGATAGCATCCACTGCGCTGAACATAGCGGGCAAGCGCCGCGGCTCCGGGGTCGGACTGCCCCAGGGCCTGAGCTGTCTCCGGGGACTGGACAAGGGTTTCCGCAGTTTCCGTATTCAATTCCGCATAGCGCTTTTTCAGAGCCCGGTGGCCAATGTTTTTCTGGGTGTAAAGAAACAGCAGGGCGCCGAACACCGGCAGGAGCATGACCACCACCAGCCACGTGATCTTGGCGGTGGGGTCCATAGCGCTGTTGAGCAGATACAGTACCATAAAAAACGTGAAGATCACAACGCCGCCGTAAATGTGGGGCAGGAAGGCCTCGAACCAGTGAAAGATGCTGAACAGGAACAGCACCTGCACGGCCAGCAGGACGAGGATCAATCCAGAGCGGCTGAAGATCACCCGGAAAATCCCCCGCTTGCCCTTTTCCAAAAGGTGTATCCCTGCTTTTTTGGAATTCTCTTTCATAATAAGCCCTCTCTTTTGGAAATTACAAAAATTTCCGCAAACCATATGCAACAGCAGTTCTTAACTTTTATTATATCATTGAAATCTCCTATTTGAAATGGAAGTCACCAAAAGTTAACAAATGCGCTTGCGGGGTGTACAAAATTTTATATTGGATAGGTGGGAAAAATACGCTTTAGTAAACGGGGACAAAGATAAGAAAACGATCTTGTTTCAGCAGTTTAAACATGTCTGTCGGTTCATTTTGGAGGCCGGTCATTCTGGGCTTTATTTCATAGGGGAAATTATTGAAACCTACATTGTATAGGTGTTTTTGAAGAAGGGGTGGCTCTTTGCTTTGTGTTACGAGCTATAATAAAGGAGCACCAATTTGGATAGGCAAGTGTACAGAATGAAGGCCAGTTCTGGATATTCTAACTTCGGCAGTCCAAAAGTGAAAAAGATACCGCCGGCTATCAGCAAGACAGCCGGCGGTATCTTTTATCAGATCTCTGTGCTGGCATTCATGGCCTTGAAGCCGATCAGGACCGTCCAGACATAGGCGCAGGTCTTGGGGATCATCAGCATACCAATCATAGGGACGACGTCTGCCCAGAGGACCACGGGAATGTAGAAACCGAAACTGAGCACAATGGTCAGCCACATATTGCGGAACGCGCGGTCCTTTGCTTGCCGGGCGCTCCTGTAGAACAAGACGATGATCAGCAGGCCCAAAAGCGCAAAGGGAATGTTCCGGTAAATGCCCCAGGAAAGCGGCGCATTGGCGCTCAGCCATGCATTCTGAGGGAAGAAGCAGAGGGCGATCCGCAGGGCAGACAGCAGATACACGGCGGCGGTAATGCCGTTTTGACCATTGACCTTGTACCGGACCCGCCACACATAGTAGAGGATGATGTAAAAGATCGTCATGGTAATGGAGGTGATGAATTTGCCTATGCCCAGGGGGACGATAAAGTTTTCCAGACCAGTGGTGCAGAGAGCCAGAGCCCGGGGGACCAGATGGAAGGCGTCGCCGGCGCCAAGGACGACGGCCATGATGCCGAACAGCCAGTACTCTTTGTTTCCCCTGCTCTTTACGATCATGGTGACGCCAATAGCGATCACGGAAGTCAGATAGACTGCATCAAACAGTGTTTCAACAATAGCTTGCATGAAGAGGCCTCGCTTTCCTACTTGATATGAACTTCGTTCATTTTGCTGGATAAAGAATTCCCGCATGAACGGGAATTCTTTAACGGTAAAGGATCCGTTCCACCATCCTGACAATGCCGGCACAGTCATAGTCGTGCCGCAGCAAAGAGGAGATGATCAGAGAGAAGATGATCTCAACAAATTTTTGAGGAGTAAAGACGTCGTCAAAAACCGCCGGATCTACATTTTTATCCCGCATCAGGACCATGTGGAAGCCCTCCTGAATGTGTTTCCACGATTTTGCCATCAGCTCCTGCCCACTGGACTTATCTTCACCGACAAAGCTCATGGAGTGCATGGAGAAGAAACCGGGATATATTTCATTCCCACGCCGCATACGTTCATAGGCCCATTCAATGCAGTCTGGAAACCGTTTGAAGGAGGTCTGGCCATCAGGGATGTGGAAGATATCGCACCAGACGCGTTCCACCGTTGCGGCGATCAGGTCAGATTTGCTGTCAAAATAATTATAGACGGAGCCGACGGAGATATTGCAGGCCTGCGCCACGCTGCGGATGTTGACGGCCGCCCAGCCGTTCTCCTGGATCAGCTTACGGCTGGTCTCCAAGATGGCCTCTTTGGAAGTGATGACCGTGTTCACGTTTTCACGCCCCATTCTGAACGATGTTCACTATAGCATCCCACCCTTGATTTGTCAAGACTTTTTTGTGTCAGGTCTCTACCCTGTCAATGGTCGAAATGGACGGCAAAAGCAGCCGTTGACGGGGGCCGCAGGCTGTGCTTTGTCTGTTATCAAGGTGGGACAGCCGCAGGCTGGCTGTCCCACCGCTGAGATATTAGTTTGATTTTTTATCAGCCCGATAAGCTGGGATTACAGGTCCATTAACATTTGCGCAAAATGTTCAATATGTTCAGAGAGATCCTGTTCTCCATAGTAATCGGCAAACAGGACGGTATCTCCGCGACGCAGCACGAGGATGCCGCCGGGCAGAAAAACACGCGGTTCCCCGGTTATCTCATTGACATGAGTTCGCCCTTCGCGTTTGGCGTACAAGCATTCATCGAGAACATCAAACTGCTGATAGTCACCGGAGTTGTTAAATTTCTGCCTGCTCCATTCCTCTGCCCGCATTTCGGCGAGTATATCCAATGGGTAACGAGTGATGATGACCTCCAGATGAGGTACGTCATTTGGGCTGTCATCCTCGTTGAATGCACCATACTGATGAAAATACCAAGATTCCGGGTCGAGTAGCGTTCCACCATGAGAGATATAGTCCATGCTGTAAAACACATCCCGGGAGAGCGGCAGATCTTCTCCCTCAATGTCCGTCAGAGTGATGAAGCCGGAACCTGCTAGATCATAGGGGCGGTAATCTGTTCCCGCAAACAACTGTATGGTATTGATAAAGACCGGAAGCAAAAACGCGAATCCTATCGCCAACAACCAGCCGACTCTTTCGTGTCTCTTTGGAACTGTCCCGCTTTTGATCGCCTTTCGGTAGCACAGTAAATGGAAAAGCCCCAACAAGTACGATAAGTCAATCAGCAACAACCCAAACGCTGTCAGTAGGAACGGGAGCACAGGTCGGTTGGAAAAGGTCTCAACGGGATAATATCTGAGCCATGTCCAATCAATTTCCCATGGGGAGCCGTTTTGATAAAGGCTGAGCAAAAGCACATTTCCGAAGGCAAGCAGTACACCTCCAATCACTTTCTCTTTGAAAAAGCGCTTTAACGCATAATCCTGTGTTTCCGACTCTGTATGTGCCTGCGCCGTCAAGTCGTCAGAGGCAAAGACATAAAAACTTCCACGGAAGATCCCCCAGTAGTGCCAGCCTGCATCTTCGTAAAGCGCATTTAGCTCTGGATCATCATTTACTGCTCCGCGAATCGGCTCTAAATGGATTTGTACCGTTTGTTGCGCTGTCTTTTCAAAAATGGTGAGGGGGCCAGTGGTCATGGAAAAGCGTAGTCCTTTCCCAGCCATAACAGCGAACCAGTTTTCTAACCCTGGAATATCAAAACCGCCAACTGGTGTTATACGGATCACAGTCTTGCTCATAAAAATTCCTCCTCTCCGTCAAGGACACAGGCTTTTAGGCGTGCCAGCTCGTCCTTAAATACTGCTCTGCCTCTCTCAGTCAGCCGATAGCTGCGTTTGCGGCCATCGGTTTGTGTTTCTTCGATCAGGTGCTCATCTTGAAATTTGCCTAACAATGTATAAAGCGTACCGGGACCAAGACGCACCCGTCCATTGGTCTTCTGTTCTACAAATTCTGTGATCTCAATACCACACATTTCACGGTGCAGGAAAGACATCAGCACATAGAACATTGACTCTGTCAGTACCCCTCTATCTTTCATATCGATCATGGCACCTCTCTCTGCAATATCGTCTCACGATATTGCTTTCCCCCATTCTAACATCGCGGCGCGATATTGTCAAGCAGCTCCTCTTGTATATGTGGATATGGAGTTGTGAAATTTAATGTCTTTAAGATTTAGCAGAACAAAAGAAAAAGCCGACACCTACAAAACTGTAAGTGTCGGCTTTGGTTCACCCTGTTATGCGCTTTTATTTTTGCGTTTGTGGAGTAAGCTTGGCATAAGGGCTGCACTCCTGTGTTGCAAAAGTTCAGCGTTTTCAAGAGGTCGAGGCATGTCTTAGTACATGCCGCCCTCGGAGAATTACGGCTTTCTATAAGAGATAAGTAGAGAAAAGAAGGGATATGCGTTATATTCTATCATTTCTTTCCGATATTCTCTACCATAGTCTACATATCTTGCCCGCTGAAAATGGTAAGTTTTATGGTAAGACAGCCGGGTATTTTTTGCAAAAAGCAAAGATGCCTATAGATTGGAGACCGCCCTTCCAAATGCCTCTTGAACCGCATGAAAGTCAACATGCGTATAGACATCTAATGTCACGCTGACATTGGAGTGGCCCATAAGGTATTGCAGGCTTTTCACATCGATCCCAGCTCGCTGCATATTGGTACAGAAGGTATGGCGCAGCACATGGGGAGTTACACGCGGAAAGGATTTTCCGTAGATCCGCTCCATCTTTTTCTGCATTCCCCGCATGTAGTTTTCCAAGTGCATAGCAACCTTTGGCATCCCGGCTTTATCCAGAAAGAGAAAGCCGCTGTACCCATCCACCAGGAGTTCTACTGTTGGAGACTGCCGGTTTGCCACAACACGCTTTAACGCCATGTAGACCACATCGCTCATAGGGATACACCGGACACCGCTGCTGGTCTTAGGCGATTTTACAAAGTAAGGCTTTTCTGCCGTCCGGCAGAGCTGGTGGTCAATAAAGATGAGCCGCTTTTTGAAGTCCACGTCTTTCTTGGTAAGGCCGTACAACTCACTAACCCGCAACCCAGTGCCCATCAGGATGACAATATCGTCATAGTAATTATCCTGTCCATTCTCCTGAATAAAACGGAGATAATTTTCCTGCTGTTGCTTGGTGAGAGCCGTTCTTTTCACCGCATCGTCCGGAATAATATCGGCCACCTTAAATTTGAACGGATTTTTGCGAATCATGTCATCATCGACAGCCATCTCGAAGGTGGGCCGCAGCACACTATGGTAGATAGAGATTGTGTTGCGTTTGCTTCCGGTATCATGTAGGTCAATGTAGAAACGCTTGGCATCGGACAGCTTTACATTTCGCACCTTCATCTGCCCGAACTCAGATTCCTTGATCCGGTTAATGACGGTTCCATAGGCCCGCTTCGTATTATGTCCAATGTCTCGTTTTAGGCTCATATAGCGGTCTACCAAATCAGCGACCGAAACTTCACCGGCAGCATAGTTGATGCCATCGGCGAGGTCCCTTTGGATCGCGGCTTCCTTCTTCCGAAGATCTTCTAATGTCTTAGCGTAAATACACCGGACTTTTCCATGACTATCTGTATAGCGATAATCATAGGTGCCATTTTTGCGCTGATTTTCACCTGTCTTCAGTACTCGGCCATTTCTATCCTTGCGCTTTCCCGCCACAATGCACACTCCTTTCCGGAAAAGCGCCCGCTATGTATGACATAGTTATCATAGCATATCCGGGCGCTTTTTACCATTCAAATGGAATATTCACTTTGGAGATATGCCTCAAATGGTTTCCGTTTTATCAGGCGGCGATTTCCCACCCAAAGCACATATTTCTCGCACTCCTTGGTATCGGTCATCTGCCGCAGTTTGTTGATGCCAATGTTATAGTAGGCAGCAGCTTCCTCTAAAGTAAGATTTACTTTCTGCCAAATAGGAATTTCATGCGCCATGGAAATCACCTCACAGTTGCTTTTCGTCCAGCAAGTAAGCCTGGAACACGATTCCATCCCCGGTAATAAAGCGGCCCCTTGCGTCCTTGGGAATCTGATCGGCGGCGCTGGTGTTGTCCAGAATAATTTGAGAGAGTACGCTGTCGGCCCTACCGCACACCCGGAAATCCAGGTTGCTTCGGATCTGTCCGGGTATCACATTCGCATCCGGGCGCTGGGTGGCGAGGAACAGGTGGACACCAAAGGCTCGCCCCTGTCTCGCTATGGTGGTGAGCCTGTTTTCAATCTGGCCCAGCCGCTCCTTGTCCTCCTTGCTCCGGCCCACCTTGTCCAGCAGCTCCGCCACCTCGTCACAGGCGAAAATATAGCGTGGCTGACGGTCTCCCGTGGCCTTGATATACTCGTCCAGATTGGAACATCCCGCCTGTTTGAACAATTCCTTGCGGCTTTGAATAGCCTCTATGAGCAGATCCAGCATGGCGGGCAGTTCGCTTTCTTCCAGGCACATCCGGCATTTCTTGTGCCAGACCGGAGGGAAGTCCACGCCACCCTTGAAGTCGGCGATGCAGACCGCGGCTCCCTTTTTCACCGCCTGCATGAGCAGCAGCTTGAGCAGTACGCTCTTGCCGCTCCCCGTGGAGCCGCCCAGCAGAATATGGGGAATGTTGGCGAGGTTCACTGTCACCTGTCCAAACTGGCTTTCTCCCAGGGCCAGCACGAAACTGTCCGGGGACAGGTACTTGTCCTTCCATGGGAGGACGGAGGGCAGATCACAGCGGGCGGGAACGGCGTGGAGCAGCACCCGGCTTTTGCTTCTGCCATAGGACAGCTTGACAATGTTGATGTCCAGGGCCGCTTCCAGGGCCCCCCGTTTGTCCTCCCAGGCTTCCAGGGGGATACCTTAATTACGGAATTCCCACACCGTTACATTGGTGTGTTCCTTGTCGTTCTTCTTATGGAGCAGTTCCGGCACCATGCCGGCATGATTGACAAGGCCGATACTTTGCAACTGGTCTTTTGCTGCCCGTCTGCCGAAGGGATAAACCAGCAGGACGGCCAAGGCCACACCGCCCGTCAGGAGATAAGCGGCAAGCGCATGGGTCATGGCTACCAGCATGACTGGGGAAATCAGTTCCACGTTTTGGGCGTAGGTGCTGACCGTTTCCTGTTTGCTCCACACCCACACCGCCCCGGCGAGGTACAGCGCCACGAACAGCAGCTTGACCGAAACGCCGGAATCGCCGCCCAGCCGCTGCCAGAAATCCCGCCGGATCGTCCGGCGTCTAATTTGGAATTTTTCATTTTGGGTCACAGGGAAAGCCCCCTTTCTTCCGCTGGACAGTGGTGCCGTCCGGCATAAACTCGATCACGGTATGAATCCGGCGGAGAAACGCCCGCCAGGTTTCCGGCCTGTTCCACTGTTCGCCCCGGTACTGCCGCTCTAAAGGTAGATTGGAGGTAATATATACTTTGGTATAACAGGCCGTCTTGTCGTTGTACCGGGCCGGGAGCGCCAGGGGATAAATGTCCAGGTAATTGAGCATATCTTCAATGGGAATCTGGCTGCTGAACTCCTCGAACACCAGCACTTCCTGTCCGTGGTAGCCGTCAAAGGAAATGCCCCTTGCGGCCCGGTAGTTTGTCACCCGGTAAATGCTCCGGGGATCATGGGTTTCGTAAATGCTCCTTGTCTTGCCCGCGCCGCTGGCCCCGTAAAGATAGGACACCTGCAAGGGTCTGTTCTCCACGGCGTACTTTTCCGCCGTCAGAGTTTGCCGCAGCAGGTCAATGTCACGGACACGAAAGGCCATAGCCGGGTTATCGTCAATGATCTCCGTGGTGGTCAGGCCGTCCCGGATATTCTGGACGAGGCGGAACATCTCCGGGTGTTTCTCCGCCCGTTCCGGTGGAGCCTCGCCCCATTCCTCGAATGTCCCGGGTACCGCAGTTTCCGCCTTGTCCGTATCCGCCCATCGCCCCTCCTTGCGGATGTATGCCCGGTTTTCCTGCGCCGTTCCATATGCCTTTTCTATATGGGCCGTGGGAAAGCGGTTTTTGATGGTGGCAAAGCGCACAGGCGATGGAGCATAGAAAAACAAGTGCGTGTGATATGTCCCCGTTGACGCTGTTTCATCGGCCATGCAGTAATAGGCCGGGGAAAACCTCTGCAAGATTTCCTTGATGGCGCTATGGTCTAATCCGGCCTCTGATGGGTTGTTGATCACCAGCGCCCATTTTCGGGATTGGCTGTTGCTGCCCATGGAATGCCTCCCTTGTATTGCTACATGCTACAAGTTTCCCATAAGGGGTAATACTAACCCCTTATGGGAGGG
>ERZ1673736.627-NODE-627-length-53409-cov-25.889793_pt1 | contig 53409 bp, 45 predicted proteins | sample MGYA00580212_ERZ1673736 | MGnify/ENA primary metagenome ERZ1673736 (study PRJEB41218, sample SAMN15661752) | gut metagenome | host: Homo sapiens | place: Canada: London | collected 2015-08-20/2019-03-30 | study: EMG produced TPA metagenomics assembly of...
ATGCCCTTATGAGCATTAACAATCCTGTGGGAAAGCAATATCTCCGCTGCACAAAACGGCTGGACAATAAAAGCTGTGCCGGGTGCGGGAAAATCATTACTTCGGAACTGGAAGCGGTTGTTTATCAGCAGATGGTAAAGAAGCTGGCAAGCTACAAAACGCTGACAGGCAGAAAGAAAGCGGCAAAGGCAAACCCGAAAATTGCAGCACTGCAAGTGGAGCTTGCCCATGTGAACAGCGAGATTGAAAAGCTGGTGGACAGTCTGACGGGTGCAAACAATGTCCTGCTCTCCTATGTGAATGTGAAGATAGCGGAACTGGATGGACGCAAGCAGGAGCTTGTGAAGCAGATAGCCGAGCTGACAGTGGAAACCATCAGCCCGGAACAGGTCGGCCAGATTTCCGGCTACCTCGACACATGGGACAATGTATCCTTTGACGACAAACGGCGGGTGGTGGATTTGATGATTACCACCATAGCCGCCACAAGCGACAGCTTGAATATCACATGGAAAATCTGACGGGCGGAACCCCTCCCGTCAGATACCTACCCTGTGTAGTCCCTTGTAAACTGTACTTTTGTATGAGCTAAACTATTATTGTCCATTTTGGACCTCCTATGCTTTTATATTTGTGGTTTGCAGACCTACTTCTATTCTAGCATAGGAGTTCTTTCATCTAAAGAACTTTCCTCCCCCTGCATAGCAGGGGGATTATTTTTACTGTGACACATAGAAAGATCCGCGCACCAGGGCTGCTTTCCCTCTGTGCGCGGATCGATCAGAAACGTTTAATATGGCAGGAAAACAGGAATCAGAGCTACCACTACCAGCCATGTAATAATTAACATAGGAATTCCAATTTTCACGAAATCCACGAATTTATATCTCGTCCAGCCCACAGTCATCATATTCTGAGGCGCCGCAAACGGCGTTGCGTAGGAAGCGGCTCCTGCCAGCGTTACCACCATGGCCACCGGATAAGGGCTTACGCCGATTGACTCGGCGATGGAAAGTCCGATAGGCAGGAACAGCAGAATCGTCGGAATATTGGACATAAACTGAGTGAGGATTGCCGCCGCAAAGAAAATCACAGTGGTAATCATGAAGGTGCTGGGGTTGTCTCCCAGGATATTTAAAATCATATTTGCCACCGCGTCTCCTGCTCCGCTGTTCTGGATTCCTGCGGAAATGGCAGTCAGCGAACCTACAAGCAGCATACAGTTCCAGTCAATGGCCTTCACCGCATCCTGCACGCTCATGCATTTCGTTCCCACTACCACCAGGGCGCGACCGTGGCGGCCACATGCATGGGCACTGCGTCAGGGCTTACGGCAATCACAACCAGTACGCAGAGCATGGTCACAGCCGCAATGGCAGCCTTTTTCTTATCCAGCTCCTTTTTCTCCGTCTTGGCAAACTCCGGAATGTATCCTGTGTCAGGAAGCAGCTTTGTTCCGACTAACAGAAAATACAAAGTTCCCAGAATGCACACGCCGATTCCAAAAGGGGTAATGCTGAAAAATCCGAACGGCTCGTAGCCCAGCTCGCTCATAACGCTGGCTGCCGAAGCGTTGGAACCTACTCCGACCAGGGTTACGAAGCCGCCGAACTGCGCTCCGAACAGCAGCGCCAGCAGGGCCTTAGACGGTCCGAAGCCAGCAGCGAGACACATAGCTGTCACAAGAGGCGCCATAGCCGTCATAACGCCGATATTGCTGCAGATGGCGCTTAACGCGCAGGAGACAACCAGAGTCGCCAGAATAATGTTTCTCTCGCTTTTTCCTGTTATCTTGATCATCTTCTGGCCGATTACGTCGGTGATTCCCGTGTGGAACAGAGAGGAACCGAGAACCATCATGCCCGCTAACAGGACGATGGTCGTGCTGTTGTAACCCTTGAAAATATCGTCTACAGAGATAATGCCTGTGTAAGCGTAGGCGATGGACGCGCCTATTGCCGTCACAATAATAGGAACCGGCTCCCAGATAAATAAAACAATGGTAACCGCCAGTATCAATAACGCAATTGCCATAGAACTCATAAATTTTTCCCTTCTGTCATAGTATTTTAAGTCATTTTCTTCTTAACATCTGTCTAATCAGGCCAGAAACTCCGGCTGGCCCTGAAAATAGACAATCTTTCCGTCTAATATGGTCATCTCTGGAACGAGAAGCCTGTCTCCGCTTCTTCGATTTCCCTCTGAATCTTTAAAAACCGTCTCCTGCTTTACAGCGCGAAGCGCCGTCAAATCCGCCTCATCTCCTATTTTGATCCTGCCGTCCTCCCGGTTCTTTAATCCGAGACATCTGGCCGGCGCGCCTGTGACGGAATAGAAAATCTGAGAAAGATCCATTCCCATATTCCAAAATTTAGACATAACAAAAGCCAGATCCTTCATATCAGGAACACCCGCAAAGGTTCTGGCGGTCGCGTCGCTGCTTATAATGTCAGGGTACAGGCCCTGCCTCAGCGCCTGTTCTGCAACAGGGAAGCTGAAATTCATTCTTCCATTTCCCACCTCCAGAAGGACGCCCCGTTTTCTGGCCTCGTAAAATTCCGGGAATACCCGGCCCGTTTCATCCAGAATAGTCATCCCCTTGTTATGGTACAGATGGCTGTAGATATCGCCGGGGCGGAGACGTCTCACAATCTCAGAGGTCTTCTCCAGCGGATCTGTGGTGTGGACGCAGACGGGAAGTCCCAGGCGGTCCCCCAGCTCCAGAGCATGGTCCAGAGGGCCAAGGCCCTCCTTATCCACAATTCCTCTGCTGATTCTGACCTTTATCCCCAGGATTTCCTCAGGATACTGCTTAATCAGCCGTTCTATGTCCTCTTCCTTCACTGCCTTCCGGTTTAACGGCTCATTGATTCCGCTTCCCGGCTGTCCCACTGGGGAAAGGTTAATAAAGCTTTTAATTTTGATGGTCCTCGGGAGAATATCATTCCGCCGGAAAGCCTCGTACCCCGCGCTTCCGGCCGTCCCCATATCCACCGCCATGGAAACGCCCGAGGCTAAAAGAAGGTCTGCATTCACGCCGAAGGCGCTTCCCCCGGTAAACAGATGCGTGTGGAAATCTATCATACCGGGAAGCAGATATGCTCCTTTTATGTCAACTATATGCTCCGCTTCCATATCCTGGCCGTTTTCGCCCAGAAAGCAGATCCGTCCGTTTTCAATGCCGGCGCAGACCAGATTTTCTGCGCCGGTCTCAGAATCCAGCGTTTTCGCATTTTTAATCAGTAAATCCATGCCTTTATCCCTCAGCTTTTAGCCGTACAGCGGCCAAATCAATAGAATCATCACAATGCAGGCCACAAGGAACACCAGAGTCAGCCCGATATTGCTCTTAACATAATCCGAGAACCGGTAGCCGCCGTAAGCGTAAATGAGATTTCCCGGCGGACAGGCGATCGGCGTCAGAATCGACATGGTGGAAGCAATGCACAGCACCATGAGAAGCGCCGACGGCACCACGCCTATGGTCTCCGCGATGGCGATGATAATCGGCATCAGCAGCGTGATCGTCACCACGTTTGACATAAACTGAGTCATCACGCAGGTGAGAATGAAAATCACAATCGTAATGTAGTACACATTGGTGGAGCCGCCGATGAGGCGGATCAGCATGTCCGCCATAATCTGCGCCGCTCCTGTGTTTTTAAGGGCCGTAGCTAACGGCGTCATTCCGCCTAACAGAATGGCTGTCTTGATGCTCACCAGGTTATAAGCCTGCTTCTCTGTAAAAATTCCCAGAAGCACATCTGCCACCGCTCCCATGATGGCCACCATGTAGGACGGAATTCCTGTCTGCTCCTCGAAAATCATTCCCACAAAAACAGCTAAAAGCACAGCCACAGACGCAATCTGCTTCCACCTGGGAACGTCCTTTTTCGCTCCTTGTGCGAAAATCTGATCCTCATCGGAAAACTCCCTCCGATCCGGAAGGAATTTATAGCCGATAAAGTACATGTAAATCAGCATAATAATGGTAAGCGGCACTCCGATTTTAGAAATCTCAAAAAATCCGAAGGGCTGTCCCAGCGCTTTAATCTGATCTCCGATCAGCACATTTACAGCCGCATCTCCCACCAGCGTCAGTCTGCCCCCTGCCATAGAACCTAAAAAAGCGGCCATCATAAGCTTTGACCGCGAAAAATCGGTGGAAGCCGTAATTCCCATGATAATAGGGATAAATACCGCTACAGTGCCGGAGTTGCTGAGACCGGCGGACATGATGCTGGCAAGAATTAAAATTGCCATAATCATCTGCCGCTCGGTCTTCGCATACCGGGTCACCACAGCCGCCACTTTGTCGCATACGCCTGTCTCAAACAGAGCGCTTCCCACGATTACCACACCAATCAGCATAAGAATCGTGGTGCTGGCAAAGCCGCTGACAGCTTCCTGGGGCGTCACAAGGCCAGTGAGAACCAGAGCGCACATCGTCAGCATAACTGTCATATTTACTGGAATTTTCTCCAGAAGGAACGAAATGACAGCTAAAATCAAGATAATAATAGTAAGTGTCGATGGTTCCATCCTTTCCCTTGCTCTTCTCTCAATATGTAATTTTCAGTATCTTCCTATTTCACCATATCTCTCATCGGCGGCACTACGAACTCCGGTTTTCTGCCGGACAGGAAGTCGTCGATTCCCTGGGCGCAGATTAAGGAAGAACGGGAAGAAGCCTCCTTGGTAGCTCCTCCAATATGCGGCGCTGTCACTACGTTGTCCATGTCTAAAAGCGGATTGTCCTTCTCCATCGGCTCTTTCTTCAGTACGTCGAGGGCTGCTCCTGCGATCTGCTTCTCCTTCAGAGCCTTAATCAGAGCTTCCTCGTCTACTACTGTTCCGCGGGACGTGTTGATTAAGAATGCCGTCGGCTTCATCAGCTGGAATTCCTTGGCTCCTACGCTGTTCACCGTCTCCGGAGTAGCCGGAACGTGGAGAGATACGTAATCTGCCTTCTCAAATACTTCCTCTCTGCTTCCAGCCAGCTCAATGTAATCCGGAAGATCCTTTGCATACGGATCGAAAGCCAGAACCTTCATGTCGAAGCCAAGAGCCGCCTTCTTTGCAACCAGGCCGCCGATATTTCCTACACCGATCAGACCCAGAGTCTTTCCGTTTAACTCGTGCTTCTCTACATTGAATTTTGCGAAGCGGTAATCGTCTCTGTAGAGCTTCTGAACCAGCTTGAAGTTTCTGGAGCAGTGGAGCATATAGAAAATGGCAAGCTCTGCTACTGACTGGCTGTTTGCCCTTGGAGCGTACAGAACTACGATTCCCTTCTCTCTGGCAGCTTCCAGATCCACGCCGTCAAATCCTGCTCCATGGCGGGCGATTACCTTTAAGCTGTCTGCCGCCTCCAGAATCCTTCTCGTAATCTTGGCTGTGCGGACAATCATACCATCGCAGCCCTTGATATCCCTGATAATATCCTCTTCCTCAAACCCGGAACCGTCTACCAGCTCATAGCCCTTGTCCAGAAGGTACTGTCTTCCTGACTCTAAAATTGGCTGTGGAAGTAAAATCTTAAAACTCATATTCCTAATCCTCCTGCTTCTTTCTATTTCATTTTTTATTTTCTGCCTATTTATACAAGCAATTTTCGTGCCAACCTTTCCAAATAATGCTTTTTTTGATGATTTTTTTCATTTTTATCCGTTTTTCAGGCTTTTTCCCCTCCAATCCGCGCATAATATAAAAGAAGCCCGGGGAAGAAACTCCCTGGACTTCTTTCATTCTCTGCTTTTTTGTTTTATTTGAATGGTTTATTTCATTTTCATTTCATTCTTTTGCTGTTTTTATTTCATTTTTGAAATATTCCATCCCCCTCCATTTCCAGTATCTCTTTACAAACCCACTCTTTTTTTCTATACTTTGATTAACAATATCCTTCATAAATGACAGAAATCATTCATCTTTTTCTATCATTTATGAAATTCAAATCTATTTCAAGGGGGGAATGATCTATGAAATTATCCAGCGCCGCTCCTGGGGGCCAGGCGGCAGATATCGTTATTTTCGCAGCCTCTGAGACCTTCGCCCAGACTGCCAGGGAACTGATTCTGGAACGCCGTCTGGAGAATCACATTGCAGTCACAGAAGCCACTGGGGAGAGAACCTTAAAGCTTGCTCTCCAGTTTGCGAGGGAGGGAAGCCGCGTCTTCATCAGCAGAGGGCGGAACACAAAGCTGATCGAGCGGCACGTCTCCGTTCCGGTCATCAACGTACCGTACCTCTGCGAGGAAATTTACAGCTCCTTTCTGGCCGCCGGGGCGCCTCCTGAGAGAGTGGCCATGGTAGGCTTCGACCGGGCCTACAATATTATGAAAACCTTCCGCCGCATCTCCGGCCTGGACGTGCAGCTCATCGAACCTCAGTCCCCCGGCACTGTCATCAAAGAGCTGAGAGAAAAGCTTCGGCCTGGTACAGAGGCGTTAATCGGAGGCTTTTCTGTCAAGCGGGCCATCTCCGAGATTCAGGATCTGGGCCTGCGCCACATTCCTCTGACTGTGGAGCCGTCCAATATCTCCCTGGCCATTGACAGCGCGTTAAATATCCTGGCCTCCATGGATCGGAAGGACGAATTCCTTACCACCATTTCCACTACCATCAACAGGATTTCCAATGCTGTGATGAATTTCGACGTAAACGGAAAGCTCCTCTTTTCCAACGCCAGGGCGGATCATATGCCCCAGTCTGTCAAAAAATATCTGTTTACCGGAGAAGCGGCCTTTTATCTGGATCTGGACGGCAGAACGCCTGCCGATTCCCGCACCGCGCCGAAAAAAGAACAGATTCTTCATGTGGGCGACGATACTTATGTGGCCGAATATCTTCCTGTCATCGTCAATAAAAGGCTGAAAAGTATTGTAGTGATTGTTTCCAGCGAAAACAGCATTCAGATGGCTGAAAAACGGCTGCGTCTGAGCCAGAGCAAGAGGGGCTACACAGCTAAAAACCACTTCCACGATATGATCGGAAACAGTCCTGTTTTTCAGGAAACCATACAGCTGGCGAAAAAATACGCCCGTTCCCAGAGCTCTGTGCTGATCACTGGGGAAACCGGCACGGGAAAGGAGCTGTTTGCCCAGAGCATTCACAATGCCAGCTCCCGCTGCAGCGAGCCGTTTGTAGCCATCAACTGCGCGGCCCTTCCTCAGTCTCTCCTGGAGAGCGAACTGTTCGGATATGTGAAGGGTGCCTTCACCGGAGCCAGCAAAGAGGGGAAAATGGGCATTTTCGAGATGGCTCACAGAGGAACCGTATTTCTGGATGAGATTGGGGAAATGGATTTGAACGTGCAGGCCAAGCTTCTGCGCGTGCTTCAGGAGCGGGAGGTCTGCCGCCTGGGAGATGATAAAATCATTCCGGTGGATATCAGGATTATCAGTGCCACCAACAAGGATCTGGAAGAGCTGGTGCGCCAGAAGCTGTTCCGGGAGGATCTGCTCTACCGCCTGAACGTGCTGGAGCTGCGCCTGCCTCCTCTGCGGGAGAGAACCGGCGATATTCCCCTGCTGATCAAAGCATACAACGGAAAGCAGAACCATCCTGTCACCTTCCTTCCAGAGGCAGTCCGGCTTTTAGAAGCCCAGCCCTACCCCGGAAATATACGGCAGCTTTTCAATCTGCTGGAGCGGACGATTACGCTGTCTGACGGAGATATGATAGAGGCGTCCCAGCTGGCAAACATTCTCCATCTTCCCTTCTCCAGCGCTTCGCCTAACTGCGGTTCGCCCGACTGCGGTTCAAAAGAACCGGCCTTCCCGGATCCCGCTTCAGAGGCCTCCTCTTCCGGCTGCAGCGTTTCCTCCCTTGATTCGGCCATGGATCTCTGCGAAAAAGAACGCATTCTGGAAACACTTCGCAAAAACAGAGGACGCAGAAAGGAGACGGCAGAACAGCTTAACATCAGCCCGGCTACTCTCTGGAGAAAAATGAAAAAGTACGACATTTTTTAGCCTGGCTTTCAAAAAACCAAGGGCAGAATTCCATTTTCCGGATTCTGCCCTTGGTTTTTGTGCATATTGTATATATTTCTACAGTTTTCTTCATATTTTTACAAATTTAGTCACACTTTTTCTCACTCTCCCCCTTTTCACTTTTACTTTTTTATAGTATTATATTTTTTATCGGCCTTTTAACACGGCATTTTGCACAAATTTGGGGAGGTATTACGTATGACAACTATTTTTCTAGGCATGGGACTGCTGCTGCTCACGCTGGCCGGCTTTTCTCTGTTCAGCATGAAAGCTCCGAAAGGCTCTGCAGCCATGTCCGGTCTGGCAAATGCAGCTGTGGCTACCTTTCTGGTAGAGGCAGTTCACAGATACATTTCTGGCGATCTGTTAGGCTCTGCGTTTCTCGGCGAGGTAGGCTCTGTATCCGGAAGCCTGGGCGGAGTCGCTTCCGCTATCCTGATTCCTATCAGCATGGGGGCCAATCCCCTGTTCGCGGTTGTAGCGGGCGTTGCAGTGGGAGGCTACAGTATCCTTCCGGGCTTTGTAGTCGGATATCTGATCGGCTTTATTGCTCCTGTGATTGAAAAGCACCTTCCAGCCGGCCTCGACACCATTCTGGGCGCTCTGCTTCTGGCTCCCATCGCCAGAGGCATTGCCTTTCTCACCGATCCGGTTGTCAACGCGGCTATGGGATATATCGGAAATACGATCACCGCTGCCACCGACCAGTCGCCTGTCCTGATGGGATTTCTCTTAGGCGGAATTATTAAGATGATCTGCACGTCGCCGCTAAGCTCCATGGCGCTCACCGCCATGCTGGGACTGACCGGGCTTCCCATGGGAATCGCAGCTATCGCCTGCTTCGGAGGTTCCTTTACCAACGGAATCATCTTCGCCCGGTTAAAGCTGGGAAAACCAAGCAATATCGCGGCTGTTATGCTGGAGCCCTTAACCCAGGCCCACATCATTACGCGCCACCCCATTCCCATCTACGGATCGAACTTCTTCGGCGGAGGTCTGGCTGGCATCGCAGCGGCTTTGCTCGGCATCGTAAACAACGCGCCTGGAACGGCGTCCCCTATTCCAGGACTGTTAGCTCCGTTTGCCTTTAACCCGCCGGGAAAGGTTCTGCTGGCTCTGGCTCTCGGCGCAGTCGGCGGAACCCTGGCAGGTTTTGCCGGAAGCATTGTGTTTAAGAAGTTTGCACAGGACGAGGCGTAAAAGAGGTAAATGAAGATTGGAAAAAAGCAGATTTCCCTGTTCTGAGGAATGGGAGATCTGCTTTTTTAATACAAACAGAGGAACACAGGGGCGGAGACTGACTGTATTTTCCGCCTCCACTCCTGTGTTCCTCCTGTCAGCTATATACTGCTGCAAAAAGATATCCTCTTCCTCCTCTGCGGCTACTCGTTTTGTACCTCACCAAAAATCTCATCTCTGGCCCCTTTTATGGTCAGGTCATATTTTTTGTGATTTACAATCAGTATTCCAAGGGAGGCTGCGGCTCCTATCATAATCAAAGCGGCAAACATACCGCCGAAATTAGCGATGATTTTTACTCCGTCCACTCCTATGCTGGCTATCATAATGTAGCCTACTGCCATTGGAATCACGCCCCAAACTAATTTCAGCCAGTTGGGGGCATCTGGATTATCAGGACTGATGCCTCGGGTAGAAATACCTGCCATGGCTATCATATTGGAATTGCAGGCCGTAACCGTCGATAAAAAGATCAAGATAATAAACAGCGGAATAATTACCGCGCTGAGCGGCATCGCGCCAAGCATATCGTAGGGCACATTTTCAACTCCCTTCGCATAGGAAGCGCATAAGTCTACCGTTCCTGAAGTCTCCATCCAGAGAGACGTTCCGCTTACCAGCATCATCCAGACTGCGCTGATTGTAGCGCATACTCCCACATACATTCCAAGAATATGTTTTACCTTGCGTCCATAAGCAATACGTCCCATAAACGCTCCGGATGTAGGTGCCCATGCCATCCAGCTGAACCAGTAAAAGGTGGTCCACCACTGCGGCCACTGGCTTCCAGCCGACTGACCTGTAATTAAAATTCTTTCCAAGAAGGTTCCTGCAAAGCCGCCCAACGCTTCTGTAGAAAGATTAAATAAAAACGATGCATTTGAAAATATTAACAGGAAAATTAAAAAAATTGCAAATCCATATACATTAATATTGGAAACCTTCGTCATCGCCTTCTGAATACCGGAAATTGCCGTAGCAATGGATACTGCCCCGACTACAATTCCAACCATCAGCCAAAGCTTTGGATCAGAAGGCAGGCCTGTCAGCTTGGAAATGCCTCCCGAAACATTCATGAAAGCCTGGGCTACTGAGCCTGCCATTCCAGCTCCAATAGAGAACAGAGTGACCGCGTCCACAATCTGCATTACCATAGGACGATATGCCCTTTTTCCCAGGAGAGGAGCCATTTCGCTGGTAATGGAGAAAGGCTTCTTTCCATTGTAATACATGAATGCAAATACTACCGCAGGCACCGTATACATGGCGTAAGGCACTATCGTCCAATGCAAAAACATAGTCTCCATAGAAAACTTCAGCGCCTCCGGAGTCTTCGGCTCCACCCCGTAAATCTCAGTGGGAGGCGACATATAGTGGGCAATGGGCTCTCCAGGCCCCCAGAAAAGAACACCGGCCGCCATGGTAGTAGTTAGCGCAATGGTAAACCATGCGAAATTGGACAACTCCGGCTTTGCGTCCTCTCCTCCGATCCTGACATCTCCGAATTTAGAGAATGCCGCTATCACTGCCACCACTGTAATTACAAGAGCCAGTATGCTGGCTGCCCAGCCAAAATGAGCGATAATGGCATTATTAATTGCATTGACAATCCCCAGAAAGCCGTCCTTATTTACGATACTGAGAATTACAAATATACTCAGCAGAATAAACGGTGGAAAAAATGTCATTGGCCGCATGGAAAGCTTTGTCTTTTGTTTCTCTCCCATTTACTGTTCCCTCCATTCCTTCAAAAGCTCTCTGTAATCCTCCGGATGACGATCTGACAGAACGGTATTAAATTTCCTTTCCTGTTTTACCTGTGCAAGGTTGATTTCCTGGAAAAGAACTCCCTCCTCTTCTACACCAAAGGCGCTCAGCACTTTTCCTGTCGGATCAATCACCTGGCTTTTTCCGGCAAATATCTCATCACCCGACGGACCACAGCGGTTTACCGCCGCTACATACACCAGATTATCCAGAGCACGGCACGATAAATTCAAATCCCACCACTCTTTAAAATAATAGCTGGCTCTCCAGGCTGCCGGGACTAAAATAAGCTGCGCTCCTTTCAAAGCTAAAATTCTGGCAGTCTCCGGGAAACAGACGTCATAGCAGATCACAATTCCTATTTTCCCCAGCTTTGTTTCCCAGACAGGATATTCTGTTCCTCTTTGAAAATAAAGTCTCTCGTCTCCTACCGGATGCGTTTTCGAATAGGTTCCTACTATGTTTCCCTCATCATCAATCATCACCGCTGTATTTTCTGTTTCCCCGTTCTCTGTTAAATACAAAACAGGAGCCACAATATGAATATGAAGTTCTGCTGCCAGACTCCTCATATGACTGACAGACGGCCCATCCAGAGGTTCCGCCATTGCTTTCATATCTAAAATTCTGCTGCCCAGATATCCGCCGTTAAACGACTCTGGAAGGCAGACTAAAGCCGCCCCTTTCTTTGCCGCCTCTCTGATATATTGTTCAGCCTTTTTTCTATTTTGTTCCTGCTCTCCGAATGCGCAGTTCATCTGCACTAAAGCAAGTTTATATTGTTCCACCTGTAATCCCCTCCTTACCTCCAGTTCGACTGTTTTATTATCTTGCGTTTAAAATCTCCGCCTCCCCCTATATCTCCCTAATCATATCAAAACAGCCCCCTGCTGTCAGTTTCTATCTTTTATCGTGACAGCAAAGGGGCTTTTTTATCCTATCTTTTCAGTTATTTACAGATTTAGATATGCGCTGCAAAAAACTCATTCATTGCGTCACAAAGTCCAACCAGCTTTGGATCGTTGTCAAACATCCATTCATTGTGTTTTCCCTCAACAAAGTACAGAGCTTTGGGCTCATTAGCCAATCTGTATGCGTCGTCTGCCTCCTCTCTGTCGTGAAGCTCATTGTATTTTCCATGTCCTACAAACACGGCGCAGTCAGGAGCCAGCTTCGGCAGAATATCCTGGACGTTGAAACGGACAAAGGACTCTGCAATTACGCTGGACATCGGTGTTGGAAACGGCTCTTTGTAATCTCCTTCGATAGAATCTTCCAGTCCTCCATTTAAATTTTTCAGCGTCTTTTCTACATAGAAATCACCAGATTCATCAATATTTGGATAGAATTCGTACGGGTGGCGCAGAACCGGATCTCCTGTGCTGACTCTCTTCCATTTATCCTCCTCAAGGGTGCGCAGCATCTTATTATACTTATCATTTCCCATTCCCATTCTCATCCATCTGCGTCCGTCTGTAAAGGAATTCAGCGTTGCTACCGCTTTTACAGTTTTATCTCTGTAAGCTGCTGTCACACATACCGCGCCTCCAACACCCCAGCCGATTAATGCAATATGCTCCGGATCTACTTCTGGCTGATGTTTAAAGAAGGTAACTGCATTATTCACATCGTCTACCTCCATCTCCAGAGTCGTATATTTTTCCATTAAACCGATTCCGCCTGACGGTTTAAAGCCGCGGTAATCAAATCCCATGCAGACATAGCCATATTTTGTCATCTGGCGGGCAAACATAGCCGGATATACCTTGTTAAGGCCTGTCCATCCGGAATTGGCGATGATTCCCGGACGTTTTTCCCCTTCCTTATAATCATCTGGCAGGTAAATAGTTCCAACCATCTTTGTGCCTTCGCTGTAAAATACAACTTCTCTCATCTTCATATCCTTCTCCTCTTTTCTTTGATATTATCCGTTCAAGGTCTCCCTTGTCTTGGCCTCATTATAGTTTACAAAAAAGAATATTTCAACCTTTTTGCATTAAAAACATTATTTTTATTCCTTTTTAACAATCTATATCTTCTTTTTTTGTGCATTTTTCCTCTTTTAAGGTTATTTACATTCGCTTATTACGGTGTTATACTCGCTATATAGTATTATAAAAGAATATTTATTCCTTTTTGTGATGTTTTTTCATTTCATTGACTATTTTTTAGAGAAATGATAAGGTAATATCAGCAGTTTTCTTACTGATAACACATACAAAGAGGTCTAATATGGAAAATAATATTATTGATAAAATCGTCCAGATTAAAGATGTTCTGCCCAAAAAACAGAGGACTCTCTGCAATTATCTGGTCATCAACTATGTAGAGGCCGGAATGATGACTGTGGCGGAGCTGGCTCAGAAGTCAGGCGTAGGCACCACTACTGTGATGCGGCTTATAAAAACTCTGGGATATGAAAATTATTCCAATTTTAAACACGAGCTTCTCAATCTTTCTCTGATGAGAACATCCACCTCCTACCGCGGGGTGAAACAAAGCTTTAAATCTGCCGCTCAAAGCTCTGAATCCAACCTCCTGAACCACCTCTGGATGGAAACAAACCATACGATTGAAAATATCATTACGCCCAAAAATGCCCAGCAGATTGAAAAGGCTGTAGATCTGATGCTGTCTGCATCTGCCGTCTATTTCCTGGGACTGCGCTCTTCCCGGGCGGCAGCATACTATCTGGAGGATACCATAAGCCGTTTCTATCCAAAGACAAGACAGTTGAGCCATGAACCAGATTTTCTGTATGACCGCATTTTGAGAATGCCTGCTGACTCTGCTCTGGTGGTATTTTCCATTTGGCCCTGTACCAAAACCACGATTGAGGCGGCTGATTTGGCCCACCAGAATGGGGTTCCCGTCATTTTAATTACTAATACTCTTCTGAATCCCATCGCCAGATATGCAGAAGTTGTAATTGATACAAATTCTGTTAACAGCGGATGCGGAAATATGGCGATTATGTTCGCCGCAGAAGCCGTTATTGCAGAAATGGGACGAAAAACAGAGCCGTCTTCTACAGAAGCCCTGGAAACTCTGGAGCGCCAGCTGGATCCCCTGGACATTTTTATAAGAGAACGGACTATTTGATCTGTACCTTTCCCTTTCAAAGGATATTTGAAATCGTATTCAGTATCTTTTGGAAGGGAGTTTTTATAATGTACAAAGAACTGGCAAAAGAATTGATTTCAGGTTCCTACGATCTGCACACCCATACGATCCCGTCTGCCTTCCCCCGCGCTTTAGATGATTTAGAGCTGGTTCGGGAAGCGGAAGACGTCCATATGGCCGGAGTGATGATTAAAGCCCACTATGGCTGCACGGCTGCACGCGCCGCTCTCATCAACCGAGTCAGCGGCTGTCACGCCCGCGCTTTTGGAGGGCTGGCGCTCAACTGGCCTACCGGAGGATTAAACCCCTATTCTGTTGAAAATGCTCTGCACATGGGAGCTTCCGTTATCTGGATGCCCACCAGAGACTCCCGGCATTGTCTGTCTTATGGGGACATGGACGGAGATTTCTTCTCCCGTCCTGGCATCACAATTCTGGATAAAAACGGACGTTTAAAACCTGTTGTCTATGAAATTATGGAAATTATAAAAAAATACGATTCCTGGCTGGCCACTGGACATTTAAGCCCTGAAGAATCTGTTCTGCTCTGCCGGGAAGGAAGAAACGCTCATGTAAATATGATTTTAACGCATCCTGAATGGGATAGGACAAAAATCCCCGGATCCATCCAGGCGGAACTGGCTGATTTGGGGGTTTTAATTGAAAAAAACTGGCTGAATCTGGCGGAGGGCTCCGTTTCTCCAGAAGAAATGGCTCAAAATATCCGTTTAGCAGGCGTTCATTCTGTCTACCTGGCTACCGACCGCGGGCAGTACGCCGCTGAACATCCCGCTCAGGCTATGCTCCTGTTCATTGAAACACTTTTAAGCCTCGGATTTACGCCAAAAGAAATCCGTCAGATGACAAAAGAAACGCCAGAGAGAATCGTAAAACAATAGTTCTCCTAAAATAGAAGAGGGAATGTTTCCAGCGACTTCCAGTGGAGCGCAGAAACATTCCCTCTTCTATTCTAATATACCTCTCTTATGACTCAACCGAATCTCTGTAGGTTCTGGTCGATTTAATCTCTCCTGTCTTCCACTGGAATTTGCCCAGGAAGCCGAAGGTTATGGACACAATCGGAACAAGCCAGTTAAATACGGCAAACGGCAGGAAGGAAAGCACCGGCACGCCCAGCGTAGCTCCTGCGAAGGCGCCGTCCACGTTCCACGGCACAATCAGGGAGGTTACGGTTCCGCCGTCCTCCAGACACCGGGACAACGTCTGCGGAAGCATATCCTTCTTCTTGAACTCTCCGATAAAGAGACGTCCGCCCAGGATAATGGACATGTACTGGCTGGCTGTGATGATATTAAAGAGCACACAGCTGACAACCGTGGAGCAGACCAGCGTTCCCACCGATTTGCTGACGAACTTCATTCTCTCCAGACATACCTCCAGGAAGCCCAGATGCTCTAAAATACCGCCGTATACCATGGCGATAATGCCCAGAGAACAGGTGTAGTTCATATTTAACAGTCCGCCTCGTGAGAGAAGGCTGTCAATGTCAGGATTTCCCGTCTCAGATACGAATCCGCCCTCCATGATGCTGAACAGCTCGCCTAAGGAATATCCCTGGACAACCATTGCAATCAGAGCCGCCGTACCGCCGGAGATCAGAAGAATCGGGAAGGCCGGTTTCTTTAAGATGGCCAGAGTGATAACTAAAACCGGAGGAATTAACGTCAGCAGGTTCAGATTGAAATTCGACTCAAGAGCAGTTAAAATGCTCTGAATGGTATCGCTCTCCGCAGTGCCGGAAAACTTGAAGCCCAGCACCAAAAAAACGGCTAACGCGATGATAATACTGGGTGTCGTTGTAAAAAACATGGCCTTAATGTGGTCAAATACGTCGCCCTCGGCAACGGCCGGAGCCAGATTCGTGGTATCGGAAAGAGGGGACATTTTATCGCCGAAAGCAGCTCCGGAAACGATAGCTCCGGCTGTCATGGCCGGATTTACGCCCAGTCCCATTCCCACGCCCATCAGAGCCACGCCGGCTGTTCCGATGGCGGACCAGGAGGAACCTGTTGCCAGTGAGGTCAGCATACAGGCCAGACAGGCGGTAGCCAAGAACATGGACGGGGAAATAATTTTCAGTCCCCAGTAGATAATCATAGGCACCGTTCCGCTGGCAATCCACGCTCCCATCAGAGCTCCGATGCTGTAGAGAATCATGGCCGTCGGAATCATCAGCTCGCCGCCGCGTATAATAGCCTTCTCAATTTTGCTCCACGGACATTTCTCAATTTTCAGCACAAGCAGCGTCACTCCCAGGGACGCCATCATGGCGACGTGCATCTTCTGGTCAAAGAAGAAAATGGACACTGCCATGAAGACGATCAGGGACACGACGCAGATCACGGCTGCGCCGAAGGACGGTCTGAATTCCGCGCTGGAAGCGCCTGCATCGCTCACGTCCGCCTTAGGTTTGGGGTTAGGCTCGTTTTTCTTACTCATAAACATCCTCCTTAATAAATAGCTTTTATCTTTTTATGATTTCCGGTAGACTGTCCGTCCTCCCAGAATCGTTTCCTCTACAAAAATATCCCGAAGCTTTTTCGGATCACACTGGGTGGGATCCTGGGACAGGATCACGAAATCTGCCAGCTTTCCCGGCTCCAGAGATCCCTTCACGTTCTCCTCAAAGGAAGCGAAGGCTCCGTTTATGGTAAAGCCCCGCAGCATCTGATCTACGGTCAGCTTTTCCTCAGGCATCCAGCCCCCTTCCGGATATCCGTGGTAATCGCAGCGGTTGACTCCCACGAACAGGCTGTCAAAGGGGTTCAGGGAATCTACCGGGCAGTCGGAGCTCATGGTATACGCCACTCCCATATCGCACAGCGTTCTGTAATTATAAGTAGATGGCAGACGCTCTGCTCCCACTCGGCTCTCCGTAATGTGCAGATCGCTGTTTAAGCATACCGGCTCCATGTAGGCGATAATGTTCTGCTCCTTAAACCGCCTGATGAGATCCGGCTGGGTAATCTGCAGATGGAGAATGCCGAAGCGGGCGTTGCGGTCCGGCCTTTCCTCCTGGGCCTTTAAGAAAGCGTCCATGCACATCTCCATGGCTCCGTCTCCAATGGCGTGGCACACAACTCCCATCTTCGCCTGGTGGGCCGTCACAACCAGCTCGTCAAGCTCTTCCTGGGTAAATACGGCGATTCCTCTGGTATCCGGCGCGTCCGCGTAGGGCGCTCTGAGGTAGGCGCTCCGGCCGCCCAAAGATCCGTCTGTCAGAAGCTTTAACGGGCCCGCCTGCACCATAGGCGTGTCATGGCGCTTTGCAATTTCCTCCCTGATAAACTCCTTCAGCCTGTCAATCTGAGGCAGAAGACACTGCTCGCGGATTCTGACGTTCAGCCGCCCCTCCTTCTCCAGCTCCCGGTAAGCCCTCATCACCTTTCTCCAGTCCTTATCAGAAAAGGTCTCGAAATCGTCGGAGTGCATGGTGGTAAGCCCCAGGGAAGAGGCGATGGAAATGGCGTTTACCAGCATCTCCTTAATTTCTTCCACCGACTTTTCCGGTATAATGCTGTAGACCAGGTAGCGGGCTGTCTCCTTCAAAAGTCCGGTCAGGTTTCCATTCTCGTCCCGCTCAATCTCGCCGCCTTCCGGATTTTCGCTGTCCTCCGTAATTCCCGCCAGGGATAAAGCCATGGAGTTGGCCACTACCATGTGCTCGCAGACTCTCGTAAACACAATCGGATGTTCCGTGCTGACAGCGTCCAGATCCGCAATCGTGGGATTTCTCTTCTCCTCGAAAAAGGTCTGGTTCCAGCCTCTTCCAAGCACCCAGGTTCCCGGCGGAATCTGTTTTTCCCGTATGTACTCCCGGCTGGCCTCTGCCAGCTCTTTTAACGATTTCATCGGCGCGCAGTCGATCTTTGTAAGGCTGTAGGCATAGTTGAGCAGGTGGACATGGCTTTCAATAAAGCCGGGCATCACGGTTTTTCCGCCCAGATCGGCGATCTCGGCCTCTGGAAACGCCCGTCTCAGCTCCTCCTCTTCGCCCACCTGAACGATGCGGTCCCCCTCCACTGCCATCGCTCCCGCCCGGCTGCCCTCTGCATCCATGGTGAGAATGACGCCGTTTTGATAGAGTTTCATGTATTATCCTCCATTCTGCAAAATATAGTTTTATAACCCGATGTCTATGAATAAAGCAACTTTTATGCCACACCCTAAAAGGCCTGTATTACTGCCAAATCAGGAAACGATTTCCATTTTTTTCTAACAATATATCAGATTTTCCATTATTATTCTTCAGAATACAGAAAATTTCCGCTTAAATTTTTGCACAATCCTGTAGAAAGCAAAAATATTTGCGGCATCATGGCTTTTATGCTACACTGAACCCAAAGAAATGTCAGGAGAGGGGAAAACTATGATTACAAATGCTCTGGTCCAGGCCAGACAGCTGTACGAGGACACAGACGGGGTGCTGGTCTGCGACAAATACGGCTATGTAGAATATCTGAAATGGTTTCACGAGGGGTTTTTATCGGACGAAGCCATCGGCATGCATGTGACTGAGGTGTACCCGGAGCTGGACAACCAGACCAGCTCTATTATGCGGGTGATTGAAAGCGGGGTTCCCCGCTTTGACGAACGGCAGGTGATCCACAACTGCAAGGGGGAGCTGTTGGACATTGTATCGTCCACCATTCCGCTCTTAGCCGGAAGCGAGGTCGTGGGGGCTATGACTTCCACCATCTTTTATGACAAATACAGGGCCGGGAAGGGGCTTCCCAAGCGGCGTCAAGGAGAGTTGTATACTCTGGACGACATTATTTCCCAGGATCCCATTATGATCGCGCTGAAGGAGCGGTGCGCCCTGATCGCCAACAATGATTCTCCCGTGCTTCTCTACGGGGAGACGGGAACGGGAAAGGAGCTGTTCGCCCAGTCTCTGCACACCTGCTCCCACCGGGCTAAAAAGCCTTTTATCTCCCAGAACTGCGCGGCGATCCCGGAATCGCTTCTGGAAGGCATCTTCTTCGGCGTGGAAAAAGGCAGCTTCACAGGGGCGGAAAACAGAAAAGGGCTGTTTGAACTGGCGGACGGCGGAACGCTGTTTCTCGATGAGATCAATTCTATGGATATTTCCATGCAGGCCAAGCTTCTGAAGGCCATAGAGGAACAGCAGGTCCGGAGAATCGGAAGCGCCAAAAGCACTCATTTCCACACCAGAATTATCTGCGCTATGAACAAAAGCCCCGCCGAGGTGCTGCGGGCCGGGCTGATGCGCACGGATCTGTTCTATCGAATCTGCGTGGTGAGAATCGACATTCCGCCTCTGCGGGACAGAAAGCCGGATGTGATGATACTCACCGACTATTTTATCAATCATTTCAACCGGACTATGGGAAAATCCATCCGGGGCGTCAGCGCGCTGGTGAAGATGACCTTTCAAAACTATAACTGGAAGGGAAACGTGCGGGAGCTGAAAAATACTCTGGAGTACGCCTTCAATCTCTGTCAGGGCAATATCATCAACATGGGCGATCTGCCCGATATTCTGCAGGAAGATCTGGAACCTCAGATCTTTCCTCAGGAAAATTCCGGCTGTTTCCCAGGGCCGTCCCTGCTGGCAGCTCCAGCGCCAGACGGAAGGTTCAAAAAAGCGGAAAACAGCATAGAAGGAGTCAGCACCGGAGAGGAGAACGCCGGATGCCTGGCCGCACGTACAAAAAAGCTCTCCAAAAACAGGCAAGAGAGGGCTGGAGAGAGGGAGAGCCTTTTCGGTTATTTCTATGATGAACATTTGTCCCTCACTGAAAACACGGCCATCTACGAAAAAGAAGCCATCCGCCGGGCCCTCGAAAGAACTGACAGCATCACGGAAGCCGCCCGGCTGCTCCGGATTTCCCGGCAGACGCTTTCCTATAAAATCGAAAAATACCGCCTGAATTAATGCAAAATTTTTTGCGTTTTTTATGGCATAAAATTTGCTCTATTACACTGGTATCTATTATTACCTGTATCTGTTAAACACCGGCATACGGAAAGACGCGGACCTGTACGCCGGCACTTCAGGAAGGAGGAATTTTTATGCCGCAGACAACCTTAATTCTTAAAAACGCCTGCATTTACACCATGGACGGCCGTGAGGAGGAAGCCGTCGCCATCTCCGGCGATAAAATCGCAAAGGTCGGCTCCAATCAGGAGATGGAAGCATGGCAGGGAGAGCATACCCAGGTTATCGATCTGGGGGGACGCACTGTCGTTCCAGGCTTTAACGACACCCATACCCATCTGGTGGGCTATGGCAATTCCCTGAGATATGTAAATCTGGAAAACTGCCGTTCCCGCGAGGAGATGTGCAGGCGGATCAAACACTTTATTGAAGAAAAGCAGATCCCGGCGGGAGAATGGGTATTCGGCCGGGGATGGAACCAGAACCTGTTTCCAGACGGCGCGTTTCCAACCAAAGAAGATTTGGACAACGTATCCAGCCAGCATCTGATCCTGATTATCCGCACCTGCGGCCATGTGGGAATCGCCAATACCATGGCTCTGGCTGACGCAAAGGTGACGAGGGAAACGTATCTTCCAGGCGGACAGTTTGACAAAGGAGCGGACGGAGAGCCAAACGGCGTGATCCGGGAGGCAGCTCTGGAATGGTTCAAAAAACAGAGAAATCCGGAATCTGCCAGAAAGGAGCTGAAGGAAGCCATTGTCCGTGGCGGAGAGGAAATGCTCCGCTGGGGAGTGACAACGGTGCATACGGAAGATACCTATGATTTAGGCTATCCCGGCAATTTCATGGACATTTATCACGCTTACCAGGAGCTGGCCGCCGAGAAAAAGCTTCCCGTTCGCATTTACCAGAAAATCTCACTTCCTACAGGAAAGGAGATCGATGAATTCCTGGAAGGATGTTCTCTGCGCACTGGAATGGGGCATGATTTCTATCACATCGGCCCCATGAAGCAGTGGGCGGACGGAACCATGGGCGCCCGCACCGCCGGAATGAAGGATCCGTATTCTGACGCGCCCGGCAATACAGGAATCTATTATTATACGGATCAGGAACTGTATGACAACATCAGAAAAGCTCACTGCGCCGGTATGCAGGTCTGCATTCACACCATCGGCGACGGAGCCTTAGAGCAGGTATTAAACGCCTATGAGCGTGTTCTGCATGATTTCCCCAGGGAAAACCACCGTCACCGCCTGGTTCATGGGCAGGTAGGAAATCTGGCGCTCTATAAGAAAATTGCAGAATTAGGACTGAATATCAATATCCAGCCCGCTTCCACTTCAACCGATATTCCCATTATGGAAGCGCGCCTGGGCAGCCGGGCGAAATACTGCCATGCATGGCGCACACTGACCGATCTGGGGGTAAATTTAAACGCCAGCTCCGATATTCCGGTAGAAACGCCTAACGTATTCTGTGGAATTTACGCCATTGTCACCAGAAAATGCCTGGAACACCCGGAACTGGCCCCCTGGAACCCCCACGAGAAGGTAACGGTCATGGAGGCGCTTCGTTTCTACACGATCAACGGCGCTTACGCCGCCTTTGAAGAAAATATCAAAGGTTCCATTACAGAGGGAAAACTGGCCGATCTGGTTATTTTAGACCGCGATCCCTGCGCCGTCGATCCGGAGGAGCTGAAGGAGGTGCAGGTAGACGCCACGATTCTGGGCGGCAGGCTTGTGTATCAGAGGGAAGAACTGCGCTAGGAAACACGTTTAAAAGCACCGAAAACAGATGCGTCAGGAAAAATTTTCTTGTTCCACTTGAAGTCACCGAAAACAGATACGCCAGGAAAAATTTTCTTGTTCCACTCAAAGTCACCGAAAATTTTTCCTGGCGTATAGGGGGAAGTAATACGGAAGGGGTTTCAGGTTGGCTGTACCAAATATGTAAGCCTCAGCAGTAATTATTAACCGCCATGTGACATTGTTTAGGACAAAACTGCAGGCCGGGCGATAATGGCGGGACTTTCGCAGGGAGGTTCGTGCTGATTTCCTCCACCGGGCGAAATGTTTGAGTCGTAAGGCGAGTTTTCGCGAATGGCAGATCATGGATGCACGAATCGAGCAGAAAACGTAGCTAGCTGCAAGGCCTGCCGTTTTGGCCTACTGTGCAAATAATTTAAGAAAACCGTATTCATTCCTGCGTTTGGTGTAGAAATCAGGCCGGTTTTCGTTGTAGTTTCCTCTTGGGCATGGTATAATAAAATGACAAAAGCATACATTTCACCACTTCGAACCTGGTTCCAGGTTCCTATTTCTCTGATTCCTATCTTTCAGAACATCAGAAAATCTATGCTTTTTCCCAAATTTATATCAGAGCAGGAGATTTTCAATTCTGGAAGCTCCTGCAAAAGGAGGTCAAATGAATCAGAAACAACATGGCCGGAATGCGGTTCAGGCAGGCTGGCAGCAGGTACAGTCTCAGCCCTTTGAAGCATCTCGGCAGGCAGAGCTTCAAAGACCAGTTAACCGCAGCTACAAGGATACGCTGTTTCGTATGCTCTTTCAAGAGAAAGAGGCCCTTCTGTCTCTCTACAACGCGGTAGGACAGACGGACTACAAGGACGCGTCACAGCTGGAGATTGTAACCTTAGAAAACGCCATTTACATGAACATGAAGAACGATCTGGCGTTTCTCATTAACCTGGAGCTGAATCTCTATGAACATCAGTCCACCTGGAATCCTAACATGCCCTTAAGAGATCTCTTCTACGTGGCAAAGGAGTATGAACAGCTGATTCGAAAGGAAACCCTCTATTCCTCCCGGCTGGTGAAGCTGCCGGTTCCCAGATTCCTTGTTTTCTGCAACGGCAGGATGCCGGACCAGGCGGAAAAGATCGTCTTAAAGCTGTCGGATTCCTTTGAAAAGCGGACCGGGGAGCCGGAACTGGAACTGAAGGTAACGGTGTTGAACATCAACGCTGGCTGCAACGAGACGCTGATGAACGCCTGCAGGCTGTTAAAGGAATATTCCCTCTATGTGGCCCGGGTCCGCTCCTACGCCTCGCAGATGGATATGAACACAGCGGTCAACCGGGCGGTGGAGGAATGTATCAGCGAAGGAATCCTGGCAGATTTTCTTTTAAAATCACGGGCGGAGGTAGTAGCTATGAGCATTTTTGAATATGATGAAGAACGGGAACGGGAGCTGATTAAAAAGGCGGAGTTTGAGTGTGGGAAGGAAGAGGGAATCAAATTAGGTAAAGCGCAGGGGATTGAGCTGGGTAAAATCCAGGGTATCGCAGCCTTAATTCACGCTTTCCAGGATCTGGGCGCTTCCAGGGAAGCTGTTATTGTGGCTCTTGTGAAGCAGTTTTCCCTGTCTGAGGCGGAAGCAAGAAAGCAGACGGAGAAGCTTTGGCCTACGACAGAAACAAAAGCATAATCTCAAAATAAAAAAGAAGAGGGTGTCGCAAAATCATCTAATTTGATGATTTTGCGACACCCTCTTCCTTTTTTAACGTCCAGGTTTGGAGCGGCAGAGTTTATTCTGCCGAATTCTCCTGTTTTGCTGCGCGCATCACAGGGAACGCTACCTTTACCTTGAAGAGATCTCCGTCAATATAGATTTCGAAGGTTCCGCCCTGGAGCTGAGTCAGGCTCTTGGCGATGGAGAGGCCCAGACCGCTTCCCTCGGTGGTTCTGGCTACGTCTCCCCGGACGAACCGCTCGGTCAGTTCCTCCGCCTTGATGTTCAAAGGATTGGAGGACATATTTTTAATTGTGAATACAGCCATGGAATCCTCCTCGGCTACGTCCACATAGATGCGGCTGCCTTCCAGCGCATACTTAAAGGCATTATTATAGAGGTTTTCCAGCACCCGCCACAGGCGCCGTCCGTCTGCTTCGATAAAGAGCGTATGGTCCGGAGCGGAGGTGATCAGGTTCAGGTGGCGGCTGGCGAATTTCTCCTCGAATTCGCCGTTGGTCTGGTAAATCAGTTCGATAAAGTCCAGGCGGCTGATCTCCAGCTTCAGATTCCCGGAGCTGGCTTTGGAGGCCTCCACCAGATCCTCCGTCAGATTTTTTAGACGGTGGGATTTCTGCTCCAGCACGTCCAGATACCGCAGGATTTTTTCATCCTGGATATTTTCCCTTTTGATTAAATCTACATAATTAATAATAGAGGTCAAAGGAGTCTTAATGTCATGGGAGACGTTTGTGATCAGATCGGCTTTCAGCCGTTCGCTTTTCACCTTTTCCGACAGGGCCATCTCCAGTCCCCTGCTGGCGTTGTTGAGATTTTCCGCAGTCTCTCTGATTTTTCCGGAAAACTGCGTCAAATCTACCTGGTAGGAGGTTTCTCCATCTGCCAGATGGCGGATAGCCAGATCAATCTTGTCGCGATCAGCCGATCTGCGGAACATGACGTAAAAAATCCACAGATTCAGACAGAACCACAGAGCCGCCAGCACCCCAATCATAATTTTAAGCGTCATAGAAAGAATATGCCACTTTAAATATAAGTAGGCTGCAGTCAGGAGAAGAATCGTATTGCAGATCAGGTAGGCGATGAAGGATACGGTCAGCTGTCCGGCAAAGGTCTGTCCTGTAAAGAAGACGGACAGGCGTACGCCCAGCTTCCGGATCAGGCTGTTTTCCCAGATAACGCCGGCTTTATACCGTCGGATCAGGCTGAAGACGGCTATCAGGCATCCCAGGTAAATGACAGCTGTGTAGAGCGCCTTTTCTCCCACGTCCCAGGATTCCTCCGGAAGCGTCAGGTGAAGTACCCGGACCATGGTGTACCTGCACGCGAAGAGAGCCGCTGCGGTCATAAGGCATACAATCATCATGCCGGTTTCTGTGCTGGTATGGTCGAAGGGAGTGAGAGACACAGCATGGTCTCCATCTTCCTGCTTGCCGGAAACGGACAGAAGATACAGAAGAGAGAAGGCCGCCGTAAGACCGCCGGCTGCCATCAGGGCAAAGCCCAGGAAGTAATAATTCTGCATTCTGACATAATGCCGGTAATTGGCCGCGTAGGCGTCGTCAGCCGGGTAATTGGTATCCAGTGCGGCCAGCAGGTAATAGGTCTTCGTAGAATACGGATTATTGGCAGACAGGGCCGAGACGGTATCCAGGTCAATGGATTTAAAATTCGTATCGTAGAACACGGAATTGCCCTGCAGGCAGGCGTACCGGCCGTAGTTTCTGGCCGTATCCAGAGTTAACTCCTCATCGTTGGAGAAGGAGGTGATCCGCTTGGGATTCGACTCATTGTCCAGATATTCAATTTTAAAATGAAGGTTGCAGGGCTGGTCAAACAGCCGTTTGTAGGTGCTGTAATATTGATTTAGGGTGCTTAAAATTTCTAAGGAAATTTCCTCCAGGGAGCAGTAGCGCATTCCTTCCCTGAGCGAAGTGTAGTATATGTCAGGCTGATTGGCAGACCACGCCACATAACCCTTTAACGGTTTTCTGTTTTCATCCAGCGACACGGGCGTACACTGGAAATCCTCATTTAAATAGTAGCCCAGGGATTTCAGATATTTAATAATATCGTTCAGCGAAAAGGAACGCGTATCGTTGGGGCCAAAGGTCATCTGAAGCATTTCCTTTGAGATGTCGATGGAACCGCCTGTGGCAAAGATGCCGTGATATTCCATGTACTGGAAGATATCAGATAAATCCTCGTTGAAATACTGGGTAAATTCATCGGTCTCCTCGTAGGAACCGCTGTGGATTCTGGTAATTCCTACGCCCAGGTTGTCGTTCATATACATGATTCCCACGCCTATGAAGGCCAGGGCCAGAAAGAGAAGATGAACCACGCAGGCAGCGATTTTCCACTGGTACAGAGAAAGCTTTCGAATCGTCATATTGTGTCACCTACTGCTTTTCAATTTTGTAGCCCACACCCCAGACTACTTTCAGATACCGGGGTTCCCTGGGATTGATCTCGATTTTTTCCCGGATATGGCGGATATGGACCGCCACTGTATTGTCGGCGCCGATGGCCTCCTCGTTCCAGATTTCCTCGTAGATCTGGTCGATGGAAAATACCTTTCCGGCATTTTTAACCAGGAGAAGCAGGATGTTGTACTCAATAGGGGTCAGCTTGATCAATTCCCCATCCACAAATACTTCCTTGTTTTCGTCGTTGATTTGGAGACCGCCGCACTTGTATACACGGCTGTCTGTCTGGGTGTTCATATTTCCCAGCTGCGTGTAGCGGCGAAGCTGGGACTTCACGCGGGCTACCAGCTCCAGAGGGTTGAAGGGCTTTGTGATATAGTCGTCTGCTCCGATGTTCAGTCCCAGAATCTTGTCGGAATCTTCTGACTTGGCAGACAGAATGATGATCGGTATGCTGCTGGTTTCGCGGACCTTGAGGGTGGTCCGGATGCCGTCCAGACCGGGCATCATCACGTCCACAATCATTAAATTTACCTCATTTGTCTTTAAAAGCTCCAGAGCCTCCAGGCCGTCGTAGGCCTTGATCACCTGAAAGCCTTCGCCGGTTAAGTAGATATCAATAGCCTCGACGATCTGCTTGTCGTCGTCGCATACGAGAATTTTCTGCATTATGTAACCCTCCTATTTTAATAGATAGACTGTATAGCGTCCCTTGTACACTGGCACTATAAAAATAAAGAAACATCATAGGTTAAGGAACCGCGAACTCCCACAGCAAGTATATAAATGAAATATAAATATTTCAAAAGCGCGGAAATTCAGGAAGGATCGACAGGTCAAGTGACGATAGCGAGGCTTTCGTAAGGAGGTTTGCACTGATTTCTGCCATCGAGCGGATTGTTTGAGCCATAGGCGAGTTTCCGCGAATGGTGGATAACAGATGTGCGAACCGAGTAGAAAACACAGCTGGTCACCTGACCTGTCGATATATCTGCCAGGGAACCGCGAACTCCGTATCCTACGGATACTCCGTTTGCGTAGCGGCAGGAATCGCTCACAGAGCGATTCCTGCCTTCATTATACCTTCTGCCAGAGCAAATGGGTACTACTTTTTTCCTTGACAAACAACCTGCCATAGAATACACTAGCAATAGTTTGAATATCAAACAATTTCGTTTACTGAGTTAATGAAAGAAAGCAGACAGAAAAGCAGGAATCAGACATGACTACAAAAATCATTGGAATCGGCTCTTATGTGCCGGATACAGTTGTTACAAATCAGGATCTTATGAAGTTTCTCGATACAGACGACGCCTGGATTCGGGAGAGGACAGGAATCTGCGAGAGAAGGGTATCTAAGGATATGGGAACCTGCGGGCTGGCCATAGAGGCGGCGAAGCGGGCCATTGACGACGCTGGCATCGATCCGAAGGAAATTGACCTGATTGTGCTGGCCACTTCTTCCGGCGACAGGGCGTTCCCGGCGGCGGCCATGGACGTGCAGGCGGCCATAGGGGCTGTGAATGCGGTGGGCTTCGATATTACGGCGGCCTGCTCAGGCTTTATTTTCGGCCTTCACATTGCCCACAGCTTTTTCGCAGCAGGAATTTATAAGACGGCTCTTATCATCGGAGCGGAGACCTTGAGCAAGGTGGTGGACTGGACGGATCGGGGAACCTGCATCCTGTTCGGAGACGGAGCCGGAGCTGCGGTTGTCAGGGCGTCCGAGACAGGAATTATCAGGACTCTGATGGGAAGCGACGGAACCAAGGGATGGACCTTAGAGTGCCAGGCCAGAAATCTTGGAAACTGCGTAAACGGCATTAAGCCGGAGCTGGGCTTTATGAAGATGGACGGAAAAGAGGTCTTCAAGTTTGCAGTCCGCAAGGTGCCGGAGATTGTGGCCCAGATTTTGGAGGACGCCCAGATGGATCCGGAGGAGATTAAATACTTTGTCCTCCACCAGGCGAATTTCAGAATTCTGGAGGCAGCTTCCAGAAGACTCAAGGTTCCCATGGACAGAATTCCGGTCAATATCGACCGCTACGGCAATACGTCGGCTGCCTCTGTTCCGATTCTCTTAGACGAACTGAAACGGGACGGAAAGCTTGAAAGAGGCGATAAGCTGGTGCTTGCGGGCTTTGGATCTGGCATGACCTGGGGGGCTACTTTACTGGAGTGGTAGAATCAGTCTGCGATTCCGGGGATTTTTTTCTTGCAACTTCCTGAAAATCAAATATAATAAAAGAAATGACAGCTGTAGGGGAGGGCCCCGAAACGGCTTTCAGAAAATCTAAAACCCATAAAGCAAAGGAGACAAAAACTATGTTAGAGAAAATGAAAGAGATCATCGCAGAGCAGTTAAGCGTGGACGCAGAGTCCATTACAGAGGCTTCTTCCTTTAAGGATGATCTGGGAGCAGATTCCCTTGACTTATTCGAGTTAGTTATGGCTCTGGAGGACGAGTACTCCGTAGAGATCCCGGCTGAGGACTTACAGAACCTTTTAACAGTAGGCGATGTAATGAACTATTTAAAAGAAAAAGGTGTTGAGGCATAATGAAGACCAGAGTCACTGAACTTTTAGGGATTGAATGTCCAATCATCCAGGGCGGTATGGCCTGGGTGGCTGAGCATCACCTGGCTGCCGCCGTTTCTGAGGCGGGAGGACTGGGCCTGATCGGAGGAGCCAACGCTCCCGGCGAGGTGGTTCGCGAGGAAATCAGAAAAGCCAGAGAGCTGACAAAGAAGCCCTTTGGCGTCAACGTTATGCTGATGAGCCCTCACGCCGACGACGTGGCGAAGGTTGTAGTTGAGGAAGGGATCAAGGTCGTTACCACAGGAGCTGGAAACCCTGGAAAATACATGGAGATGTGGAAAGCGGCGGGAATCAAGGTCATTCCCGTGGTAGCTTCCGTTGCCCTGGCCAGAATGATGGAGAAGGGCGGAGCCGACGCGGTGATCGCAGAGGGCATGGAGTCCGGCGGACACATCGGCGAGGCCACTACCATGACGCTGGTTCCGCAGATTGTGGACGCAGTTTCCATCCCTGTCATTGCGGCAGGCGGAATCGGAGACGGACGCGGCATCGCGGCGGCGTTTATGCTGGGCGCAGAGGCGGTTCAGATGGGAACCCGCTTCGTTGTGGCGAAGGAGTCCATTGTGCATCCTGGCTATAAGGAGAGAATCATCAAGGCGAAGGATATTGATTCCACTGTCACAGGAAGGACTCACGGCCATCCTGTCAGATGCTTAAGAAACCAGATGACAAGAGAGTATATTAAGCTGGAGCAGGAAGGAAAGTCCTTTGAGGAGCTGGAGTATCTGACTCTTGGAACTCTCAGAAAGGCTGTCATGGAAGGCGATACGGTAAATGGAACCGTTATGGCAGGACAGATTGCAGGTATGATCAAGAAAGAGCAGACCTGTAAGGAAATGATCGACGAAATGATGGCGGAGGCCGGAAGGCTTCTGCACTGGTAGAAGGACGTCAGTCCCGACGCCGGAGAATAGAGGTGCGGCCCGTGTGCAGAAAGTGACGGCAGGCGGGCCGTTTCCATAGGAAGAAAAAGGAGCGGCGCTATGAGCAGAATTGCATTTATTTTCCCAGGCCAGGGCGCGCAGGTGTGCGGTATGGGCCAGGATTTCTACGAGCAGACAGAGACAGGAAGAAAGGTGTTCGACACAGCGTCCGAGATTCTCGGATTTTCCATGCCAGAGCTCTGCTTTGAGAAAAATGACAGACTGGACATTACAGAGTACACACAGCCGGCTATGGTCACAGCCAGCCTTGCCATGATGAAGGTTCTCATGGAGCAGACGGGAATTCAGCCCGACGCGGCGGCAGGACTCAGTCTGGGCGAATATCCGGCAATGGCGGCGGCAGGCGTGATGTCTGTGGAGGATGCGATCCGCACAGTACGAGAGAGGGGAATCCTGATGCAGGAGGCAGTTCCGGCTGGAATCGGAGCCATGGCTGCCGTGCTTGCGATGGATGCAGAGGAGATTGAAAAGGTAATTGCGCCGATAGAAGGCGTTCAGATTGCCAACTATAACTGTCCGGGACAGATTGTTATTTCCGGAAAGAAGGAGGCAGTGGACGAGGCGGCAGAGAAGCTGAAGGAAGCAGGGGCAAAGCGGGTCATCCCGTTAAATGTCAGCGGACCGTTCCACTCTAAAATGCTGACAGAGGCAGGAGAGAAGCTGGGAAAGGTTCTCGACACCGTCGAGATTCACAAGCCGGCGATTCCCTACGCTGCCAATGTGACGGCAGAGTATGTGACAGAGGCAGAAGATGTAAAGCCTCTGCTTGAGAGACAGGTGTCTTCCTCCGTGCGCTGGGAGCAGACTATGAGAATGATGCTGGCCGACGGAGTGGATACATTTATTGAAATCGGGCCTGGAAAGACTCTGGCCGGATTTATGAAGAAGATAGATAGAAGCGTTCGCGTGATTAATATAGAGAAACTGGAAGATATTGAGAAGGTAAGAGAGCTTCTGTAAGCTCAGGTGGGAGACGCGGAAGCAGTATGCCGCGTCCCTTTTACCCTCAGGCATACCGGAAGAAATTCCGAGGAAAGGTTGTAAAACTATGTTATTGGAAGGCAAAATTGCACTGGTAACCGGAGCGAGCCGCGGAATTGGCCGTCAGATCGCCCTGACACTGGCCAAGGAAGGCGCCGTGGTTATCGTAAATTACAATGGATCTGCCGCAAAGGCGGAGGAAGTGGTAAGGGAGATCACCGAGGCAGGCGGAACCGCCGAGGCCGTTCAGTGCAGCGTCTCCGACTACGCAAAGACAGAAGAGATGATGAAGGACCTGATCGCCAGATATAAGAGAATCGACATTCTGGTGAACAATGCGGGCATCACGAAGGATAACCTGCTCATGAAGATGAACGAGGAGGAGTACGACGCAGTTCTGGACACCAACTTAAAGGGAACCTTTAACTGCATCAAGCACATTTCCAGACAGATGTTAAAGCAGAAGGGGGGCCGCATCATCAATATTTCCTCCGTTTCCGGCGTTATGGGAAATGCAGGGCAGGCCAACTACTGCGCGTCCAAGGCGGGCGTAATCGGACTGACCAAGTCAGTGGCCAGAGAGCTGGGAAGCCGCGGCATTACGGTAAACGCCATCGCTCCGGGCTTTATTGACACGGAAATGACGGCAGTTCTCCCAGAGGACGTAAAGAAGGCTATGGGAGATCAGATTCCTATGAAGAAATTCGGAAAGACAGAGGATGTGGCAAATCTGGCTGCATTTTTAGCTTCCGATCAGGCAGGATACATCACAGGCCAGGTCATCAACGTTGATGGCGGCATGGCAATGTAGGAGGTAATATATGGCAAACAGAGTAGTGATTACCGGTATGGGCGTCGTAAGCCCAATCGGAAATGATGTGGAGACATTTTGGAATTCCCTGAAGGAGAACAAGAGAGGCTTCGGAGAGATTACATATTTTGATACAACCGACTATAAGGTAAAGCTGGCAGCCCAGGTCAAGGATTTCGATCCAAAGCAGTACATGGATCCGAAGACAGCCAGAAGAATGGAGCCATTTTCCCAGTTCGCAGTGGCTGCGGCAGGACAGGCCCTGGCTCAGTCCGGCATCGACATGGAGAAGGAGGATCCCTTCCGCGTAGGCGTCAGCGTAGGATCCGGAATCGGAAGCCTGGGAGCTATGGAGAGAGAGCACAAGAAGATGCTTGAGAAGGGACCGGGCCGCATTAACCCGCTTCTGGTTCCCATGATGATCTGCAACATGGCGGCAGGAAACGTGGCCATCCAGTACGGCTTAAAGGGCAAATGCATTAACGTGGTAACAGCCTGCGCTACAGGAACCCACTCCATCGGAGAGGCCTTCCGTTCCATCCAGTGCGGAGAGGCTGACGTTATGGTTGCCGGAGGCGCAGAGGCCAGCATCACAGGCCTTGGAGTGGCAGGCTTTACGGCTCTGACCGCTCTCTCCACCAACACAGACCCGGCTACCTGTTCCCGTCCGTTTGACAAGGACAGAGACGGCTTCGTGATGGGCGAGGGAGCCGGAGTGGTTGTCTTAGAGTCCTTAGAGCACGCTCAGAAGAGAGGCGCAGTGATCCTGGCAGAACTGGCAGGCTACGGCGCTACCTGCGACGCCTACCACATCACCTCCCCGGCAGAGGACGGAAGCGGAGCCGCCAAGGCCATGGAGTATGCAATCAAGGACGCCGGAATTACTCCGGATCAGATTGATTATGTAAACGCCCACGGAACCAGCACCCACCACAACGATTTATTTGAGACAAAGGCCATCAAGCTGGCTTTAGGCGATCACGCTTACAAGGTAAAGGTAAATTCCACAAAATCCATGGTAGGACATCTGTTAGGCGCTGCCGGAGGCGTGGAGCTGATCACCTGCGTGAAGTCCGTCATGGAGGATTACGTTCATGTGACCTCCGGTCTTTCTGAGTCCGAGCCAGAGTGCGATCTGGACTACACCAAGGGCGAGGGCGTCCACACAACCGTAAACTATGCGATTTCCAATTCCCTGGGTTTTGGCGGACATAACGCAAGCCTTGTGGTAAAGAAATTCGAGGCTTAATTCAGAGGAGGCAGAGATGGAAATTAAGGATATTGTGACGCTGATTGAAGCTGTTTCAAAGAATAACCTGACCAGCTTTGTGCTGGAGGAGAACGGAACGAAGCTCTCCTTAAAGAGAGAGAAGGAGAGAGAGACGGTTGTGACAGCCGTTCCAGCGCCTGGTTTTGCGCCGGTTTCCGCAGCTCCCATGATGAGCCAGCCGGCTGCGGCTTTTCAGGTATCCGGCGCTTCTGAGGCTTCTGGCGCAGAGACGCCTGCAGCGAATGCAGAGAGCGGAGATATCGCTTCCGGCAATACGGTAAGCTCCCCGCTGGTGGGCACCTTCTACGCATCCCCGTCTCCGGACGCAGAGCCGTTTGTGAAGACTGGCGACAGAGTAAAGAAGGGACAGGTTCTCGGCATTATCGAGGCCATGAAGCTGATGAACGAGATTGAGAGCGAGTATGACGGCGTTGTGGAGGCAGTGCTTGTAAACAACGAGGAGGTTGTGGAGTACGGCCAGCCGCTGTTCCGCATTAAATAATCCGGAGAAAGGGAAAGGTGTTTTTATGCTGGGAATTAAGGAAATTCAGGAGATTATCCCCCACAGACATCCGTTTCTTCTCATTGACTGCGTAGAGGAGATCCGCCCCGGCGAGGGAGCGGTAGGATATAAGTCAGTGACCTATAACGAGCCGTTTTTTGCAGGCCATTTTCCGCAGGAGCCGGTTATGCCGGGCGTCCTGATCGTGGAGGCCCTGGCCCAGGTAGGCGCGGTAGCCATCCTGAGCGAGGAGGAGAACAAGGGAAAGGTGGCCTACTTCGGCGGAATTAACAGCGCCAAGTTCAGAAGAAAGGTAGTTCCGGGAGACCGCTTAAAGCTGGAGTGCCAGATTATTAAGAGAAAAGGCCCGGTGGGAATCGGCAGCGCCACAGCGTCTGTGGACGGCAAGGTAGCGGTTTCCGCTGAGCTGACATTTATGATTGGATAGGTGACGAGTTTGTTTAACAAGATTTTAATTGCAAACCGCGGCGAAATCGCGGTGAGAATTATCCGGGCCTGCCGGGAAATGGGAATCAAGACCGTCGCCGTCTACTCAGAGGCGGACCGCGATTCCCTCCACACGCTGCTGGCGGACGAGGCCATCTGCATCGGCCCGGCTCCTTCCAGCGAAAGCTATCTGGATATGGAGCGGATCATTTCCGCCACAGTGGCCATGAAGGCGGATGCCATTCATCCCGGTTTTGGTTTCCTCTCTGAGAACGCCCGGTTCGCGGATCTGTGCGAGAAGTGCAACATCCGCTTTATCGGTCCTTCCGCTGAGATCATCCACCGGATGGGCAACAAGTCCGAGGCCAGAAAGACCATGATGGAGGCGGGAGTTCCCGTCGTTCCGGGAAGCAAGGAGCCGGTTTACACTCCCGAAGAGGGACTTAAAATGGCCGAGAATATCGGTTTCCCCGTTATGATCAAGGCCTCCTCAGGCGGCGGCGGAAAGGGCATGAGAATTTCCAGAAGTGCAGAGGATTTCGAGGGCAATTTTAACCAGGCTCAGATGGAGTCTGTGAAGGGCTTTTCCGACGATACCATGTACATCGAGAAGTACATTGAGCAGCCAAGACATATCGAATTCCAGATTTTGGCGGACGAGCACGGCCATGTAGTGCATCTGGGAGAGAGAGACTGCTCCATTCAGAGACGCCATCAGAAGGTAATCGAGGAGGCGCCGTCAGCGGCTATCTCCCCGGAGCTGAGAAAAGAGATGGGCGAGACAGCGGTGAAGGCCGCCAAAGCAGTAGGATATGTAAATGCGGGAACCATTGAGTTCCTGTTAGATAAGCATAAACAGTTCTACTTCATGGAGATGAACACCAGAATCCAGGTGGAGCATCCTGTGACAGAGGCTGTGACAGGCATTGACCTGATTAAGGAGCAGATTAAGATCGCGGCGGGAGAGCCGCTTGGCTTTTCCCAGGAGGACGTGGTCATCCGGGGACACGCCATTGAGTGCAGAATCAATGCGGAGAATCCGGAGAAGCATTTCATGCCAAGTCCGGGAACCATCACAGAGCTGCATCTGCCCGGCGGAAAGGGCGTCAGAATCGACACCCATATCTACAATGGATACAAGGTTCCGCCTAACTATGATTCCATGCTTTTAAAGCTGATTTCCTACGACAGCGACAGAGAGGGAGCCATGGCCAAGATGCGCAGCGCCCTCGGCGAGATTGTCATTGAGGGAATTGATACAAACGTGGACTTCCAGTATGAGATTTTAAACAGTGAAGCTTACCAGAAGGGAAGCATTGACACGGATTTTATTCCGAAGGAATTCCCGTCCTACTGCAGGTAGGGGAGGCTTTTGACGGAAATGCTTCTGTCTGGGCTTAAGCGTCCGGCACAGTCTGAGCAGAGGCGAGGATTCGGGGAAAGGGAGAGTGTTATATGCTGAAAGATATGTTTAAAAAGACATATACCTTGATTGATACAAAACATAAAAAGGTTTCTGAGGAGAGAGAGGGGGCTGTAAACGAGGGGCAGCCCAACATCCCTCAGGGCCTCTGGCGCAAGTGCAACAAGTGCGGCCGTCCTATTTACACGGAGGATGTGAGAAATAACTATTACATCTGTCCCAAGTGCGACGGCTACTTCCGCGTCCACGCCTACAGAAGAATCGAGATGACCATTGACAGCGGTTCCTTTGAAGAGTGGGACAGGGAGATGGAGTTTATCAATCCCTTAAATTTCCCTGGATATGAGAAAAAGATTCAGGCAGTTCAGGAAAAGACGAATCTGAATGAGGCGGTCGTGACAGGACGGGGAACGATTCACGGCCAGAAGACGGCCATCGCTGTCTGCGATTCCCGTTTCATTATGAGCAGTATGAGCCACAACGTGGGGGAGAAGATCGCCAGGGCTGTGGAGAGGGCCACGGCTTTAAGGCTTCCGGTGATTATCTTCGCCTGCTCCGGAGGAGCCAGAATGCAGGAGGGACTTGTCTCCCTGATGCAGATGGAGAAGACCTCCGCCGCCTTAAAACGCCACAGCGACGCGGGACTTTTATATATCAGCGTCCTGACGGATCCCACCACGGGAGGCGTGACGGCCAGCTTTGCCATGCTGGGAGACATTATCATCGCGGAGCCGAAGGCGCTGATAGGATTTGCCGGACAGAGGGTAATCGAGCAGACCATCCGCCAGAAGCTTCCTGAGGGCTTCCAGAGAGCGGAGTTCCAGCAGGATCATGGCTTTGTGGATCTGATTGTGGAGCGTCCGGAGATGAAGGACACTCTGTCCTATCTCCTGCGGTTCCATTCCAGCAGAAATCAGTGGAACTACAAGGGCGAGGGACGCAGGGCCCAGACGTCGGAGAACGCTTCGGAGACGAAGGGCTGTCCGGAAGGCGGCGCAGCCCGCAGATTTCCGATTTTATCCAATGGGGAGTCCCTTGGAAAAGAGAGGGAGGCAGAGCTCCTGGCCGCTGTGGAGAAGACCTTTGAGAGAAAGAGCGCTGTGATTAAGCGGACCTCTGAGAAGGAATTCGAGGATATTTCCAACCGCCAGCTGAACGCCTGGGATACGGTTCTCATCTCCAGAAGCGAGGACAGACTGATTTCCAGCGACTATATCGGAGAGCTGTTTGACGATTTTATCGAGCTTCACGGAGACCGGTATTATGGGGACGACGGGGCTGTTATCGGAGGAATCGCCTCCTGGCATGGGATGCCTGTGACGGTGATTGCCCAGGAGAAGGGCAAGAGCACCAAGGACAACTTGAAGAGAAACTTCGGAATGCCGAATCCGGAGGGCTACAGAAAGGCTCTGAGGCTGATGAAGCAGGCGGAGAAGTTCGGACGGCCCATTATCTGCTTCGTGGATACGCCCGGGGCGTTCCCTGGCATTGAGGCGGAGGAGAGAGGACAGGGCGAGGCCATTGCCAGAAGCCTGTTTGAGGCCTCCAACCTGACAGTTCCGGCTCTTTCCATCGTTGTAGGAGAGGGCGGCAGCGGAGGCGCTTTGGCCATGGCTGTGGGCAACGAGGTCTGGATGATGGAGAACGCTGTGTACTCCGTGCTTTCTCCGGAAGGCTTTGCGGCTATCCTCTGGAAGGACGGAAAGAAGGCAAGCGACGCGGCCAAGGTAATGAAGATGACTGCAAAGGATCTTTACGAGCTGGGGCTTATCGAGTGCATTATTCCTGAGCCAGAGCCGGCTACCAAGGCTAATAAGGAACAGATCTGCCGCGGACTGGACTGGAGACTGGAAGAGTTTTTCCTGCGTTTCAGAGAGATGACAAGGGAGGAAGCGGTCTGTCAGCGGTATGACAGATTCCGCGCCTTTTAGTCAGGTCGTCTGGCCTCAACATCATAAAGAGTAGGAGAATGAGGATGAATAGATTTAAACCGCTGAATATAGGAAATCTGACAGCCAGCCTTCCAATTATCCAGGGAGGCATGGGGGTTGGCATCAGCCTTTCATCCCTGGCAGGAGCTGTGGCAAAGGCAGGGGGAGTGGGAATCATCTCCACTGCCCAGATCGGATTCAGGGATCCGGACTTTTACAAAAATTCCCAGGAGGCCAATTTAAAGGCCATGGAGACAGAGCTTAAAAAGGCCAGAGAGATTGCGCCGGACGGAATTTTAGGCTTTAATATTATGGTGGCTACAAAAAATTATGTGGAATACGTAAAGATAGCCGTTAAAATCGGAGCGGATATTATTATTTCCGGCGCTGGCCTTCCGGTCAACCTGCCGGAGTACGTGAAGGGGACGGCGACCAAGATTGCTCCGATTGTGTCCACCGTAAAGTCCGCTAAGGTAATCTGCAAGCTCTGGGACAGAAATTATAAAACTGCGCCGGATCTGGTAGTGGTGGAGGGACCGCTGGCAGGAGGCCATCTGGGCTTTTCCAGAGAGCAGCTGACAGAGCTGGGAGCAGACACAGACCAGGTGTCAAAGACCTACCATAAAGCTGAATACGAGGAAGAAGTAAAGGGAATCATTGCTCTGGTAAAAGAGTATGGGGAAAAATACGGCAAGGAGATTCCTGTGGTAACGGCAGGCGGCGTCTACACTCATGAGGATATGCGCCACTGCATCGAGGATCTGGGAGCGGACGGAGTCCAGGTAGGAACCAGATTTGTGACCACAGAGGAGTGCGACGCGCCGTTCGTCTATAAACAGGCGTATATTAACGCAAAGGAGGAGGATATCGTAATTACCAAGAGTCCGGTGGGGATGCCGGGGCGGGCGATTATGAATCCATTCCTGAAGAAGATGACGGCAGAGGGAGAGAAGGTGACAAGGTGTTTCAGATGTCTGGAGCACTGCGATCCGGCGAATATTCCCTACTGCATTACACAGGCCCTGATCAACGCGGCTCAGGGAGACGAGGACCGCGCCCTGATCTTCTGTGGCAGCAACGCCTGCCGGGCTGAGAAAATCGAGACGGTGGAGGAGGTTATGAGAGACCTCTGCTGCGGCGCTTAGAGCAGTTCTATTTCCCGCCTTTCCGGCATAAAGTTTGCCAGAAAGGTGGGATTTTTTTGTTGAATCTTTTGTGGGCTGTCATGATGGCGGCAGGACTTATATGGGGAGCGTTCCACGGAACCCTTGGGGAGGTGACAAACGGCGCTTTGGAGGCGGCCAGGGAGGCGGTGACGCTGGGGATCACCATGCTGGGAGTCATGTCCTTCTGGACGGGAATCCTGGAAATCGGGAGAAAATCAGGCCTGATGGAGGCGCTGGCGGGAAAAATGTACCCCATTCTTCATATGCTGTTTCCGCGTATTCCCAGAGACCACCCGGCCCTGGAGTCCATCTGTGCCAACGTGACGGCCAATCTTCTGGGCCTGGGCTGGGCCGCCACCCCGGCGGGGCTGAAGGCCATGGGAGATCTGAAGGCGCTGGAGGAGGAGCGGCGCAGACAACGAGACGTCCGCGCAGTGAAGGAGGGGACGGCCAATGACGAAATGTGCGCGTTTCTCATTATCAATATTTCTTCTCTTCAGTTGATTCCTATGACCATGATCGCCTACCGGGCTCAGTACGGATCCGTAAATCCGGCGGCAGTGACAGGGCCGGCGCTTCTGGCCACCAGCGCGAGCACTTTGGCGGCCGTTGTATTCTGCGCTGTGAAAATGAGGGGTACCGGAACCAGAGAAAATCAGGTATAATGAAACTATACGCAGAACGGTATGGTAAGGCATACGAAGAGAGGAGAAGCTGCTATGGGATTTGAGTTAAAGAAGTATACTGCGCCGGATTTTACAAAGGAACCGTTTGTCTCAGCGCCGGACGCTGTGCTGGCTCCAGCGCCGAAGGACAGGACCGCGCCGGAAAACTATCACGCTACCACCATTTTCCCGGAGTATTTTAAGGTAAACGGAACATGGCTTCTGGCAAAGGAGAGCCGTATGGACTGCGTGGCTGTCTATGAAAACGGGAAAATAGCAGTGCGGGAGTTTCGGACGTTAAAACAGGGCGATCTTGTCTTTGTGGGAAGGACAGAGGAGGCGGAAGAGGGAATTTTCGTCTGGACACATGGCTTTGAGGAGCCGGGAACTCAGTCTAAGGAGGCTTTTTCCTTCCGCCAGGGCAGATCCAGAGAGACGGCCTTTTCCAAGGACTACGATCACATCTACGAATTGTTAAAGCATGAGAAGGATCACGGCTATGTAGTCTGGGTAATGGGACCGGCCTGCGCCTTTGATTCCGACTCCAGGGAGGCATTTTCCAAGCTGGTTATGAACGGCTATGTGGACGCCCTTCTGGCAGGCAACGCCCTGGCTACCCACGATTTAGAGGGAGCCTACAAGAAAACGGCTTTGGGACAGGATATCTACACGCAGGAGAGCTTTCCAGGGGGACATTACAACCATATCGATACCATCAACCGGGTGCGGTATCACGGTTCTATTCCAGAGTTTATTGAGAAGGAACACATTGACAACGGAATCATGTACAGCTGCGTGAAAAAGGGCGTGCCCTTTGTGCTGACAGGCTCTATCCGGGATGACGGTCCACTGCCGGAGGTTTATGCCGATGTGTACGAGGGACAGTCCGCCATGAGAGAGTGCGTGAAAAAGGCTACTACCGTGATCTGCATGGCCACCACTCTCCACTCCATCGCCACAGGAAATATGACTCCGTCCTTCCGCGTGATGCCGGACGGAACCATCCGCCAGATTTATTTCTACAGCGTGGATATCTCAGAATTTGCAGTCAATAAGCTGGGAGATCGGGGAAGCCTTTCCGCCAAGAGCGTTGTGACGAACGTTCAGGACTTTGTGGTAAATGTGAGCAAGGGACTGGGACTGTAAGGAGATGGGTTTCCAGCTCTGACAGAAGCAGTTAAGTTAGAAAAAGAACGGAAGTTTTCACGCTCCACCAGGAGCTTAGTCGCTGAAAAACTTCCGTTCTTTTTACAGACATCTAATCAGCCAGGCAGAATCGGCAGGTATCATGTGACGATAGCGAGGCTTTCGCAGGGAGGCTCGCGCTAATTTCCGCCATCGAGCGAAGTGTTTGAGCCGTATAAGGCGAGTTTTCGCGAATGGCGGATAAACGATGCGCGAACCGAGCAGAAAACGCAGCTGGTCACGGTACCTGTCGATTCTGTCATATAGATTTTCTGCCATATAGATTTGCAGGTCTGGGGAATTTTTTCTACTGCTGTCCAGTCAGCTGCTTTTCCCAGTCAGCTTCCTTAAACCCTACCAGAACGAAATCGTCTCCCACTACGATGGGGCGTTTTACCAGCATTCCGTCTGTAGCTAAGAGGGCGTACTGTTCCTCCTCGCTCATGCCGGGCAGCTTGTCCTTTAAGCCCATAGATTTATAGAGAAGGCCGCTGGTATTGAAAAACTTCTTTAATGGAAGTCCGCTCATCTGATGCCATTTCTTAAGCTCCTCTGCGGAAGGATTCTGTTCCTTGATGTGGCGGTCCTCATAGGAGACGCCGGCTGCATCCAGCCATTTCTTCGCCTTCTGGCAGGTAGTGCATTTCGGATATTCTGCAAATAATACGCTCATAGGTTGGTTCCTCCGTGAAATGATTGATTTTAATAGTTTAGCTCATATTATAGCTGTAAAGATACAATTTTACAATGCGGCATACAGAAAAGCCCTGCTATAAAACAGACAAAAACAGCAGGCTTTGCGGCTGGCTGCGTTTTTGCCTCAATAACTGGCTGAACAGCCTGTTTCTTCCCACAAATTTTATAAAAACTTTCCGATTTCGCAAGAACCCATTCACAGATCCTACACAATCCACCTGTATAATACCAGACATAGAACAAAAACAGACGGACAAAGGGCAGAAAAGCAAGAATCTGCCGGAGAACCTTTGCATAGAATAGAAGCAAGGTCATTCAGGGAGCAGGCTGTTGAAGGCAATTCTCTATCTCTCAGATTTTCTTGTTCCGGCTGTTCTGTTTTACATAATCGGCTTCGGAGTTCTTTCCAGGCGTCCCGTATTCGACGATTTTATCAGGGGGGCGCAGGAAGGGATGAAAACCGTAGCCGGGATTCTCCCCACGCTGATCGGTCTTATGACGGCAGTGGGAGTCCTGAGGACATCTGGATTCCTGGAGTTCCTTTCAGAAATATTGAAAGCTCCAGCAGGATTTCTCCGCATTCCCGGAGAGCTGATTCCTCTTATCCTGGTACGCCTCGTGTCCAGCTCAGCTGCCACCGGGCTTCTTCTCGATATTTTCAGGACTCATGGGCCGGATTCCCTGCTGGGGATGACGGCATCTATTATGGAGAGCTGTACAGAGACGGTGTTCTATACCATGAGCGTGTATTTTATGACGGCAAAGGTGACGAAGACGCGCTGGACTCTGGCCGGAGCCGCCATTTCCACAGCGGCAGGCATAGGAGCCAGCATTCTGATTGCCGGTTTTCTGACATAAAAGCATATGAGGGCGCCGTAAAAATTTTATTGGCGCTAACAGTTGCCGGCCAGGTCCGTTTATTGTATAATCAGTGGGGAAATTTTGTTTTTAGAAGGTGAAGGGGAACACTGTGGACAATTACGAGACATTCAATGAGGTACTGGTGAGGCTGTTCCGCGACATTATGGATATTGAGCAGAAGGCTATCATAACGCCGGAGTTTCGGAATATCACCAATAATGATATGCATGTCATTGAAGCCATCGGAATCGGGGCGCCGAAAAATATGTCCGCGATTGCCAGAGAGCTGTCCGTCACAGTAGGGACTCTCACGATTGCCATGAACAGTCTGGTGAAAAAGGGGTACGTGGTGCGGGCCAGAGGAAAGGAAGATCGGCGGATCGTCTATATCTCCCTGTCAGATAAGGGCCGGAGGGCTTACGAGCATCACGCAGAGTTTCACAGGCAGATGATTGACAGCATAAAAGAGGAACTGACGCCTCAGGAGCTGGACATTCTTTATCAGGCGCTTACCAAGCTGAACCGCTGGTTCAGGGAATTAAATCAATAAAATCAATGAATGAAAGAGGAGAACACGATGAAAAAATTAATGATTGCTTTAACTGGAATTTTGATGAGCGTATCGCTGGCAGCCTGCGCGCCTACAGACACATCCGGCCAGAATCAGGATAAACAGGCAGCAGAGGGACAGACCGTGGAGGCTTCCATTCCGGAGACAGAGCGGGAAGTGGTGGAGAAGCTTCCGGACGCAGATGCGGCTCCGATGGCACAGGTCAGCATGTTTACTGTGAAGGAGAACCGTTCCGGACTGAAGCAGAGCATGGATGCCATCGACTCTGAGGATGGAGAAACGATTGATCCACAGCTTCTGGCAGATAAGATGGCTGAGAATGGAATCCTTGAGGAGGGAACCAAGGTGTTAAGCTTTTCCCAGGAAGGCTCTGTGATCAGCGTAGACCTTTCCGCTATGCCGAATCAGGACGATGTTCTGCAGCAGACGGCGGTTGCCAACACACTGCTTCAGAATTTTGAGGCTTCTGAGCTGAATCTGTCTGTAAATGGAGAAAAGCTCGGAACAATGGAGTTTAATAAGGGCTACAAGAACATAGGAAGCGAGACCTCTGCGGCAGAGACAGAAAAAGAGAGCGCAGCAGAAAGCGGCGGGGAGACGGCAGAAAGCTCCCAGGAAACAGAGGCAGAATAACAGAAACCAGGAGAGAAGGGGAACATCACCCCTTCTTTTTTACTTCCACCTCAATTAACGTGACATAGTGATCCGTATTCTGGGAAGCCAGGCTGTCCAGAATACAGTATTCATAGGAGCCGGACACAGCTGAAACGCCCAGCCGCTCAAGCTCAGAGAAGAGAAGGCGGTAGGCGCTTCCGCTTCCCGTATAGCGTCCTGTAAAGTAATAGCGGGCGTAGAGCCCGGGCGGCTTGATGATGGACGGAACGCCGGCGCATTTTTTCTCCAGCGGAAGAAATACGTGGGACGCCCGGAGATAATGGCCTTCCTGCAGTTCGTTCAGAGGAATCAAAGATCCCTGCTGGTAGAAATAGGGGTAATGTTCCCGCTTGGCCTTTGTCATCAGCCTTTTAATGGCGATATTCTGGGCCATGAGATCCTCCTCGTCCGTGCCTTTTCTCCGCTTTGGAAAGGAGACCGGCTCCACGGCCAGAAGTTCCGGCTTTTCATGGCGGATCAGGAAAACTCCCTCTTTTTTCGAGGTCAGATCTTCCAGCGTTTTCATTTTCCAGGATAGCTGCTTTTCAATGGTCTGCAGCCGTTTTATTTTCTGGCGGATGCTTGCCAGCTGTTCCTCCATGCGGGAAACGGCGTAGTCTCTGGTCCGCTGTTCCATAAAGGTGCGGATTTCGTCTAAGGACAGTCCAATTTCCTTCAGCATGGAAATATTATCGAGAAAATCCAGCTGGTCTGCGCTGTAGTACCGGTATCCGTTGTCAGGATCCACATATTCCGGTTTCAAAATCCCCTTTTTATCATAAAAAAGAATGGTCTGTTTGGAGAGGCCTGACAATTTAGCCATCTCCCCCGCTGTGAAACGATGCTCCATTTTAATCGGTCCCTTTCTGCTTGACAGTATAGTAACTATATCCTTTATACTAGTTTATGTCAAGAAATCATGGAAAAGGAGTTGTTATCTATGAAAATGCCGCAGAGGGCACAGCGGAAAGCGGAAGCGCTTCGCTATGCAGGGCTGATGCTTGGAACAGCGGTTTTGTCATTTGGACTTTATAACGTACACAGCCAGTCAGATATTACAGAGGGAGGCGTGCTGGGACTGCAGCTGCTGATACAGAACTGGTTCGGCGTTTCCCCCAGCGTCATTGGCCCGGTTCTCGACCTGATCTGCTATCTCATTGGCTGGCGGATTCTGGGAGGAGCTTTTCTGAAAAACGCCATGGTATCCACGCTCAGCTACGGTTTCTTTTATTCGATCCATGAGAGGATGGGATATCTGCTTCCAGATCTGGGCGGCAGCCCGGTGTTTGCAGCCCTTGTGGGAGGCCTTTTCGTGGGAATCGGCGTGGGGCTTGTGGTCAGGGCCGGAGGAGCCACAGGAGGCGACGACGTGCTGGCCCTGGTTCTCAATAAGCTGGCTGGAGTGAAGATTGAGAAGTGCTATTTTTTCACAGATTTTGTAGTGCTGGTGCTCTCGCTGAGCTATATTCCGGCGCTTAAAATCGCATGCTCCCTGCTGACAGTCACTATTTCTTCTTATATTATCGGAAAAATGTATCGGGGAGAAGAGAAAGCAGATTTGAAAGCGGAGACAGATTTAAAGCAGTCAGGAAGGGAAGAGCTGGTTTAGAAAAGCAGGAAAAAGATGATAAGAGAAAGAATCCGGAGAATTTTCTAAGATTTTTGAAAAACAAAGAAAATTCTCCGGATTTTTAATGCCTGTCTGCCGTTTTACTTCGCTCCGCAGGTGAGCAGCCATGTTTTAAAGTAGGGCTCCATAACGCGGAAGGAAGCTCCGTCCATATCCAGGATAAATTTGTGGAACTGAACGGGATCGTAGCGGTCTCCCAGGGTTTCCATGGCCGTTTCCCGCATTTTTACCATTTCCATATATCCTGTGTAATACTGCAGATAATTGGCCGGATTGTCGGCAACGGCATAGTAGATTTCTTCTATTACCTGGGTGTCGGTGATGCCGTAAAGCTCCTCCAGGAATTTAGCGGTCCGCTCCTGGCTCCACCCTTCGTAGTTAATGTTAATATCCAGCAGCGCATAGAGTCCCAGAGTGGCGGCCTGATTGTGGGCTAACAGCCTGGAAAGCTCCGGAGAAAGCCCGTTGTCAAACTGATAGGAATAGATTTCCGCGTAGGTTCCCCAGCCTTCTGTGTAGCCGCCGCAGGCCAGAAGCCTCAGAAGAGGATCCCGCACATTCTGGTTGGCGTAGACAGTCTGGTAAAGGTGGCCCGGGTAGCCTTCGTGGGCCAGAGTGGTGTACAGCGCTTCGGAAGAGGTCTGCTCAGATCCTCCGTTAATATAAATGACGTTGTGCTGCCAGCAGTCAATGGGAGCCGTCAGATAGAAGGCGGGGCTTAAGGAGGCTTCTAACGCCTTGGGGACCTGGTGAACGGTGTAATCCGCTTCTGGAAGAGCCGGAAAATCCTTTTCAGCCTGGGTTTTCAGGGCGTCTAAGATGGCAGCAGGTTCCGTCTGGGCAAAGGAATAGCTGGCTGACGCCTCCGCAAGCTCCGGATGATTCTGAAGGAGCAGCGTCACCTGGGCCAGATCCTCGCTCATATGTACCTGCACCTGCTGTTTCAGCTCAGGCACCGTATAGCCTGTTCCTGTGGAGGAGGCTGCAAGATACTCATAGTACCGTTTTCCATCCGGGTATCCGCACAGTCCCATCGAGTTTTGGCCGCGTCCCTTCAGCTTCTCAAGCTCCCCGGCCAGCATCTGGTAAGCGGGAATAAAGTGCTCCTTCATAACGGCCAGATGGCGTGCTTTGTACTCGTTCTTCTCCTCCTCGGTCAGCCCGTCTATGGAGTCCAGCTTGCTGTTAAAGGTTTCGTTTAAAAAGCTGTTCTCAGGCCGGATCATGTAGTCCTTGCAGGACTGGATGATCTGATCCAATACCAGATCGCAGGGCGCAAGTCCGGCGTCGGCCCGGACCTTCTCAAATTCGGCAATGCTCTTGTAGTAGGAGTCAATCTGGGACATCAGATTCAGATAATCTTCCACATCCTGTCTGTCATAAAAAGCATATTCTGCAAACAGAATGGGGAGCTGGGCCTGAGTTCCGATGGTGGTGGATACAGGGCGCGTGTAGAGCTCCAGTCCCCTGGCTGTCAGCTCTGTTTCCAGGTAGTCGTCAAGAGCGCGGTAGGTGAACAGCTGATCCGCTGTCAGCAGAGAGGGATCAAAGGCATGCAGCTCCTCAGACAGCTGCTCCATATCAGCGGAAACCTGTTCCAGATATTCCAGAGAGCATTCCCCAAGCTTTGGATCCGCTGTGGAAATGCCGTAGCTTTCCGGATCCTTTAACATATAGTGGAGAGCCAGGCCGGAACCCTCCAGCTCGTCTTTAAACACCTGCCTGGTAAATTCGTCGAAGGCCGCCTGCACAGACTGCTCTGAGGAAGCTTTCGAGGCGGGTGCCTCTCCGGACGCATCTGTTTCCAGCGCGGCAGCCGAGGCTTCCTGAGAGGCGTGGGTTTCCTCCGTCTCTCTGGCCGGAGGCCGCGAGCAGGAACTGAGCGCGACAGAGAGAAGCATAGCCAGCAGGAAGCAGCAGTATTGTCGTTTCGCTTTCATGTTCATATACCTCCATTTTGTTTCATTATAATTTATATTATGGCCAATTACAACTCATGAATATACGGGAGGAAGGCGCACGCGCAAAGGAAAGAGCCGGGAAAAATCCCCGGCTCTTTCCAAAACTGCCCGTTTCTGCGTTGGAGTCATTACAAAAGCATTAATCGTAAATGCTTTCCGTATCCCACTCTGTAATGGTTCCTGTATTCACATCGATCTCAAATTCATATTCTGTCGTTTTGTAGACGAATTCCCCCTCATAGCAGAGACGTCCGTCGTCCCATTCCTTTTCCATCCAGAAGAAAGACAGATCGGAAACGGAAAGACCTGCTTTGGAGGCTGCGATTTCCTTCGCCTGCTCTTCTGTCACTGCAGTGGACTGCTGTGCGCCGGAAGGAGCGGCCAGAGCGGTGAGATGAGACGGAAGAAGAACACTTCCAAGCATAAGAACGGATGCGGCTGTAATCACTGATTTTTTCATATTTTTCATAGGAAACCTCCTTGCGGTATCTGTTTTTGTATACTGATGCTATGGTTTCATCATACAGGGGAAAGATTAAAGGAAAATTAAAATGGGAGGAAATCAGCGATATTTCCTCCATAACCTTTCCTTGACAAAACCCCTGCAAGCCGCTAGACTTAAACTATTGGTAAAAAGGGGAAAAAGACCGTTTGCTATAAATTGAAGGAGGATAAATACATGTGTCAGAATTGTAAAAAGCCGTATTATATTACCACGGCTATTGCCTACACATCAGGCAAGCCGCATATCGGCAATACCTATGAGATTGTGCTGGCAGACAGCATTGCAAGATATAAGAGGGAGCAGGGTTACGACGTGCGTTTCCAGACAGGAACCGACGAGCACGGCCAGAAGATCGAGTTAAAGGCAGAGGAGGCCGGTGTGACTCCGAAGGAGTTCGTGGACAAGGTAGCCGGCGAGATCAAGACAATCTGGGATTTAATGAATACTTCCTATGATAAGTTTATCCGCACCACAGACGCAGACCACGAGGCTCAGGTCCAGAAGATTTTCAAGAAGCTCTACGACCAGGGAGATATCTACAAGGGCCATTACGAGGGAATGTACTGCACTCCCTGCGAGTCCTTCTTTACAGAGTCCCAGCTGGTAGACGGCAAATGTCCTGATTGCGGCCGCCCGGTTCAGCCGGCCAAGGAGGAGGCATATTTCTTCCGTATGAGCAAGTACGCTCAGAGACTCATTGACTATATCAACGAGCATCCAGAGTTTATCCAGCCGGTTTCCAGAAAAAATGAGATGATGAACAACTTCCTGCTTCCAGGACTTCAGGATCTGTGCGTATCCAGAACGTCCTTCAAGTGGGGAATCCCGGTTTCTTTTGATCCGAAGCACGTGACCTACGTATGGCTGGACGCTTTGACCAACTACATCACAGGACTGGGCTACGACTGCGACGGCCAGAACGGAGAGCTGTTTGATAAGTACTGGCCGGCAGATTTACACCTGATCGGAAAGGACATTATCCGTTTCCATACCATTTACTGGCCGATTTTCCTGATGGCTCTGGACCTTCCGCTTCCGAAGCAGGTATTCGGCCATCCGTGGCTGCTGCAGGGAGACGGCAAGATGAGCAAATCCAAAGGAAACGTGCTCTATGCTGATACGCTGGTAGACTTTTTCGGCGTGGACGCAGTCCGCTACTTTGTGCTCCACGAGATGCCCTTTGACAATGACGGCGTAATCACATGGGAGTTAATGGTAGAGCGCATGAACTCCGATTTGGCGAACATTCTTGGAAATCTGGTAAACCGTACCGTTTCCATGACTAATAAGTACTTCGGCGGCGTGGTAGAGAAAACAGGCGCGGCAGAGGATGTGGACGCAGACTTAAAGGCAGTAGTTCTGGAAGCAGTGAAGAAGGCTGACGCCAAGATGGAGAAGCTCCGCGTAGCTGACGCCATTACAGAGATTTTCGGCATTTTCAGAAGAAGCAATAAGTACATCGACGAGACGACTCCGTGGACTCTGGCTAAGGATGAGGAGAAGAAGGCACGTCTGTCCGAGGTTTTATACAACCTGACAGAGGCTATCACGATCGGCGCGTCTCTTCTTTCCGCCTTCATGCCTGAGACCTCTGAGAAGATCTTAAAGCAGTTAAATACAGAGAAGAGAAGCCTGGATCAGATGACAGAATTCGGTCTGTATCCGTCTGGAAATAAGGTGACAGACAAGCCGGAGATCCTCTTTGCCCGTATGGATATCAAGGAAGTCCTTGAGAAGGTGGAGGAGATGAAGAAGGCCGAGGCGGCAGCAGCAGGAGAGGCTGAGGAAAAGCCGGAGGAGCCGGGGATCGACATTGAGGCGAAGCCGGAGATCACCTACGACGATTTTGCCAAGCTGCAGTTCCAGGTGGGAGAGATTATCTCCTGTGAGGAAGTTAAGAAGTCTAAAAAGCTGCTCTGCTCCCAGGTGAAGATCGGAAGCCAGGTGCGCCAGATTTTAAGCGGAATCAAGGCCTGGTACACACCGGAGGAGATGGTGGGAAAGAAGGTCATGGTTGTGACTAACTTAAAGCCCGCCAAGCTGGCAGGAATGATTTCAGAGGGCATGATCCTCTGCGCAGAGGACGCGGAGGGCAACGTAGTCCTTATGCAGCCGGAGAAGGACGTTCCGGCAGGAGCTGAGATCGGCTAAATAAGAGAATGAAACAGAAGGGATGCTGCGGAACTTTTGCAGCGTCCCTTTTTTCTGCGGGACAGATATGGTATAATAATAGATATGATACCGGCCAGTCAGCTTCAGTACGGGAAGAGGAGGGATCTCTATGAAAATGTGGCAGAGAGCGGCAGTGATGACGGCAGTGTCCATCGCTATGACGGGAATCGTGGCGTCAGGCAGATTTCAGCCCATGTTTGGAGGCGTGGAGGCCGGTCCGGCAGTGGACGACAGGCTGAACGAGCCTCTGGGGCCGGGACTTGAGACGCAGGCGCCCAGAGAAACCCAGGATCCGGACGAACCTCAGGGACCTGCGCTGGAGACTGGAGGAGAAAGAGAATAGAATGTTCGATAAGAAAACGCCGGCCCAGAAGGAGTGGGAGGCATTTTTAAAGCGGGAGAAAAGGCAGCTGGAGAAATTTGGCCGTCCCAGAGGTTCATTCTGGGAAAAACGCCTTGCCTCCCTGGTTCCGGATGGCCTTGCCTCAAAGCTGGAAGCGGCGTTTTGCAGGGCGTTTGAGGTGACGCTTCAGGGCGGCACGGGCTTGATAGAAAAAACTTATTCCAGGGAAAAACTGGAGGCAGAGCGCAAGGTGAGAGATTACAGGACCCGGCTCATGCCTACCAGAAAGCATATCAGGGAACACACAAAAAATGCCAGAAGGCAGGCGGAGCTTGCCGTTGCTGCGGCAGGGGTTCAGGGAGCGGGCCTGGGGCTTTTGGGAATCGGCCTGCCGGATATCCCCCTGTTTTTGGCCGCCCTGTTCAGAAGCCTCTACACCCTCTGCCTTTCCTATGGGATCGATTATAAGAAGCCGGAGGAGCAGGAGCTGCTTCTGGAGATGATAGAGCTTTCCCTGTATCAGGGAGAAGATTTTTTAAGCCGCGACGCAGCCTTAAACAGAAAGCTCTATGCGCTGGCAGAAAAGGATGGGAAGAGAAAAGGGGCAGAAAAAGAGGATCCGCCTTTCAGGCAGAAGCTGTCTTCAGAGGCAGTGAAGAGAGCAGCCAGGGCACTTTCTAAAGAGCTTTTGTACCTGAAATTTCTTCAGGGCATTCCCATCGCAGGGGTGGTAGGAGGCGCCTGCGACAGCATTTATATGGGAAGAATTACAAAATACGCTGCCCTTAAGATGGAACGGCGCCATTTGATAAAAATGCTGTAAAATCAAAAGAAAAGAGGAAGAGACGTTGATATTCGATACACACGCGCACTACGATGACGAAGCATTTAACGAGGACAGAGAAGCTGTGATTAAAAGCCTTGCAGCAGCAGGGGTGGAAACGGTTGTTAATATAGGAGCCAGTATGGCCAGCTCTGAGACGACGCTTGAGTTGACCAGAAATTATCCGTTTATTTATGGAACGGCTGGCGTCCATCCCAGCGAGACGGCTGAACTGGACGAGGAGAAATTCCAGAGACTCAAAGAGATCGTAAGAGAACCTAAAATAGTAGCGGTGGGGGAGATTGGCCTCGATTATTACTGGGAAAAACCGGCCCACGACATTCAGAAGAACTGGTTTGAACGCCAGCTGGAGCTGGCCAGGGAGGTGAACCTGCCGGTGGTCATTCACAGCAGGGAAGCGGCCAAGGATACCCTTGAAATCATGAAGGCGGCCAAAGCCGGAGATATGGGCGGAGTAATTCACTGTTTTTCCTATGGAAAAGACATGGCCAGAGAATACCTGGATATGGGATTTTTCTTGGGAATCGGCGGCGTTCTGACTTTCAAAAACGCCAAAAAGCTTAGGGAGGTAGTGGAATACGCCCCGATGGCTCAGCTGGTTTTAGAGACAGACAGCCCCTACATGGCCCCGGAACCAAACCGCGGAAAACGGAATACCTCTGCCAATCTGCCCTATGTGGTAAATATGATGGCAGAAATCAAGGGACTGTCTCCGGAAGACGTAATTGCAGCTACAGAAAAGAACGCGAGACGCCTCTACAGAATGGAACATTACGCGGGAAAATAGAAGAAGCCAGAAGACAGCCGGATTTTCAGAGGAGATGCAGCCTGGCTGAGAAAACAGAAAGTGGAGTGACAGATGGAACAAAGAGAAACAGATTTCAGAGAGAGAGAAAGCGGAAGCACAGGAAAGCTGAGCAATCCCCAGAATACGATTCAGGTTATTCAGAAGCACGGATTTGCCTTCCAGAAAAAGTTTGGACAGAATTTTTTAATCGACGCTCATGTGCTGGATAAGATTATTGCGGCGGCTGGGGTGACGGCCGACGATATGGTGCTGGAAATCGGCCCTGGAATCGGAACCATGACTCAGTACCTGGCAGAGCGGGCCAGACAGGTCACAGCCGTTGAAATTGATACGAATTTAATACCGATCCTGAAGGAGACGCTGTCAGACTATGACAATGTCACTGTAATTAACGAGGACATTTTAAAGGTTGACATAAAAAAACTGGCGGAGGAGTATAACGGAGGAAAGCCCATCAAGGTGGTGGCCAATCTGCCCTATTACATCACCACGCCGATTATCATGGGACTGTTCGAGAGCGGAGTTCCCATTGACAATATTACGGTTATGGTTCAGAAGGAGGTGGCGGACCGGATGCAGGTAGGGCCGGGATCCAAGGATTACGGCGCCCTGTCTCTGGCGGTTCAGTATTATGCAGAGCCGTATATTGTGGCCAATGTGCCGCCGAACTGCTTTATTCCCCGGCCTAACGTGGGATCTGCAGTAATCCGGCTGACCAGGCACCAGACGCCGCCGGTGGAGGTAAAGGACAGAGAGCTGATGTTTAAGCTCATCCGGGCGTCCTTCAATCAGAGAAGAAAGACTCTCTTAAACGGTCTGAATAATTCTCCGGAGCTTTCCTTCGGAAAAGAGCAGATTGCGGCTGCCATTGAGCAGCTGGGAGTTCCGGCGGCAGTCAGGGGAGAGGCTCTTACCCTGGAGCAGTTCGCCCGCCTGTCAGATCTTCTGGGCGGGAACAGATAAAAAATAGCGTCAGTGCACTCAGCGTACATTGACGCTGGAGACAGAGCGCAGAGAAAACAGACAGGAAAATACCCGCATAGGCAGGAGTTCAGCCATATACAGAACCTGACAGAAAAAATGGCGAAACCGCGTTTTGGCCAAAGCTTTCTGCCGGGTTCTGTAGGGGACAGATATATGGTGCTTTTGTCTGCTTTCACGGACAAAAAGGCGTAAGGATGGACGGCTGCATATCCGGAGAAAAAAATTTAGAAAAGACTTGACAATTTGAAAAATATCCGGTAAAATAATCCCTGTCGTCACGGAAGAGAAGTCTTCAGAACAATGCCCAGATAGCTCAGTTGGTAGAGCAGAGGACTGAAAATCCTCGTGTCACTGGTTCGATTCCGGTTCTGGGCATTTGAATTTCATAATTCATACGCGGGTGTAGTTCAATGGTAGAACACCAGCCTTCCAAGCTGGATACGTGGGTTCGATTCCCATCACCCGCTTTGCAAGAAATATCTTGCAAAGCAGAAAGCTATGTGTTATAATATAACACGTCAGCAGTTCAAATATTTTAATAAGATATCAGCTTATCTGATAAATGTGCGCGAGTGGCTCAGTGGTGGAGTATCGCCTTGCCAAGGCGAGGGTCGCGGGTTCGAATCCCGTCTCGCGCTTTTTTTATTTTTGTCGGAACCTTTGTTTTGCAGAGGATTCCGGCTTTTTTGTTTTTGAAAATTTTTATAGGAAAATGCTTAGCAGAAGGAGAATGTATAATGCTTCAGAATAAGTATATACAGCTGGCGCCTCCGTCTTTGTCTTTCGCAGAGCAGGCGGCGAACTATTACTGCAGGAACAGAGAGTTTTTAAGGGAATATGAGCCGAGGAGAGAAGCCGCCTTTTTTACAGCGGAGCGTCAGCGGGAGATTCTGGAACAGGAAATCCGCAGCCAGCAGGCAAAGCTGTCTTTCCGTTTCTATATAAAGCCGATGGCAGAGCCGGAAAAGATCATAGGAATCGCAGCCCTAAATAACGTGGTGTACGGCGCGTTCTGCTCAGCCTTTTTAGGGTATAAGCTGGACAGCGGATATTTAAACAGGGGCTATATGACCATGGCAGTGAACATGGTATCCTCCTATGCTTTCCAGACTCTGGGCCTGCACCGTCTGGAGGCCAATGTGATGCCCAGGAATAAAGCCTCCCTGAGAGTGCTAGAGAAGAATCGGTTTGTCAATGAAGGAATTTCCAGGTACTATCTCAATATCAACGGCGTTTGGGAGGATCATATCCATATGGTGAAGCTGAATTATGGGATGCATAACGAAAAGCATTAAAAGACGTTTTTATATAGGGAAAAGATACTGCCCTAATCCCTGGGAAAAACGTGGAAAACAAGAAAGTACAAAAAAACTGAAAAAAATTAAAAAAAGTGCTTGACGGTGTCGAAAACCTGTGATAATATAATACGCGTCGCTGAGAGCGGCACGGAAGTTCGAAAGAACTTCAAAAAATAAATTAAA
>ERZ1673736.632-NODE-632-length-53120-cov-20.182003_pt1 | contig 53120 bp, 47 predicted proteins | sample MGYA00580212_ERZ1673736 | MGnify/ENA primary metagenome ERZ1673736 (study PRJEB41218, sample SAMN15661752) | gut metagenome | host: Homo sapiens | place: Canada: London | collected 2015-08-20/2019-03-30 | study: EMG produced TPA metagenomics assembly of...
GTTGATAAAAGGCGTTGAATCAATGCTTTTTAGTCAATGGGCTTCATCGTGGGGAACAGCAGCACGTCACGAATCGACGCGCTGTCGGTCAGCAGCATGACCAGACGATCCACGCCGAAGCCGAGGCCGCCCGTGGGGGGCAGGCCGTACTCAAGGGCGTTGACGTAGTCGTAGTCGACTTGGGCCTTGCAGTCCGGCTCAATGGCCTTGCGCTCGGCAACCTGGCGCTCGAAGCGGGCCTTCTGGTCGATGGGGTCGTTCAGCTCGCTGAATGCGTTGCCGTACTCGGTGCAGTCGATGAAATACTCAAAGCGCTCGGTGAAGGCCGGGTCGGTGGGCTTGCGTTTGGCCAGCGGGCTGATCTCGACGGGGTAGTCATAGATGAAGGTGGGCTGGATGAGCTTATCCTCGACAAAGGCGTCGAAGAACTCGGCCAAGATCGCGCCCTTTGTCGGGACCTCGGGCAGCTCTACATGATGCTCCTTGGCGGCAGCGATGGCATCCTCGTCGGTTTTCCAGTCGTTGAAGTCAACGCCGGAATACTTCTTGACGGCCTCGACCATCGTCAGGCGTTCCCAGTGACCCATATCGATCTGCTTGCCCTGGTAGGTGATCTCCAGGCTGCCACAGACCTTGAGGGTCAGGCGCTTGTACATCTCCTCGACCAGATCCATCATGCCGTGGAAGTCGGTGAATGCCTGGTACAGCTCGATGGTCGTGAACTCGGGGTTATGCTTGGGATCCATGCCCTCGTTGCGGAAGATGCGGCCAACCTCATACACGCGGTCCATGCCGCCCACGATCAGGCGCTTGAGGTACAGCTCGGTCTCAATGCGCAGGACCATGTCCATGTTCAGGGTGTTGTGGTGGGTGTAGAAGGGGCGGGCGGACGCGCCGATCTCGAACGGGGTCAGGATGGGGGTGTCGACCTCCAGGAAGCCCTTTTCGTCCAGATAGGCACGGATCTCCTTCAAAATCAGGCTGCGCTTGACAAAAGTGTCCTTGACCTCGGGGTTCATGATGAGGTCAACGTAGCGCTGGCGGTAACGCGCCTCGCGGTCCGTCAGGCCGTGGAACTTCTCGGGCAGGGGCAGCAGACTCTTGGAGAGCAGCGTCAGCTCAGAGATGCGGACGGAGATCTCGCCCATCTTCGTGCGGAACACCTCGCCCTTGACGCCGATGATGTCACCGATATCCAGCTTCTTGAAGGCAGCGTAGGCTTCATCGCCCAGCAGGTCGCGCTTGACAAAAATCTGGATGTCGCCCTTCTGGTCGCGCAGATGGGCAAAGCTGGCTTTGCCCATGATGCGCTTGGACATCATGCGGCCAGCCAGAGAGACGATCTTTCCGGTCTCAGCCTCGGCAGGAAGGTCAGCAAACTCATTTTTGAGGTCGGCCGAGTACGCATCCTGCGCATATTTGGTGATTTCAAAGGGGTTATGACCGGCTTCGCACAGGTCTGCCAGCTTCTGGCGGCGCACAGCGGCCTGCTGGGTCAGCTCCTGCTCGGTCTGGGGCTTATTCTGCTCCATGTGAGATCGTCCTTTCGTGATTTTTAATTCTGTTGATATGGGTTGCTTGTAGGGGTCGATGCAATCATCCGCCCCTTCAGAATTTATTGCGGATTATTACTTCGAGCGGCTGACTTCCAGCAGCTTGTACGTGATGATGTTGCCGTTGGGCAGGGTGACATCAACGCTGTCGCCGACCTTGCAGCCGATCAGTGCCGCGCCGACGGGGCTCTCGTCGCTGATACGGTTCAGATCCATGTCAGCCTCGGTGGAGCCGGTCAGGTCGTACTCCTCGGCGTCCTCCAGGTCATCGCCCTCGGCCAGGATCTTGACGTGCATACCGATGGAGGCGGTGTCGTTGGACAGCTCGCTCTCATCCATGATACGGGCCAGCTTCAGGGTAGCCTCCAGGTCGGCAATGCGGGCCTCCACAGAAGCCTGCTCCTCCTTGGCGGCGTCGTACTCGGCATTCTCGCTCAAGTCGCCGTAACCGCGGGCGACCTTGATCTTGTCGGCAACTTCCTTACGCTTGACGGTGCGCAGGTTTTCCAGCTCCTGCTCCAGTTTATTATAACCCTCTCGGGTAACGACAACTTCTTTAGCCATAGCAGTGTCTCCTAACGTAAAATGGATAGTAAAAGATGTGCGGCACCAACTGGGGAGCCGCACTAACTTATATATTATACGGGTTCAAAACGGATTTGTCAAGGCACAGCGTCATTTATCCAGCTGCAAAAGGCCAACCTTGCGGTAGACCTTGCTGACAGTGCGGTTGGCAAGGCGGGAGGCACGCTCCGCACCGTTCTTGAGGACCTCGTCCACGTAGGCCTTGTCGGCCAGAATGCGGGCATACTCAGCCTGCACGGGGGCCAGCGCGTCGGCGGTGACCTCGGCCACGGCCAATTTGAAGTCACCGTAGCCCTTTCCCTCAAACTCGGCAGCGATCTCGTCGTTGGACTTGCCCGTGAAGGTGCTGTAAATGCACATCAGGTTGGACACGCCGGGCTTCGTCTCGCGGTCAAAGCGGACTACGCCGTCGGAGTCGGTCACGGCGCGCTTGAACTTGCGCACGATGGCATCCTTGTCATCGGTCATCAGGATAAAGCTGTTGATGTTCGTGTCGGACTTGCTCATCTTCTTGGTCGGCTCGGCCAGCGACATGATCTTGGCGCCCGCGGCGGGCACGTAGCCCTCGGGCAGGGTGAAGGTATCGCCGTAAATGCCGTTGAAGCGGCCTGCGATGTCGCGGGCAATTTCCAGGTGCTGGGTCTGATCCTGCCCCACAGGCACGAGGTCGGCATTGTAGATGAGGATGTCCGCTGCCATCAGCACGGGGTAGGTGAACAGACCGCCGTTGACGTTGTCGGGGTGCTTGGCGCTCTTATCCTTGAACTGGGTCATGCGCGACAGCTCACCAAACTGCGTGTTGCAGGCCAGCACCCAGGCAAGCTCGGTGTGCGCGGGCACGTGGCTCTGTACAAACAGAACGTGCTCCTTCGGGTCGATGCCTACGGCCAGCAGCAGGGCGGCCAGCTCACGGGTGCGGCGGCGCAGGTCTGCGGGCACCTGGCGCACGGTCAGGCTGTGCAGGTCGGCCACCATGTACAGGCAGTCGTAATCGGACTGCAAGAGGGCCCAGTTGCGCACCGCGCCGATGTAGTTGCCCAGGGTCGGCGTGCCGGTGGGCTGAATGCCCGAAAGAATGCGTTTACGTTTTTCTTCTGCCATTATGATGTATCTCCCTTGTAAGCCGTTCTGCCCACGGCGGGCAGGTGGCTTCTTCCTTTATTTATATACTATAAAATATAATCAAACAGCGGACATTTGTCAATGTTTCTGCGCACGGAAGTCCATAAAATTCACAGCTTCACCCTGATAAAGTCGTGCTCCACAGCGGGAAGGATTTTTTCAATCAAATCCTTTGTCCGCAGCCGCAGGCTGGACGTGTTGATGCAGGGGTGACAGCCCACAAACTCGCTGTTCAGCACATCCTCGTCGATCAGCAGCTGCACGCGGTGCCCGGTGTCATTCATCAGTCCCAGCACGCTGACCGAGCCGGGCGTAATATCCAGAAACTTTTCCATGTATTCCGGCTTGGCAAAGGACAGGCGCGCCGCGCCGATCTGCGCAGACAGATCCTTTGTATGGAAAACCTTCGTGTCCGGGATCATCAGCAGATAAAAGGCTGTTTCCTGTCGATTACACAGGAACAGATTCTTGCAGATGACCGCCTGCAGCGTCTGGTCGATCTCCTGACAGACCTCCATTGTCATAGCCGGTGCGTGGTCGACCCTCTCGTATGCCACACCCAGCCGGTCCAGCAGGTCGTAGGTGCGGATTTCCTTTTCCAATCGGCCCGCCGTGTCCGCAGGCCGCCCCTTTTGCAGCTCCATTCCAAAGCCCCCTTGCGTTTTCTCCCATTATAGCAGTCTTTCCGCGTTTTGCAAAGTGGGGAAAAATGTGTTATACTGAGCCGGATGCCAGACTGACCCGTAAATGATATTTTTAGGGAAATGGGTTTTTGCTATGAAAAAGATTTTATTCATCTGCCATGGAAACATCTGCCGCAGTCCGATGGCGGAGTTTGTGATGAAGAATATGACCGCTAAAGCCGGGGCAGGGGAGCGGTTCGTCATTGACTCTGCGGCGACAAGCACCGAGGAACTCGGCAACCCGGTCTACCCACCGACGCGGCGGGAGCTGGCGGCGCATGGCGTGGTCTGCGGGCCGCACACAGCGCGGCAGATGACGCGGGCGGACTACGACAAATACGACCTGCTCATCGGGATGGACAGCGCCAACATCCGCAATATGACCCGCATCTGCGGCGGCGACCCGGCGGGCAAAATCCACCGTCTGCTCGACTACACCGCCCGCCCCGGCGACGTGGCCGACCCGTGGTACACAGGTGATTTTTCGACCACCTGGCGGGATGTTGCGGAAGGCTGCCGCGGTCTTTTGAAGGCAATCACCTCGCAAGCCATGTAAAAACATTGCATTTATGTGCGATATGTGCTATGATATTAAAGAATTATTTCCATCCAGTCAAGTTTAATCCGAAAGGAAAGAGTGTATACAATGGGAAAATACTTTGGTACTGACGGCTTCCGCGGGGAGGCCGGTGTCACCCTGACCGCCGACCATGCCTACAAGGTTGGCCGCTTCCTCGGTTGGTATTACGGTATGCTGCGCCAGCGCAACGGCGAGGCCACCACGCCGCGCATCGTCATCGGCAAAGATACCCGCCGCAGCTCCTACATGTTTGAGTACAGCCTCGTCGCAGGCCTGACGGCTTCCGGCGCGGACGCCTACCTGCTGCATGTCACCACCACGCCCAGCGTCGCATATATTGCCCGCGTGGACGACTTTGACTGCGGCATCATGATCTCCGCCAGCCACAACCCCTATTATGACAACGGCATCAAGCTCATCGACTGCTACGGCGAGAAGATGGACGAGGAAACGCTGCTGCTCGTCGAGGATTACCTCGACGGCAAGCTGCACGTCTTTGACCAGGATTGGCCCGAGCTGCCGTTTGCCAGCCGTGACCATGTCGGCTGCACCGTCGACTACGTCAGCGGACGCAACCGCTACATGGGATACCTGATCTCTCTGGGTATTTACTCCTTCAGGGGAATCAAGGTCGGCCTGGACTGCGCCAACGGTTCCAGCTGGAACATTGCCAAGAGCATTTTTGATGCTCTCGGTGCAGACACCTACGTCATCAACAACAAGCCCAACGGCCTGAATATCAACCTGAACGCCGGCTCCACCCACATTGAGGGTCTGCAGAAGTTCGTCGTCGAGAACCACCTCGACATCGGCTTTGCCTACGACGGCGACGCCGACCGCTGCCTCTGCGTGGATGAGAAGGGCAACGTCATCACCGGCGACCACATCCTGTACATTTACGCCTGCTATATGAAAGAGCGCGGCAAGCTGCTGATGAACACCGTCGTCACCACCGTCATGTCCAACTTCGGTCTGTACAAGGCGTTCGACGAGCAGGGCATCGGCTACGCCAAGACTGCCGTCGGTGACAAGTATGTTTATGAGTACATGGCCAAAAACGGCTGCCGCATCGGCGGCGAGCAGAGCGGCCACATCATCTTCTCCAAGTACGCCAGCACCGGCGACGGCATCCTGACGAGCCTGAAGATGATGGAGGTCATGCTGGCCAAGAAGAAGCCGATGAGCGAGCTGGCCGCACCGCTGAAGATCTATCCGCAGGTGCTGAAGAACGTCAAGGTCACCGACAAGAAGGCCGCGCAGGATGACGCCGATGTGCAGGCCGCCGTCAAGGCCGTAGGCGAGGCTCTGGGCGACACGGGCCGCATCCTGGTCCGTGAGTCCGGCACCGAGCCGGTGGTCCGCGTCATGGTCGAGGCTCCCGAGCACGAGACCTGCGAAAAGTACGTCCAGCAGGTCGTGGACGTCATCAAGGCCAAGGGCTACGCGATTTAATTTGTTGTAAAATTTTACACCGCGCCGTGGAGAACCCGCAGCGCGGTGTTTTGATTTCACTCCCAGCAAAAAAACGCCCGCACGTCACAAAAACATGACGTGCGGGCGTTTATTATGCCTTTACTTTAAGAGCAATCGCTCAGATTACAGCTGCGGGCCGGCAGAGACCAGAGCCTTGCCGTGCTCGTTGCCTTCGTACTTGGCGAAGTTCTTGATGAAGCGGCCAGCCAGATCCAGAGCCTTGGTCTCCCACTCGGAAGCATCCTTGTAGGTGTCGCGGGGATCGAGGATGGCGGGATCGACGCCGGGCAGAGAGGTGGGAACCTCGAAGTCGAAGTGCGGGATCTTCTTGGTGGGGGCCTCGTTGATAGCGCCGCTCAGGATCGCGTCGATAATGCCGCGGGTATCCTTGATGGAGATGCGCTTGCCGGTGCCGTTCCAGCCGGTGTTGACCAGATAAGCCTTGGCGCCGCTCTTCTGCATCTTCTTGACCAGCTCCTCAGCATACTTGGTGGGGTGCAGCTCCAGGAAGGCCTGGCCGAAGCATGCGGAGAAGGTGGGGGTGGGCTCGGTGATGCCGCGCTCGGTGCCTGCCAGCTTTGCAGTGAAGCCGGACAGGAAGTAGTACTGGGTCTGCTCGGGGCTCAGGATGGAGACCGGGGGCAGAACGCCGAATGCGTCAGCAGACAGGAAGATGACGTTCTTTGCAGCGGGTGCAGAAGAAATGGGGCGGACGATGTTCTTGATGTGGTTGATGGGGTAGGACACACGGGTGTTCTCGGTAACGCTCTTATCAGCGAAATCGATGTGGCCCTCAGCATCCAGAGTGACGTTCTCCAGCAGAGCGTTGCGCTTGATGGCGTTGTAGATATCGGGCTCGGAGTCCTTATCCAGGTTGATGACCTTTGCGTAGCAGCCGCCCTCGAAGTTGAACACGCCATTGTCGTCCCAGCCGTGCTCGTCATCGCCGATCAGCAGACGCTTGGGATCGGTGGACAGGGTGGTCTTGCCGGTGCCGGACAGACCGAAGAAGATAGCGGTGTTCTCGCCGTTCAGGTCGGTGTTGGCAGAGCAGTGCATGGAAGCCATGCCCTTCAGCGGCAGGAAGTAGTTCATCATGGAGAACATGCCCTTCTTCATCTCGCCGCCGTACCAGGTGTTGATGATGACCTGCTCCTTGCTGGTGATGTTGAAGGCAACGCAGGTCTCGCTGTTCAGGCCCAGCTCCTTGTAGTTCTCAACCTTAGCCTTGGAGGCGTTGTAAACAACGAAGTCAGGCTCAAAATTAGCCAGCTCCTCAGCGGTGGGCTTGATAAACATGTTGGTGACAAAGTGTGCCTGCCAGGCCACCTCCACGATGAAGCGGATAGCCATGCGGGTGTCCTTGTTGGCGCCGCAGAAGGCATCGACGACGAACAGGCGCTTGTTGCACAGCTCCTTCTTGGCGATGTCCTTCACGGCAGACCAGGTCTGCTCGGTCATGGGGTGGTTGTCGTTCTTGTACTCGTCGCTGGTCCACCAAACGGTGTCCTTGGAGTTCTCGTCCACGACGATGTACTTGTCCTTGGGGGAACGGCCGGTGTAAACGCCGGTCATGACATTGACAGCGCCCAGCTCGGTGACCTGGCCCTTCTCATAGCCGGTCAGCTCGGGTTTGGTCTCCTCCTCGAACAGCATCTCATAAGAGGGGTTATGCACGATCTCGGTCGTGCCGGTAATGCCATACTTAGTCAAATCCAGATTTGCCATGTTTACATATACCTCTTTCTCTATACTTTTGGCTGAATGGGGGACAAGGGGACTAAGTCAGCCTCCTAGTGCCCCATCCTGACATTTATTATACAAAGATTTCGGCATAAAAGCAAGTTCAAATTCTTTCAAAGATTGTGACATTATTGTAAAATAGTTTGATTTTTACATATTGTATCCCCGCAGGGGCGGATTCTATATCCGCCCTTACGTTGCAGGTGTACCAGCAAAAAAGGACGCACCCTCCGGCACGTCCCTTCTCAATATTATTTACGCAATTTACGCATCCGAGCGCGAATACGCATTCTTCATGCCGCTGCTCAGCTCAAACAGGACCTTATTCAGGGCGTCCGTCGTCTCGGCCTTGACCATAGCGGCCAACTCCTCGTTGGCCTTGGTGCGCAGGGCGGCACGGGCGGCGGGGTCGGCCTCGCCGCGCTGGGCATCATCATAGGCGTTGATGATGCCGTTGGCTTTGCTGCCGACGCTCAGCGTGTAGCGCTCGATGTGGAACACCGATTTTGCGTAGGACGCATCGGCCATGGCGGCCAGCAGACGGCTGGCCCAGTAGAAGTTGTCGGTGGAGACATCGCCCGTCGTGTTGGACAGGTACTCCGGCGTCGTGTCCACGTTGGCGTAGAAGGGCGCCATCGTGTTGAAGGCGTTGGACGCAAAGGCCAGCCACTCCACGGCGCGGAAGTCCTCCGGTACGTCGGGGCGCATTTGCAGCAGTGCCATAAAGTCGTTGCGGTTCACGCCGATGGGACGGTAGATGCCCCTCTCGGAAGCCGTGGCCGCATAGGGGTCATACGGCGTGCCCTGATAATGGCTCGACAGCACGTACTTTACGTCCTCGGGTGTGATCTTTTTCTCGGGCACCATGCACCAGGGCAGGTCGTCGGAGCGCGGCGTAAAGTCGGCGTCCGGGCCGTCCCAGGCGAACGTATTGGGGTTGAAATAACGCAGCATGTACCAGCCGCGGGGCGTGTTGTAGACATGGTCGGCATCGTCGTGGCTGCCGAAGGCGTCGCGCGGATTCAGCGCACCGTCCAGGGACAGGTCAAGATGGTACTTGTCGATAAAGCCGCGCAGGTCGGCGGAGCACATGAATTCCTTCTGCTCGCCCAGTGCGTCGTCCAGGTCGAGCGTGTCAAGGCCGAGCTGGTTCGGCATGACCACATAGACGTCATCGGGCACGCGGCGGGCCATCCAGTGGTGGCCGCCGATGGTCTCGAGCCACCAGACCTCGTCCACATCCTGGAACGCGATGCCGTTCATCTCGTAGGTGCCGTACTGCTCCAGCAGACTGCCAAGGCGCCGGACGCCCTCGCGCGCGGAGCGGACATAGGGCAGGACCAGATAGACAATGTCCTCCTCGCCGATGCCGCCCTTGACGAGCGGGTCAGCGCCCAGCACGCGCGGGTTGGAGGTGATGGTCTCGGTAGCCGTCATGCCGACGTTGGCCGCGTTGACGCCGCTGGCCGCCCACAGGCCCTTGCCTTCGACAGCGTTGGGCACCGCGGTAATACGCAGGCCGCTGCCGGGCAGGGGAATCTCGACGCCCGAAATGACGGATTTATAGACCGCGGGGTAGTCCTGCGGCTGAAAAACGGTAAACTTCTTGGCAGTGAAATGGCCGGAGCCGGAATCGTCGTTGCGGGCGATCATCGTGGACCCGTCGTAGGACGCATTTTTGCCGACCAGAATGGTGGTGCAAGCCATGGTTAAATCGTCTCCTTTTATGTATCTGTAGACACCGCATTGTAGGGGCCGGGCACGCCCGGCCCGCGGGTTTCCCGCCGGTGTGTGCTCATGGGTAGGTACCGGGCCGGACATGTCCGGCCCCTACGGGCATCCCACTATTTTCCTATTATAGAACAATCTGTGCAAATTTCAACCGTCACATTTCCTGCGCCACGCCCTGCGCGATCACACCGCTCTGGTAGGCTTCGACCAGGGCTGTCAAGTCACGGATCAGCGCCTGCTTGCGCCCGCCCTCGTCGGTGTCGCGCACCAGAATGCGCTGGGGCGCAGTATAGATATACTCGCTCTTGCTGGCGATGTCCTCGTCCTCGTGGATGGCCTTGTCCACGCTCTCAAACGGCTGGTGGGTGCGCAAGATCAACCCGCGGGAGTTATAGACCAGTGTGTAGCCGGCTATGCCGGTGCGCCGGTGGTAGGCACGGCAGAAGCCGCCGTCAATAATGATGAGCCGTCCGCCGCCCTTGATGGGGCTTTCCCCCTCGATGGCACGGACCGGGACATGGCCGTTCACGATGTGGCTGCCCTCGCCGGACAGGCCAAATTCGCGCAAAATATGCTCGGCGGTGCGCGGGTCGGCAATGTGCCTGTAGTAGGGGTCCTTGATTTCCACCTGGGCCGCCGGGTCGGCAATATAGAGCCGCTCAAACGTCGTCATGGCGCTGCGGCCAAACAGCGGCGATTTTGCCCCGCACCACAGGTACCATAAAAAGTCCTGTCCGGCCAGCCGTGCCGGGCTGCCCGCGGGCGCGCTGTAGCCCTGGCGGGCGCGGCGGTCACAGTAGTCGAACAGCTGCTTGCCGCTGCGGGCGGTGCCCTCAAACCGAATGGCCGCAAACGCGCCGTCCTCGGTCATCGGCACTGCGCCGTGGTAGAGCAGATTGCCGTTGCACATTTTATAAAACGCGCCGTGGGCGTACAAAAATTGCACATGGCGCTGCAGGCGCTCGCTCTCGGCAAAGCTGCGCACTAGCTCGGCGGCGATCTTTTCCTCGTCGGCAGTCAGCGCGGCGGGGTTGGCCGGGTCAACGGTGGGAAAGTCGCAGTCCAGCAGGGGATAGGTCGTGCCGAAATAGTCCACCGTGCCCGCGGCAAAGTCAATGTGGTTCAAAAAGTCGCGGCCCTGCAAATCAAAATCCGGATTGCGGGCAATGACCTGCGCCTCCAGCTTGAGCATCATAACGGTCACGGCCTTGTGCATCCGCGCGGCGGCGGTCAGGTCGCCTGCCGCTGTGCGCTGGTCGGCGTGGGGCAGCCAGCGCGAAACATCGGAATCCGCGTAAGTATGCTGGGCAAAGCGCTCCAAGCGGCGCAGGCTGATACCGTAGCCGCCCTCCAGCGTGTCCAGATTGTTGTAGGCCAGCGTTGTTTTCAGCACGGTCATAATGCAGAGCGGGCTGCCCGCTGCCGCGCCCATCCAGACCACGTCGTGGTTGCCCCACTGGATGTCCACCTGATGATGCGCCATCAGACTGTCCAGAATGCGGTCCGGGCGCGGGCCGCGGTCAAACAGGTCGCCCACAATGTGCAGGCGGTCCACGGCCAGCCGCTTGATGACCTCGCAGAAGCGGATAATATAGGCGTCGGCGCGATCATAGCGGATGATGCTCTCAATGATCTCGCCGTAATACTGGTCCTTGTCGTGGTCCTCAAAGTGGGCGTGAAGCAGCTCGTCGAGGATGTAGCCGCAGTTCTGCGGCAGACAGCGGCGCACATGGTCGCGGGTATGCTTGCTGGACACGAACCGGCACAGGTCGATGAGCCGCAGCAGCGTCATGCGATACCAGGCGTGCAGGTCTTTCTGGCGGGCTTTCAGCTCGGGCAGCTTCTGATTGGGATAATAGACGAGCGTCGCCAGCTCGGCACGCTCCTCGGCGGGGACACCGTTGCCAAGCACCGTGTCGATTTTTTCACGGATGACGCCCGATGCGCTGTTTAATATATGTACGAACGCTTCGTGCTCGCCGTGCAGGTCACTCATGAAGTGCTCGGTGCCCTTGGGCAGACGGAGCAGGGCCTCAATGCGGATGATCTCGCTGGCCGCGGCGGCCACGGTCTGGTATTTCTGAGACAGCAGGCGCAGATAGCGCAGATGCTCATCGGAATATTGCACGGGCAGGACCTCCCTGTACTTTTCTTTCATCTGTATGGAATTATAGCACACCTTGCGGCAAAACAAAAGGCCGCAGCCCGGAATTTTGGGCTGCGGCCTGATGATTTTTAGGGCAGGGACTCTGTAGGGGCGGATTCTATATCCGCCCGTGGACGTTTACCCTGCGTTCATCTTTTTTCACAACGGGATGCTGCCAAGCGGGCGCATATAGAATGCGCCCCTACGGTACAGCATGGCTGCACATTTTTTTGCAATCACTCGATCTCGATCAGCGTCTGCTTCGGCTCGAGCTTCTTGGCCTCGGCCTTGGGCAGATGCAGGGTCAGGATGCCGTTCTCAAACTTAGCGCTGATGTCCTTGGGCTCCAGTTCCTTGCCGACATAGAAGCTGCGTGCGCAGCTGCCGGTAGCACGCTCCTGGCGGATATAGCGGCCCTCGTTGTCCTTGTCATCCAGCTCCTCATTGCGCTGGGCGCTGATGGTCAGATAGCCGTTGTCCAGATCCAGCTTGACATCCTCTTTCTTGAAGCCGGGCAGATCAACGAACACATCGTAGCTGTCCTTGTTCTCGCGGACATCGGTTTTCATCACATTGGCGGCACGTTTGCCAAACATACCGCGGGGCGCAGCGGCCTTCATGGCACGGTCAAAATCGTGCTCCCAATCGTTGCTGAACAGATCATCCATCAAAGCCTCATTGAACATATACGGAACCATCATCATAAGTCATTCCTCCAATTTTCATCGGCCGCCCGTTTTGTTTGTGAGCGGTTGACTTTTGATACACATTGTTGCGTTCCCTTTGGGGATTCGGTTCTTCCGTTCCTCTTTCCCTTGGAACGCCTCTATAATAGCACCGAACATTAGCACTGTCAATAGACGAGTGCTAATGTTTACATGTTATGTAATGTTTGTTCACAAAATATGTAATAAGTTTAAAAATAGATCGCAGCCACGTTGCAATCAGGACTTGCCTGTAGGGGCCGGGCATGCCCGGGGCAGCCTTTGCTTTCTAAAGCCTGCTCACAGGGGAGAAGGCTTCTCATCTTTACATTATGTCGTATTCAATCGGCGTCTCAAACAGCCGTGCCGCCTTCTCCCGGTCCTCGGTCTGGCCCAGCGCCCACATCAGCTTGACGGCGACAGCCTCGGGGGTCATGTCACGGGCCTCCAGGACGCCGGACAGTTCACCGACGGCGCGGCCCACCTCATAGACGGCAAGGTCGCAGCCCTCGTGCGGGACCTGCGTGGTAAACACCGCCAGCCGCCCGCTCTCACACCAGCGGCGCAGGGCGGCGAACATCTCGCCGTGCTCCCCGCCCGGCAGGCCGCCGACGCCGAAGCTCTCCAGCACCAGTGCGCGGTAGTGCGGGGCCAGCAGCGGGATGATGTCCGCCCGCATGCCCGGCACAAGCCGCAGCACAAAAACGGCGGGTTCAAGCCTTTCATAGAACCGCACGGGCGGCTGGTCCATGGGGCGGCGCAGAAACGTCACCAGCCGCGTATCGCGGAACACCGCGGTCTCGGGGTAGTCGATGCTGGAAAACGCATTGAAGCTGCGCGTCCGCGTCTTGCGCGCGCGTGTGCCCAGAATGACCTTGTTGTCAAACACCAGCTGCACGCCCCATGCGCCGTCGCTGACCGCGTAGACAAACGCGCGGTAGAGGTTGTTGCGCGCGTCGGTATCGCGGTTGTAGATGGACTTCTGGCTGCCGGTCAGCACAACGGGTTTCGCGCTGTTCTGCACCATGTAGCTGAGCGCCGCGGCGGTGTAGGCCATCGTGTCTGTGCCGTGGGCGATGACAAAGCCGTCGCAGGTATCATAATTTTCTTTGATGCAGCGCACAATGCTCTGCCACTGCGCGGGACCGACGTTCGTAGAATCCAGGTTGAACACCTGCACAGCGCTGACCTCGCACAGGTCAGCCAGCTCGGGCACGCAGGCCAGCAGCTCCTCTGACGTGATGGCCGGGGCCAGCCCGCCCGCCGCCGTAGGGCGGCTTGCAATCGTCCCGCCTGTGGCGAGAAGCAGAATTTTTTTCATCAAAATACCTCACTTCCTTGGCCCCCTCTGCGAGGGGGCTCCGCCCGCAGGCGGTGGGGGAGAGAGCTTCGCGGTTATCCGAAATATTTCGGGTCATGGCAAAGTTCTCTCCCTCCGGCCCTACGGGCCACCGCTCCCCTTCTGGCGCAAGCGCCACCTCCCCCGTATCGGGGGAGTCTGTCTCGCAGAGGGAGGCAAGAGCTTTTCACTCCGCCCACATCAGATGCCGCTCCGCGACGACCTGGGCGTCCAGTGTGCGCGGACCTGCCGTAAAGCGCACGGTCACGCGGCGGCCCGCAACGCTTTCCACGGTGCCGGGGCCAAAGACGGCATGCCGCACATGGGCACCGACGGCGGTGATGCTGTCCACATCCACAGGCGGCAGCGGGGCGCGTGCCGCGGGCGGGGGTGTGCGGCGGCCCGCGGGCTCGGCGTCGTGGCGTTTGCGGTGGCCGGGCAGACCGGACAGCACCTCATCCACAAAGGCCGAGCGCTCCGCCGCGCAGTCAAACAGCACCAACTGCTGCCGCGCGCGGGTCATGGCCACGTAAAACAGCCGCCGGTCCTCCTCATACTGCTGTGTCTCACCGGGCGTGCGGCAGCACAGCTCCGGCTTGGCGGGCAGAATGCCGTCCAGCACATCCAACAAAATGACCCGGTCATATTCCAGCCCCTTGGCCGAGTGGATCGTCGAAAGCAAAAACCTGCACCCGGGCGGATTTTCATGGTTTTGTATGATGCTGCGCAGCTTTTCCAGCCGCCGCAGCAGGTGCCGCGGCGTCGGCTCCTGTGCGCCGAGCATTTCCAGCACGGCCAGCTTCGTGCGGTCCATGCCGTTTTTGTCCAGATATTTGCCGTAGCCCAGCTGGTCGGCCAGGAACCGCACCGCATCGTCCGCGGCCATTTTGGGCAGACGCGCCAGACCGTCCGCCACGTCAGCCATGGCGGCGCGGGTGCGCGGACGGATGCTGTCCTCATTCAGCAGGGCCGTCCAGCAGCCCTGCCCGTACTGCCGCGCCTGATTGCAGGCAAACAGCGCCTGTGCGCGGGTAACGGGCACGCCAAATTTGTAGTAGCAGCGCAGAAAAGTTTCCCCATCCGCGGGGTGTGCGGCCAGCATGAAAATATCGGTCACATCGCGGACGATCTTGTTGGTAAAAAAGGTCTGGTCTACTGCCTTGCAGGCGTAGGGGATGCCCCGCCGCTCGCACAGGTCGATGATGGGCAGTGCACTCTCGTGGTTGCGGAACAGCACCGCCGTCCCGGTATCGCAGTGCTGCGCCGTCTCAAACAAGAATGGCAGCTGGTCGGCGCGGCGCGGCACGGTGACGATCTGCAGCGGTGCGCCGGGGCCCTGCGTCGGTGCGATGGTCTTGGGGCGGCGATAGCGGTTGCGCGCCACAAAGCGGTTGGCAGCCTCCAGAATCGGCTCTGTGGAGCGATAGTTCTGCTCCATCAGCAAAATCTGTGCGCCGGGATAGGTCTTTTCAAAGTCCATCAGCGCCTGGGGGTAGGCGGCGCGGAAGCCGTAAATGCTCTGGTCCTCGTCGCCGACCATAAAGATATTGCCGCTTTCCTGCGCCAGCACACGGATAATTTCATGCTGTACCTTGGACGTATCCTGCGACTCATCGACGCAGAAATACTTGTACCGTTTGCGGAACGCCGCCGCAACCGCGGGCGCACCGCGCAGGATTTGCAGCGCAAAGCAGAGCTGGTCGTCGTAGTCCATTTTGTGCGCTGCCTTCAGCGCCTTCTGGTAGCCGCGGTACAGGTCGGGCAGATTCTCAATGTCGGTTTCCAGCTCGTCCAATTCCGCGTCGGTCAGGCACATATTTTTAATGTAGGTGATGGCCGTGCGCAGATCCTTGACCGTGCTCTCGGCGGGGTACTCATGGTTTGTGTCCTGCCATAGCCGCATGAGCAGCGGCGTGGTCTCGCTCTCATTGCGGATGAGCTCCGGCGGGGTACGGCCATACATGCGGCTGTACAGCGCGATGATGCGCGCCGCCACACCGTTGATGGTGCGGAACTCCAGCCGTGCGGCCAATTCGACGCCGAACCGCGCCGCGAACCGGGCGCGCATCTCCTGCGTGGCGGCGACGGTGTAGGTCATTGTCAGGATGGCTTCCGGCGCAATGCCGCAGACCTCGGTCATATAGCCCAGCCGGGTGATGAGCACGGTGGTTTTGCCGCTGCCCGGCACCGCCAGCAGCAGCACCGGGCCGTTGACCGCCTCCACCGCTGCGCGCTGCTGGTCGTTCAGGGCCGCCAGATGGGCCGTTTCAAATATAGCCTTGTCCATGGCAGCTCCTTTCGTGCAGTATAAATTGCCGCGCAGTAGGGGCCGCACATGTGCGGCCCGCAGCTTCACGGGGGACGCCCGCTTATGGGCAGTCCGCGGGCCGGGCATGCCCGGCCCCTACAGTGTTTCCCTATTGTACCATACATCCCGCACAAAAGCAAAACAGCCGGTTCATGCCCTCCTTGCCGAACAGTAATTGCGTGCGTGAAAACTGGTTTAGCATATATCGATTTCTATATTGTATATATCCCTACTATGCAGATATGATTCTAAACACTGTGCCGATGTCTGTCAATCTTGCAAAGTGTAAAAACCTGCAGCATTTCAGCCCGCGTATTTTGTCACCCCCAAGTCTTGGATAAACGCGCACACTGTGGTACAATATGTAAGAAAGAGCAAACTCCCCATAACCAAAGGACGTCACCATGAAACAAGGCAATTTGAATATACGCTGCACCGAAGATTACGCGGTGCTGTACTGGGATAAACCCGCCGCCGCGCCCAGCGGGGCGGAATACACGGTCTCCCTGAACGGTGAGGCCGTTGGCCGCACAGACCGCACCCATTTTACGATAGAGGGGCTGAGCTACGGCAGTTCCTTCCAGGTGGACGTGGTCAGCGGCAGCTACTGCATCGGCTCGGCCACGCTGCAGTTCGGCAGGGAAAAACGCCGCATCGACATTACCGCCGCGCCCTACTTCTGCAAGGGCGACGGCCATATCCTGAACACCGACAATTTACAGCGGGCCATCAACGACTGCGGCGCGGACGATATTCTGTACGTGCCGGCGGGCGATTTCCTGACCGGCGCACTGCGGCTGCACAGCGATCTGGAAATTTATCTGGCCAAGGGCGCGGTCCTGCAGGGCACAACGAACATTCACGACTATTCGCCCCGCATCCCCAGCCGGTTTGAGGGCACCGAGATGCGCTGCTACTCAAGCCTTTTGAACGCGGGCGACATGAACCACAAGACCGGCCCGAACTGCCGCAATATCATCATCCGCGGCAGGGGCACGATCTGCGGCGGCGGGCAGGAGCTGGCCCGCAAGATCATTGAGGACGAGCGTGCCCGCATCAAGAGCTTTCTGGACGACAACCGGGAGCTCGTCGAAAGCTGCGAGAACAGCGACACGATCCCGGGCCGCGTCCGTCCGCGGCTTATCAATTTAAGCAACTGTGAGAACGTCTGGATCAGCGGTATCACGCTGAAAAACGGCCCGTCCTGGAACGTCCACATGATCTACTGCGACGACATCCAGACCGACCACTGCACCTTTGTGTCCGAGGGCGTCTGGAACGGCGACGGCTGGGACCCGGATTCCTCAACGAACTGTACGCTGTTTGCGTCGGAGTTCTCCACGGGGGACGATGCTGTCGCCATCAAGAGCGGCAAAAACCCCGAGGGCAACGAAATCAACCGTCCCTGCGCGCATATCCGGGTGTTTGACTGCCGCAGCGACTGCGGCCACGGCATCTGCATCGGCAGCGAGATGAGCGGCGGCGTGGAGGACGTGCAGATTTGGGACTGTGATCTGGCAAACTCGCTGTCCGGCATCGAGATCAAGGCCACGCCCAAGCGCGGCGGCTATGTGCGCGGCGTGACCGTGCGGGACTGCATCACGCCCCGCGTCATGCTGCACAGCGTACCGTACAATGACGACGGTGTGCCCGCCGGTGCCCCGCCGAAGCTCGAGCACTGCTTCTTTGAGCGGCTGACCCTGACCGCCGAGGTGCTGGACCATGACCGCAGCCGGCACGATGCCGCCCCGATCGAGATCGCGGGCTTTGACAAGCCGGGCTATGAGGTCGAGGACATTGTCTTTAAGGATATTACCATCACCAAGCCGTCCGTCGCCCTGCCGCTGGGGCTGTGCAAGGGTGTGACGCTGAGCAATCTTGCGTGTGTGAAGGAATAAGCCTAAAGCCTCCCCACTTTATGAACAAATCTTAAAACTTCCTTACACCCTCTTGCACCGCGGTGCAGGAGGGTGTATTATTATCATGTTTTAATAATTAACGCAAGCCAACTATTAACAGGAGGTGTTCACCAATGGGCACTGAAACCCCTTATCTGAGCGGGGTGTTCCGCTTTGTGGCGCGGCTGCACACACTGTCCAGGCGCGGGATGCGCATGGCACTGGCCGGGCAGCCCAAATGCCGCTATGGCATGCTGCAAAGTCTGTACAATCTCATTGAGCAGCACGGCTGCGACGGCGCGATCTATGTCTCGGACATTGCGCGGCAGATGCACCAGCCTATGCCGGCGATTTCCCGCGGGCTGCGTCAGATGGAGCAGGACGGCCACATCGTCCGCGAGACAGACCCCAAGGACCGCCGCAAGACGCTGGTGCGCATCACCCCGGCAGGGGAGCGCGCCCGCAAAGCCAATGAGCAGGCCATGAACGACTACTTTGCCCGCATCATGGCGCGGCTGACCCCGGATCAGCTGGCGCAGGCCAACGCCGTAAAGGACGCTCTGCTCGCCGCCATCGAGGCCGAGAACGCCGCTATGAAAACCGATTTGAAAGGAGAACCCCCGCATGACGAAAATTTTTAAGCAGCTGGGGCGGCACTGGGCGGCCTGCCTGGCCGTCGTTGCGCTGCTCATCGTGCAGGCATACTGCGATTTAAGTCTGCCCGACTACACAAGCAAAATTGTGGACACCGGCATCCAGCAGGGCGGCATTGAAAGCCCCGTGCCCGACACCGTCCGCAGCACAACGCTGCAGGCGCTCGAGCTGCTCATGTCCGAGGACGACGCCGCACTGGCGGACGAAGCCTACACCGACCCCGACGCGGACGGTATGCGCACACTGAACCCGGACGCGGACACCGCCGCACTGGAAAATGCGTTCACAACGCCGGACGTTGTGCTGTACATGGCCGCGGCGAAGAATGCCGCCACTGCCGCCGGTGCCACCGACACCGTGGTCCCCACGGCCTATGACCTCGACGCCGTCGCCACGCAGCTGGCCGCCGCGTCCCAGGCCCCCGGCGCACGGGAAATGCTGCAGAGCCAGCTGACGGACGGTCTCGCCCAGCTGGACGAGACCGTCGCCGACAGCCTGTCCAGCCAGGCCATGCTGCTCGTCGCGCTGGAATATGACGCTCAGGGTATTGCCCATGACGTGCAAATGTCCTATCTGCTGCGCACGGGCGGCCAGATGCTGGCTTTAACGCTGCTCATGGTTGCCGTGGCCGTCGCCGTCGGCTTTATCGCGTCCCGCGTCTCCGCCGCCATTGGCCGTGACCTGCGCCGCGACGTGTTCAGGACCGTCGTCGGCTACTCCAACGCCGAAATCGAAAAATTCTCCACTGCTTCGCTGATTACCCGCACCACGAACGACATCCAGCAGGTGCAGTTCGTCTGCGTGATCCTGCTGCGCATGGTAGCCTACGCGCCCATTTTGGGCATCGGCGGCATTATGCACGTTGCCAGCGGCAACACGGGGCTGGAGTGGATCATCTTTGTGGCCGTGGCCGCACTGCTGGCGCTCATCGCCGTTTTGATGAACGTAGCCATGCCGAAATTCAAGCAGATGCAAGTTTTGGTGGACCGGCTGAACCTTGTCAGCCGCGAAATCCTGACCGGCATTATGCCCATCCGCGCGTTCAGCCGCGAGGCATTTGAGGAAAAGCGCTTTGACAGGGCCAACACCGACCTGATGAAGACCCAGCTGTTCACCAACCGCACGATGGTCGCCATGATGCCGTTTATGACGCTCATCATGAACGGCACGAGCCTGCTCATCGTCTGGTTCGGCGGCAAGGCGATGGATCTGGGCAACATGCAGGTGGGTGAGATGATCGCGTTCATCACCTACACGATGCAGATCGTCATGTCGTTCCTCATGCTCTCGATGGTCGCCGTCATGCTGCCCCGCGCCGGTGTGGCTGCGGACCGCATTGACGAGGTCATCAAGACCCCCTCGACCATCCATGACCCCGCTGCGCCCAAGGCACTGCCCGCGGACGGCACCCACGGCGTTGTGGCGTTCCATGACGTCAGCTTCCGCTATCCCGGCTCCGACGAGGACGCGCTCGAGCACATCAGCTTCACGGCCAGACCCGGCGAGACAACAGCCATCATCGGCTCCACGGGCTGCGGCAAATCTACGCTGCTCAACCTGATCCCGCGCTTCTACGATGTGACCGAGGGCAGCGTGACGATTGACGGCGTTGACGTGCGCGACATGACCCAGGCACAGCTGCACAACGAGCTGGGCTATGTACCGCAGAAGGGCGTGCTGTTCAGCGGCACGATCACATCCAACCTGAAGTTCGGCGGCGACCACATCACCGACGCCGACGCAGAGCAGGCCGCCGAGATCGCCCAGGCCACGGAGTTCATCTCCGCTAAGCCCGAGGGCTTCGACAGCCCGATTGCCCAGGGCGGCAGCAACGTCTCCGGCGGGCAGAAGCAGCGCCTTTCGATTGCCCGCGCCATTGCCAAGCACCCGCAGATCTATCTGTTTGACGACAGCTTCTCGGCGCTGGACTACAAGACCGACGTGGCGCTGCGCCGTGCGCTGAAAGCTAAAACTGACAACGCCACAGTCATTATTGTGGCGCAGCGCATCTCCACCGTGCTGCACGCGAACCAGATCCTGGTGCTGGATGAGGGCCGCATCGTCGGCAAGGGCACCCATGCCCAGCTGATGGAAAGCTGCCCCGCGTATCAGGAAATTGCGCGCAGCCAGCTGAGCCAGAAGGAACTGAATTTGCAGAAGGAGGGTGAGTGATATGCCAAGACCCGGACGCATGACGACGGAGCGCGTCAAGGACTTCAAGGGCACGCTGCGCCAGCTGCTGGCCGCCATGAGCAAGTATAAGCTGTCGCTGGTCGTCGTCATTGTTTTTGCTGTTCTGTCAACCATTTTCAACATTGCAGGGCCGAAGATCCTGGCCAAGGCCACCACGGCGCTGGCCACCGGCTGGATCGCCAAGCTGCGCGGCGTGGGCGGCATCGACTTTGCCTACATCGGCAAGGTGCTGCTGTTCCTGCTGGGCATGTATCTGCTGTCCGCGGCGTTCAGCTTCATTCAGGGCTGGCTCATGTCCGGCCTGTCGCAGAAGGTCTGCTACGACTTCCGCGACCAGATCAGCAAAAAGATCAACCGCCTGCCGCTGGCCTACTTTGAAAAGCGCACCGTCGGCGAGGTGCTGTCCCGCATTACAAACGACGTGGATACGCTGGGCCAGAGCCTGAACCAGAGCGTGACCCAGCTGATCACCAGCGTTGCGACGATGGTCGGCGTGCTCATCATGATGCTGTCCATCAGCCCTAAAATGACGCTGATCGCCCTGCTGATCCTGCCGGTTTCGCTGGCGCTGGTGCTGGTGGTCGTCAAGTTCAGCCAGAAGTATTTCAAGGCGCAGCAGGCGACACTGGGCGTTGTCAACGGTCAGGTCGAGGAGGTCTACTCCGGCCACAACGTCATCAAGGCGTTCAACCGCGAGGCCGCAGTGCTGGACGACTTCAACACCGCGAACGATAAGCTGTACGAATCCGCGTGGAAATCGCAGTTTTTGTCCGGTCTGATGCAGCCCATCATGAACTTTGTGGGCAACCTGGGCTATGTGGCCGTTGCCATCGTCGGCAGCATTTTTGCCGCAGCGGGCGCCATCACCATCGGCGATATTCAGGCGTTCATCCAGTACGTCAAGAACTTCACCCAGCCCATCCAGCAGCTGGCGCAGGTCTCCAACATGCTGCAAAGCATGACCGCCGCCGCCGAGCGCGTCTTTGAATTTTTGAACGAGCCCGAGGAGGACCAGCTGGCCGACCCCGCCCGCCGCGCCGACCCCGCCTGTATCGACGGTCAGGTCACGTTTGACCATGTAAAGTTCGGCTACACGCCGGAAAAGACCGTCATCCACAATTTCAGCTGCAATGTCAAGCCCGGCCAGAAGGTCGCCATCGTCGGCCCCACCGGCGCGGGCAAGACCACAATGGTCAAGCTGCTCATGCGGTTCTATGATGTGGATTCCGGCGAAATTTTGCTGAACGGCCACAACGTCAGGGACTTTGACCGCAGCGACCTGCGCGAGGGCTTCGGCATGGTGCTGCAGGATACCTGGCTGTTCAAGGGCACGATCATGGAGAACATCCGCTATGGCCGTCTGGATGCCACGGACGAGGAGGTCATTGCCGCCGCAAAGGCTGCAAACGCCGACCACTTTATCCGCACGCTGCCCGGCGGCTACCAGATGGAGCTGAACGAGGACGCCTCCAACGTCAGCCAGGGCCAGAAGCAGCTTTTGACGATTGCCCGCACGATTTTGGCGGACAACCGCATCCTGATCCTCGATGAGGCGACATCGAGCGTTGACACCCGCACCGAGCAGCGCATCCAGACGGCTATGGACCGCCTGATGCAGGGCCGCACGAGCTTCGTCATCGCGCACCGCCTGTCCACCATCCGCGATGCCGATTTGATCCTGGTCATGCGCGAGGGCGACATTGTCGAGCAAGGCACCCACGACGAGCTGATCGAAGCCGGCGGGTTCTATGCCGATTTGTACAACAGTCAGTTTGAGGATGTGACGGCTTGACAAATTGACGCAGGTTGGTTTTAATACAAAAAACACCTAAAGCCTTCCCCCGCGGGGGAAGGCTTTTCTTTTATTGACACCCCTGCTATAATAGTAACCAAAGGGGGCATTACCTGTGGATTATGCAAAACTTACGGCGCAGGCGCGGCAGGCTGTGGAAGAACTGCTGCAGGCTGCGCATCTCGAGACCGGGGATATTTTTGTGGTCGGCTGCTCCAGCAGCGAGATCATGGGCGGGCGCATCGGCAAGGATTCCAGCATGGAGGCTGCCGCTGCCGTGCTGGCGGGCGTGCTGCCGCCATTGCAGGAGCAGGGCGTCTATCTGGCCGCCCAGTGCTGTGAGCATCTGAACCGTTCTATCGTCATTGAGCGCGAGGCCGCGAAGGCCAACGGCTATCAGATCGTCTCGGCCATTCCGCAGCCCCACGCGGGCGGCAGCTGGGCCACGAACTGCTGGCAGCGCTTTAACGACCCTGTCCTTGTGGAGGAGGTCAGGGCCGCCGCGGGCATGGACATCGGCGGCACGCTGATCGGTATGCACCTGCGCCGCGTGGCTGTGCCGGTGCGCTTGTCGATGGACCACATCGGGCAGGCAATTCTGCTCTGCGCCCGCACCCGTCCGCCGTTCATCGGCGGTTCCCGCGCCGTTTACAGTCAGGAGGAAGTGCGATGATTCCCGAAGCCCAGAAGCAGCAGATGGCCGAGGCCGTCGCGAAGATCCGTGAGACGATGGCCGCTGCCGCCAAGGCCGCAGGCCGCGACCCGGCAGAGGTGCGCCTTTGCGCCGCCTGCAAGACCCGCACGGTGGAGGAGGTGCGCTGCAGCGCCGACCTGCCCATTGACCTGTTCGGTGAAAACCATGTGCAGGAGCTGGTCGAAAAGACCGACGCGAACGCCTACAACGGCAAGCCCGGGCACTTCATCGGGCATTTACAGACGAACAAGGTCAACAAGGTCGTAGGCCGCGCCGCGCTGATCCAGAGCGTGGACAGCACGCGCCTTTTGGATAAGATTGATGCCGCCGCGGCCCGTCTGGGGCTGGTGCAAGACATTCTCGTTGAGATCAACATCGGCGAGGAGGCCAGCAAGAGCGGCGTGGACGCCGACAGCCTGTTCCCGCTTTTGGAGGCTGCCGCCGCCAGGGAGCACATCCGTCTGCGCGGCCTGATGGCGATTCCGCCCGCCGACGCCGACGACACCGAGACCCGCCGCTTTTTTGCACAGATGCGGGAGCTTTTGGCCAGAGCCGACGCCCGGCACTATGACCGGGCACAGATGGACATTCTGTCCATGGGCATGAGCCACGACTACGCCGCCGCCATCGCCGAGGGCGCGACCATCGTCCGCGTCGGCACGGCGATTTACGGCGCACGGGATTACAGCAAAAAGGCATAATTTCAGGCTTTCCCCGCGGGGGAAGCTGTCCGCGAAGCGGACTGATGAGGGCAAAGCTTCCGCAGCCACCCGTTCACGGGATTTCGCCGCAGACTCGCCCCTCATCCGGCCCTTCGGGCCACCTTCCCCCCTCGGGGGAAGGCTTTTTTATTTTCTCCCCCTGTATTCCCGCGGTGTCATCCCGTACCGCTTTTTGAACAGACGGTTGAAGTAGGACAAATTCTCAAACCCGCATTGCTCCGCAATCGCCAGCACGGTGTCGCTGCCGCTGCGCAGGGCATCGGCGGCGGCGTTCAGGCGTTGCTCGTTCAGGTATTCGGTAAAGCCCTGACCGGTCATTTTCTTGAACCAGCGCATAAAATGGCTGGGGCTGCATCCGCAGGCCGCCGCTGCGTCGGTCACATGCAGCGCCCCCGCGTAGCCCTCATTCACAAGCTGCACCACGGTTTTCAGCCGCCGGGTATCGGGGGTATCGGCAGGGGGCAGGTCTCCGGCGCGGCCCACCAGCGCCGCCAGAAACAGCAGCAGCTCGCCCTTTATACAGAGTTCATATCCCACGTCTTTGATCTTGTTGAATTCCTCCGCCGCGTGCAGGCACCGCACCGCCCAGTTGTAGCCCCAGTCTTCCGGGCCAAGGCGCATGGGCAGAGCCAGACGTCCGCTCTGCAGCGGCAGCAGGTACTTCTCGGCACAGATGTCACCGGCGCCACCCAGCAGCTCCAGCTCAAAGATGATGTTCTCATATTCCATTGCCTCACCGGGCAGCTGGCGCAGGGCGTGCAGTACGCCGGGGGCAAACACGTAAATGTCGCCCGCCTGTGCCGTGTAGGTCGTCAGCCCGGCCTGCACGATGCCGCGCCCTTTTTTGACAAAGACCAGCTCCATGCTGTCCTGCCAGTGCAGCGCCACCTGCGGGAAGTCCTTCGGGATCGTGCACGGGTAGATATTGAACGGGAACCACGCGGCCCCGTGTTGCTTTGCTTCGCGTAAACGCTCTTGTTTCGCCATATTTTCACCTCGCATGATAGTATTGTACCATAAGTTGCGGGTATTTTGCAAGTCAGATGCACGTTTTGTGTGGTATAACCAAGTTGTACCCAAGAAGCCCATACACGAATGGAGGGAACCTCTTATGAATATGACTGCTGCGATGGAAGCCAGAACCAACAAGCCCCTGACCGCCTGCACCGACCAGGAAATCTATCTGGCCCTGCTGGACATCGTCCGCGAACAGAGCGCCGCCCGCGTCCGTCCCGTCACGGGCCGCAAGCTCTACTATATCAGCGCCGAGTTTCTGATCGGCAAGCTGCTGTCCAACAACCTTATCAATTTAGGGCTGTACGACGACACCCGCGCCGCACTGGCCGCTGCTGGGAAAAACCTGTCCGATATTGAGGAGGTCGAGCCGGAGCCAAGCCTTGGCAACGGCGGGCTGGGCCGTCTGGCCGCCTGTTTCCTTGACTCCCTCGCCACGCTGAACCTGCCCGGCGACGGTGTCGGCCTGCGGTATCACTTCGGCCTGTTCCACCAGTCCTTCAAGGACGGCGTCCAGAACGAGCTGCCCGACCCGTGGCTGACCGCCCACTCCTGGGCGGAAAAAACGGATACGGTCTATCCTGTCGAGTTGGCCGGCAAGACCTACAGCGCCCGTCTGTACAAGCTGGCCGTCACGGGCTACGAGGGCCGCACGAACACGCTGAATCTGTTTGATCTCGACACCATTGATGAGAGCATCGTCCACGACGGCATCACGTTCGACAAAACCGACATCGACAAAAACCTGACGCTTTTCCTGTATCCCGATGACTCCGACGAGGCCGGACGCCGTCTGCGCGTCTACCAGCAGTACCTGATGGTTTCCGCCGGGGCTCAGCTGATTCTGGCCGAGTGCGCCGCCCGCGGCTGTGATTACCACGATTTGGCTGACTACGCCGCCATCCAGATCAACGACACCCACCCCAGCATGGTTATCCCCGAGCTGATCCGCCTGCTGGGGGAGAAGGGCATCGACTTTGACGAGGCCGTCGAGATCGTCACAAAGACCTGTGCCTACACGAACCACACCATTCTGGCCGAGGCGCTCGAAAAGTGGCCCCGCGCCTATCTGGACGCCGTCGTGCCGCAGCTCATGCCCATCATTGAAAAGCTCGACACGCTGGCCCGCACCCGCACCACCGACGAGAGTCTGGCCATCATCGACGGGGATGACCGCGTTCACATGGCCCACATGGACATCCACTTCACCCACTCGACGAACGGCGTTGCCTATCTGCACACCGAAATCCTGAAAAACAGCGAGCTGCACGGCTTTTACCAGCTCTACCCCGAAAAATTCAACAATAAGACCAACGGCATCACCTTCCGCCGCTGGCTGCTGGAGTGCGACCCGGCACTGACCGCCGAGATCGAAAAGCTCATCGGTTCCGGCTTCCGCAAGGACGCCACCGAGCTTGAAAAACTGCTGCCCTACACGGAAAATGTCGATATTTTGCAGCAGTTCTCCGCCGTCAAGGCGCAGAACAAGCGCGCACTGGCCGACTGGCTGCACCGCACGCAGAACATCACCGTTGACCCGGATGCAATGTTCGACATCCAGTCCAAACGCCTGCATGAGTACAAGCGCCAGCAGCTGAACCTGCTCTACCTGATCCACCAGTATCATGAGATCAAGGCCGGGCATCTGCCCGCCACGCCGCTGGTCAGCATCTTCGGTGCCAAGGCCGCCCCGGCGTACACGATTGCCAAGGACATCATCCACGCCCTGCTGACCCTGTCTAAGGTCATTGCGGCGGATCCGGTCGTGTCGAAGTATCTGCAGGTTGTCTTTGTGGAAAACTACAACGTCACCGCCGCTGAGAAGCTCATTCCCGCCTGCGACCTGTCGGAGCAGATCTCGCTGGCCTCCAAGGAGGCGTCCGGCACCGGCAACATGAAGTTCATGCTCAACGGTGCGCTGACGCTTGGCACGATGGACGGCGCGAACGTCGAGATCTGTCAGCAGGTCGGCGATGAGAACATCTATATCTTCGGCCAGACGTCCGACCAGGTCATCCACCGCTATGAGATGGGCGACTATCAGGCCAGCCAGTGGGTGGAGGGCGACCCCAACATCCGCCGCGCCGTCGATTTCCTCGTCGGGCCGGAGATGCTGGCCGCCGGGCATGAGGAAAACCTGCGCCGCCTGCACGACGAGCTGGTCTGGAAGGACTGGTTCCAGACGCTGCCCGACTTCAACGCCTATGTGGTGCGCAAGGGTCAGGCCCTGAGCGACTACGCCTGCGACCCGCTGGGCTGGCGTAAGAAGTGCGTCATCAACATTGCCAAGGCCGGCCTGTTCAGCAGTGACCGCACGATTGCCGAGTACAACAAGGACATCTGGCATCTGGGCGAGTAATCCACCTCTGTAAGCAACCGCATCCCCTGTCCGCACGGGCAGGGGATTTTTGCTTGTGTATGGCTTCTTTACATCGGATACCGGATGCAAAGGTTTCCGCTGGGCGGTGAAACGTTTCCCTTGCAAACTGTCGCTCTACCTGCTACAATAAATGCAGACTATTTGTAAGGAGCGATCACCCATGAACTGGCATCAGGCCTGTGAGCTGCCCTATTACCACGGCAGCGACCTCGGCGCAAATCCAACGGCGGAGGAAACCACCTTCAAGCTGTGGGCTCCCACTGCCTGCGGGGTCGTGGTCTGCCTGTATGCCACCGGCACCGACGCCGAGCCGGGCGCGAAAGAGCTGGGCGTACACGAAATGCGCCGCGGCGATGGCGGCGTCTGGGCCATTGTGCTGCCCGGCAACCTGCACGGGACGTATTACATCTACCGCATCTACTTCCCGGATGGCCGCGTGCATGAGGTCGTGGACCCCTACGCCCGCAGCGCCGGGGCCAACGGCACCCGCGGCATGGTGGTGGACCTGACACAGGCCACCCCCGACGGCTGGGAGCAGGACCGGCGCCCCGACATCCCGGCCCACGCCCGCAGCGTGTGGGAGGTGCATGTGGCAGACTTTTCCGCTGACGGGCACAGCGGTGTGCGCCCAGAGTGGCGCGGCAAGTTCATGGGCTTCACGCCCGATGACACCACGCTGGACAACGACGGCGAACACCCGACCTGCCTGAATTATCTGAAAAATCTGGGCATCAGCCATGTGCAATTACAGCCCATCTACGACTACGCCACGGTGGACGAGTCCCGCCCCGACGGCGGCTACAACTGGGGCTACGACCCGCAGAACTACAACGTGCCCGAGGGCAGCTTTGCCACCGACCCGTTCCACGGCGAGGTGCGCGTCAAGGAGTGCCGCGCCATGGTCGCCGCGCTGCACCGCGCGGGGCTGGGCGTCGTGATGGACGTCGTCTACAACCACACCTACCACGGCGAGAGCAATCTAGAGCGCACCGTGCCCGGCTACTGGAACCGCCGCTGGCCCAACGGCATGATGACCAACGGCTCTGGCTGCGGCTGTGACCTGGCCAGCGAGCGCCCGATGGTGCGCAAATACGTGGTCGAGTCGGTGCTGTACTGGGCCACAGCCTACCACATCGACGGTTTCCGCTTTGACCTGATGGCGCTGGAAGACGTGGACACGATGAACGCCATCCGCGCCGCGCTGGACAGTCTGCCCGGCGGCGAGAGCATTTTACTGTACGGCGAGCCCTGGATGGGCGGCGGCACGAACCTTGAAGGCGGCGCACGCCCCGCCGACAAGCGCGCCCTCGACGCGCTGCATGAACGCATCGGATTTTTCTGCGATGACACGCGGGACTGCATCAAGGGCAACGTCTTTGATGCGGCCAACGCGGGCTATGTCAACGGCGCACCGCAGCATGGCTACGATGTGCTGCACTCGATCAGCGCGTGGCGCAGCGGCGCACACGGCTTCTGGCCCAAGCGCGCCGGGCAGGTCGTGCAGTACGTCTCCGCCCATGACAACTACACGCTCTGGGACAAGCTGGCCGCCGTGGGCCGCCGCGGCGATTACGACTGCCCCGACGCCGATTTGCTGGCACAGAACCGCATGACGGCGGGCATCTACCTGACCTGCCAGGGTCTGCCCTTTATGCAGGCGGGCGAGGAGTGGGGCCGCACCAAGCACGGCGACCACAACAGCTACAAGGGGCCGCTGGCCACGAACCGGCTGGACTGGACCCGCGCCCACCGCCCGGAGTTTGCCGCGCTGACGGCGTTTTACCGCGGCATGCTGGCCATCCGCCGCGCCTATCCGCGGCTGAGCGGTGCGGCAGGGGAGCCGGAGCCGTTTATTCTGGCGCTGCCGGGCTGGCTCATCGGCTTTGTGCCGGAGAACGACGGCACGGCCACGGCGGGTCAGCTGGCCGTCTACTACAACCCCGAGCGCACCCGCCAGTGGGCCAGCCTGCCCGCCGGTACCTGGCGCAAAGTAAGCGACGGCGTCCACGCCGGTGTGACACCCTTCGGCCCCTGCTTCCGGGATGCGTTGGAGCTGGCCCCGACGAGCGTGACGGTGCTGGTGGCGGAGTAAAAGTATAATCACGTTTCATGGGAGAGGGAGAGCCTCTCCCTTTTTGTTTGTCGTCCCATTTATTGTGGTCTTGTAGGGAGGGGTCTTGACCCCTCCGCGGGGCGTCGGGGACGCCGCCCCCTACAGCGTGGCAACTTGTCATTTTGTTCACAAAAACTTTGTTTGACAGACTGTCCAATTTCCCTGTATAATAGATTTATACGTTATACGATTTGTAGAATAGCCCGCCGCTGCTACAAAGTGTTTGCCACACACGGACAAGAAAGGGAAAGGGAGGCCGTCACCATGAGCGACTACGCAGCCATTGAAAAGGAAGCCCGCATTTTTACCGAGGAATGTGTCACCAACAACCGCATTGATCCCACGCTGTTTGCCCAATACGACATCAAGCGCGGCCTGCGCGACAAAAACGGCAAGGGCGTGCTGGCGGGCATCACGAACATTTCTCGCATCGACGCCTTTGAGGAGCGCGACGGCCAGAAGGTTCCCTGCGAGGGCAAGCTCTGGTACCGCGGCTACAACGTCTACGACCTGATCCGCGGTCTGCGCGGCAAGCGCTATGCGTTTGAGGGCGCGGCCTATCTGCTGCTGCTCGGCGACCTGCCGAACAAAGAGCAGCTCGAGAGCTTCACCGCCTGCCTTGCCAAATGCCGCGACCTGCCGACAAACTTTGTGCGCGACGTCATCATGAAGGCCCCCAGTCACGACCTGATGAACTCGCTGACCCGCAGCGTGCTGACGCTGGCCAACTACGATGACGACATCGGCAAGACCGACCTGCAGACCCAGCTGGAACAGTGCATCAAGCTCATCAGCGTTTTCCCGATGCTGGCGGTCTACGGCTACCACGCCTACAATTACTATGAGTGCGGCGGCAGCATGTACATCCACCGCCCCGACCCGAGCCTGTCCACGGCGGAAAACCTGCTGAAGATGCTGCGCCCCGACCAGAAGTACACCGACCTCGAGGCCCACGTGCTGGACATTGCTCTGCTGCTGCACATGGAGCACGGCGGCGGCAACAACTCGACCTTCACGACCCGCGTCGTCACCTCGTCCGGGTCGGACACCTACTCCGTCATTGCGGCGGCGCTTTCCAGCCTGAAGGGCCCCAAGCACGGCGGCGCGAACATCAAGGTCATGAAGATGATGGACGATATCCGCGCCCACGTCGCCGACCCTCTGGACGAGGAGGCCATGGCTGATTATCTGGGCCGCATTGTGGACCGCCAGGCGTTCGACCAGAAGGGCCTGATCTACGGCATGGGCCATGCGGTCTACTCGCTGAGCGACCCGCGCGCGGTGGTGTTCAAGAGCTTTGTCCACCAGCTGGCCGACGCCAAGGGCCGCAGCCGCGACTTTGAGTATTACAACACGATCGAGCGGCTGGCCCCGCAGGTCATTGCCGAGAAGCGCCATATTTATAAGGGCGTCTCGACGAACGTGGACTTCTACTCCGGCTTTGTGTATGACATGCTGGGCATCCCGGTGGAGCTGTACACCCCGATCTTTGCGGTTGCGCGTATCGTCGGCTGGTCCGCCCACCGCATGGAGGAGCTTGTCAACGTGGATAAGATCATCCGCCCGGCCTACCAGAGCATCATGCAGACAAGGGAGTATGTGCCGCTGGAGGAGAGATAAAAGAGAAAAAGAGAGAAGAATTTTCACACAGGGCGAAGGTTCTTCTCTCTTTTTTTGGTATAAAGCCCCTTTTGGGGCTGCTTTGCAGGGCAGAGTCTTGCCCCCTCCGCGGCGGGGTGAGGGCACCCCGCCCTACATTCTCCCGGAAAAGGGGGCGTAGGGGAGGGATTTATCCCTCCCGGGACGTGTACGGCATCCGCGGGGCGTCGGGGACGCCGCCCCCTACGTTGGCCGAATATTACGCAAATCCGTCCAAAATGACTTTCAGTTCTGCCCAAATGTCCTCCTGCGAGGCGTTGAACCAGTTGCCCGTCGGGCGGCATATGGCCTTGTACAAAATGCCGTCCTGTGCAAAGTAGGCCACCGACTGCGTCCACGGCATCGAGGTTGGATTGCTTGTGCAGTGGGGGATCAATGCGGTGTTTCCGTTGGCCATGGGGTAGCTTTCACATTCCCATGTCAGCCCAGCACTTTTTTCTTCAAATATGGCCGTAGCTGTTTCCTGCGGGGAGTCGCCCAAATAGGCAACTGCCATCAATTCCACCCTGTAGTCACCCAGCTTTTTGCTGACGCGCAGATAGAGCTTTTCCGGCGTTTCGCCGCGCCCGATGGGGATAAACCCGGCGGGGTACTCTTCTGGTAGAACCATAAAGACCCGCCCATCTGTGCCCACCGGAATTTGTGGCAAATCGTCCGTGAACAGCGCAATGGCCGAGCCGTCATCCGTCTCACCCGCATCCAGCACCGCGTTTTGCACCAGCGGAAGGCCCGTCGCCGCGGTCATCTCGTCCCAGCTGCCATAGCCGCGCGCCGCCTTGGCATAAACATTCCGCATATCCTTCTCCGAGGGGTGAAGACTTCCGCTCATCGAACCGCTGGCGGGCTTCGTGCCGTCCGCCGCCGTCTCCCCGTTATGGTTTGCCACCAGCCCCGCCATTAAATCCCCATCCAGCGTGAAATACTGCCGCTCATACGTGATGGCGTACCCGGTGTTGGCCTCGGGGGCGAAGGACGGGCGCGGGTTTTCGCGCAGGTTCGTGAACTCCGCCGTGCCCGCCAGCACCCCGGCGGCGATCAGCAGCGGCGCGGCCAGGCAGATGCAGAGCCGCCGCCAGTGCCGCGCCGGGCGGGCATCGGGCAGGTGCTCGGCCACGGCGGGCCACAGGTCCACGTCTGCCGGGTGCAGGCCGTCGGTCAGTTTTTCGCGTAAATACGCTTCTTCACGGTCATACTTCATCGTGCTCACCCTCCTTCAATCTCTGTGCCAGCTGCTTTTTGGCGCGGTGGTACCGCGTGCGCAGGTAGGCGGCGGGCCGCCCGTGGATGCGTGCCAGCGCGGCGTAATCCAGCCCGTCCAGCACGCGCTCCAGAATCAACGCCCGGTCCAGCGGGGCCAGCGTGTTCAGCGCCGCGCGCAGCTCGTCGCTGATCCCCGGGTCCTGCTCCAGCGGCTCCGGGGTGGGGTAGGCCGCCGCGCGTTTGGTTGCCCGCAGCATGTCCAGCGAGGTGCGGTAGGCGATGCGGTAGAGCCACGCGCGCTCGTTGTCGGTGCCGTCATGGCGCAGCGTGTGGCGCTGCTGCCACGCCTTGATGAAGGTTTTCTGCACAGCATCCTGTGCGTCGGCCTCACACCCCAGCAGGCCGGTGCAGTACCGCAGCAGTGCAGCGGTATGGGCATGTACGAGCTTTTCTAAATCCTGTTCGTTTTGCATCGGCTTGCCTCCTTTCACCCTTATAACGCCGACGGGAGCGGGAATGTGTCACAAATCAAGCATTTTCTTGGCCCCCTCTGGCGCAAGCGCCACCTCCCCCGTATCGGGGGAGTCTGTCTCGCAGAGGAAGGCAAGAAAAAAGAGCCCCGCGGGGCTCTTTTTTCACATCAATGCGCTAAGACGGTATTTTTTATTCTCTTGTACACCGCATTTGCTGCCAGCGGCAGAACCAGGCCCGCGGCGGTGTAGGCAAGCCACCAGGCACCGCCCGTAAAGTAAATCGGGAATGCGGCCAGAAGATACGGCTCTCCGCCTGTGGCCAGCAGGCCAAGCCAGGTCACGAGCTTGAAGCTCAAAAAGTGTAAAATCACAATCGGCATCGTCGCACGGCCCAGATAGGCCAGCACCGCCCGGACACAGGGCAGGGGAGCTGTCAGGCACGCAGCCTCCCGCACCAGCACCCAGCCCGCCAGGCTGGTAACCAGCAGGAAAATCGGGCTGCTGTATCCATTGCCCGCCAGACCCACAGAGCCGAGCTGCCCCAGAATCAGCAGCACCGCAAAGGCCGCTGCGGCAAAAATACCGCGCTGGTACGCCGGTATGCTTTCCCGCGTCGTACGCCGCAGGACCGTGCCCAGGTAGAACAGGCAGTAGCAGCTGGCCGCAATGCCCAGCCCCCACACGTTCCATCCGGCCAGCCCGCAGCGCCAGCCCAACCACAGAAGCACGCCGGAAAAAAGTCCCTGCGGCAGCAGCGTATCGGCACCATGCAGCAGCCTTTGCAGAATAAATTCCACCAAAGCGTACAGAATAGATACTTGAAACAGTGCTTGGATGAACCACATCGCGCCGCCCAGCTGGGTGCCGCCGTCAAACACGCACCAGTGTACGGTGCGGCCAATCACATCCTTCACCGTCACGGGCGTTGTGACGGCATTGCCGGGAACCTGCAAAATGCGCTCATCACTCGTCAAAATATTCAGCTTTAAAAACAGGTTGTTCAGCACGGTAAAGGCGGTGTTTGCCAGCACAAAGGGCAGCCAGAGCGTGACGGCTTTGCGCTTGATAAAGTGCACCGGCCCGCCGCGCAGGCTGAAAAGCCAGCCGCTCAGCATAAAAAACAGGGCCATGTGGAACAGGTAGATGAAGTCCGTCCCGGGATAGCCCGAATGCCCCAGCACCATAAGCACAATGCCGATGCCGCGCATACTATCTATTACAGGGTCACGCCGTTTTGCCATAAATCAGAACCTCACTGCGCGTTTTTGGCGCGACATTTCGGGCAGATGTAGCGGATCGTCAGCGTGTAGCCGCGTACCTCGGTACCGATGGCGGACTCAATGTCGCGGATCAGCCCCACCACCGGCAGGTCGGCCAGGTCGCCGCAGCTGTCACACAGCAGGTGGCCGTGGGGGGTCGGGTTGGCGTCGTAGCGGTCCGGGCCGTCGGGCATTTCCAGATGACCGATCTCACCGTCCAGCTCCATCAATTTCAGGTTGCGGTACACAGTGCCGCGCGCAATGTGCGGCATGGCCTGCCGCGCATGGCTGAAAATTTCGTCAGCGGTCAGATGCTCCGGGCATTTTTCACGCATGATACCCAAAATCAGGGCGCGTTGGCGGGTCATGGGCAGACCTCCTTTTCTGATTTAAGAATATATCTTATTCAGATAGTACACTAAAATGTATGCTTTGTCAACCGTCTGTGCAAAATCGCCAAGATTCCATTCCGAAATTTTACTTGACAGGGGCTGTTTGTATGCTATAATAAAGTCATATTAAGACTCATTCCTATTTAAACGGAGGTATTCATTATGGAACTCAGAGGCAGCAAGACCGAGAAAAACCTGTGGGAGGCTTTCGCAGGTGAGAGCCAGGCCCGGAACAAATACACCTATTTTGCGTCCAAGGCCAAGAAGGAGGGCTATGAGCAGATCAGCGCCATCTTCACCGAGACCGCCAACAACGAGAAGGAGCACGCCAAGATCTGGTTCAAGCTGTTGATGGAAAACGGCGAGATCCCCGACACGCTGACCTGCCTGAAGATGGCCGCCGCGGGCGAGAACGAGGAGCACACCTCGATGTACCCGCGCATGGCCGCCGAGGCGAAGGCGGAGGGCTTTACCCAGATCGCCGCGCTGTTCACGATGGTCGCCGCGATTGAGAAGGACCACGAGGAGCGCTACAAAGCGCTGGCCGCCAACATTGAGGCGGGCAAGGTCTACGCCCGCGAGACCGAGCAGGTCTGGCAGTGCCGCAACTGCGGGTTCGTCTATATCGGTCAGCACGCGCCGGTCAAGTGCCCGGTGTGCGCACATCCGCAGAGCTATTTTGAGCTGAAGAGCAGCAACTATTAAGTTTAGAGAGGAGTGAGGAGATAGGAGAGAGGAGATAACATCCGTTCCTGCACATTGAGCGGTAACAGATGCACGCGCATAATGCGAAAAGTCCGTTAAGAGCTTTACCGCAGCGCAATCTCCTCACTCCTCTCTCTTATCTCCTCCCTTTTTTTGCTTAACCCCTTGACAGTTCGTGTTTGACATGCTATATTGTTAGCGTTAGTTAAGGCTAACCGCAGCAAGTATCCGACCTTCGGAACAACCATAGCCCGCCCGGTGCGGTTCTCTCCCCGTGCCGGGCGGTTTTATGGGGCTGATGGTTAGTAGATACTAACCATTGTAGAGGTAAGGAGTCATCTCATGCAGCAATCGCGTGTCATCCCCAGCCCGCGCAGCTTCGCCTGCGACCTGGCCACCCTATGCGCCCCCACACTGGCGGGGCTCAAGCCTGCCAGCCTGTTCCGCTACCAGCCCGCGCCCGGGCAGGATGCCGCCGCCATGGCCGCCGCCTGGCACGCCGCGCTGTCTCCCCGCGGGGTTACGGTGCGGGTGCTTAAGCAGTGCCCGCGCACCGGGGCTGTGCTGGTCTATGTATACCGTCCGGCCCGTGTGGCCAGGCTGTTGGCAGCGCCGCACATGCTGGACTTTCTGGCGGGGGAGGGCTACACCCCCGGCACCGCAGACGAGCTGCTGGACCAACTGGCCGAAAGGCTCTGCTGCGAGGGAGATTTCCCGCATGAGATCGGCGTTTTTCTGGGCTACCCGCTGGCGGATGTCATCGGGTTCATCCAAAACCGCGGCAAAAACTTTACCGCGTGCGGCTATTGGAAGGTCTACACCGATCCCACCGCTGCGCAGGCAGAGTTTGACCGCTATAAAAAGTGCGAGCGCATCTACGCCCGCTGCTATTACAACGGCACCCCGATTAGGCGGCTGACAGTGGCCGCCTGACGATGCACCATAAAAATTATAAAAGGAGTAGTTATTTATGAGCAAGATTGCAGTTATCTATTGGAGCGGCACCGGCAACACCGAGGCCATGGCCGATTTGGTCGCCAACGCAGCTACCGCCGCCGGCGCTTCTGTTGACAAGTTCACCGCCTCCGAGTTCAACGTTTCCTCCGCCGGCGACTACACCGGCTTTGCGCTGGGCTGCCCCGCCATGGGCGCCGAGCAGCTGGAGGAGAGCGAATTCGAGCCGATGTACCAGGATCTGCGCGGCTCTCTGAGCGGCAAACCCGTTGGCCTGTTCGGCTCCTACGGCTGGGGTGACGGCGAGTGGATCCGCACCTGGGCCGAGGACGCCGAGGCCGCCGGTGCCCGTCTGGTCGTTGAGCCTGTCATGGCCAACGGCTCCCCCGACGGCGACGCCGAGACTGCCTGCGCAGCCCTTGGCACCGCTCTGGCCAATGCCTGATTTTCTCCATATCCATCCATACCGGGAGGGGCAGCGATGCCCCTCCTTCTTTTTGTCTCCTAAAGCCTTCCCCCTCGGGGGAAGGTGGCCCCGCAGGGCCGGATGAGGGGCGGGCTTATCTTACCATCCGAAAACGGGCCATGACGGACGCTTCCCCCTCATCAGTCCGCTTCGCGGACAGCTTCCCCCCAAGGGGAAGCCTTTTAGTGCCCGGTACCCAAAAAGTTCCTACTTGACAAATGCGCGCAAAGTTAGTATATTCTAAGTCAAATTAGAAAACACTAACCAGGGGGTTTTTTATGGCAAACGTCATTATTGTTCTGATTCTGGTGGCTGCCGTCGGCTACGGCATCTACAGCTTTATCCACCATCTGCGCCACGGCGGCGGCTGCTGCGGTGAGCATGACGCCCCCGCTAAAAAAGTCAGGGCGGCGGACACCAACAAGAGCCACTATCCGCACCGCCTCGTCATGGGCGTGGACGGCATGACCTGCCAGAACTGCCAGCGCCATGTGGAAAACGCATTGAACACCCTGCCCGACACACTGGCCGAGGTGAACCTGAGCGCCCGGAACGTGACGGTCTGGACGAAGGTCGACGCCGACGAGGAGGTCATCCGCAAGGCCATCCGCGACGCAGGCTACCTGCCGCTGCGCACGAAGGAAAAGGTGTGATTTTTCGGGTATGCCCCACCCTGTAGGAGCCGGGCACGCCCAGCCCTCGGCCTTCCCGCAAGTGCGGCGTTACGGGTAAGTTGCGGGCGGGGCATGCCCCACCCCTACCGGGTGGTTTCCGTAAGCGCGCATCACTGCCCGGCTTCTGCCGTGATGCTTTCACAATTTATTCAAAACTGCACAATACAAGTTAGCAATAACTATCTACTTTTCACAAACCTGTTTGGTTAGCCTAACTTCCGTATTGACATCGGGAGTTAGTGGTGGTAAACTACCATCGTAAGCGGTTAGAGCGTTCTAACCGCATGCTTTTGCTCCAAGCGTTAGCATAGGCTAATATATTGCAGAATCGCAAAAGGGGAGTGTGTGGAATGCCTTTAACGATGACTAAAGCAGGCGATACCGTTACCATCCGAAAGATCACCGGCAAGGATGAGGTCCGCCAGCATCTGGCCGAGCTTGGCTTTGTCGTGGGGGAGACCGTTACCGTGGTCAATGAGATCAGCGGCAACCTCATCCTTCAGGTCAAGGAAGCGCGCATCGCGCTGGATAAGACCCTGGCCATGCGCATTATCGTTGCGTAAAAAATTTGGAATCACAGCCCCTCGGCTGTTTGATTGATTGCACCAAGAGGAGGAACGAAGTATGAAGACTCTGAAAGATGTACAGGTCGGCGAGACCGTCACCGTTGCCAAGCTGCACGGCGAGGGCCCTGTCAAGCGCCGCATCATGGACATGGGCCTGACCAAGGGCACCAAGGTTTACGTCCGCAAGGTCGCACCTCTGGGCGACCCGATGGAGCTGACCGTCCGCAACTACGAGCTCAGCGTCCGCAAGGCTGACGCCGAAATGATCGAAGTTGAGTGAGTTTTGAAAAAGTAAAGAAAGGGGTTTAACCAAATGGCAATTAAAATTGCTCTGGCAGGCAACCCGAACTGCGGTAAAACCACCCTGTTCAACAGCCTGACCGGTTCTAACCAGTATGTCGGCAACTGGCCCGGCGTTACCGTCGAGAAGAAGGAAGGCAAGCTCAAGGGCCACGATGACGTCGTGATCCAGGACCTGCCCGGTATCTACTCTCTGTCTCCCTACACGCTGGAGGAGGTCGTTGCCCGCGGCTACCTCGTCAATGAGAAGCCCGACGCCATCCTGAACATCATCGACGGCACCAACATCGAGCGTAACCTCTACCTGACCACCCAGCTGATCGAGCTCGGCATCCCCGTTGTCATGGCTGTCAACATGATCGACCTCGTCCGCAAGAACGGCGACAAGATCGACCTGAAGAAGCTGTCCAACGAGCTGGGCTGCGAGGCCGTCGAGATCTCCGCCCTGAAGAACGAGGGCAGCGAGAAGGCTGCCGAGCTGGCCGTCGCCGCTGCCAAGAAGGGCAAGGCAGGCGAGCTGCCTCACGTCTTTACCGGCAGCGTCGAGCATGCCATCGCCCACATTGAGGAGTCCATTCAGGGCAAGGTCGATGACCGCTTCCTGCGCTGGTACGCTGTCAAGCTGTTTGAGCGCGACGACAAGGTCCAGGCTGAGCTGAACCTGAACAAAGAGCTGCTAGACCACATCGACGCCCACATCACCGACTGCGAGAAGGAAATGGACGATGACGCCGAGAGCATCATCACCAACCAGCGCTACGCTTACATCAACGGCGTTGTTGACAAGGCCGTCAAGAAGAAGCCCCGCACCGAGAACCTGACTGTCTCCGATAAGGTCGACCAGTTCGTCACGAACCGTATTCTGGCGCTGCCGATCTTCGCGCTCATCATGTGGCTGATGTACGCCATCGCAATGGGCACCTCCGTTGCGGACGGCGGCATCGGCATCGGCACCTTTGCCACCGACTGGACGAACGATGTTCTGTTCGGTGAGATCGTCCCGAATGCCCTCGGCGGCCTGCTGGAGAGCATCGGTGTTGCTGACTGGCTGTACGGCCTGATCATGGACGGCATCGTCGCCGGTGTCGGCGCGGTCCTGGGCTTCGTTCCCCAGATGCTCGTTCTGTTCTTCCTGCTGTCCATCCTCGAGGACGTCGGCTACATGGCCCGTGTCGCCTTCATCATGGACCGTATCTTCCGCCGCTTCGGCCTGTCCGGCAAGAGCTTCATCCCCATTCTGGTTGGTACCGGCTGCGGTGTTCCCGGTGTTATGGCTTCCCGTACCATCGAGAACGAGCGTGACCGCCGTATGACGATCATGACCACCTGCTTCATTCCCTGCGGTGCCAAGATGCCCATCATCGGCCTGATCGCAGGTGCTCTGTTCGGCGGCAGCAGCTGGGTCGCCACCTCCGCTTACTTCATCGGCTTTGCAGCCATCATCATCTCCGGCATCATCCTGAAAAAGACGAAGTTGTTCGCCGGTGATCCTGCTCCGTTCGTTATGGAGCTGCCCGCTTACCATGTGCCCGCCTGGGGCAACGTCCTGCGCGCTACTTGGGAGCGCGGCTGGTCCTTCATCAAGCGTGCCGGCACCGTCATTCTGGCTGCCACCATCATCCTGTGGTTCCTGCAGGGCTTCGGCTTCGAGAACGGCGCGTTCACGATGGTCGAGGATCAGGACAACTCCATCCTGGCTATCGTTGCAAGCGCAATTTCCTGGATCTTCATCCCGCAGGGCTTCGGCAACTGGCGTGCAACCGTCGCGTCCATCTCCGGCCTGATTGCCAAGGAGAATGTTGTCGGTACCTTCGGTGTTCTGTATCACTATGCTGACGAGCTGTCTGACAACGGCGACGAGATCTGGCCCGAGGTTGCTGCCAGCTTCACCGCGATCTCCGCTTACAGCTTCATGATCTTCAACCTGCTGTGCGCTCCCTGCTTCGCTGCTATGGGCGCCATCAAGCGCGAGATGAACAACGGCAAGTGGACTGCTATCGCCATCGGCTATATGTGCCTGTTTGCCTACTGCGCCTCTCTGGTCGTCTACCAGATCGGCGGCCTGATCACCGGTGAGGTCGGCTTCAACTTCTTCACCATCGTGGCTGTCGCTATTATCGCCTTCACGATCTACCTGCTGTTCCGCCCCAACAAGTACGAGGGTGTCAACGAGGTTTCGTTCGATTCCAAGAAGGCTGTTGCTTCCAAGTAATCTTGAATGTATAATAATACCGTATTCTTCCGGAAAGGAGCGGACTTTTTATGATGGAGTTTTTAGCTGCTAATTTTAACCTGCCTACGATCATCGTTTCGATTTTTGTGTTTGGCGGTACCGGCTGGCTCTTGTATCATGAACACAAGACCGGCGGCCTCGGCTGCTGTGACGGCTCCTGCGGGGGCGGCGGCTGCGGCAGTCACGGCGGCTGCACAGGTAATTGTAAGACCTGCGGCGGTGCCTGCCACAGTAAGTAAAGCATAAGTGCCTGAAGGGGGCGCGGGTCCGTTCGTGGCCCGCGCCCCCTTTTAGTTTGGTATAAGGAGAGATGTACCTTGACCCTGACCGATTCCAACCTGCGTTATCTGCTGGCCATCCACCATCTGGCGCAGCAAAACACCGAGGTCTCGCCGCTGGCACTGGCACAGGCCATGGGCGTGACCAAGCCCAGCGTCACCAGCATCCTGACCAGCCTGATGAAGCAGGGGGTCATTGTGCGGCGGCGGTACGGCAAAATTTACATCACGGACCGCGGCGTGCTCTACGCGCGCTATTACGACGAGCTGGTCGAGAAGATTTTGCAGCACTTCCCGCTGGCGGGCGAAGGCTTCACCCCCGAGGAATGCTACAGCGCCGCGGTGGCCATGGCCGTGTCGCTGCCCGCAAGGGAGATCGACGAGAAGTGCGAAGCGCTGTACGACAACGAGAACAAGTAAACCGACAGGACGCCATGTAGGGGCCGCACATGTGCGGCCCTCCGCCTTTCCATAGACGCTCGTCTGCCCCACACGCAAGGGCCAGGCATGCCCGGCCCCTACCGCACCGCGTAAAAAGCCTATTGCACACTCGCCCGAATTGTGGTAAAGTTAGACTATATAAAGGTATAGATAAGAGGGGGACTATCATGCAGCTGAATCCGCATTACGCCGAGCTGAACGAGAGCTATCTGTTCAGCACCATTGCCCACAAGGTAGCCGACTACCAGAAGGCCCATCCCGAGGCAGACGTCATCCGTCTGGGCATCGGCGACGTCACCCTGCCGCTGGCGGCATCCGTGACGGAGGCCATGCACAAGGCCGTTGAGGAGCAGGGCCACAAGGGTACGTTCCACGGCTATATTCCCAGCGAGCAAGGCTATGAGTTCCTGCGCGACGCTATCCGCAGGTATTACGCGGGCCACGGTGTCGAGCTGGATATGTCCGAAATTTTCATCTCCGACGGTGCCAAGAGCGACCTGGGCAACCTGCTGGACCTGTTCAGTCAGGACAACACGATCCTTGTTCCCGACCCGGTCTACCCGGTCTACGTCGATGACAACGTGATGGCGGGCCGCAAGATTCTCTACCTGCCCGCCACGGCGGAGAACGGCTTCCTGCCGATGCCGGACGAAGCCCCCCACGCGGACATCGTCTACATCTGCAGCCCCAACAACCCCACCGGCGCGACCTACTCCGTCGAGCAGCTCAAGGCCTGGGTCGCCTGGGCGAAGGCCAATGACGCGGTCATCCTGTTTGACGCCGCATACGAGTGCTTCGTCTCCGAGCCGGGTCTCGCCCGCAGCATCTTTGAGGTCGAGGGCGCGAAGGAGGTTGCCATCGAGGTGTGCAGCTTCTCCAAGATCGCAGGCTTCACCGGCACGCGCTGCGGCTACACCGTCGTGCCGCAGGCGCTGGTCGGCGGCAAGCTGAACAAGATGTGGCTGCGCCGCCAGACTACGAAGTTCAACGGCGTTGCCTATGTTGTGCAGCGCGGTGCCGAGGCCGTCTTTACCGACGAGGGCATGAAGGAGATCCAGCAGAACCTCGACTACTACCGCGCCAACGCAGCTGTCATTGCGGCAGCGCTGGACGAGGCCGGTGTCTGGTACTGCGGCGGCAAGAACAGCCCCTACATCTGGCTGCGCTGCCCCAACGAGATGGGCAGCTGGGAGTTTTTTGACTGGCTGCTCGAGCACGCCCACGTTGTGGGCACCCCCGGCGAGGGCTTCGGCCCCTGCGGCAAGGGGTATTTCCGTCTGACGGCGTTCGGCGATGCCGAGCGCACCAAGGAGGCCGCCGCACGCATCAAAGCGGCGCTGGCCACACTGTAATATTGCGGGAGGGTTTACACCATGAAACCAAATGAAGAAATCATGGAATTTCTGAAAGAGAATCCCACCTTCTACCTTGCCACCGTCGATGGCTATCTGCCCCGCGTGCGTCCCATCGGTTTTGCCATGTGGTACAACGGCCACCTGTGCATTGCCCTGGGCAAGCACAAGGCCGCCTACAAGCAGCTTTTGGACAACACGAACCTCGAGATCTGCGCCGCCAATGACCGCGGCGAGTGGCTGCGCGTGCAGGGCACGGCGAACTTTGACAACAGCCCCGAGGCACAGGCCGCCGCGTTCCAGGTCATGCCCCAGCTGGCCGACATGTATAATGAGGAGACGGGCAACAAGCTCGGCATCATCTACCTCGACCATCTGTCCGCCAAGCTCTTCTCGATGTCCGGTGCTGTGAAGGACATTATGAATTACTGATACTTACGTAAAGCCAATGCCCCGGTGTGCGATTCTGCGTACCGGGGCATTTTTGCGTTGCCGAGAGCGGGCACGGGCGGATATAGAATCCGCCCCTACAGCCCCTTAAAAATCGGCTTGTAGGGAGGGGTCTTGCCCCCCTCCGCGGGGCGTCGAGGACGCCGCCCCCTACACCGATTCAATGCTTGTTTTGGGCCGGTTTGTAGGGGCCGGGCATGCCCGGCCCGCCAGTCTGCGCCGTTGCCCGTGCACGGTTCACCCGTAGGGGAGGGATTCATCCCTCCCGGGCACCTGCCTCCGCCGAGAACCGGCACGGGAGGGTCAAGACCCTCCCCTACAAACTGCCCGGAAATGTGCGCTTATCAAAACGCCGCGGGCCGGGCATGCCCGGCCCCTACCGCTCTGCAATCAACAAAAATCCCGGTACGCCGTGCGTACCGGGAAAATTATTTAGCGCTTACTGCTCCTGCGCGGCAAACAGCTGCGGGGCTGCCTTGTAGATCAGCACCGCGGCCACCGTGGTCAGGATGGTCTCGGGCAGCATGTAGCTGCCGTTGTAGGTCAGGCTGTAGGTCCAGGCGGGCAGACCGTCGCTCAGGTTGCCCCAAATCAGCACGCCGGACAGGAAGCTGCACAGGAAGCGGATGCCGCACACCGCTGCCGTGCCGACGGCCACACCGACCAGGCGGTTCTTGAACGGCTTGGCAATCGCACCAGCCAGGCCCAGCAGGGTGAAGGCCAGCACGTAGTCCAGCAGGATCATACCCACCAGCGGGAGCAGGCCGGGAGCCGGGGGCGCGTAGAAGCCCAGCAGCATCTGCAGCAGGCTGTTGACAAAGCCCGTGAACAGTCCCCATTTTGTGCCGTGGCGGTAGGAGACCAGGATGAACGGCAGCATGCTCAGCAGGGTGATGGAGCCGCCGTTGGGCATCTCAAAAATTTTGATGTTCGCCAGCACGGTGCCCAGGGCGATCATCAGGGCGCACTCCACGAGAGTGCGGGTCTTGGAATAGGTTTTGGACATGGTATCCACTCCTCAAAAAATGTAACGTAAAAACAGGAAAGCGCCCGCAAGGTACACTTGCAGGCGCAAAAGCGTTATGACGTGTTGGGTCAAACTTCCTACGCCGGCATTGCCCGGATCAGGTTCAAGGCGACCCGAAACTGCGGTTTGTTTCGATCTCAGCCGAGGATGCCCCTCAGCGCCCCTGTTTTTATGTCCAAACCTATTATACACGCCCACCGCTGATTGTCAAGCCTTTCAAATTTTATCCACACGATTCCCCAGGTTTCACACGCTTTCTTCAATGTTCTTTCATCTGTACCGGGTATACTGCAGCTGTACTCAAAAAGCACCCAGACAGGAGTGATCGATAGGAAGAAAAAGCGTATTCTCTGCGGGGCTGCAAAATCCTAAAGCCTTCCCCCGCGGGGGAAGGTGGCCCCGCAGGGCCGGATGAGGGGCAGTTACCGATTGCGAACCGCAAACGGGCAGCCATGGCAAGCTCTGCCCTCATCAGTCACCTTACGGTGACAGCTTCCCCCTCGGGGGAAGCCAAAAAGCGGACACCCAATCGGGTGCCCGCTTTTTTATCGGTAAAAATTTACTTGCTGATCTTGATCAGATCCGCGCCCGGCTCCACGGCGCCGGAGGCCACGACCTCGACGTCCTTGAAATCATCGGTGTTCGTGACGACGGTAATCACCACGGCGGGGTGAGCGGCAGCCGCGATTTTGTCCAGATCCATCTCCAGCAGCAGATCGCCCTTCTTGACCTTGTCGCCCTCCTTGACCTTCGGGCTGAAGCCGTCGCCCTTCATCTCGACGGTGTCAACGCCGACATGGATCAGCACCTCAACACCGGCAGTGGTCATGATGCCCAGCGCGTGGCCGCTGTCGGGGGCCTGGGTGATTTCACCGTCCGCGGGGGCGTAAATTTTGCCCTCGGTAGGGTCGATGCCGCAGCACTTGCCCAGGATGCCCTGTGCAAACACCTCGTCGGGGATGTTCTCCATCGCCACAACGGTACCCTTGGCATCAGCAGCCAGGGTCACGGGGAAGGCTGGGGCCGCAGGGGCGGCAGGCTCGGCAGACTTTTTCAGAAAATCAAAGAAACCCATCGTAAAGCTCTCCTTCATCAGCCCGGTCAGGCGGGCGTACTTGTAATTATATTATACCCCGTCTTGCCCCAAAAGGCAAGGCAGGCAAGGGAAACTTGCTTCGCTCACATCCGCCCCTTCACAGCGCGGATGGCCTGCCAGGTGATGCGGGCGATCTCCGCCGCGGGCGGCTGAAAACCGGCCTCCTGCCAGGCTACAATCGTACCAAAGCAGCCGTTCACCGCAAAGGCCAGCATATATTTCTGCTCCTCGGTACCGCCGTCAGGTGCAAACTCGCCCAGGCAGCGCTCTGCAATCAGCTTTTTGGCGTTGCGGGTGAACTCCGACTCCCAGCTTTTGCCGTAGAGGGCCTGACAGAGGTCGGGGTTCTCGGTCATGTAGGTGAACAGCGCCACCAGCGCGGGGGGCGCGTCTTCCTGCGAGATGCTGGGGATCAGGGAGTCCATCAGGTCGTTCAGCCGTGCCAGCTGGGCGGCCTCCATCTGGTCCATCAGGGCATAAATGTCCGCGTAGTGAAAATAGAATGTGCCGCGGCTGATCCCTGCCAGCTCGGTCAGCTCCCGGACTGTAATTTCCCGCAGACTTTTCTGCTGCAACAGCGTAATAAGCGCCTGGTAGAGCCGCTGCTTGGTCATGCGCACACTGCGGTTTGCGTCCCCTTTGGCGTTCATCGTATGCACCGCCTTCCTCGCGATTTACTACTTTAAGAATAGCGTTTTTTTGCCCCGATGTCAAGGATTTTTAAACTATTTGTCTAAAAATGTCATTCGTTGTTGAGTAAATTTTATAAACATTGCAGTTTACGCATTTTGCCGGATGTGGTACACTGAAACAGGGAAGTGATAGTATGAAAATTGACCGTGCCCGCGCACAAAAAGCCTTTGCCGACTATGCCGCGCACTACAACGCCGCTGACGCCAAGGTCAAATTGAAAATCGACCATACCTACCGCGTGGCGGCGCTCTGCGCCCGCATTGCCCAAAGCCTGGACCTGCCGCCGGAGGATGTCGATCTGGCGTGGCTGTCCGGCATCCTGCACGATGTAGGCCGCTTTGAGCAGCTGCGCCGCTACAACACATTTATCGATGCACAGTCGGTCAGCCACGCCGCGCTGAGCGTCGCGGTGCTGTTCGACGAGGGACGCATCCGGGACTATCTGGACGATGCCGGTGCCGACGCACTGCTGCGCACCGCTGTGGAATGGCACAGCGCGTTCCGTCTTCCGGAGGCGCTGGATGACCGCACGCGGCTGTTCTGCCAGATTCTGCGCGACGCCGACAAAATCGACATTCTGCGGGTCAACGTCGAGACACCGATGGAGGAAATTTACAACGTCAGCACCGCGGCGCTGCGCCGGAGCCCGGTGACGCCCGCCGTGCTGGACGCCTTTTACGCCCACCACTGCGTGCTGCACAGCTTAAAGCAGTACCCCGCCGACAACGCCGTCGGCCATGCGTCGCTTGTGTTTGAGCTGTGCTATCCCGAGAGCCTGCGCATCGTGGACGAGCAGGGCTGGCTGTGGCGGCTGCTGGATTTTAAAACCGATAACCCGGACACCGCCGCCGCGTTTGCCGCCATCCGGGACGAGCTGCACCGCTGGCTGAACGTGCAGTCGGCGTGAGCCGATACTCAAAAAGTGCAATTTCATGGTTTGACAACATAGAGGGACTCCTGCAATCGCATACGCAGCCCGCCCGCAGGCAGACAAAGGGCCGTAGAACGCCCTTTACTTTCCGTCGTATCGTTTCTTCCTATTGTTATGCAATATATTATATCTGTATTACAGATAAATGTCGATATCTGCCTCCAAGATAACGATAATAGTCGTAAGGAGGTAGTCAACCTATGGAATATCCGAACATACGAAGCCTACGGGAAGATCACGATTTTCGTCAGTGTGATCTTGCCAGTGTCCTCCACGTATCCCAGAACACCTACTCTCAGTATGAAAACGGCGTTATTGAGCTGACTGCAGAAAGGCTGGTCAAGCTGGCCGACTTCTATAACGTCAGTATAGACTATCTGCTGGGGCGCACCGATAACCCGGAGGTAAACCGCAATTAACAAATGCCGCGCGGCTCACAGGGAGCCGCGCGGCATTTTGCTTCAGAGCAGACCCTGCACCAGAATGACGGCGATCAGGACCGGCAGAACGTATTTAAAGTAGGGCTTGACCCACTGCGGCATTTTGGGGCCGCTGCCGGTGTTGCACTCGGCGGTGTATTTGTCGAAGCCCCAGCCCCATTTGGTGACACAGAACAGCAGGTAAACAAGGCTGCCGCCCGGCAGCAGAACGTTGCTGACAAGGAAGTCCTCAAAATCCAGCACGGTGCTGCCCGCGCCCAGGGGCTGGATGCCGCTCCACACGTTGTAGCCCAGCGCGCAGGGCAGGCCCAGCACGACCAGGGCCGCCGCACCCACCAGACAGGCCCTGCGGCGCTCCCAACCGAAATTTTCCCGCGCACAGGCGATGATATTCTCAAACACCGCAATGACCGTGGAGAAGCTGGCGAACGTCATGAACAGGAAGAACAGTGCGCCCCACAGGCGTCCGCCCGCCATGTTTGTAAAGACGTTGGGCAGCGTGATGAAAATCAAGCTCGGTCCCGCGTCGGGCGAGATGCCGAAGGAGAAGCAGGCCGGGAAGATGATAAGGCCCGCGCAGACCGCCACAAAGGTGTCCAGCACGCAGATGCGGGCGGCCTCACCCGGCAGGGTGAAGCCGCGGTCCATGTAGCTGCCGAAAATCTCAATTGCGCCGATGCCGAGGCTTAAGGTAAAGAACGACTGGTTCATGGCCGCCGTGATGACATTGCCCAGGCCCTGCCCGGTGGCACGGGACCAGTCGGGCAGCAGGTAGAAGGCCAGGCCCTCGCCCGCGCCGGACAGCGTGAAGCTGTGCACAACCAGCACAAGGATCAATACGAGCAGGGCGCTCATCATCCATTTGCCGACCTTTTCCAGACCGCCCTGCAGGCCGCGCCCGCAGACGACAAAGCCCGCCAGCGTGATGACGACCATCCAGAAAACCATCTCGACAGGGTTCGAGAGCATCTCGCCAAAGACGCCTGCGGCCTGCTCGGAGGTCAGGCCGTCAAAGCTGCCGGTCAGGAAGCGGAAGAAGTAGTCGACCATCCAGCCGGAGACGGTGGTGTAGTACATCATCAGCAGCACACAGCCCGCCATGCAGAACCAGCCGTGGATATGCCACTTGCTGCCCCCGGGCTCCAGCGCCTTGTAGGCGCTGCGTGCCGCGCCGCGGCCCGCACGGCCTACGGCCAGCTCCATTGTCAGGACCGGCAGACCCATAAGCACCAAAAAGAGCAGGTAGAACAGCACAAAGATGCCGCCGCCGTACTGGCCGGTGACTGTGGGGAAGCGCCAGACGTTGCCGATGCCGATAGCACAGCCCGCGCTGACCAAAATGAAGCCAAGGCGTGAGCCGAAGCTTTCGCGTTGATTTTGGGGATCCATATAATTCCTCTTTTCTATCCAAAAGTAGAATTATTATAGCGTACCGCGGCGAAACTTGCAAGTGGAGAATCACAGTGTTATAATTATGGCAACACCCGCGGCATGGGTCGATTGGCGATTTGCCCGTACCTGTAGGGGCCGATGCTCGCATCGGCCCGCCAGCCTTGCGGCAGCCGGAAGGCTCCGCGGGCAAATACTGTCCGCCCCTGCAAAGCGTGCAATACTTTACTAAGGAGTCAAAAATATGCTTCGTTTTGAATGTGACTATGGCGAGGGCGCGGCCCCCGCGGTTTTGGAGCTTCTGCAAAAGACCAATTTCGACCAGACCCCCGGCTATGGCGAGGATGAATACTGCGCCAAGGCCGCCGCGCAGATCAAGCGCCTGTGCGACGCTCCCGACACAGACGTGCACTTTTTCGTCGGTGCGACCCAGGCGAATCTGACCGTCATTGCGGCGGCGCTCAAGCCGTGGCAGGGCGTGCTGTGCGCCGACTCCGGGCACATCCATGTACACGAGACCGGCTCCATCGAGGCCACAGGCCACAAGTGCCTGGCGCTGCCCGGCAAAAACGGCAAGATCACGGCCCGCCAGATTCGCAAAGCCGTGGAGGAGCACCGCGCCAACGCCAGCCACGAGCACGAGGTCCAGCCCGGCATGGTCTACATCTCGAACCCCACCGAGGTCGGCACCCTTTATAATAAGGAAGAATTGACCGACATTTCCGCCGCCTGCTACGAGCTGGGACTCTACCTGTTCGTGGACGGCGCGCGGATGGCCTACGGCCTGACGAGCCCCGCCAACGATCTGAGCCTGCAGGACTACGCCGCACTCTGCGACGTGTTTTACTTGGGCGGTACCAAGTGCGGTGCGCTGTTCGGCGAGGCCGTCGTCATCACAAACGACGATCTGAAGCCCGATTTCCGCTACTGCCTGAAGCAGCACGGCGGCATGCTGGCGAAAGGCCGCCTGCTGGGCGAGCAGTTCCTGGCTCTGCTGGACGGCGAGGACGGCAGCGGCAGCAGCCTGTATTTCACGATGGCGAAAAAAGCCGACGAGCAGGCCCTGCGCATCCTCGCCGCTTTTGAGGCAAAGGGCTGCAAGGTGCTGCACGACTCCCCGACGAACCAGCAGTTCTTTGTCCTGCCCGACGAGTGGTACGACAAACTGGCCGAGACCTACGCCATGACCCACATGGGCAAGCCCGACAAGCACCACACCGCCGTGCGCGTATGCACCAGCTGGGCCACGAAGGACGAAGCCGTGGAGCAGCTTATTCAAGACGTCGCAACGCTGTAATAACTGCATCGTAGGGAGGGGTCTTGACCCCTCCGGGCCGTGCGCATCCGCCGCCAGGTTTCCCGGAGCGGTCAAGACCGCTCCCTACAAACCTCCTGTAGGGGCCGGGCATGCCCGGCACGCAGTCTTCCCGCAAACGTCCTCCGCCTTACAGCGGCGGGCCGCATATATGCGGCTCCTGCCGCGCAGCAAAATAAAAGCCTCCTGCATCACAACCGATGCAGGAGGCTTTTGTATCTATTCAAATGGCTTCACGGCCTTGTTGGTTGTCTGCGCCGTGGCCGAAGCGATTGCTTCTGGCATGGCCAGGGCGGCAGTGTAATGTGTCTTGGGGCGTTCCCCCTTAACTCTGGTTATACTATACACTGCATTTATGTCCGCCCTGTCACGCCAATTTGAAAAATATGTTAAATCTCGGTTCCCTCTAATCACTTCTGGATGCGCTTGTCGCACTTGATGGCCAGCTTTGTGCCGACGGTCTGCAAAATCTGTACCAGCACGACCAGCAGCGCCGTGGCAAAGAACTCCAGCACCACGTTAAAGCGGTAGTAACCGTAGTTGATGGCAATCTTGCCAAGGCCGCCGCCGCCGATGATGCCGGCCATTGCGCCGTAACCCATGATGGTCGTGGCGGCAATCGTCACGTTGGCAACCAGGCTCGGCATGCTCTCGGGCACCATGACCTTGGTGATGATCTGCAGCGGCGTTGCGCCCATGCTCTGGGCGGCCTCAATGACACCCGCGTCCACCTCGCGCATACTGGTCTCGACCAGACGCGACACAAACGGGAACGATGCGATAACCAGTGGCACAATGGACGCCACCGTACCGATGGACGTGCCCACGATGGCACGGGACAACGGAATGACAATGATCATCAAAATCAAAAACGGCACGCTGCGCAGCAGATTCACCAGGCCGTTCAGCAGCGCCATGAGCCAGCGGGGCAGGGGACGCACGCCGCCCTGTTCGCCCGTGACCAGGCAGACGCCCAGCGGCAGACCGATGACCAGCGCCATCAGCGTTGCGACGACGGTGGACCAGACGGTCTCCCATGTTTCAAACGGAATGGTGGGCAAAATCTGCAAGAACGTCTGCCATTCCTTGCCTGCAAAAAGCTCTGCCATCAGCCGTTCACCTCCTCAAAAGTAATGCCGGGATAGTTCCTGATGTACTCCAGTGCCGCGGCGGCCTTGTCGTCGTCGGGCAGCGCCAGCAGCATGCTGCCCAGCGTCTGGCCGTTCACAATGCGGGTGTCCGCCGCCATGATCGAGACGAGCGCGCCGCACTCAATGGCAAGGCTTGCCACCAGCGGCTTGTCCGTAGTCTGGGTGCCGCCGAAGGCCACACGCACCAGCTTGTGGCCGGGCAGGACCTCGGCCTGGGGCGCACCGGCGGGGTAGACGAGCCGCCGCGCCGCCTTGGACGTAGGATGGCTGAAGATAGCCTGTACCTCGCCCTCCTCGACGACGGTGCCGTTATCGAGAATGGCCACACGGTTGCAGACCTCCTCCACAACGCTCATCTGATGGGTGATGATGACGACTGTGATGCCCAGCTCACGGTTGATTTTTTGAATGAGCTGCAAAATGGCGTGGGTCGTGTTCGGGTCCAGGGCGCTCGTCGCCTCGTCGCAGAGCAGCACCTTCGGGTCCGTTGCCAGCGCACGGGCAATTGCAATGCGCTGCTTCTGGCCGCCGGACAGCTGCGCCGGGTAGGCGTCGGCCTTATCGGGCAGACCGACCAGCTCCAGCAGCTCACGGGCGCGGGCCTCGGCCTTGTCTTTGGGGACCTTCGCCAGCTCCATCGGGAACATGATATTGCGCAGACAGGTGCGCTGCATCAGCAGGTTGAACTGCTGAAAAATCATGGTGATCTCACGCCGGGCCGCGCGCAGGTCGGCGGCGCGCAGGTCCTGCATCTGCTTGCCGTTGACGATGACATTTCCCTCGTCCGGGCGCTCCAGCATATTGATACAGCGTACCAGTGTTGATTTTCCGGCGCCCGACATACCGATGATGCCGTAGACGTCGCCGTCCCGGATCGTCAGGTTGATGTCGTTCAGCGCGACGACCGTGCCGCCCTGCGTGGCAAAGCGCTTGGTCAGGTGTTGCAGTTCGATCATGGGTGATTCTCCCTCATTTACAAAGATAGCGAATGAGCGTGAAAACTCATTCGCTATTGATTGTACTCTATATTCCGGCAGGTTGCAAGGGTTTTCTTTGCGGCTGCCAGCGGGCGCATATGGAATGCGCCCCTACAATTTCGTTGCCTGCCGTACCGTAGGGCGGATTCCATATCCGCCCGTGCCCGTTTACGGCGGTGCGAGGCTTTATCTTAGAAAATCGGCACAACCGCACCGTCGTAGGTGCTGTTGATGTAATCCTTGACCTTGTCGCCGGTCAGGGCAGCGTACAGCGCCTGAATGGCGGGGTCGTTCTCGCGGCCTTCCTTCACAACCAGTACGTTGGCGTAGGTCTGGGCAGCCTCGGAGGAAGCATCCTCGGTAGCAAGAGCGTCCTTGCCGACGGAGAAGCCGGCCTCCATTGCGTAGTTGCCGTTGATGACGGCGAAGTCAACATCCTGCACGGTGCGGGGCAGCTGGGCAGCCTCGATCTCCTTGATCTGCAGGTTGTGCGGGTTGTCGGTGATGTCGTTGACCGTAGCGGTCAGACCGGCGCCGTCGCGGACGGTGATCAGGCCCTGGGCGGCCAGCAGCTGCAGAGCGCGGGCCTCGTTGGTGGTGTCGTTGGGCACGGCGATGGTCGCGCCGTCCGCAATGTTTGCCAGATCATCGCTCTTGCCCGGATAGATGCCGAACGGCTCATAGTGGACCGCGCCGACGCTGACCAGATGGGTGCCGTTCTCCTCGTTGAAGCTGTCGAGGTAGGGGGTGTGCTGGAAGTAGTTGGCGTCAACCTCGCCGCTCTCGGTGACGAGGTTGGGCTGGACGTAGTCGCTGAACTCAACAACCTCGAGGTCGATGCCCTGCTCGGCCAGAATCTCCTTGGCCACATTCAGAATCTCGGCATGGGGCGTGGGGGAGGCAGCGACCTTCAGGGTCGTACCGGCCAGCTCACTGGTCTCGGCGGTGGACTCGGCAGCCTCGGAGGAAGCTGCGGTGCTCTCGGTGGAGGCAGCCTCAGAGGATGCGGCGGCGGAATCAGTAGAAGCGGAGGAGCCGCAGGCGGCCAGCGACAGGGCCAGAGAAGCGGCGAGCGTTGCAGAAATCAGTTTTTTCATGGTAAATTCTCCTTTATATATCGTCAGGTGTGTTGGTTTTGAACGGTCAGCTTCCCTCAAAGCGTCACATTCGCACACCGGGCTGCTTGTAAACGGAACCTCTTTCCATAGTCACAAACTTCCTCGTATTATAAAGTAGTAGTTATTAAAGTCCCTCTCCAAGGACAAAATGCTA
>ERZ1673736.654-NODE-654-length-52367-cov-21.342388_pt1 | contig 52367 bp, 35 predicted proteins | sample MGYA00580212_ERZ1673736 | MGnify/ENA primary metagenome ERZ1673736 (study PRJEB41218, sample SAMN15661752) | gut metagenome | host: Homo sapiens | place: Canada: London | collected 2015-08-20/2019-03-30 | study: EMG produced TPA metagenomics assembly of...
GGAATAGAAACAATAGGAAACGGAGCATTTGCCGGTTGCAGTAACTTAACAGACATAATAATGCCGGGAAGTGTGACAACAATAGGAAACAGTGCGTTTGAAAATACAGGAAAAGTTAAGAAAATAGAAATAGAAAGAGGAACAGTAACAATAGCAGATAATGCATTTAAGAACTGTAATGAGTTGGAAGAGGTAAGTCTGCCGGACACAATGGAAACAATAGGAGCAAATGCGTTTCAGAATGATAAAAAACTAACAGGATTAAAACTACCGAAGAATATTAAAACTATGGGGTATGGAGCATTTGGAGAATGTACAGGATTGACGGAAATAGAGATACCAAAAACATTGGAGAAAGTATGGTGTGCATACTATGATTCAAAAAGCGATGGAGCGTTCAGAGGCTGCAGCAATCTTAAAGATGTAAGGTTCGAGGAAGGAACAAAGACAGTAACAGAGTATGTATTTAAAAACTGTACGGGACTTGAAAAGATTACAATACCGGAGGGAATAGAAACAATAGGAAACGGAGCATTTGCCGGTTGCAGTAACTTAACAGACACAATAATGTCGGAAAGTGTAACTAAAATAGGAGAATGGGCATTTTCAGAATGTAAAGGTAATGAAGAAATTGTAATATCTGGAAAAATAGAGACAATAGGAAATGGAGCATTTGCAGGCACAAGAGAACTAAAAAGAATAGAAATAGGCGATGGAGTAAAAATAATAGGAGACAATGTATTTGAAAATTGTGAAAAGTTGGAAGAGGTAAGTCTGCCGGACACAATAGAAACAATAGGAGCAAATGCGTTTCAGAATGATAAAAAACTAACAGGATTAAAACTACCGAAGAATATTAAAACTATGGGGTATGGAGCATTTGGAGAATGTACAGGATTGACGGAAATAGAGATACCAAAAACATTGGAGAAAGTATGGTGTGCATACTATGATTCAAAAAGCGATGGAGCGTTCAGAGGCTGCAGCAATCTTAAAGATGTAAGGTTCGAGGAAGGAACAAAGACAGTAACAGAGTATGTATTTAAAAACTGTACGGGACTTGAAAAGATTACAATACCAGAGGGAATAGAAACAATAGGAAACGGAGCATTTTCTGATTGCGGTAACTTAACAGAGATAATAATACCGGAAAGCGTAATGAAAATAGGAGAGTGGGCATTTTCAGGGTGCAAAAATTTAAAGTCTGTAAATATTATGTCAGAAGTTAATGAACTAAAAAGAGGAGTTTTTGCTGATTGTACAGAATTATCGAAATTGAATATTGGTGATTCTATTGAAAAAATTAATGGTGAAGCTTTTAAAAATGTAAATGATGTAGTTGCATATGTTAATAAATATTCAAAATCTATGTTTACTTTTATAGATAAGAATATAAATGTTCAATTTAAGAATACAATAGATCAAAGTAATAATGATAGTATATTAAGAAAAGAAAAAACTACATATTTTGTAAACAGTGTGACTTCTGATGGACAAGTAGCATTAAATATAGATTTTTACTTAAAAAATAATGCATTAGAAAATAGTGAAGAAAGACAGCTTAAAGTAAAATTACCATTAAAATATTCAATAAAAGGAATAAAATACAATAATAAGATACTAGATACTAGTGAATTTACAATTTCAACAGATAATGTAGTGACGTTGCCAATAGAAGAGGAAAATGGAAGATATACTATATATACAAATTTAGGTAAAAGCTGTTTAATATCAAGCTATGCAAAATTAGAATACAAAAAGCAAAATAAGTTATATAACGAAAATATAGGGGCTATAAGTGAAAAATGTTTTAATATTTCTTTTGATACAAGTGATGAAATTAATTTCTCAGAAGGTGAAAGTAAAGTAAAAACTTTAATCAGAGGAGAAGGGCCTAAAAATGAAAATGTAGATGTATATGTGGATGGTAAGTTGGATAAGTCAATAAATATATCTAAAACAGGTCGATTTGAAACAAATGTTGAGTTGCTTAACCCAGAAGCTTATAAGGAATATGATATAGAAATAAAATCAACAAGTGCTAATGGTAAACAAAAGGTTGTTTCGAAAAAAGTGACAACTTTATTAGATTGTCCTAAATTAATAGAGGCATCTTTATATATTGAAGCACATGAATATAAAAATGGTTACAATGAATTTAATATACTTAATGCAGACAAAATAAAATATATTACATTTCAACCTGGGAAAAATTACAATTTTAAAATTAAGTATAAAAACAGAGAAAAAATAAGTCATGTATATGTTATAAGCAATAGGGATGGAGAAGAAAAAAAATTAGAAGCTAAATGGAACGAAAAAGAAAAAGCATATATTACAGAAGGATTTTTTGGTGATGATGCAAGGTATGTACCAGGTAATTTATCGATAATTTATACAAATAAATTAGAGGAAAAAACAAAAGTAAATAATGATGGTAGTATTGAATTATCCAAATTTGATCAATCAAATATACCGGAACAATGGAGAAATGCAGAAACAAATCAAATAAAAGATTCTGATAGTGATTATGAGACAAATATTACATTAGGTAGTGGTGATGTAATTAATTATAAATTTGATAAATTATCATTTGATGATTATGCAGAAGAGTTACAAGGTGAATTAAATAAATCTCAAAGCAATAGCTTGATATCGATGTATAGTAATGATGAAAATGAAATAAATACTCATTTAACTGATAAAGATATTAAAGCAATAGGAGATATAATTAAGACTATAAATATGCATTCAGGGGATTTTGCTAAATATACAAATGATGTATATGATGCTTTAACTAAATATGGATTTGAAAAATATGTAACGGGAGAAAGAGATTTTGTCAAGGATTTACTTATGATGAAAACAGAAGTCACTCCAGAAAGTATTATTACATATATGATAGATCCTTCTAGTAATGATAATTGCATTTATAAATATGTAGTGAAACAAGCAAATAAAAATGCAACAAGTTCAGTTTGTAAGGCAATAGGAATAGATAAAACATTAGTGGGATATGCAGCAAATGATATGTTTGCAACAGCTACATTTGGAGTTGATTGTTTTGATTTAATGACAACCAAAATGGATATATATATGAATCCAAATTTAACATTAGCCCAAAAACAGGCAAAAAGTGCCCAACTACAAAAAATGGCAGCTATAAGTTTTGAAAAATTAATGTTTACATATTTATCAAATGCAATTGGAATTACTGCGTATATGTGTGCTGGAACCGGAGTTGGTGTAGGTTTATCATTAGCATTGTTAGCATTAAATTATTATGTACTTCCGTCTATAGAATCAGGAGATTTTGATGACTATTTGCAAGGAAAAATCAGTTTGAGTGATTTATTCCTGAAATGGATTATTGATCCAAGTGGATATGTGTATGAGGGAGTTACAAATAATAGAATTTCAGGGGTAAAGACCACTATTTATTATAAAAATGATTTGAAGGATGAGAAGCCAATATTATGGAATGCAGACGAATATGATCAGTATAATCCAATAGTTACAGATGATTCAGGGTCATATGCATGGGATGTCCCGGAGGGATATTGGCAGGTTAAGGCAGAGAAAGCAGGATATGAAACTACATATTCGGAATGGTTGCAAGTACCACCAATACAAACAAATGTATTACTTAAAATGAAAAATTTAAATAAACCAAGTGTTATAAATTTTAAGGCATATGAAACCTTTGCTATAATAGAATTTGATCAATATATGAACCCTGAAACTGTAAAAAATATGACAATTACAGATAAGGAAGGAAAAGTAATAGAATCTAATTTATCATATGATACAGAAGAAAAGGATTCGATTGGAAATGTATATGCAAAAGAGTATAGAGTGGATTATTCGAGTACAAAAATACAAAAAGGAGATGAAATTAATCTATATGCCTCTGATGAAATTTTAAATAGCGATGGCATTGCTATAAATGAAAGGCATTTAAGAGATAATGCAAAAAGTGACATAATGTTAGAATGTATAGATTATTTATATCTTGGATTAAATACGGAACATGTTATAAAACTAAATACAAATGGTTCAACAAGAGATAATATAAAGATTTATGCTGAAAACAATAATATTGTTGCTATTGGAGAGTTATTAGAAGCAAATGATAAAAATAATTATGAAATACAAGTATTTGGTAAGATAAATGGAGATACAAATTTACATATTGAAATAGAAGGAACAAATATTGAAAAGATAGTACCTATATATGTTGGAAGTTCAACAGAAGAGGGAAAATTAAAAAAAGAAACAATTGTTGTTCCAATTAAAAATGACAGTAAATATATCATTAATGATAATAGTAATGATAGTAATCAGGTAACTAGTGAAGAAACAAATGTTAATAAAAGAAAAGATGATAGAAATAAAGCAGAAAATCAAGTGATTAATAGTGAACACAATAATGAACAAGTTTCTATAGAAACAGAAAAAAAGTTATGTGATATACAGAATACAAGTATAGTAAAAATATCTAGAAGAAAGAAATCATTGATAATATATTGGAAGAAAGCGAAAAATGTATCAGGATATCAAATACAGTATGGTTTAACTAAAAAATGTAAAGGCAAGAGAGTAAATGTTAAAGTAGGTAAGAAATGTTCAAAGAAAATAAATAAGTTGCGACCAAATATAAGATACTATTTTAGAATAAGAACATATGTAGTTAAAAATAATATTACATATTATTCAAAATGGTCTAAAGTTAAAAAGAAAAAAACAAAATAAAATATAAACAGGGTTGTCATTATGACAACCCTGTTTATATTTTTCTAATATTTAGATTCTAAATATTAATCGTCCGATTTTAAATTAGTCTAAAACGATTGAGTCTGTTGGGCAAGCTGCTGTGCAAGCACCACATTCGATGCACTGATCAGCGTTGATTACGCAAGCACTACCGTCGTTTGAGATTGCTCCAACTGGACAAGCTCCTTCACAAGCACCACATCCGATGCAACCATCTGTAATTTTGTAAGCCATTATGTATGCCTCCTTTATAGTTTTATACAGTAATAATAATACAAATAATTACATATTGCAACATCTAAGTGATGAGAAAAATAAACATTTTAGGTAAAAAATGGACCTATAAAATATATGAAAAAATGTGCATATATTAAAAAGAATATTCATATCCGGATAGAAGTAAAAGAATACTCATTTATTGTTTCGCATTTAGTAATATCACTTTGTAGTTAATATATTTACCATTATAAAAATTACCTAATAACTGTCAGCACTCTCCCGAATACATACCATTCAGATGGGTCAGTAGCAACAATATCTTTTCCAAAACCATTTACAGGTTTAAGCACGGAAGGAGTGCCATACTCATATTTTCTGATATAAACATGACGTCCTTTAAGAAAAATACCGGTTTCTCCGTAGGCAGGAGAACGGTCATTTGCAATAATCAAAACATCGTCTTTAAGGTATGCCGGATGAAGTGATTTATTAGTGACTTTTATTCCGCACATCATAGATGAACCGAATTCCTCCTCATAAGATGAAACATCTATGTAATCGGCATAAAAACTGTCAAATAACATTTCGTCTCCCATGCAACCGGTTGGAACAATGACAGGAATATAGGTTTTGCCCTGAAGTTGATTTAAGTTGTACAATTTTGTTTCAAAATTTGCTATTTCAGAAATTAGATTACATGCTCTTTCAGGGAGCTTTGTGTAATCTATATTTAGATGTCTGTCAAGTCCTAATAGATAATCTATTGAGACACCTAATGCTTGAGATAATTTTATTAAGTTATATGTTGTAGGACATCCGGTATGACCGCTCATCAGTTTTTTTAGAGTGTCATATGAAATGTTGGAAACATCAGATAATTTCTTTAAAGTCCAATTTCTTTCATTGAGAATCTGATTAATTGTCTCTACAACAGTGTTAGTATATTGTAATAAGTCAAATTGTTTAAGATTCATTTTGGTTCCTTCGATGGCACTTTTTAAAATTTTAGAAAATTAAAATAGTGCAATTTAAGTTCTTTTAAATAACTTTGGTTACAGTTATATTTTATTATAAGAATTAAATAAATTCAAGTTAGCTGTAGGTGACAAGCTTGGGGTGTGGCTTATCATATAGCAGAATAAGGCGAAAATACGACTTATTCATTAATAAAATATTATGAGAGCAAGGGGTGTTTTAATGAGTAAAACCAAGATTGTAGTAATTGACAATGACAAGAAGGCAGTATGGGAGCTTAGTAAAAGCTTAGAGTGTGAAGAAAACATTGAGGTAGTATCAGTTGAAGAAAATGGAATAGACGGATTGGAAGCAATTAATAAATATAATCCGGATATAGTCATAATGGAACTACTGCTAACAGGAATAGATGGATTTAGTATTATTGATTATATAAAAGAATGCAAATATGATATAAAAATAATTCTTACATCTGTAATTAATCAACAAAATATAGTTAGGGAGGCCTTTGATAAGGGAATAGATTATTTTGCTGTTAAGCCATATGATGTAAACACAATAGTGAACAGAGTTAAGCGTATAATCGGAGAAAATAAAAATAGTGAAACATTTAGTGCAATTTATAGTGTAGATTCTATAATTGCAAATTCACTGATTCAGTTAGGTATTCCAGCAAGTTTAAAAGGATACAGATATGTAGCGACAGGAATAAAAAGAGCAACAGAAGATCAGGGAGTGCTAGAGGGAGTTACAAAAATATTATATCCTGACATTGCAAAGGAATATGATTCAACACCGCAACGAGTTGAAAAGGCAATTAGACATGCAATTGAAGTTGCTTGGAATAAAAATAGTGACTGTGATTTAAAAAACAAATTTTGCGTTAATTTAGATAAAGGAAGAAAAAGACCAACAAATTCAGAATTTATTGCAACAATGTCACAATACATAATTAATTCATATAGGTAGTTAGGCAAAACTCTATATGGGGAATGCTTTAAGCTATATTGGGGTAAAAGACAAAAAAGAACTGCTATTATTAAAAAGAAATGCGATGTATGTGTAGCATATTTGATAAATTACTTTGTAAATTTACACCGAAGTAATTTATCAATTCTTTAAAATAATAGTGGTTCTTTTTTTATATAATTATTAGGTAATTATGTCTGTTTTTATAATTAAAATTATTTTTTTGCGAGTGATAATGAGAAAATAAATTCTGTTCCCACTCCTTCGGTGCTTATAACATCAATAGTTTCATTGTGCGCTGAAATAATTTCTTTTACAATGGAAAGCCCAATCCCGGAACCGGTTTTATCCATACCTCTTGAAGAGTCTGTCTTATAAAAACGCTGCCAGATTTTATTAATATTATCATGGGAAATACCAATTCCATTGTCTTTGATAACGCAGAATAATTTACCGCGATTGTTGTATAGTCTGATAATAATTTCAGAATCATTAAAACTAAATTTAATGGCGTTATCAATGAGATTATATATAACCTGTTCAATCTTACCTTTATCGGCAGTGACAATAGTTTTCTTTGCTTCATTAACAATAGTTAATTTTATATTTTTCTTTGAACTTACAGCTTCGAGAGTTTCAATAGAACTATGTATAAGCTCAAGTATATCAAAATCTTCTAAAATAAGTTCAGGACCTTTATTGCTCCAAACATTTAAATCTCTTAGACCGTTAGTTAAATGCTCTAGTCGGTTTGCTTCAGATAAAACAATTCCAAGGTATTTATTTTGCATTTCAGGTGGAATGGTTCCATCCATAATAGCCTCAATATAACCTTTTATAGAAGTAAGAGGAGAACGAAAGTCATGCGAAATATTTGATATAAATTTTTGCTGATATTCGTTGCTGTCTCTTAATTGGCTTGCCATATAATTTAATGAGTTGGCAACATCACCAATTTCATCATCTGAATATATTTTTATAGGATCAAAATCAAAATTACCTTGAGCATATTGCATTGCTGCAGTTCTTATATCCTTTAAAGGTGCATATATAAACCAAACAAAATTGAAGAAAATAATTAACGACAATAATAAAATTATAAAATATGTTAAATAAAAAATCTTTGTTATGGTGTAACTTGAAGATTTTATTGATGCTGTGGAAACATGTACAAGCATATAACCGTAAGGGCTTGATGAACCGGATTTAATCGGGTGGACAACATGAAGCATGTCGGTTTTAAAAATGTTGTACATATTGCTAATCTGATAATGACCTCCGTTCTGGTAATCTGAAGGGTCAAAGTTTGAAATAATAATTGACTTTGAAGAGTCAGAATTTAAATCAGAGCCATCACTTGAATACTTTAAGTTAAAATCAGAGCCTAAAATCCAAACTTCTGCATTTAAAACTTTATTAAAATCTTCTACATATGGTTCAAAATCAGTAATATCTGAAATTGAATATTTGCAATCGTCTGCAATATTTTTGGAGGCAACAGTAGCGTAGTTGTATAATTGAGACGCTGTAGTTTCAACCAAATGATTGTAGGTTATATTTGTTGACCAATAGGTAATAATAAGCATACCTAAAATCGCAAATGAAATATAACCAATAAAAAATTTCTCAAGAATAGAATCTTTCATAGTAATCTCCAATTTGTAAATAGCAACATAATCTTTATTTGTTATAATGGCGGGTCACAATGTCCTTTACCCACTCATGGGCAAGCTCATGTGGGCTTAGACCTTTTGACCCTAGCATCTTGATAAATTATGCTTTGCTGTGTACTTCAAATTTGTAGCCGATACCCCATACAGTGGAAAGAGCCCATGTGTCGCTGTCGTGAATTTTTTCACGAATTCTTTTAATGTGTACATCGACAGTTCTGGTGTCTCCGGCATATTCATATCCCCAGATATTGTCTAATAACTGTTCTCTTGTAAATACCTGATTTGGAGAGGAAGCAAGGAAATATAAAAGTTCAATTTCCTTAGGTGCCATTTCAAGAGTTTCACCTTTATAAACTACTTCATAATTAGAAAGGTTAACTGTAAGGTCTGGGAATTTAACGACTTCAGCTCCACCGGTAGTAGTAGAAGTTGTCTGGTTTGCGCGACGTAAAAGAGCTTTGACTCTTGCGACGAGTTCCTTAGAATCGAATGGTTTAATCATATAGTCATCTGCTCCAAGTTCCAATCCAAGAACCTTATCAAAAACTTCTGTTTTGGCAGAAAGCATAATAATTGGTACATTTGACTCCATTCTTATTTCACGGCATACCTGATAACCGTCTTTTCCGGGAAGCATAATGTCTAACAAAACAACATCAGGCATATATTCCTTAAATGCTGTGATTGCAGACTGTCCGTCATGCTCAATACGGGTATCAAAACATTCTTTTGTTAAATAAAGAGAGATTAACTCTGCAATATGTTCATCATCATCTACGATTAAAATTTTCTGTTTACTAACCATAATATCCTCCAATAATATTCACATAAATATTTGAAATTATTTATACATATACGGTTGCTTTCGCAAAGAAGCAACATTTTCATATGCATAAATTAACATAATAAAGTGTAACATACATAAATGAACAAACATTGTATATATTTTTATTTAAATGTAACGGCAGAAACTTAAAAAATAATATTCATTGTTACATTCGATTATTGTTATTATTTAAATGTAACAACAGTAGCTCCTGCACCACCTTCGCCATGTTCACCGTTTCGATAAGATTTTACATAACTCAAATTTTTTAAATGATTCTGAATGGCACTTCTAAGAGCACCGGTTCCCTTTCCGTGAATTATGTAAACCTGAGGTAAATGTGCTATATAAGCGTCATCTAAATATTTGTCTAATTCAAATATAGCTTCATCTACAGTTTTGCCAATCAAATTTAATTCCATTTTTACGTTTTTAGCCTTGTCCATTTTTATCTTACCTGTGCTGCTTCGGACAAGACCAGGTGCTTTTACATCAGGCTCATCTATAATCTCTAAATCAGAAATGTTAACCTTGGAATTTAAAATACCCATTTGTACATTAACGTCTCCATTGGCATTTGGTAAAGTAGAAATCGTTCCTTTTAAATTAAGACTAAGGACCTTAACTCCTGTTCCAATTTTAAATTCAGAAGGCTTGTGCTTTTTCTTTGCAGCGGAAGCTTTCATGGAAAGACCGCTTTGGTTTTCCTTTAATTTGCTGCCGAGTTTGCTTCTGGATTTTTCCATAGCCTTTGTATTATGAGATTTAGAGCCCTGATTAATTGTTCTTATTGACTCGTCAGCTAATTCTTTTGCATCCTTTAAAATATCAACCGCTTCTTCACGGGCTTTAGTAATAATTTTTTCACGTTGTTCATCTAAACGTTTATTTTTTAATTCATAATCCCGCTTTAATGATTTAATTTGCGATTTATAGGCTGCAATTTCCTCACGGTCTTTTTCAATTGTAAGTTTGCTCTCTTCTAATTTTGCAATGACATCTTCAAATTTTTCATTTTCTGAATCAATACGTTTCTTTGCATCATCAATAATGTAATCAGGAAGTCCGAGCTTTGAAGAAATGGCAAAAGCATTACTTTTTCCGGGAATTCCAATTAACAGTTTATATGTTGGACGAAGAGTCTCAACATTAAATTCGCAGCAGGCATTTTCTACACCGTCAGTAGAAAGGGCAAATAACTTCAATTCACTATAATGTGTTGTTGCCATTGTGCGTGTTCCGATATTTTTTAAGAATGACAAAATGGAAATTCCAAGAGCAGCACCTTCTACAGGGTCAGTTCCCGCGCCTAATTCATCAAACAAAACGAGAGAATTTTCGTCAGCTTCGTTTAAAATATTTACAGTATTTACCATGTGGGCAGAGAAAGTACTAAGACTTTGTTCAATACTTTGTTCATCACCGATGTCGGCAAATACCTCATTAAATACAGCTAACATACTTCCTTCAAATGCAGGAATGTGAAGACCGGACTGTCCCATTAATGTAAGTAAACCTACAGTTTTTAAAGAAACTGTCTTACCACCGGTATTTGGTCCGGTTACTATTAATAAAGTAAAATCTTTTCCTAAATGTATATCAATAGGAACTACTTTATGTGGGTCAAGCAATGGATGACGTCCCTGTTTAATATTAATTTGCTTATTATTACTAAATATAGGTTCACTTGCTTTCATATTCTTAGCAAGTATAGCCCTTGCAAATATAAAATCGAGTTCAGCAAGAATATCCATATCTGTTTTTAATTCGTATAAATGCTCAGCACATAAAATACTTAAATTTGCTAAAATGACCTGAATTTCATCAGCTTCTTTTGATGCAAGTTCACGAAGTGTATTATTCAAATTGACAACCGCCATAGGCTCAATAAAAAGAGTAGAGCCTGTTGAAGACTGGTCATGTATCATGCCGGGAACTGCACTGCGGTATTCCTGCTTGACCGGTACACAGTAGCGACCGTCACGCATTGTAATTAATGCATCCTGCAAATAAGTACGCCCTGACTGAGAATTAATTATTGAATTCAATTGAGAATGAATTCTATCATTAGTAATCTTTATCTGTCGACGGATATTTTTCAAATTAGCTGAAGCGTCATCGGCTATCTCATCTTCTGAAAGAATACAACCTGTAATTTCAGAATTTAAGTTTGACAAAGGTTCAATGCTGTCAAATAATTGGTCAAGACTGTTGGGTTCACCATCTGCATCTTCTTTACGTGCAAATGTTTTTACGCGCAAGGCAATTTTTAACAAAGAACTGATTTTTAAAAGCTCTCCGGCACCGAGTGCACTGCCAATTTCAAGTCTTTTAAGACTTGCACTTATATCATGTAATCCGGAAAATGATACGCTTCCCTTTTGCCACACGAGTGATAGAGCGTCAGCAGTTTCCTTTTGTAAATTTTTTATTTTATTTAAATCTGATATCGGCTCAAGCTTGCGACATTTTTCTTTTCCAAGCTCAGAGCACGCACAATCTGAAAGTCTGTCTATAATTTTGTTATATTCAAGAGTTTTTAAGACCTTTTTGTTCATGATAATACTCCAATTCTTGTATTTAAATTCATAATCAATTATAATAAAGAACAGTTGCAAGGTAAAGGGAAAAATGCCTTAGTAAAATTAGTGTAGTGGCCATTTGGCTTAGAAAGAGGAAGAAATGAAATATATTGAAGCATTGAGAGAAGGCGAAAGGATTCAGGAAATCTATTTATGTAAACAAAAGAATGTTGCAATGACAAAGACAGGTAAAGAATATGAAAATGTAATCCTTCAGGATAAGACAGGTTCTTTGGATGCCAAAATATGGGATCCAAGATCAATGGGAATAGATGATTTTGATGCATTAGATTACGTCGAAGTAAGTGGTGACGTAACTGTATTTAATGGTCAGACACAGTTATCAATTAAAAGAGCAAGAAAGGCAAAAGAGGGAGAATATGATCCTTCTGACTATTTGCCTGTTTCAGATAAGAATCTTGATGATATGTTTAATGAATTATTAGGATTTATTTCAAATGTTGAGAATATATACTATAAGCAGTTGCTTAGCAAATTATTTATAGAAAATCAGGAATTTGCTAAGGCATTTAAAAATCATTCAGCAGCAAAAAGTGTTCATCATGGATTTATTGGTGGCTTACTTGAGCATACAGTTTCAGTAACAAGATTGTGTGAATTTTACACAAAGCAATATCCAATGTTAAACAAGGATTTGCTTATAACTGCAGCAATTTGTCATGATATTGGAAAAGTATATGAATTATCTTCATTCCCATTAAATGACTACACAGATGTAGGACAACTTTTAGGTCACATAGTTATGGGCTCAGAAATGGTAGGAGATATTGCCAGAACAATTAGTGGATTTCCAAAAACTCAGTTAGTGGAATTAAAGCACTGTATTTTGGCTCATCACGGAGAACTTGAATATGGTTCACCAAAGAAACCGGCATTAGTTGAAGCTATGGCTCTTAATTTCGCAGATAATACAGATGCTAAGATGGAAACAATGGCAGAATTGTTTAAGGCTAATGCAAATAAGTCTTCAGATGAATGGTTAGGTTATAACCGCTTACTGGAAACAAATATCAGAAAGACAAGCGAGTAAAGGAATATTCATGGTTAGAAAGAACGATATTATAGATTTAACAATTGAAGATTTAGGAGTAAACGGAGAGGGTATAGGCAAAGTTGATGGCTATACTCTCTTTGTCAAAGATGGGGTAATTGGTGATGAAGTCACTGTCAAAGTAATGAAGGCAAATAAAAATTTTGGATTTGCAAGACTTATGGAGATTAATAAACCATCAAAAGATAGAGTGACTCCGCGTTGTAGTGTGGCAAGACAGTGTGGTGGATGTCAGATTCAGTGCTTAAGTTATGAAGAACAGCTTAAGTTCAAGCAGAATAAAGTGTATAACAATCTTGTACGAATTGGTGGACAGGATGACTTTGTAATGAAAGATATAATAGGGATGGAGGAACCATTTAATTATAGAAACAAAGCACAGTTTCCTGTGGGCATAGATAAAGAAGGAAATATTGTTTCAGGATTTTATGCCGGAAGGACACATTCAATTATTGGAATTGACAGTTGTGATTTAGGACTTAAATTAGATGGCAGAGACATTAATAAAGAAGTTATGGATATTGTGAAAAAATTCATGACTAAATATCAGATTGAACCATACAACGAGGTTACGCATAAAGGATTAGTGCGTCATGTCCTTATAAGAATAGGTGCAAAAACAAAACAGATAATGGTATGCACCATTATAAATGGTAGAAAGTTACCAAATAAAGATGAATTGGTAGAAAAGTTATGTAAACTAGAAGGTATGCACAGTGTGTCCTTAAATGTTAATACAAATAAGAGCAATGTAATTTTAGGCAGCAAAATTATAAACTTGTATGGACCGGGATATATCGAAGATTATATTGGAGATGTTAAATTTAGAATTTCACCATTGTCATTTTTCCAGGTAAATCCGGTTCAGACAGAAAAATTATATAATAAGGCATTGGAATATGCTGATTTGTCGGGAAATGAAATTGTATGGGATTTATATTGTGGAATCGGAAGCATTTCCTTATTTCTCGCAAAGAAGGCAAAGAAAGTGCTAGGTGTAGAAATTGTACCTGAAGCAATTGAAGATGCAAGATTAAATGCAAAAATAAATAAAATAGATAATTCGGAATTTTTCGTAGGAGCAGCGGAAGATGTTGTTACAGAGTATTTTTCTAAACACGAAAATGAAGCTGAGTGTAAACCGGATGTTATAGTTGTTGACCCTCCGCGAAAAGGTTGTGATGAAAAATTATTGTCTACGATTGTAAAAATGAATCCAAAGCGTGTTGTGTATGTAAGTTGTGACAGTGCAACACTTGCAAGGGATGTAAAATGGCTTAGCAAGAATGGATATAAATTAAAGGAAGCAACGCCATGCGATATGTTTGGTCAAACCGTTCATGTGGAGACGGTCTGCTTGCTCAGCCGAAAAGAACCTAACTAAGGGGCAGGTAATGCTAGATAAAGATTTGGCAGAAATATATGGCTATAAAGGCCAAAAGTTAGAGGCTGACATTTTGATATGTACCCCTTTTACTGGACATCCAATGAAAGGGATATATATCATTTTGTACAGTTTCTAAATAAAAACAGAATCTAAAATACATAGGTGTTCATTGAGAAAGATTTAGTGCTACAATAAAAGAAAAACTGAAAGGCTGAAAAATGAAAATAAAACTATTACATACTTTAAAAAATTATGATAGAAAAAATCTTATAAAAGATATAATTGCCGGAATTATAATAATGGCCGTGTCTATTCCTATATCAATGGGATATGCTCAGATTGCGGGATTGCCGGCAGTTTATGGAATATATGGTTCAGTATTTCCGATACTTGCATTTGCACTTTTTTCCACATCACCACAATTTATATTTGGAGTCGATGCGGCTCCAGCGGCTCTTGTTGGCTCTGCTTTATTAAGCCTTAATATAGAGTTAGGTTCAGACGAGGCAATTGCAGCAGTTCCGGTAATGACATTTTTTGTGGCAGTATGGTTGCTTGCATTCTATTTTATGAAGGCAGGAAAGCTGGTAAATTATATTTCAGCACCTGTAATGGGTGGATTTATAACAGGAATATGTACAACGATTATATTAATGCAGATTCCGAAAATAATGGGTGGCAGCTCCGGAACAGGAGAATTTTTTGAGCTGGCAGAGCACATATTTGAAACAGGAAAACACATAAATATTCCATCTGTAATAATGGGGGTGATAGCTCTTGTTATATTATTAGTTTCAAAAAAATTAATACCAAAGTTTCCAATGGCAGTAGTGCTTATGTTTGCGGGAACAATAATAACATTAAATATGCCAATAAGAGATTGGGGAATAAATACTTTAAGTGCCGTGGAACCGGGGCTCCAAAAGTGGAGCATTCCGGATTTTTCTATTATTTCGATTCAGCAGACAATAACAATAAGTTTATCTGTAGCAGTAGTAATAATGGCAGAAACCTTATTGGCAGAAAATAGTTTCGCACAAAAAAATAATTATCGTATAAATGATAATCAGGAAATCCTGGCTTTTTCAGTTGGAAATTTTATGGCGGCATTTACAGGATGCTGTCCAATTAATGGTTCCGTCTCACGTACTGCAATGGGAGAACAATATCAGGCAAAAACTCAACTTACAGGAATTGTTGCAGGACTTTCAATGATAGTGTTGCTTATTTGTGGAACAGGGTTTATAGGTTATTTGCCAATACCAATTTTAACAGCAATTGTTATTTCAGCACTTTTGGGAGCAACAGAGTTTGACCTTGCAGCACGACTTTGGAAATTGAGCAGAACAGAATTTCTTATTTTTGTAGGAGCATTTTTAGGCGTACTATTACTTGGAACAATAAATGGAGTTTTAATAGGAATAATTCTTTCGTTTACAGAAATGATTATAAGAACTTCAAAACCATCAAGATGTTTTCTTGGAATACAGCCTGGACATAGACATTTTAGGGATTTGAAAGAAGGAAATCAGATTCATGCCATAGAAGGTGTAATTATTTACAGATTTAGCAGTAATTTGTTTTTTGCAAATATCGGAGTGCTACAGCGTGATATAGAAGACAGTATAAAACCTGATACAAAGGCAGTAATTTTAGATGCAAGCGGAATAGGAAGCATAGATATAACAGCAGCAGACAGACTTGCAATGTTATATAAATCCTTGAAGGAAAAAGGAATACGATTTTACATGACCGAGCATATAGCAAAGGTAAATGAGCAGATAAGAACTCTTGGGCTTGGATATATGATTGAAGAGGGAAGGGTAAGAAGAACAATACATATAGCATTAAAAGATATGGGAATCGCAAGACCATATCCGTTAGAGGGTGGAATTGAAAATGAAGAAAGAAGTGCTTCAAGAAAGCGTGCGGATAACAAAGTACAGGAATTCGTATGGGCGTTTGGAGCTGAAAGCGAGGAGCAAATAGAAAAACAGATAGTTTTACAGATTCAACAGCTAAAGAAAACGGGAGATATCGAAAAACTTTTCCACGGAAGCTGGTCACACATGGATGCATTTGACGAGGATGAATGGTTAGAACATTTAGAAGAACATTTGAAGGAAATCGTTAATATTTCAGGAAAAGATGAAAAGAGCATTGCTACCAGATTTGAGGAACATAGAAAAGAAATCCATGAGAGAATCAAAAATGAGCATCCGGAAATGGCAGAGCGATTCAAGAAAAGAAGGCATATTCTTGATGAACATTTAAGACAAAGACATCCTGAAGTATTTAATCTTATTGAGCATTTAAGGGAAAGTGATGATAGTAACTAAATCGTTCATATACCGGATTTCTAATATTCGGTCTGTATTTTTTATAAAATGATGATAGCAACTTAATTTTTCCTGTACCCAGTATAACAGAATCGGGTATAGGAAAAATTAAATGTATTATTTTAATCTAATACACAATACAACTAATAGCGAATCTGTTTAACTAACCGCAATTATATAAAATCATCAATTTCGCATAAGCAGCTTCGCAAGAAATATTGTAAAGAGGAGTTACACCGGTATCTATAATTTTTGCACTGCTGTCGTATAAGGCTGCATCTTTGCTTTTAAATGATGCACAGTAAAAATCTATTCCTAAATCTATACATTTTTTTGCAAAATCAATAATAGAATAACTGTCAGTTGTACATGCCGTTGCTGAATGATACATATAATGAAGGACAGCTTTTGGCTTTGCACTTAAATCAATGTTGCCATATTTTAGACCCGGATAAGGACGAATTAATAATATCCCATTGTTAAAGTTCCCACTCCATAAAGCAGAGTGAGCGTCTGTAGTTTTACAGTGCTCCGAATTATTGCAAATATTATTAAAATCAGGTGCATTTTTAAATGATATATTTAATTTATGGGATTCTGACAAATGAGGATAGCTCTCGTTAGCAAAAAATTTCTCATCAATCATTTGGCCAAAATATTTGCCTGTAAAACTGCGAAACTGGTCCGTAAATGGGTCAGATTCCACAATATGAGTGGAAAGATAAACAGGGATTTCGCCTTTATTATTTTCAAAAATAGTGAAAACGCCATTTATGCCACTTGATTTGATAAAACATACAGCATTTCTAAAATTGTTCATGCCATTGCTACCAGGAAGTCCCAAAGCAAGATTGCTTGCAACAAGTACAATTGGAATAGAACAATTTTCAAACATTGTTCCAATTAAAGCTGATGTATAGGAAAGTGTATCAGAACCATGTGTTATAATGATTCCCTGATATTTTTCAAAATCTAATTCCAAAAGGCAATTGCATAAAACGCCCCACTCTACAGGAGTAAGATTTTCACTTAAAATATTAATCGGCTGAATTACTTCAAATTCAGTATCATCAGCATATTTCTCATTATATAACTGAAGAAGTCTATAAGAGGAAGCAGCAGTGGTATTGATAATTTTTCCCTCGACTTTGCTTCCAATAGTTCCTCCGGTTAAAATGACTAAAATTTTCTTCATAAATTGCTCCTAAGTATTGGAAGCGTTGCAAAATTATGTACGAACCTTAATAATTTTTCCATAGTTTATTGCAGGAACTCCCATTTTATATGGACGGATTCTAAAATAATATGTTTTCTTCTTTTTCAAATGTTTTTTATATGTAGATGTCTTGCCGCCTGATGCACGGACGGTTTTGACACCTTTTTTAAATGACTTATCATAGGAATACTGAATAAAATATCCGTCACAATTTTTATCAGTTTTCCATGTAAGCTTGAGTTCTTTAGACTTGTTTAGTTTCTTCTTTGCAAATTTAACGGAATCAAGTTTAGGTTGCTTTTTAGTTTTTGCTGAAACTGTTTTACTCCAATTCCCAATTCCTACATTATTAGTATAAGCACGCATACGTATATAATATTTTGTATTATAAGGAAGCTTTTTGATGACGGTTTTTGAATCCTTTCCGTCAACCTTAATAGTTTTTACGTGCTTTTTAAATTTTTTGTCTTTAGAATATTGTATAGTGTACCCGCTTACTCCGTTTTGGGTAGTCCATTTTAAATTAATTTCATTGGAACGGCTAATTTTAGCTGATGTAATTTTAGCTTGCTTTGGTAAAATTAAAAAATCAGCGGAACATGAACTTAAATATTTAATCTCATTTCCTATTACTTTAACAGAACCTACGCCGGAATATACATTGTCTGAATAATCGACAGTGTAATTGTCAGGAGATACAACCTGTCCGTTATAAGTTACTGTTACGTCGGGGCGTTGCTCTGAGCCGTTGCACGTATAAATGTTTTGGCTAAGAGTTACAGAAGCATTTTTCAAAGAAACATATGGATTATTTTCCTGGGCATCTGTAGTTATTTCGCCATTTACAAAGTTAATTTTAACATTACCGTCTGTAGTACGGTAAGTTTTAATAAATCTTCTAGCCAATCGTTTAAGAACAGATGGTTTTGGAAGAGTAGTCTCATTGCCCCTTTCGGATGAAATAACAGCCATTGATGGTGCACATGCATCTAAAAAATCCGCACATGAAGATAATGCGGCACCATGATGACCAACTTTTAATACATCGCATTTAAAATCAATTCCCATTGCCAATAACTTTTCTTCCATCGTAGAAGGCAAATCTCCGGTCAACACAACTGATCTGTCATCGCAGGTAACTTTTAAAACAAGACTACATTCATTATAAGTTGAGCCCATGGTTCCATCATATAAGCATGTGACTGTGGCATCGCCAAATGACCAGCTTTGAAGATATGAAGGGTTAGAATAAGGGCATCCTTCAGCTTTTAAAGCTTCCATAAAGGCATAAAATACATCTAAATCTTTTGAGCATGGAGAACAAAAAGTTTCTCCGATTTCAAATTCTTTAAAGATACGGGCAAATCCACCGACATGGTCTCCATCAGGATGCGTGGAAACAACATAGTCAATTTTTGAGATTCCGAGTGATTTAAGATAAGTAACAATATTTTCAGTTTCTGTATTAACACCTGAATCAACAAGCATATAATGTCCTTCACTTTCCATTAAAATGCAATCTCCACGTCCGGCATAAATGGCAGTCATTGACATTTGTCCTGCGTTAGCATCAACAATAAATTGAGGCAGATATAATTGTAAAATAAAAATCAGGCATACAAAAAATATATGCCTGACAGATTTTTTCATTCGTAATGAAAAATTAATACTCATAATGTTAAACCTCGGCTTTAATATTATTTTTGTGAATTATAATTTTCATTAATATAGTCTAAACACCTTTTCGCTAATAAATAGTATACAACAATAAGACAAATAATTACAAACGTAAAAAGATTGCCGGTTACAATTAAAGCATGATAATCGGAACCGAGCCAGTAAACAAAAGTTGCCAATACAAATCCCACTACGCTTACATACCATGTAGCTTTTATCCAACCACGCTCATCACGACATGCAATTACCGGAGCTAATTTAAGAAAGCCGTGAGTGTAAAAAAATGTTGTTATAACACCAGCGAACAAATATGCAAAACCAATAGCAAATACTAAATTACAAAGTAATATTCCATTAACGAAAAATGGAAGAATATAAATAATAATGCTGAGAATTAAAGAAATAATACTGAGTAATATAGCATAATTAAATTGACGGCTGCCTTTGTTCTTGAGAAGAAAAGCGGCGATTGCAATTAAAATAAATCCGACAATATCATTAAAAATATCTATATGAATATTGTCAAAAAATACTTTGTCAATTACTTTGGCCTCGTTAGTTGAAACTGCATCTGAATTATCATCAGACAAAGAGCTGTCATGCTTGTCTTCTATCATTTTATAAGTACAGGAAGCTCCATAAGTTGATTTAATATTATAATATTGAAATTCGCCAATAACGTTGTCAGAGTTATTGTAATTGTTAGGATATGCTATTCCTGTGTCGATATTAACATCTAAAACAATAAATAAGAAACCAAGTAAAAATAAAATTATACTAAGTTTACCACGGGATAATTTCATAGAATCCTCCTTATTAATATGTACAAAATTAATATGTATAAACTAAAAAAATAATACAAACGTCATATTTTTTTAAAGTGTATCCATTGATGTCACCAAATGAAATTTTAAAGAGATAACATTTGTAATAAATATTAATAATATAATATGTGTGATGCCGGTAGGAGTACGTAGTACGTAACAATCCATGGGCGTAAAAATCGGGACTTTTGCCACAACATCATATGTGTATGATGTGAATTGAAACAATTTTAATAAGTCGATTATAACCTATTTAAAATTAAAATCCAATAGTATTTGATTATTCAAAATTTAAAGTGTATAATATTTTACGATTATAAATAACCCTTATATTATAGGAAAGGAATTATGGAAACAATGAAGAAAAAATTAATGATGTTAGTACTTTCATTAGTACTTTGTGTTACTACAGTTGGTCAGTTTAGTACACCGGTACAGGCTGAAGAAAGAACAGATTACGTTATTAAAGTTAATAAAGGGACAAACTGTGTTACAGTCTATGATAAAGACGGGAAGCCGGTTAAGGCTATGATTTGTTCTCCAAGTAATGAAACACCTGTAGGAACATTTTATACTCCTGTAAAATATAAATGGCATGAAATGATTGGTAACTGCTATGCACAGTACTGTACAAGAATTACTTGGGATGGAATACTTTTCCACTCAGTTTGGTATTACAAAAATGGTGATAAGTCAACAATGTCAGTATCAGCATACAACGTAATGGGTAACAAAGCATCTCACGGATGTGTTCGTTTACTTTGCAAAGATGCAAAATGGATTTATGACAATTGTGCATTAAAAACAAAGGTAGTTATTTTTAACGGAACAAAGAAAGATGATCCATTAGGAAGACCATCATTTACACCACTTTCAACAAAATCACGTACTTCATGGGACCCAACAGACCCAGACCCAAAGAATCCATTCAGAGGAAACAAGCCAACAATAACAGCTAAAACAGCTACAGTTAAACTTGGTTCAAAGGTTAATGTAAAAGACTTAGTTTTAATTAAGGATTCAGCTGGAAATGAATTAACAGCTAAAGAAGCAAAGGTTAAAGTAAAAGGAAAAGTAAATACAGCAAAAGTTGGTAAATATAAAGTTACATATAGAATAACAGATAAACTTGGAAAGAAGACAAGCAAGACATTTAAATTTAATGTTATTGATAATAAGAAACCTACGATTTTAGTTGATAAAAAGAAAAAGACAGTTGCGATGACAACAACTCAGAATCTTTTAAATGGTGTAACAGCACAGGCAGCATCAGGAAAAGATTTGACTCAGAAAATCAAGGTAAAAGTTATTGATGAAGCAGGCAACAAAGTAAGAGTAAAACAGGGAAATGTTACATTTGATAAAGCAGGAACTTACAAAGTTGTATACAAAGTAACAGGAAATAATAAGAAAACAAGAACAACAACAGTTAAGTACAATGTTGTTGACAGAGGAGTTAAATTAACTGTAAACACTAACATTACAATTAATCAGGGTGAAATATTTGAACCATTAAAATATGTTTCAGAATTAAAGACATTTAAGGGCGTTGCTATTGATATCGCTAAGAATGTAAGCATTACAGGTACAGTTAATTCAAATGTTCCCGGAACATACAAGGTAGTATATGCAGCAGCTAACAGAGGAATTGCTTATACAAGAAGAGAAGTTGAAGTAACAGTAACAGTAGTTGCTAAGACACCTGAAACAACTACTGTACCGGAGACAACAAAGGCTCCAGAAACAACTACTACACCAGAAACAACAAAGCCTGCTGAGACAACAAAGCAGGAAGAAACAACTGCACCACAGACAACAAAAAATTCAGCTAATCAGGATAAAGATTGGTCAGAAAGATATTAAGATATGTATACATTTGAAACAATGATAAGCTACAGTGCTGTTGACAGAAATGGAAATTTGCCACTATATGGAATTTTAAATTTGCTGCAGGATTGCACTAATATGCAGTCTTCAAGCATAGGAATGGGAGTTGAGCATATGAAACAGGTTAACAAAGGATGGATACTTGTTTCATACAAAATCTCATTAAAAAAGAAGTTAAGATATGGCGAAAAAGTCCGTGTTGGAACGGCAGCAAGTAGTTTTAGCAGCTTTTATGGAGACAGAAAATTTCAAATAGAATCGCTAGATGGTGAAAAATTAGTAGAAGCCGATAGTATATGGGTTTTAATGGACATGGAAACACGCCATCCCATAAGAGTATCCGAGGAAGAAAGAAAAGGATATGTAATTGAAGAAGGAATAAATGATTTGAAGGCTGACAGAAAAATCAAATTCTCTTCTGAAAGGGAAAAAGTTGGTGAATTTAAAGTCCTAAAGACTTATATAGATAATAATGGTCATATGAATAATGCTGATTACTTAAGGGTTGCAGCAGAATTTGTACCTGCAGATTTTGAATACTATGAGGTTGATATTATCTATAATAAGGAAGCTATGGAAGGCGAAATGATGACAGCATATTTGCATCGTGAGGAAAATGAAATTGAAATTACATTTGAAGATAAAGATGAGAATGTACTGGCAAAGGTAAGACTGCAAAATAAATAGCATTATAAAATAAAACAATTCATTACTCAGGAATAATGATAAATGATTTTAGACTAACATTTTAGGAATAATGAATAAAAATATTAAGGCGGGAGTAGAAATCTCCCGCCTTATAAAATATAATAAAGTCGTAAATAATTAATAAAATGTCTGATTAAAATTAAAAAATAGTTAGAAAATATCTTATGGCAGGCATTTAAATATTTATAAATAAAAACAGATACAGAAAGGACGGAAACACATGATTGAATTAGGAAAATATCAGATATTAAAGGTAGTTAGAAAGTCAACAATAGGAGTATATCTTGGGGATGAAAGAGAACAGGTATTGTTACCAAAGAAACAGGTACCACAGGATATTAGTGTTGACGATTCAATAAAAGTATTTATATACAGAGATTCAGAGGACAGACTGATTTCTACTGTAAATCAGCCACTATTAACATTAGGTGAAGTAGCAATGCTTACAGTAAAAGATGTTTCAAAAAATGGAGCATATCTTGACTGGGGACTTGAAAAAGATTTGTTCCTTCCATATAAAGAACAGACAACGCAGGTAAGACCGGGTGAAAGATACTTGATAGCTTTATATATTGATAAGAGTAGCAGATTATGTGGAACCATGAATGTATACGATTATTTGGAAGATAATCCGCCATATGTGAAAGATGATCAGGTTTCAGGTATAGTTTACAATTATAATGAAAGATTTGGAGCATTTGTAGCAGTAGATAACAAATATCACGGAATGCTTTTAAAAAGAGAACTCCACAGAAATGTTCAGATAGGTGAGCAGATTGAAGCAAGAGTTATAAATGTAAGAAAAGATGGCAAGATGGATTTGAGCCTCCAGAAGAAAGCATATTTGCAAATGGAAGACGATGCAAAGAAAATATATGAAATAATAGAGGCAATGGGTGGTGAATTGCCATATACAGATAAGGCAAAACCGGAAGTTATTAAAAATGATTTTAATATGAGTAAAAATGAATTTAAGCGTGGTATCGGCAGATTGCTCAAAGAACGTAAGGTGTCAATTGGGGTAAATTCAATAAAATTAACAAAAGAATAATGCCGATATACAATTTAGCCAAATTATAAAATTATATTTTGGCTATTTACAATATAGAATTTTCTCTGGGGCTGATTTACAATAACCACTGTAATAAAGAAGAGTACGGAGGCGTGATTTGCGGAGTATGTTGCGCCAGGCACTAGATATTAGAGGAGGAACTTATGGCAAGTTTATCATTAAAAAACATTAGCAAGGTATATCCTAACGGATTTGTTGCAGTAAAAGATTTTAACCTTGAAATCAAGGATAAGGAATTTATCATTTTCGTAGGACCATCAGGTTGTGGTAAGTCAACAACACTTCGTATGATTGCAGGTCTTGAAGAAATCTCATCAGGAGAATTATATATTGGAGACAAGTTAGTTAACGATGTAGAACCTAAAGATAGAGATATCGCAATGGTTTTCCAGAACTACGCTTTGTATCCACATATGACAGTATATGATAATATGGCGTTCGGTCTTAAGTTAAGAAAAGTACCTAAGGCTGAAATTGAAAGATTAGTTAAAGAAGCAGCTAAGATTCTTGATTTGGAACACTTACTTGACAGAAAGCCAAAGGCTTTATCAGGTGGTCAGAGACAGAGAGTTGCTATGGGTCGTGCAATCGTTCGTGATCCTAAGGTATTCTTAATGGATGAACCTCTTTCAAACTTAGATGCTAAGTTAAGAGTTCAGATGCGTGTTGAAATTGCTAAGATTCATAAGAGATTAGGAGCAACAATCATTTACGTTACTCATGATCAGACAGAAGCTATGACACTTGGTACAAGAATCGTAGTTATGAAAGATGGTGTAGTTCAGCAGGTAGATTCACCTAAGAACTTATATGATAATCCGGTTAACTTATTCGTAGCAGGATTCATGGGATCACCACAGATGAACTTCATCGACGCTGAAGTTGAAAGAGATGGAGAAGATGTTAAACTTCACATTGGTCAGGCAAGACAGTACATCACAGTACCAGCTGATCAGGCTAGAGCTTTAGTTGAAGGCGGATATGTTGGAAAGACAGTTGTTATGGGTATCAGACCAGAAGATATTCATGATGAAGAAAGCTTCATTGAAATGTCACCTGAAAGTGTATTTACAACAACAATCAGATTATACGAATTATTAGGTGCTGAAGTTTACTTATACTTCGATGTAGAAGGATTCGATTGTACAGCAAGAGTAAATCCTCGTACACAGGCTAGACCTGGTGATGAAGTAAGAATGGCAATGGATCTTACAAAGTTGCATATCTTTGATAAAGAAACAGAACAGGTTATCACAAACTAGTAAAAATGAAATAAATGTGAAAAAAAGAGGAAATGCACAAAAAAAGTGTATTTTCTCTTTTTTTTTAATGAAAATTATATTAAACTATAAGATAAGAATGTGTTGAGCTTATTTTGATGAAAATAAAAAGATAAACTCTAGTCAGAAAAGATTTACGTACACACAAAATTTATAATTTTAAATTATAATTTCTTAGAAAACAAAATGTTGGGATGCATTAAATTATAAAGAAATAGAGGTATACAGAATGATTTCAAATCAGATACTACAATCAACAATCAAAGGAGTAAAAGACATATCAAGAGTTGACTTATATGTTGCTGATACAGATGGAAAAATAGTTGCCAGTACTTCCCAGATTGGAAACCAGTTTAAAGATGCTATAATTGCATTCGCAGGTTCACCGGCAGATAGCCAGTCTGTTCAGGGATACCAATTTTTTAAGGTATATGATGAGAACCAGTTAGAATTAATTTTAATAGCTCAGGGAGCAAATGATGATGTATTTATGATTGGAAAGATGGCAGCCTTCCAGATACAGAATCTTTTGGTAGCGTATAAAGAAAGATTTGATAAAGATAATTTCATAAAGAATCTTTTGTTAGATAATCTTTTGTTGGTTGATATTTATAACAGAGCTAAGAAATTGCACATAGACATGGATACAAGAAGAGTTGTGTGCATTATTGAAACAAAGAATGAAAAAGACAGTGTTGCATTAGAAACTGTCAGAACATTATTTGCAACACAGAAGAAAGATTTTATTACAGCAGTAGATGAAAAGAGCATAATATTAATTAAGAATCTTGAAGAAAAACAAGGATATGAAGATGTTCAGAAGATTTCAGAAACAATTGTTGATATGTTAAATACAGAAGCAATGGTTAAGGCAACAGTTGCATATGGTACAATTATTTCAGAATTAAAAGAAGTGTCACGTTCTTATAAGGAAGCAAAGATGGCTTTAGATGTAGGAAAGATTTTCTATAGCAATAAGAGTGTTATTGCATATAACAACTTAGGAATTGGACGTTTGATTTATCAGTTACCTATTCCTCTTTGTAAGATGTTTATAAAGGAAAACTTCAATGGAAAGTCACCTGATGATTTTGATGAAGAAACACTTACAACAATAAATAAGTTCTTTGAAAATAATTTGAATGTATCTGAAACATCAAGACAGTTATATATTCATAGAAATACACTTGTATACAGATTAGATAAATTACAAAAGAGCACAGGACTTGATTTAAGAGTGTTTGAAGATGCAATAACATTTAAGATTGCATTAATGGTAGTAAAATATATGAATTACATGGATAGTATGAATGAATTCTAAATACGGCTATAATGGAATGCGCAGTTTTTCTGCGCATTTCAAATGCTTTTAGGAGTCACGGCAGGGTGAGAGGACAAAGAAAATGATTACTTTTGAAAATGTTACTAAGTCGTATGGTAATGGTGCACCGGCGCTAAGTAACCTTAATATAGAAATTGAAGATGGAGAGTTTGTATTTGTTGTAGGAACAAGCGGTTCAGGCAAATCAACATTTATTAAATTACTTTTGAAGGAATTAGAACCGACAGAAGGAAAAATTATCGTAAACGATACTGAATTAAGAAAACTAAGATCAGGAAAGACTGCAAAATACAGAAGAAAAGTAGGAGTTGTATTTCAGGATTTCCGTCTTTTGAAAGATAGAAATGTATATGAAAATATCGCATTTGCACAGAGAGTAATAGGTGTGTCCACAAGAGAAATAAAGAAAAATGTTCCTAGAATGTTATCTTTAGTTGGGCTTTCTGAAAAATATAAGTCATTTCCAAATGAGTTATCAGGTGGTGAACAGCAGAGAGTTGCACTTGCAAGAGCGTTGGTAAATAAGCCGGCATTGTTGTTGGCAGACGAGCCAACCGGAAACCTGGATCCGGGAAATTCATGGGAAATCATGAAATTGTTGGATGAGATTAACAAACAGGGAACGACGGTAGTTGTAGTTACGCATAATATGGAAATAGTTGAGCGAATGCAAAAAAGAGTAATTACAATGAAAAAAGGAATAAAGGTAAGCGACAGTAAGGTGGATTAAAGATGAAAATTAGAACAGCATTATATTGCCTTAAGCAAGGGCTTGTAAATATAAAGAGAAACAAATTATTTTCACTTGCTTCGATTAGTACAATAGCTGCCTGTGTATTTCTGATTGGTATGTTTTATACAATTGTAGTAAATTTCCAGTACATTGTAAAATCAGCAGAAGACCAGGTAGGAATTACTATATTTTTTAACGAAGGAATAGATCAGGCAGGAATTGATGCCATAGGGGCGCAGATAGCTGCAAATGATAAAGTGGCAAATTACACATTTACTTCAGCAGAAGAAGCGTGGGATATTTTTAAAGTAGAATATTTTAAACAGAATGAAGATTTAGCAGAAGGATTTAAGGATGACAATCCGTTGGCAAATTCAGCATCTTATACAGTATATTTGAAAAATATAGAAGACCAGAAAAGCTTTTCAGATGAGATGTCTCAGGTAGAGGGTGTAAGAGCAGTAAATTATTCAGAAGGAACAGTAAGCGCAATGACAAGCTTTGGAAGGCTTGTTGGATATGCATCTGTAGCCATAATTGTTGTATTGCTTGCTGTAGGTATTTTCCTTATTAGTAATACGGTAATGATTGGTATTTCTGTTCGTAAGAAAGAAATAAAAGTAATGAAGTTAATTGGTGCTTCAAATATTTTTGTAAGAGCACCATTTATCATAGAAGGTATAGTTATAGGTTTAGTAGGAGCAACAATTCCATTAGTACTTATTAAAGTGTTATATGAAAAGGTTGTCGAATTCGTAATGCAGCAGTTTAGCGCATTATCTTCTATAATTGTATTTTTACCACAGAGCACAATTTTTGCAGTATTGGTTCCTATGGGATTAGGAATCGGTGCAGGAATTGGATTTGTAGGAAGTATTTTATCAATTAGAAAGCACTTAAAGGTTTAAGGAGGAGGAAACAAAATGAACAAAGTTCATTTTCTATAAATGTTTCCGACGAATAGCCGCCGACCGAAGGGAGGGGGCAACACATATATGAGGAGAATGTTCATGAAAAAAAGAAACAAGATATTGTGTGGATTTCTTGTCCTTAGCTTAATAATAGGAACGGCAGTGCCGTCTAGAGCTACAATTAAGGACGAAAAAGATAAATTAAATAATTTGCAGAATGAGCAGGAAGATGTTCAACAGCAGATTAATGGTTTGGAAAAATCAAAGGCTGACGCAAAAACATTTATTAATACAGTGGATTCTCAGGTTTCAGCTATTTCAAAACAAATGTATGACAACGAGAATGAACTTGATAAAACTGAAAAGAAAATAAAGAAAAATGAGAAAAAATTAGAGAATGCTCAGACAAGCATAGAGAATCAGTATGCTGCGATGAAACTTAGAATACAGTTTATGTATGAAAATGGCGATACACAGATGTTGGATTTGATTTTGTCATCAAAGAGTGTTGGAGATTTTCTTAATAAGGCAGAATACATATCAGAAATTTCATCATATGACAGAAAAATGTTAAATAAAATGAAAGAGACAAAGCAGGAAATTGCTGATACTCAAGTTGCGTTAGAAGACAGTAAAACTAATTTAGAGAATTTGCAAACAAAACTTTCAAAACAAAAGAGCGATTTGCAGATATTGTCTGATGCAAAAGAAAAAGAAATGGAAGAATATAATAACCTGATTGCTGCAGGAAAGAAAAGCAAAGATAATATAGATGATGAAATCAGCAATCAGAAACAGGTTATTCAGGAAATGGAAAGCATTGAAAAGGCAAGAGAAGAGGCAGCAAGAAAAGCAGCACTTGCAGCTCAGAATGCTAATAAAAGTACAGGACAGAGTTCTGCTTCAACAGGAGTAACTCAGACAAAACCAAATACTGACAGCAATGCAGGAAGTACACAAAATACCGTAAATTCTGCAACAGGATATATTTGGCCTTTGCCTGGATATAGCACAGTATCATCTGATTTTGGATACCGTTCAGATCCATTTACAGGCAAACAGTCATATCATTCAGGTATAGACATACCGGCTCCGGCAGGAACAAGAATTGTGGCAGCCGCATCAGGACAGGTTGCGTGGGCAAACTATAGTACAACAGCAGGAAACTGGATTGGAATAGATCACGGCAATGGTGTATATACTGTATATATGCATTGTTCTGCATTAATTGTATCAGCAGGACAAAATGTAAGTGCGGGAGACGTTATAGGGCTTGTAGGAACAACAGGTTCGTCAACAGGAAATCATTTGCATTTTAGTGTACGATTAAATGGGGCATATGTAAGTCCTTGGAATTACGTGAGCAAATAAAGAAAACGAAGGCACACTACTAAGATAAAATAGTGGGTGCCTTTGTTCTGTTATATACGGCAAAAATATAAATAACTATTATAAGGAGACATATAAATTATGAAAAAAAAGAAAGCTGCTAAAATAATAGGCGTAATTTTGGTTGTTGTGTTTGTATTTGGAGGTGGATTTGCAGCAGGTACAATTTCAACAATAATTAAGACAAATAGCTCAGATAACATTGCATCACAAGTACAGACAAAGATGAATTATCTAAATAAATTGATTGATGATTATTATTTGGATTACAATGACAATAAGGATGATGAAAAAATAAAAGACAGTATTTATAAAGGCCTTTTAAATGGATTAGATGATCCATATTCTGTGTATTATACAAAAGAAGAATATCAGTCATTGCTTGAAAGTACTAGCGGAAGCTACTGTGGAATAGGTGTTGTTGTTAGCCAGAATAATGATACGGGAGTAATTACTGCAGTTAGAGTATTTGACGGAGCACCTGGAGATAAAGCGGGTGTTAAAGCTAAGGATATTATATATAAAGTAGAAGATGAAGAAGTAACCGGTGAAGATTTAAGCTCCGTTGTTGCAAAGATGAAAGGAGATAAAGGAACTAAGGTTAAAGTCACAGTATATCGTCCATCTACATCAAAGTATATTGATATGGAAATTGAAAGAGATGAAGTTAATGTTCCTACAATAGAAACAAAAATGCTTGATAATAATATAGGATACATGCAGATAACAGAATTTGATGAGGTTACATACAATCAGTTTAAAGAGGGCTTGGAAAGTTTAAAGAAGCAGGGAATGAAGTCTATTATTTTTGATGTTAGAGATAATCCGGGTGGAATGTATAAAACTGTAGTAAATATGTTAGATGATATTTTGCCTGAGGGAGTTTTGGTGTACACTGAGGATAAAGATGGCAATAAAGAGGAACAAAAATCTGATGCAAATTGCCTTGATATGCCTATGGTTGTTTTACAGAATGAAAACAGTGCCAGTGCAGCAGAGATTTTTGCAGGGGCAATTAAAGATTTTAAGGCAGGTACAATAATAGGATATACATCATTTGGAAAAGGAATTGTACAGACAATAATGCCATTATCTGACGGTTCGGCAATAAAACTTACGATACAGAGATATTTTACACCAAGTGGAGTTAATATTCAGGGAACAGGCATTGAACCGGATATTAAAGTAGAAGAAAATTCTGAGACAGAAAGAGATGACCAGTTACAAAAAGCAATAGATACATTGTCAGAAGAATAAAAAATTGTTAAAAGCGTACAGAACAAAAGTTCGATTTTGTTCTGTACTTTTTTTTGCCTGAATGATATACTAATCAGGTAGCAATACTAAGAAGATATCGAATAGAGTAAAAGTTTTATAATGAAATAATATGATGCTAGGGCGAAAGCCCCTATTTGTGAGCAAATAATGCTATTTATCAACTCTTTATAAAATTCGTTTGCAGGGCGACCCCTATTTGTGGGCAAACTCATGTGGGACTTAGACCTTTTGACTCTGGCATCACATAAAATAAGGGGATAAATATAACAGAGGTATTTTATGGATCATTTTGAATTAGTATCAGAATTTAAGCCGACAGGGGATCAGCCCCAGGCAATAGAAGAATTAGTTGAAGGATTTAAAAAAGGTAATCAGTGTGAAACCTTATTAGGTGTAACAGGTTCAGGTAAGACATTTACAATGGCGAATGTTATACAACAACTTAATAAACCAACGCTGATTATTGCTCATAACAAGACTTTGGCAGCTCAGTTATATGGTGAATTTAAAGAATTTTTTCCAAATAACGCAGTGGAATATTTTGTCTCCTATTATGATTATTATCAGCCGGAGGCGTATGTGCCAAGTACAGATACTTATATAGAAAAAGATTCGGCAATAAATGATGAAATAGATAAATTAAGACATTCGGCAACAATGGCTTTGATGGAAAGAAAAGACGTTATTATTATTTCGTCAGTTTCCTGTATTTATGGCTTAGGAGATCCGATTGATTATAAGAATATGGTTGTTTCCCTAAGACCGGGAATGATTAAGGATAGAGATGAAGTAATAAGAAAATTAATAGAGATACAATATGATCGCAACGATATGGATTTTAAGCGTGGTACTTTTCGCGTAAGAGGAGATGTTGTTGAGGTATTTCCGTCTTCATATGGCGACACGGCAGTCCGTATAGAATTTTTTGGAGATGAGGTGGACAGGATAACGGAAATTGATACATTAACAGGTGAAGTTAAGAACAGACTGGAACATGTGGCAATTTTCCCTAATTCTCATTATGTTATTCCACCTGAAAAGATGGAAGGTGCGATTGCGGCAATTGAGAAGGAACTGGCACAACAGGTAGCTTATTTTAAGAGTGAGGATAAGCTGATTGAAGCACAAAGAATCGCCGAGCGTACTAATTTTGATATGGAAATGCTTAGGGAAACCGGAATTTGCTCAGGCATAGAGAATTATTCAAGACATATGGCAGGATTAGAGCCGGGTGCGACACCTCATACATTAATGGAATATTTTGGAGATGATTTTCTAATAATAGTAGACGAATCGCATATTACAGTTCCACAGATTAGAGGAATGTATGCAGGCGACCAGTCAAGAAAGACAACACTGGTGGATTATGGATTCAGACTTCCATCAGCAAAAGATAACAGACCACTTAATTTTGATGAATTTGAAAGCATGATTGATCAGATTATGTTTGTTTCGGCAACACCGGGAGAATACGAGAGCCAGCATGAGTTATTAAGAGCACAACAGGTTATCAGACCTACAGGTCTTTTGGATCCTGAGGTTGAAGTGAGACCGGTTGCAGGGCAGATAGATGATTTAATTTCTGAAATTAATAAAGAAGTAGAAAAGAAGAATAAAATATTAGTTACTACTTTGACTAAGAGGATGGCAGAGGATTTGACTGACTATATGAAGGAAGTTGGAATCAGGGTTAAATACCTTCATTCGGACATAGATACATTGGAGCGAGCAGAAATTATAAGAAATATGAGACTTGACCAATTTGATGTACTTGTAGGAATTAACCTTTTAAGGGAAGGTCTTGATATTCCGGAAATTGCATTGGTAGCAATATTAGATGCAGATAAGGAAGGCTTTTTAAGATCGGAGACATCGCTTATCCAGACGATAGGACGTGCCGCAAGAAATGCTGAGGGTTATGTAATCATGTATGCGGACAAGATTACTGATTCAATGAGAGTTGCCATAGATGAGACAAATCGTCGTAGAGATATACAGATGAAGTACAATAAGGAGCATGGAATTACGCCAAAAACTATTATTAAAGCAGTGCGTGACCTTATTAGTATTTCAAAAGAAGTGGACAAGAAGATTAATGATATTGAGAAAGATCCAGAATCAATGGATCCGAAGGAAATTCGCAAATTGATAGATAAACTTACAAAGAAGATGCAAAAGGCTGCAGCTGATTTTGATTTTGAGTCAGCAATAGAATTTAGAGATAAGATAGCAGATTTGCGAAAATATTTGAATTAGACAGATTTGAATATAGGCATAGTGTAAGAGGTTTGAGAGAAAATATAATTATAATAATTGTAGTGAATTTACAGTTTGTTATTTTTAATTAATATTCAGAACACCCTGCATGTAGAGAGGACAGACAATTGGATAATAAAAAATATATAAAAATCAGAGGTGCAGCAGAGCACAATTTAAAAAATATAGATATAGATATTCCAAGAGATGAATTTGTCGTATTGACAGGTCTTAGTGGCTCAGGTAAATCGTCTCTTGCATTTGATACAATTTATGCTGAGGGGCAGAGAAGATATATGGAATCATTATCTTCTTATGCAAGACAATTCCTAGGACAGATGGAAAAACCACAGGTAGAAAGTTTAGAAGGACTTCCTCCGGCAATTTCAATAGACCAGAAGTCAACAAATAGAAATCCACGTTCTACAGTTGGAACTGTTACGGAAATATATGACTATTTAAGACTTTTATTTGCGAGAGCAGGTATTCCGCATTGCCCGAAATGTGGCCGCGAAATAAAAAAACAGACTGTTGATGAAATGGTGGATAAGATAATGGCACTTCCTGAAAGAACAAAGATTCAGGTTCTTGCACCAGTTGTTAGAGGAAGAAAAGGACGCCATGAAAAAGTGCTTGAAGGAGCGAAAAGAAGTGGATATGTACGTGTTCGTGTAGATGGAAATATGTACGAACTAACAGAAGACATAACATTAGATAAGAATATAAAGCATAATATTGAAATAGTTGTAGATAGACTTGCAATTAGAGAAGGAATGGAAAAGAGACTTAATGACTCTATTGATAATGCACTTAAATTAGCAGATGGTTTAATGATTATCGATGTAATTGATGGAGAACCAATGACATTTAGTCAGCATTTTTCATGCCCGGATTGTGGAATTAGTATTGATGAAATTCAGCCGAGAAGTTTTTCGTTTAATAATCCGTTTGGTGCGTGTCCTGATTGTTATGGATTAGGATATAAGATGGAGTTTGATGAGGATTTAATGATTCCTGACAAAGGTTTAAGTATTAATCAGGGAGCGATAGTTGTTCTTGGGTGGCAGAGTGCAAATGATGGTAAGAGCTTTGCAAATGCCATTCTTAAGGCTTTAGGTAAAAAATATAATTTTGATTTAGATACACCGTTTGAAGAATATCCACAGGAAATTCATGATATTTTGATACATGGAACAAATGGAGTTTCCGTGCCTGTTCATTATAGAGGACAGCGTGGAGAAGGTGTTTATGATATTGCATTTGAGGGACTTATAAGAAATGTTGAAAGACGATATAGAGAAACAAGTGCAGAATCAACAAAGGCAGAATATGAGACATACATGAGAATTACACCGTGTAAGAATTGTGGCGGACAAAGATTAAAAAAAGAATCGCTTGCTGTAACAATTGCAGATAAGAATATTTATGAGATGACAGAAATGCCTGTTAGGGATTTAAGAGAGTTTTTGGAAAATGTTGAACTGTCAGAAATGCAACATAAAATCGGCGATGAAATTCTTAAAGAAATAAAGGGAAGACTCAAGTTTTTGGTTGATGTAGGATTGGACTATTTAAGTCTTTCAAGAGCAACGGGAACATTATCCGGTGGAGAAGCTCAGAGAATACGTCTTGCAACCCAGATAGGGTCAGGGCTTGTTGGAGTCGCTTATATATTAGACGAACCAAGTATAGGTCTTCATCAGAATGACAATGATAAGTTACTTGCAACACTTAAACATTTGCGTGATTTGGGTAATTCATTGATAGTAGTTGAGCATGACGAAGATACAATGAGAGCAGCAGATTTCATAGTAGATATAGGTCCGGGAGCAGGAGCCCACGGAGGTGAAGTTATAGCTACCGGAACTGCTGAAGATATTATGAAGAATCCAAACTCAATTACAGGAAAATACTTAAGTGGTGAAATAAAGATTCCTGTTCCAAAAACAAGAAGAAAACCGACAGGTTGGCTTAAAATCGTTGGAGCAAAGGAAAATAATTTAAAAAATATAAATGTAAAAATTCCTACAGGAGTGCTTACATGTGTAACAGGTGTTTCAGGTTCAGGTAAGAGTTCACTTGTAAATGAAATTTTATATAAATCTCTTGCAAAACAGTTAAACAGAGCAAGATATATTCCCGGAAAGCATAAGACAATAGAGGGAGTAGAGCAGTTAGATAAAATTATTGATATTGATCAGTCTCCAATAGGAAGAACTCCACGTTCTAATCCGGCAACTTATACAGGGGTATTTGACACTATTAGAGATTTATTTGCAAATACAATGGATGCTAAGGAGCGAGGTTACAAGAAAGGTCGTTTTAGTTTTAATGTTAAAGGCGGCCGTTGTGAAGCTTGTTCAGGTGATGGTATTTTAAAGGTAGAAATGCATTTTCTTCCGGATGTTTATGTGCCATGTGAAGTATGTGGTGGAAAGAGATATAATCGTGAAACATTAGAGGTTAAGTATAAAGGAAAGAACATATACGATGTACTTGATATGACAGTTGAGGAGGCATTGGACTTTTTCAAAAATGTACCAAAAATTCATAACAAGATACAGACTTTATACGATGTTGGATTGTCATACATTAAATTAGGACAACCATCAACTACATTATCCGGTGGAGAAGCTCAGAGAATTAAACTTGCTACAGAATTAAGTAAAAGAAGTACGGGAAGAACAATTTATGTACTTGATGAACCGACAACAGGACTTCATTTTGCAGATGTACACAAGTTAGTAGAAATTCTACAAAGGCTTGCAGCCGAAGGAAACACGGTAGTTGTAATAGAGCATAATCTTGATGTTATTAAAACCGCAGATTATATTATTGACATGGGTCCTGATGGAGGAGACAGAGGTGGAACTGTTGTAGTTTCGGGAACTCCTGAGGAGGTAGCAAAACACCCTACATCTTATACTGCAAAATACGTAAAACAGTATTTGGAAAAAGACAAAAAATAATAAAGTTGACATTTTAAAATATTGTGTATTTTTCATAAAAAACAGGAAAATAAAAAGGATTTAAAAAGGCCAAAAACAGCAATGGTTACAAAGATTAAAAACATGTTTTTAAACCCTTTAAAATTGCATAAAAATGTGCTAGATTATAGTTACAAGTTAAAGGAAAAGTACATTAAAACTTAATAAGAAATTAATACCGTAAGACTTCTAAAAATTATCATTAGAACGTGTCATGAGATGAAAATTAAGTAAGTATCCAAGAGGAATGTTTAATGGGAAAAAGTCCTATAGGAGAAAACGAGAGACTCCAATATTTATTTAATCCGTACTAGGGAAACAGAACAATTGGAATCGAGTGAATATTAGTCAAATATAGGTAAGAAAGGAGTTACCGGATTATCTACATAAGGTACAACGGATCGGAAGAGTTGTAAGAAGAGAGTGGATTGAAGGATGGTTATTAATCTCCAAGTGGCAACGTTGTTACAGAGATTAGAAAGATAACATCCTTATATATGTAGATATATTAAATTATTTGCAGATGGTATTTTTGAAACACGATTTTGATTAGGTATGATAAATCGAAAGTAAAGTAAGGGAATATAGTTTCATATAAGATTAATGATTAATGAAGTTTAATCTGCAGCTAATGAATCAATTTTAGAAGTAAGGTATTTAAATACGAGCACCTGATATTAATAAATGTCAGGTGCTTTGTTAATTTAAGAAAAGGTTTATATTGTTATGGTTTTAACAATAGCCTACTTGTTTTAATATTAAAAATAATGTAGAATTGTTAATGATTTGAGAAAAATACAATTAATGATATTAATAGCATTTATCGTATTTTACAATAAATTGGTTAAAGCCATTATAGGAGAAAACAAAATGAATAAAGTTCAGTTTTAATAAATGTTTTCGAAAATTAGCCAACGATTCAAGTGGAAACACATATTAATTAGGAGGAATTATAGTGAAGAAAGAATTAGTAATCGTACTTGATTTTGGTGGTCAGTATAATCAGCTGGTTGCAAGACGAGTTCGTGAATGCAATGTATATTGTGAGATTTATTCTTATAAGACTGACATTGAAAAAATAAAAGCTATGAATCCAAAGGGAATTATTTTAACCGGAGGACCTAATAGTTGTTATGAAGCTGATTCTCCAACATATTCAAAGGAATTATTTGAAATGGGAGTTCCTGTTTTAGGACTTTGCTACGGAGCACAGCTTATGATGCATGTTTTAGGAGGAAAGGTAGAACGTGCAGACGTTCGCGAGTACGGTAAAACAGAAGTAATCGTAGATAAAACAAATTCACAGATATTTGAAGGCGTTTCACCTAAAACAATTTGTTGGATGAGTCATTTTGATTATATATCAAAGGTAGCACCTGGATTTGAAATATCATCTCATACAAAGGACTGCCCTTGTGCATCAGCAGAAAATGCAGATAAGAAACTTTATGCAATACAGTTCCATCCTGAAGTACTTCATACACAGGAAGGAACAAAGATGCTTTACAATTTTGTTCGTGGAGTATGCCAATGCTCAGGTGAATGGAGAATGGATTCATTTGTAGAGGAATCAATTAAGGCAATCCGCGAAAAAGTTGGAGACGGGAAAGTATTGTGCGCATTATCAGGTGGTGTAGATTCATCTGTTGCAGCAGTAATGCTTTCAAAAGCAATTGGAAAACAGCTTACATGTGTATTTGTAGACCACGGTTTACTTCGTAAAAATGAAGGAGATGAAGTAGAAGCTGTATTTGGCCCTGATGGTCCATATGACTTAAACTTTATTCGTGTAAATGCACAGGAACGTTACTATAGCAAATTAGCAGGAGTAACTGAACCTGAAAAGAAGCGTAAAATTATCGGAGAAGAATTTATCCGTGTATTTGAAGAAGAAGCAAAGAAAATCGGAGCAGTAGACTTTCTAGTACAGGGAACAATTTATCCTGACGTTGTAGAAAGTGGATTGGGTGGTGAATCAGCAGTAATCAAGTCACATCACAATGTAGGAGGATTACCTGATTGCGTAGATTTTAAAGAAATAATCGAACCACTCCGTGACTTGTTTAAGGACGAAGTAAGAAAAGCCGGCTTAGAAATGGGCATACCTGATTATCTTGTATACCGCCAACCATTCCCGGGACCGGGACTTGGAATCCGTATCATCGGTGAAGTAACAGCCGAGAAAGTTAAAATGGTACAGGATGCAGACGCAATTTACCGCGAGGAAATTGCAAATGCCGGATTGGACAAAACAATCGGACAGTATTTTGCAGCGCTCACAAACATGCGAAGCGTAGGTGTAATGGGTGATGAAAGAACATATGACTACGCCATTGCACTCCGTGCAGTAAATACTGTAGATTTTATGACAGCAGAAGCTGCAGAAATACCTTACGAAGTATTATCAAAGGTAATGAGCAGAATTATAAATGAGGTGCGAGGAGTCAACAGAGTAATGTATGATTTGACGAGTAAACCACCTGGAACTATAGAGTTTGAATAAGCTACAAGCCGATTAGCAAAAAACAAAAGCCAACTGTAGGAGCATATATGCTCACTAACAGTTGGCTTTTATTTTTTGCGTAAGTGGCGACAGCCACTCATAAGCAAGAAGCGAAGCGAATTGCGAATGAATCGGTGTTGTGGAAGATGGAAATACATATATGGATTTCTGCGAGGCTCTTTCTTTTCGGTCTTATACGGCGCCAGCCGTCAGTGAGATGTAGCAAGGCGAAATCGAACTGAGCATGGCGTGGAAAAAGAAGATTTTATTTTTTATATATTTTGATATAATTAGTTTAACAAAAACTTTTAGAAAATATAAATTAATAATTCAAATGTTATAGAAAATACTATTTGTGTCACCAATGGTGACACAAATAGGTTGGACAAATCATTTATTATGTAAGCTTGAAAATAAAACTGATAATAGATGAAAGATAATTAAAAAGTATGTTAGGAATGGAGAGGACATTATGGAGCTTGAACTAGACGTAGAAGATTTATTAAACAAAAGAAAAATAGAATCAGACCGAATAGAGTTTAAGACTGGGTGGAATCCTGATGATATCTACCATAGTGTCTGTGCATTCGCAAATGATTATAATAATGATGGTGGTGGTTATATTGTTGTAGGCGTTGAAGAAGAAAATGGTGTTGCCAAGCGTCCGGTAAAAGGTTTACCTGAATATATGTTGGATTCAATACAGAAAGATATGTTGGGGTACAATAATTTGATTTCTCCACCCTACTTTCCACAGGGGATACCAGCAGAAGTGGATGGAAAATGGATTTTTGTAATTGTTGTCAGAACAGGACAGCAGCGACCTTATAAATCACCAGAGCATGTAACAAGTAAGAAAGAAAAAAAGTACAATTATTATATTCGTTATCAGACAAGTTCTGTTAAGGCAAATAGTGAACAGGAGCGAGAACTGATTAATATGTCAGATCAAACCCCGTTTGATTGCAGAGCAAACCATAAGGCAACATTTGAGGATATTTCACCGGTGCTGTTAGAAGATCATTTGAGAAAAACCGGTAGTAAACTTGCTAAACAGGTAAGAGAACGTGGAGTTGAGGAAATACTTAATGATATGCAGTTATTGGTTGGTTCTCCAGAACTCAGATATATTCAGAATGTGGCAATTATGATGTTCTGTGAGCATCCAGAAAAATTCTTTGGATATACTTATGTACAGATGACCTCTTTTCCTAAAGGAAGCATTAAGAATCCAAGTATTAGTGAAGATTTTCCTAATATTACAGGTTCGGTGCCTCAGATGATTCAAGCAACAATGGAAAGATTTCGTAATTTGATTATTCGAGAAAAGGTAATTAAAGTACCAAATCAGATGGAGGCGTTAAGGATATTCAATTATCCATATCAGGCAATCGAGGAGGCTGTTGTAAATGCTTTTTATCACAGAGATTATATGTCGTATGAGCCGATAACTATAGAAATAGAACCTGATTGTATAAACATTATGAACTTCCCGGGGATAGACAGATCTATTTCAGAAAAAACGATAGCTGAGGGAAAGAGATTTGTTTCGAGATATTATAGAAATAGACGACTTGGAGAGTTTTTAAAAGAACTGGATTTATCAGAGGGACATTCTTCCGGCATACCAACAATACAGGAAGAACTTGAGAAGAATGGCTCACCAAGAGCGGAGTTCTTTACGGATGAAGATAGACGAGCTATGAGAATAAGAATTCCAATCCACCCGGCATTTTTGGAAGCGGAGGATGAAGTTTTGCTGCCAGATAGCTATGAGAAAGCGACGAAAAAATCATCAAAGAAAAAGATAGAACAATATGAAAAAATCTTAAAATTATTAAATGATGGTGAATGGCACAAAACAGCTGAAATAGCTGATGATCTGGGATTAAAGGATACTAGGACAAAGGAATTGTTAAAGGAATTAATTGCACTTGATAAACTCATTGATAATGGAAAAACAAAAGGCAAATTATATAGATTAAAATAATTCGTCGCTTTTTTCGTTGAAAAAGCGACGAAAAAAGCGACGAAAAAAGTGCACTTTGTGAGGTGAGATTGATGAACAAGATTATCGAACAGATAGAAAAAATTAAGCAAATAAATTCAAATGAGAATCTTGTGATTTTTGTGGGTGCTGGAGTTTCTAAAAATTCTGGTGTGTGTTCATGGTGGGAGTTAGTTAAAGAGATTGCTGATAAAATTGGTGAAAATAAATATACATCATGCGAGATAAAAGATTTGATATGTGGAGAAGCTGACTTGTAAAAGTAAATTCCGTGTGAAAGACTAAATTCCACCCACTGTTAAAAATCAACCTAAATTTAAAAGTTTTTGGTTGAATAAAGGGTAATAAGTGTTAAAATTTAAGTACATTTTTCTTTAAATCTGAAAATCAAGGCATAGGAAACAGACCTCTGGAATTCTTGTGTGAAAGATTAAATTCCACAGGTCGGTGTGAGAAATGTGAAATTTGTGGCTCTGATGACGGGATTTATAAAAATGTTATTTTAGCAGCTTTGGTGTGAGGATTACATCATCAGGTGGGATGTATTTAAGCTGCAGGGCCCGGAGAATCTCCAGGCCAAATTTTTCAAGTGATGCCTGATATGGTGTTTTACCATTCAATCCTTCCCTCACATAAGAATTGATGTGATTAACACATTTCTTTATGTCCCATTGTGTAAGATGCGTGAAAACGGTTCCTTTTGGGATAATCATTCTCAACAGGGTATGTGCTTCCTCAATGCCCCCCCTTCTGATTACTTCTCATGGGATCACAGTAATAAATACTCATGCGTTCAATGCCGTTAATACCCGTTTCAAGCGATATCGGGTCGCTGAATTCACTGCCACGGTCAGTCAGGTATTGAAAACGGATAGAAAGTCATATGTGCCAAGAGCCCTCTCCAGTTCGTTAATGGCAACCTTAACAGCTCCTTCAGTACAACGATTTAGGAGTCTGGCAATAAACAGTTGTGTTTCAGGGATGTAAAAAGTCAGAATACATTTATTGGAACCTTTAGCCGAAATAACAGTATCCATTTCACAGAAATAATCAGGATTCAGTTGCTTAAAATCAGCATAAGTTCTTCCGACGAAAACTTCCCTGTTTTTGATTGAAGGTTTGGAATCATCTTTTCGTAACTTAAACTTGACCTTACGTTTTAAATCAATGTTTCTGGTGAGAAGAACACCCTGTTCAATGTAGTTGTAAAGTGTTTTCACACTGATGCCCAGTTCCGGATGGTTGGTGACAATTACATATGGAGACTGTCCCTGTTCTATCAGAGGTGCAACCACGGCATTCATTTGAAGAGCCTGATGTTTTGTGAGATTTACACCGGTTCTTGAAGAAGTACGGAGTTCCTCATATTTTCGTTGTGCAAAAACAGCATCATAGCGATATTTATGCGGAACGCTACAGCGATGGAGTGGTTTATCACAACCATTGCAAACGTAAGGAGCCCGGTCCACTCGCAAACAGGATTCCTTTACGAAAGATTTGCATACCTGATTACATTTATTGCATGATGAACACTTAATGTCACAGAGGATAATCTTTTCACATACATTTGTCCGTTTGCACCTAAATCTCCTGGTGCAAAAGTTGTGTGGATTATTAAATATCCGTTTGGGTTGGATGTCATCAACCCGGTGAAGACGGATTTCTTTTGAAATGGTAGTCGGATCCTTACAAAGATATTTGGCAATCTCCTTGAAGGAAAGACCTTCATTTAGAGAGTCTTCAATAATTTTACGGTCATCTAAAGTTAAGTGTTTCTGGTTTCCCGGTATAAGGTTAGACATATGTACCTCCTTCTACCGTCATCAGAGAGCATGGAACAAGCATACAAGGGTAAAGATAAATATGCAAATGAATAGAATAAAATGGTGCGAAAGATTAAATTCCACTTATGTAAAAGTAAAATCCACTGTGAAATGGAAGAGTGGAATTTAAAATTTTAATTTTGGATGAGCCTATAATTCTAAAAAATTAGAATACAAAGTTAATCTGGTAAATGCTATAATGAATATATAATTAAGGTGTAAAAGAATAAATGATTAAAAGGAGATTTTATGAAAAAAGGGTTTAGTATAATCATGGCGTTTGTTACGGTTATGACAATGCTTTTTAGTGGCGCAACTTTTGCTGATGATACGAATGAAAATACAGAAAATAAAACAAAAGAAAGTAATTTTACAAATCTTATAGTATTTGCAAGATTTTTAGATGAAGATGAATTTATAGATAATTCTTATAATGGGGAATCTGTTAGAAAAATTACAGATAATACTTATAACAGTGCATATTTTAATGTTTCGGATTATTATGAAATTGCGTCAAGGGGAAGTCTTAAGATAAATAGCGTGTATTTGTTTAATAAAGGTGGTTCAGTGCAGTTATCTCATACAAGAGGATACTATGCAGAGTATAGTGAAGAGAATCCTGAAGGTTACAGGGACAACGGAGAGAGAGCAGAGCGTATGTACGAATTAAAAACAGACTGGTCTGAATCTATAAACAGAGCTATATCGGCGGGTAATGTGATTACAAATTATGATGGTACAAAAAAGTACAACTTTTCTGAACTTGATAAAAACAATGATGGGGTAATCGATGCAATCACCATTATTTATAAAAATACAACTCAGAGTATCTCTGTGGGTTGGTCCTCACCTTTGTGGAATTATAAGGATTATGCAGATTACGTAAAAATAAATGCAGATGGAAAAACAATTACAAGTAAAAACTATGTACAGGTGACAAATTCCTATAATTATTTATACAAGGATAATCGGGAAAACGTGATTTTGCCTATGGCAGTGGCAACTCATGAAATGGGGCACATTTTAGGATTTAAGGACTTGTACAATAGTTCAAATAGTTCGCCGGTATATTATATGTCTGCAATGGCAAAGCATATGTCACCTGTGCCACAGTTTATATCTGTAAAAGAAAGAGAAGCAAAGGGGTGGCTTACATCTGACAATGTTAAAACAATTTATCAAAATGGACAGTATACCTTAAAGGAAGCATCGACTAGAGGAGATTCACAGATAGTCGGATACAAATTAAATTTAAAAGGAACCAATAAAACACTGTACTTAGAATATAGAAATTTTGGCACAGGTGGTAATAAGTATGATTGTCAGTCAAAAGAATTGTATAAAACAGATGGAACGAAACTAAAAGGATTGATAATTGGTTCAGGACTTGTTTGTTATTTGGTGGACAAAGACACAAAATTCCCAAACAATATGGGATGCGTTGCAGGAAAGTGGAATTATGAAACATTAGGTGGCACATATGCAACAAAATCTGACGCACCATTAAAACTGAATCAGAGCTTGGAAATAACTGATGATATGCATGTTGAAGTCACAAATATAACTGATAATCAATTAACATTTAAAATAGAAGGTGATTTTGAAGAACAACAGACTGAAACTAAAGAGATATCAGACAGGGAAAAATATGATGGAAGGGACGATGGCATAGTAACACCTGTAAAAGATCAGGGAGATACCAATTTGTGTTGGGCATATTCAAGCATTGCAGCAGCAGAATCATCCATTTTGAAAAGTGGAATTGATTCTACAGTAACAAAAGATACACTATCATTAAATCCGATGGCGGCAGCTTATAGAGTTTTTAAGAGAGAAAGCGATCCATTGGGAAATACAGATGGAGACTGGCAATCAGTAAATTATTTGATGCAGTCAGGAGACCCACTAAAAATTGCCAAGTTATATTCAATGTGGTGGGCACCGGTATCGGGTAATGTGGTTACGACAAACCCATATGAAAATCCATCATATAGATTTGAAAATGCAATTTATATACCTGAAAACAAATCAAATCCGGAAGAATACATTAGGTCAATAAAAAAAGCCATAGCAAAATATGGGGCAGTAACATTTCAGTACAATAATGCAAGAGAAACATTATACTACAATCCAAAGAATGAACATAGCAGTACAATTTCTCCACATGCATGCACAATCATTGGCTGGGATGACAATATCCCATCAGACAAATTTGTGCCAAATGGTGCTACCCAAAAGGGTGGCTGGCTTGTAAAAAACAGTTACAAATCATTGGAGTATTTTTGGCTGTCATATGACAATACAAGCAGTTGTTCTTATGCATTTTCATTTGCACCAAAGGACAAGTATGACTTTAATTATTACTATGATGGAAGCATGGACGATTTCCCATTAAGAAAAGATAAGTCAGTGGCAAATGTGTTTAAAGCAAAAAAATCTGATGATTTAAAAGATGAATATATAAAAGCAGTAAATGTGGCTATTGGTGGTGAAAATGTAACCGCTAAAGTGGAGATATACAAAAATGTAGATTATCCTTATGGCGGACAGGACAATGTACCAGTTTCAGGTGGTTACCTGGCAAATACTACAACGGCGTATTTTGAAAACAGTGGATATGTAACAATAGAACTGAATCAGCCGGTAAAGATTGAAAAAGACCAATGGTTCTCTGCAATAGTAAGTGTTTCAAATGAAAAGGGCGACGCCAAAATAATGACTTCATATAAAAATGGCAGGGAAATGTCATATATAAACAACGGTAGTGGATGGACACAACTTAAAAATTATGTAGGAAGAATAAAGGTATACACAAAATTGGAGAACAAAGTGGAAAATCCAACTGTAGAAGAGCCTACAACGGAAGCACCAACCACAGCGGAAGTGACAACAACATCAGAGCCAACAACGGAAGCACCAACCACAACTGAAGTGACAACAACATCAGAGCCTACAACGGAAGCACCAACCACAGCGGAAGTGACAACAACATCAGAGCCTACAACGGAAGCACTAACCACAGCGGAAGTGACAACAACATCAGAGCCAACAACAGAAGCACCAACCACAGCGGAAGTGACAACAACACTAAAGCCAACAACGGAAGTGACAACTACATTAGAACCAACAACTGAGAAACAAACTGAGACAACTGTCACAGTAGAACCCACAACTGAAATATTGACTACAGAAAATACAACATCAGAAACTACTGTAGAAAATCAAACAACTGACGAAACAACATCAGAAAAAGAATCAACTACAACTTTTGGACAAGTTGTAACAAAGGAAAATGAACCAACAACTAACGGAAAAACTACAACTCGTGTTGACGGTGTAAATAAAAAGAGTTTAAAGCAAACAAAAATTCTAAAAGTAAAAAAATTTAAAAATAGAAAAGTGAGAATTACTTTTAAAAAGGTAAGTAAGGCTAAAATATATCGGATACAGTATTCAACTGACAGAAAATTTAAGAAAAACGTAAGAACAAAACGTACAGGAAAAAATACATATCTGTTAAGAAAATTACGTGTTAGAAAAAGATATTATGTAAGAGTGAGAGCAATAGTTGGAAAAGACAAAGGCAAATGGAGTAGTGTAAAATCTTTTAAAGTGAGTAAGCGGTTTTATAAGTAATTGACAGTTATTCCATATTTGTTATAATACCGTCACTTGGTAGCGCAATGGTAATGTCAATTTACACACTTACAGATGCAATTGTAATTGGACAGGGAGTTGGGGCTAACGCCCTTGCGGCACTTGCATCAGGGCTTATGGGCTGTAATGCCGGTGGTGGAAGTTTTGGTGTTAGGGTGGAGTGTAGTGTTTTTGAAAAATATAAAGTATAATACAAAATAATAAATTTCTAGCTAAGGAGAAAATATGAATAAGTATCTTTTTAAAACTATTTGCTTTTTGGTGGTTGCATTTGGATTAATATTAGGTGAGGTAGTTAATAAGTCAACATACGGTGTACCTTTAACAATTTTCTGTGTTATAATTTTAGTTGGCTTATCAGTTGAGTCTTTTCTTAAACATAGGAAAGAACAGCAAAAGTAATATAAAAATATATTAGAAAAGGAGGGTGCGGACAAAATTCTGGACTACTATAGGGCTTCGAAAGGAGCCTTTTTATGTATTCAAAAGAACAAAAAGATATTGCACTACGGATATATCATCAAACAGAGTCTGTAACTGAAACTATTAGGATTCTAGGGTATCCAACACGTAGAAATCTGTACACATGGATTGCTGAGGAAAATACCCCACCCAAAACAAGGAAAGAATATCCTGTAATTAATAATCCTCCTGATCATCCTCGCAATCCTCCATTAGAAGTAAAATTAGATGCAATTCACCGTTGCTATGAGCTCGGAGAAAATATAAAATATGTTTCAGAAGACATTGGGTATAGTAGAGCTAGTATTTATCAATGGCGAAAACGTTATTTAAAAGAAGGTACATTAGGTCTTATGAATCACAAAAACATTACTCCGGGAACATTAGTAGAAGGTTCTGTTTCAAGTACAGATATTTCTTCTGATGAAATAAATCAGTTGAAGGCTCAAATACAAGATATGCAATTAGAAATAGATATTCTTAAAGAAACGATAAATGTATTAAAAAAAGACCCAGACATCGATCAGAATGCTCTCAGCAACAGAGAGAAGGCGGTGATAATCGATGTCTTGAAAAATAGATACTCACTGCCATTATTATTACAGAAATTACAATTATCAAAAAGCAGTTATTATTATCAGGAACAATCTCTACAAAAAGAAGATAAATATACACTTTTACGTGTTAGAGTCATTGAATTATTTACAGAGAATAAAGGTCGATATGGTTACAGACGAATTCACTCCCTACTTAAGCGTGAAAATATAATTGTCTCAGAAAAAGTTATTCGTAGGATTATGAAAGAAGAACAACTTGTAGTAAAAATCAAACGAACTCGTAAATATAATTCCTATCAAGGTGAAATATCTCCAGCAGTAGATAATCTAATTAACAGAAATTTTTCTGCATCTAAACCTAACGAAAAGTGGTTAACAGATATAACCGAGTTTGCAATTCCGGCAGGAAAGGTTTATTTATCGCCTATAGTAGATTGTTTTGATGGCTTACTTGTCAATTGGAATATAAGCACTTCTCCAGATGCATTACTTGTCAATTCTATGCTTGACGATGCAGCTAAATTACTATCTGTAGGAGAAAAACCAATCATACATTCAGACAGAGGCGTACACTACCGCTGGCCAGGCTGGATTGACAGGATGGAGAAAAATGGTTTCATACGATCAATGTCAAAGAAAGGCTGTTCACCTGATAATTCTGCCTGTGAGGGCGTATTTGGAAGAATTAAAAATGAGATGTTCTATAATGCAGATTGGTCTGGGGTAAACATCTCAGAATTTATTGGTATTTTAAATGATTATCTTTATTGGTATAATGAAAAAAGAATAAAAAAATCATTAGGATATTTGAGTCCTATAGAGTACAGACATAGACTTGGATTGGTCACTTAGATAGTCCAAGAAAATGTCCGCACCCTCCTCTCAATTTTTTATAAATATGTTATTTTAGAGATCATAATAATAAGTCATCAATTCATCGCTCAATCTAATAAAATCATTAAAATATTTTGTAAGTTTTTGTCCTTTTATTACATATGATTCTGCCCCTTTTAACTCAATGCTTATATTTTCTCCTGATTCAACTATTGATTTTAGTTTCTTATATTTTTCTTTTTGTCTTTCAGATGAATCCTGAGCCCAAGGTGTCCAGTATATTTCTTTTGATTTATCCCAATCACAAATTTTAGCTTCTACAGAATTGTAACTTACGCTGTCTGTTTTATTTCTTATTACAATTTTGTCAATATCTATTTTTTTAGGATTTCCCAATCTGATAAATCCGGAAGCAATTCGTTTGGAATCATTTTGTGATACATACATTTCAATTTTACATTTTCCAACAGAAAACACTTTACAAATTTCATTAAATCCATAAGAACCTTCTTTATATTTCCAATTCAAGCCATCATCTAAAGCATTAGACCAATATTCTTTAATTTCCTTATAAATTTCTTGCTCTGACATTTCTTTTCTTTTAGCAAGTTTTTCAGTAATGTCATTGCTACTAGCTACTTCGGCTGACTCCTGATAATTATCAACGTCACTGTTAGTAGTAATTATTTCCTGTTGTGTTTGAAGTTCAGTTGTTTTATTAACAGTTGATTTATCACTAGTACACCCAACTAAACTAATACACATCAATAAGGTAAATGTTAAAAGTTTTCTATACATTTTTCACTCTCCTATTATTATAAAATTATATTAATTATTATATTTAAATTAGTAAAATATCTCATTAATATATTTGTATTATATCATAAATCTTAACAATCAAATAAATTTATTTCTAATTGTCTAGTCTTTACTTAGTAATTTAAATTATCGAATTTACTTTGAAGGTACAATAGGTTTTTATAAGTAGCGCTTATTGATTTTAAGGAATTTTTAAAATTTCGATACAAATTGAATGAATTGTTATCCTATTAATTGAAAAAATAATTAAAAGTCGTAGTGGTGCTACCACGTAATTTTTAACCAATGATAGTAAGATAAAAGAGGTTCAAGAAAGAGCCAAACCTCTTACAAGAGAACCAAAATAATTGAATGTGTAACGAGTTTCTACTATATATAATAGTTTTCAAATATAAGTGAGCCGTGACCCATATTTGGTAGCCGCTATATTTGAATATGCTGATGACGATCAGATAAAAAGAAACCTGTTGGAAAAGACTTTGGCGTTGTCCGACATTAACATTTAATGTCCCAGCATATCAGACGTGATAGCACATTCATATAAGAAAAAAGGAGTAGTAAATGGACAATATTGAAATTGGAAATAGAATACGAGAAATCAGAATAAAAAAGAACATATCAGTTTTCGAGCTGGCTTATAGAACAAAAACAAGTCAGTCGCATATTTATCAGATAGAGGGTGGAGCTCAAAACATGAGCATAGAGCTGTTATTTAAAATTGCAGACACATTGGAAACAGACCCAAACACAATACTAGGAGTAAAGAATACAGTAGCTTCTGTAGATGAGGCATTAGACCAATTACCATTTGAAATGAGGTCAAAACTTTCAGTATTATTTGGAGCGATGATAAAACAGATAAAAGAGCAGGAAACAGTTAATTAGACAAACAGACGGTGTGAGCTGATTATCGTTCGTCAATTCATATTATATTTGAATAGATTCTTTCATAATTACATCCCAGAGGACCTTCAGGTGAAAACCTGGAGGTTTTTTGTATGTTGTAAAATTATCCTTCATTGCAATAATGTATAAAATTGATTATATATTATTTGCAATATATGGTAAAATAAGCATATTAAGTATATGAATTATAAACGGAAGCATAAATAAGAGGAGATTTAACATTGAATACTAAAACAGATAAAGCAAAATTAAAGGAATTTTTACTTAATGTGCATGAAAAACATGTTATTGAATTAAAGAAGGCAGCAGAGTTACCAAAAGCATTTTGGGAGACATATTCTTCTTTCTGTAACACATGCGGAGGAATGATAATACTGGGAGTTGAAGAGGCAAAACCGAAAAATATTATTTGTGGTGTTAAGAATGTTGAAAAGACTTTAACAAGTTTATGGGACCAACTTTCCAATACAAATAAGGTAAGTTACAGAAATATAAATAATGATGATGTGAATACATATGATATAGATGGGAATATTGTAATTATAATAAATGTAAAAGAAGTTCCGGAAATGGTGAAGCCTGTGTATATAGATAATAAAATAGAAAATTCGTGGATACGAACCGGTGATGGAGACAGAAAGGTTACTAAGGAAGAATTAGCTAGCCTAATAAGAAATGCTCAACCATGTCAGGATAGTTTGGCAGCTGAACGGTTTACAATGGATGACCTGGATTATGATTCTATAATTTCATACAAAGAAAAAGTTCATAAAAGATATCCAAAGAAGAGATATAACGAAATGAATAACGAGAAATTTCTGACTGAAATTGGAGCTTGTTTCGTTGACAGAAATACAAATGAGTTAAAGATAAAAAAGGGAACGGTTTTGTTTTTGGGAAAATGTAATTCGATAAAAGAATTATATCCTCGATATCATGTGGATTTTTTTAACAGACGTGGAAATAATCCCAGATGGATTGACAGAGTAACTGATGATGAGCCTAGTGACTATGAAATGAATCTATACAATTTTTATTCAATTGTATATGAAAAAATGAAAATGTTGTTGCAGGAATCATTTAGTTTAGATAACGAGCAACTAAGAATTCCAATATCTGATTTTGATGAAACGTTAAGAGAGTGTTTAGTTAACTGCATTGCACATGCAGATTATATTCAAGGATATCCGTCAACAAAAGTTGATGCGTATGATGGTTGGTTTAGTTTTATCAATCCGGGAAAAATGTTGGTTTCAACAAAGCAATTCGCAATAGGTGGAGATTCAAGACCAAGAAATGAAGTTATAATGAAGTTACTTAGACTTTTAGGAGCATCTGAAAGACAAGGATTTGGAGAACCTCTAATATATAAAAATGCAAAGAAAAATGATTTCAGAATGCCAGAAATAACAACTAATATAGAACGTACGGAATTAAAGGTTTGGAATTTGGATTTAGTGGATTCATATCCGAATTTGACGGAAGATCAAAAGAATGTATATCGCATTATAGTCAAAAGTGCTAAACCTCAATCCGTGAATAAAATAAAGGATGCTTTAGGAATGACGGAATACAATGTAAGAAAATGCATTCAGAGCTTAGAAAGTGAAAACTTAGTTAGAAAGATTGGAAATGGTTCGTCAACAAGATATATAGTTGAGATGGAAAGTGTAGAATATTTAACACAATTACAGATGGCCATGGATACTATTAAAAAAGTATTTCGTTAGAAATCTCGTGGAAATCTTGTGAAGAAATATAAAAAATGGCCAGAATTCCTTTATAATAAAGGAAATTTGTCTCGTGATAATCTCGTGATAATCTCGTGACATAGGAAAGAAGTTAAGTTATGATGTATTTGCAATAACAGAGTTAAAGAAAAGTATACTTAAAAAGAAAAATAACTATTTGACTTTCCGTTAAACACAAACTATACTATAACCATAGGAGGTATACATATGGCAAAGATGGGAAGACCAAAATCCGACAATGCCAAGGAGCGCATTGTTGCTGTAAGACTTACAGATGAGGAACACAAAAGACTTACTATGTATGCCGAAAGACATTCACTAAATATGTCCGACGTTCTGAAAAGTGGTTTATATAAGATACTTGAAAGCCAGGAAGAATATGAACAATAAATATAGACAATTTTAATTAAAAAAAATTAGGTGGCTACCAATTGGCTACCATTTAATTGATTAATCACAATAATACAAGTAAATGGAAACAAAAATAAGTATAAAAAGTGCCGATTTTAAAGTAATTACAACGCGTAATACGTCAGGAAAATCGGAGTTTGAATAGTTGGAGCTAAGCTGTAAAGCCTTTGTTTACAAGGGTTTTACAGCTTTTCCTTTATAGGATCGCATTTTCATTGCATTATTTTTCTTCAACTGTTCTGTGATAGATTGCTGTATGTT
>ERZ1673736.670-NODE-670-length-51510-cov-11.406491_pt1 | contig 51510 bp, 52 predicted proteins | sample MGYA00580212_ERZ1673736 | MGnify/ENA primary metagenome ERZ1673736 (study PRJEB41218, sample SAMN15661752) | gut metagenome | host: Homo sapiens | place: Canada: London | collected 2015-08-20/2019-03-30 | study: EMG produced TPA metagenomics assembly of...
CTAGTTCAGCATGTCCGCCAGGCTCAATGGTGATGGATGATCCGTTGGACAGGTCCAACTGGTTCCTCTCTGAAGCGCTGTAGTCTTTTGGAACGATCAGTGTACCGCCGGACTGGACGACGATCGGAATATTCTGGATGAGAGCATGTGAAATTTCAAGGTTGAGGAGTGTGACTCTGCCGGCGATGGTCAGTTCTGCGTCTGAAGTATCGTGGTACAGCGACATATTGGTGAAATCAATCGTCACATTGTCCGGGACAATAAGCCGGGTATTGAGAGACGGAGTGAGGAAATGGAATGTACCGCCGGACGCATGATCGAGGGCGTCCTGAAGATCCGCATAGTACAGAGTCTTTCCGTCTTTTGTCACGCTGCCTGTGTAGGTCACTTCGCCGCAGGGGCATTTGTAGATGATCGTGGATCCGCTGGTGGTCGTCACGGCTGCCGAAGTGTGGTCGCAGGGAACTACGGACACATTGGTGAGTTTTGTGTCGCTGTCAGACGGAACGATGATCTGACCATTCTGTTCGTAGCAGTATCCTGGCGCAAGAAGGTCAGTGAGGGCACTGCCGTTTAAACTCGTGATTGTGCCGAAGGTGCCGCTGGAGAGGGAGGCAGTTCCTTCTTGGATCTCGAGAGCATCAATGAGAAGGTTCGTGCCGGCCGGGATGATCAGGCTGGGGGAAGATCCCCAAAGGTTGAGCGTGCCGATAAAGTGTCCCCGGGTGGTGCCGGTATTCTGCAACGTTACACCTGTACCGGAAATACTAGCTGTGTTACCGTGACTTCCGGTCCAGATCATTGTGTGACCATTAAAATCAACGGTCATATTGTCGAAGACGAAATTGGAGGATGAATCCTGATCGCTTAACAGAAGGATCCTGCTGCTGAAAGGATTCGCGGCAGTCGTTGCATCGTTAAAGGAGGTGACATATTCCGTCTCTCCGGGATTGTACACAATGTCGTTGATCTCCATATGACAGATCTCACATTCCCTGTCATCTGAACTGCGGGTATCATGTGTGCAGGCATTGCCGCAGACTGGACAGATATATCTGGTAAAGAAGGTGTCAGGATCCCTGACAAATCCTTTTTCATGCTCACATGTCATGACTGTGACGTTTTCCAGTTTGGTGCCGCGTTCCAGGGCATCTCCCTGCACGCGGCGGCCATCGGAATCAACGAAGTAACATCCAGGGGCCAGGGCATTGCCGAAATCCGCCGGATATTCGGATTCCGTGCGGAGTCTGCTGATCGTTCCGCCGCCGAGGAAGGTCGGTGTATAGCCCCCGGAATTAAGAAAAGTGTATCTGATAACAAAATCACCTTTGATATTTATATTTTCCATGGTTATCTGACCGTCCCATAACTGAACGGCAGTACCATTTTCCGCTGTATTTTCGATGGTTCCGTTTTTAAATGCGACATGATATGCTGTCGCAGGATCGAAATACACAACGGCCTCATCATCAAAATTTCCGGACAGGGTATAACCGTTGAGATCGAAGGTTATATTATCCCAGTCACATACGTTGACGTCAAGCTTCAGCTGGCGTGTAATCGTGGTGTCTCTGAGCAGGGTGAATGTCACTCCCGGAACGATCCAGTCGAGTGCCTCAAAGATATCGGTGAATTCTTTTGTTCCAGAAATGTAGTCCACAGAAACAACGGGCTCCTGGTTTTCCACAGCATTGGAAAAGGTGGCTATGGCGGCAGCAGTGCTGGATGGAGTCACTGGAGCCGGGGCGTTGGACGGCGTGACAGCATTGGAAAAGGTGGCTATGGCGGCAGCAGTGCTGGATGGAGTCACTGGAGCCGGGGCGTTGGACGGCGTGACAGCATTGGAAGAGGTTGCCGTCTGCGCCGGAAGTGCGCTCCGTGTGCCTGTTTCTGGCAGTAAGCTGCTGTTTGACGCATAGATGGGGCTGCCGGACAGTGTAAAGCTCAACGCCGCGGACAGCAGGAGCGCCAGTGGTTTCTTATATGTACTTCTCATAGAGATTCCCCCTTTATTTTCGTAAGAAAAGCTGAAAAATGGTATAAAAAACTGATCCTGCAACGGAATCGGTTATCTTTAGGATATCATTTTTTCGGGTGATGTCAATAAACGCTGCACAAGATGTCGAAAATCGGCATGAATTGCAGGTGGAACTTTGATGGTGGAAGCGGAGCTGCGGGGATTGACAAATCATGGTGACGGGAGTATACTCCTTTTCAGTCTCAAATGGGATCGAAAAGGAGAAAACGATTATGGACCATGAAATACAGAAGCTTCACGACCAGGTAAACCAGGCGATCATCCGGTGCCGAAGAGTCTACTCGGTGTGGGCGAAGAAAAATAAGGTCAGCTATAACCGGATGCTGGTGCTCTATACGATCCGGGAATATGGATCCTGCACACAGAAACAGGTCTGCGATTCTTATATGCTGCCGCGGCAGACGGTGAACCATGTGATCACGGAGATGCGGAAAGAGGGGATCCTTGCGGTCAGCGAGGAGATGAGCCGCGGAAAAGAGAAGGCGCTGGTGCTGACGGAGAGCGGAGAAGAGTATTCGGAACGGCTCCTGCATTCTTTAAGTCTTATGGAGGAGCGGGCGGCGGCTCAGCTCGGAGCAGAGCGGATCCGGATGATGACGGAGCTGTTCATGGAGTATGACCGGGTGTTGGAAGACGCGCTGGAGGAGGAAGAGTGATGAAGGAGAAGATGGAGACTGGAACGGATCTCTTCCGCACGGAAAAGATTCCGAAGATTCTTTTGAAGATCGCGCCGCCGGTCATGCTGGCGCAGCTCATTCAGGCCGTGTACAACATCGTGGACAGCTTTTTCGTCGGTCAGTATTCCGCAAATTCGCTGACAGCGCTGTCGGTGATCTATCCGCTGCAGCTTATCATTATTGCCCTAGCGGTGGGAACCGGTGTCGGTGTCAACACGTACATGGCGAGACAGTATGCGCAGAAATTCCAGCAGAAAGCCGAGGAGGCAGCGGGAACCGGCATGGTTCTGGAATTCATGACCTGGCTTATATTTGCGGTTCTCGCGGCCGTGTTTATGCGTCCCTATCATGACAAGCGCGAAGTCTCCGGAGGCGATCGAGGACGCGGTGATCTACGGGCGGATCGTCTGCATCGGCAGTATTGGCGCGTTTTTAGAGGGAAACTGAACGAAAGTACACCAGTCCAGGGGAAATATGCGGCGCCCGATGATCGCCCAGACCGTTGGCGCGCTGACTAATATCGTCCTGGATCCGATCATGATCTTCGGACTTGGTCCTGTGCCGCAGATGGGCGTGGCGGGAGCTGCCTACGCTACAGTCTGCGGTCAGGTGGCCGCGGCTGTGATCACGGCCTTCGGGGGAGTGCGCAGGCCGCCGGAGTTTCGGAAAATGAAGGTTTACATAAAACAGATCTACTGGCTTGGATACGCATCGATTTTACAGCAGGCCATGTACACGGTGTATATTGTGATCTTAAACGCGATCCTCGCGGGATTTTCGGATTCCGCGGTGACGGTTTTAGGACTTTATTATAAGATGCAGACCTTCTTCTTTATCCCGCTGATGGGACTGCAGACGTGTATTGTGCCGGTGCTGAGTTTCAACTACGCGACGAAGAGTTATGGGAGATGCCGGGAGACCATGAAGGACAGTTATCTGTTTTCCTGTGGGTTTATGCTGATCGGGGGGGGTTGTTTCGTGTTCTTTCCGGTGGAACTGCTCCGGATCTTTTCGGACAGCAGTGAGGTCATTGCAATCGGAAAAACGGCGTTTCCGATCATTGGATCGAGTTTTATTCCGGCGGTATTTTCACTGATGACACCGGTGTTCTTTCAGGCGATCGGAAATGGAAGAGTCAGTCTGTTCCTGTCTGTGATGCGCCAGATATTCTGTCTGATCCCGATTTTCTGGGCGCTGTCTCTCCTGGGACTTCAGTTTACCTGGTTTGCGTTTCCGATCTCAGAGGTGCTTGTTGGAGTGACCGGGATGGGAGTGTATTGGAGGACGATCAATGGATGGAAGAATAGTAGGAAATAAAGAAAAGGCTGATGCGTTGGTTTGAAACTGCATCAGCCTTTTTGCTGCATAAATTCGGAAGAAACTGCTGGCGGCAGGATCTGTAGGAATTGTGTGTGTTCTGCAGAGAATGCCGGTAACAGGTTCTGGAGGCGCATGGTCTTAGAAGTACGTCCGTCTCTTCGGCGTATTCCAGCTTCCCACCACGCGCTTCACGTTGGAGATCGTTACGAAGGCGTTGGGGTCCTTTGCCTGGACGTAGTCCATAAACTGACCATATTCCTTTTTGGTGAGGATCGCAAGGATCTCTTCCTTCTGCGTGTCGCTGTAGCCGCCGGTTGCGGTGTAGACGGTGATTCCGCGCTGGAGTGTTTCGATGACGTAGCGCTTGAAATCATCGTTGTGCTCGGAGATGACGCAGACGCGGATCTTTCCGGTGAACTCGTCGATGAAGTAGTCCAGAACGAGACCGCTGAAGTAGGTGGACAGGGCGCCGATGATCACGGTCTGGAGGTCGTAGGCGAAATAGGAGCTTGCGACGGTCACCATTCCGGCGATAATGATGGACTTTCCGAGATCCATGTGGAGGTACTTGTTCATGATCTTCGCGATAATGTCGAGACCGCCGGACGCGGCGTTGGCGTTAAAGAGGACTGCCTGTCCGTAGCAGATCACGACGATCATTCCCACCACGTCCAGGGCGATATTTCCTGTGGGAGAACCCGGATTTGGGAACAGGATCTCGAACACAAAGAGAAGCGCCGGCAGCAGGACGGAGATAAAGATGATCTTTGTCCCGAAGGTCTTATCCACGAAGAGAAATGCCAGGATGATGCAGATGATGTTTAAGAGCAGCGTCATGGCGGACAGGGACAGCGGGACAAAGTTTACGAGAACCACGGCGAGTCCTGAGATACTTCCGCTGATGATATGGTTCGGGTTCATGAAGAAATAGACTCCCACGGCGATGATGAAGGTGCCGAAGAAGATCGTGGAGAAATATTTTAGTTTTTCAAACATGGTGAGATTCCCTTTTTCGTATTAGTATTTGCGTGTCAATCATATGTGAAAAATGTACAGTTGTCAAACGTGCACGTTACAGTGTGAGCGCTTGTATGCGGCAAAGTGAAAAACAGATATTGATAAAATATGAAGGATGACCGGGGATGGAAAACGCGTTGGAGAAGGAAGAGGATGACGAATCCAATCGTGTGAGATATAATGGATCTGGAAGAATTTGCCGGTGTTTGGAGCAGGAAAAGATAAGGTTGGTAATATTATGAATTAGGAGTGTAGAATTATGTTTAGAGAGATTCGAAAAAAGAGAAATAAGATCGAGGATAGCGCGGCGGAGGAACTTCTGCAAAACAGCAGGAGAGGTGTTCTTGCGGTGAATGGGGATGATGGGTATCCGTATGCGATCCCGCTCAATTATTTTTATGACAGGGAGAATCGGAAAATCTATTTTCATGGCGCGCGCGCGGGGCATAAGGTCGATGCTCTGCGGGCATGTGATAAGGTATGTTTTACGGTTTATGGAAATGAGACGATCAGGGAGGAAGCCTGGGCACCGTTTATGCAGAGTACGGTTGTGTTCGGGAGATGTCATTTGATGGAAAATAGCAGTGAGAAAGCAATGGAAATGTTAAAGCGGTTTGCGATGAAATATTATCCGAATGAACAGCTGGCTGATGAGGAGATCGCGCAGGCGGGAAGAGCTGTGCAGATGTTTGAAATCGAGATCGAGCATATGAGCGGCAAGGAGGTGCAGGAAAAGTAGAATGAGATTGAGAAATATTCTGGTTATCGTAAAAGATATTGAGAGATCGATAAGGTTTTATCATGATCTGTTTGGACTTGATATAGTACTTGGTAATGACGGAAATATAATCCTGACGGAAGGGCTTGTGCTGCAGGATGAGAAGATATGGAAGGTTCCTGTTATACAAAAAAGCCGGATAAAATACCGAACGATCCTTCGGCATCTTATCCAGCTTTGTAAATGCGTTTACAAGCCCTCCGATGAGCTGTAAGACAGTATAGCAGGGAAATACAGAATTGTCAACTCAGCGACTTTTCTGATCTTTTAAGCTGAAAGATATTGCTGATGTTCACGTGATACTATATTTATTTCTGCATAGTCTCGATCATGCATTCGTGTTTCTTCGTTGTTTTGTTATAATTAATTCCAACAAGTAATATACTACCATGATAATCTTTCAATGCATTTCCATACTGTTTTTCTCTGATCTGGTCTAAAGCTCCAGATGCGCTTTTATCCCATTTAAGTTCGATCACTACCGCAGGCTTATCTAAATGCAGTTTTCTCGGAATCAGACATATATCAGCAAAACCCTTACCTGTAGGCAGTTCACGGATTATCGTATAATATTCACGTGCAAAGTAAAATGCAAGATTTATGGTACAGCTCAGAGAATTTTCATCGTTGTACTGAAGAATCGAAATTTCATCGTGAGCCTTGTCAACTCCTGCCGCAACTGCGTCGGCGTCCATGGCCCACAATGATTCTAAAAGTTTACGGGATGATTCTACGGAGTCGATCACGCCATGCCAGTTCATGGTGCTGATTGCATTCACATATTCCTGTGAGACTTCTTTATTAGGAATGGCAACGGTACCATCTACGCTGTTGTATGTCAGGTAGCCGAGATGGATCAGTAATGTCAAGACATCATCTTTAGTGGCAAATGTGGTCATATCATTGCTGAAAGTTCCTATATTGATTTGTACTGCTTCACCTGCAAGCATTCTGACCACAGAGTCCTGCAGTCCGTCCATATCCATCTGAATGTAAATTTTTAAGGCTTCATATGTTTCCGTCTGATTCCAATAAGTTCCCAACTTGTGTCGCAGCATGGCTTCCACAACCGATTTAGGACTGTAAATAGAGTAATGTTCATCACCATTCTGGCGATGTGCGATCAGATGATATCCATCATACCATGTTTTCGCTTCCTCGAAATTCATATCGTATGTATCGCAGAGTCTGGATACTTCCTGTTCAGTGAAGCCGAAATACCCGGCCAGATCGCCTGGATCGGTCATGGAATATTCTGTAAACATATTTAATGCGGAATGGGAGCCATATTTTTTAATGGGTAATATGCCGGTCATGTAGGCCAATGCCACATAATCCTTATCCTTCAGCCATGCGCGCAGAAAATCTAAATATTTTTTCTGAGCCTCTTTATTCTGCTTGTACTCCCGGAACAGGCAGTCCCACTCATCGATCAGGATCACAAAAGGACATTTGGTATAACGGAATACGTCTTTCATGACCTGAATCAGATTCTTTTCATCACGAAACTGTATTTCGTGAAATGTCTCCTTAAAATCCAAAATCAGATAATTTTTAAGCATCTCCAGCATTTCTTCCATTGTTTCAGACATACTTAAAAATTCCTGCATATTGATTTTGATCACATCATATTGGTTCAGATTTTCCCTATACGATCTGTCTTTACTGATAGCAAGATTTTGAAATAATTCCGTTGTATCCTCGCTCCGGTCATAATATGCGGCGAGCATATTAGCGGCCATTGATTTTCCGAATCTTCTTGGACGGCTTACACAGATATATTTCTGCTCGGTACAAAGCGCTTCATTGGTTCTGGCGATCAGTTCGCTTTTGTCGACATAAATTTTAGAGCGGAGACTACCGCGGAATGAAAGATTCCCCGGATTCAGATAACTTCCCATGCAAATTCCTCCCATCAGAAAAAGCGTCTTTGATTGTTTTTATTATACTTGATTCCAGCGGGAAGTACAAGGAGTGTTCATTTCCTACGGATGTAAAAATGGCGGCATCGCTCACCATTGAAGCGATACCGCCATTTTTATATCCATTTCTATATATGGACGCGGAGATTATTTGGTCTCTTTTTCCTCAGCAGCAGCTGCAGCAGGTGCAGTTGTCACTTCAGTCTCCGGAACAACGTTGTGAACCGGGATGACGGAGAGTACAACAGCCTCCGGGTCGGTCTTTAAGTCGATGTCTTTGTTCTTTGCAATGTCAAGATCTTTGACATGTACGATGTCACCAACCTTGAGACCTGCAGCATCCAGTGTTGTCTTCTCGACAAGTGCGGACGGGAATGCTCTGTAAGCAACTTCGCTCAAGTCTTCCTGAAGAACGCCGCCGACAACAGCTTCACGGTTCAGAATTACGATCTCAGCAGTAGAAGTAACCTTCTCATCGCTTACAAGTGCCTGAAAATCAATCTCATCGATCTTTCTTGTCATTGCATTGTAGTCAATTTCCTTGATCAGGACATCATATACCTGCCCCTCAATGTCGAGATTGATCTGGCCGCCTTTATGTTCGGTCTTTAAAAGACGTTCAGCATCTGCAGCGTTCATCTTTACCGGAATGGAGCCTTCGATGGCATGTCCGAAAACATTACCTGTAACAAATCCTTCACGTCTTAATCTCTTTGCCTTTACATCCATGCTTCTTTTTTCAGCTTTTAAAGTAGTCATTTATCTTTTCCTCCAAAAATCTGATTCCCGGCAAACGAACCAGTATTCGTTCTGCCGGATTCGCTTAGCAGCCCTCAGCTTTAGTGTATAAAGGGGTTTTGTTAAGTTTGTGACTAATAACTGTTCACTAGGTCTGCGCATTTACTGCGCTGACCGTAACATAATTTTGGCCAGCAGGCAAAAATCCCATTGCCGCAGGCAATTCGGAATGGATTTTTGCGTAACTGTGAAGGTACTGAACAGTTACCGCTTCTTTCTTGTTACAGCGTAAGTATAGCAGTGTTTTGAGAAACAGATTAACCAAAAATGAAAAAAATAAAGGCCTAAATTTTAAAAAATGCACAAAAACAGAGCGGAGAAAGTCTGTGGATGTTCAAAACGGGGAAAGTGTGATAAGATATAAGAGATCATCACAAAGAAATAATTCGATGAAATAACCGGTGTTATGCAGGAAAGAGACGTGTGGTCATGGAAATGAAACATGACAGCCTGCGGACACGAGGATTCATATAATATGCTGCATGAGATCCGGCAGATCTCTGCAGCAGTCAATGAGGTGTATATTATGAATACAGACAATCGGCCGATCGGTGTTTTGGATTCCGGACTCGGTGGGATCAGTGTTTTGAGAGAATTAGTGAAACTGATGCCGGGTGAGGATTTCTTATATTACGGGGACTCCGCAAATGCCCCTTACGGCACACGTACCCCGGAGGAGGTCATTGACCTCACAAAAAAGGATGTGGATTTTTTGCTGGAACGCGGGGCGAAAGCCATAGTTGTAGCCTGCAACACGGCAACCAGTGTGGCAATCAGGGAACTGAGGGAGGAGTATGAGAAGAAGGATATTCCGGTGATTGGAATCGAACCGGCGCTGAAGCCGGCGGTGCTTGCGAAAGAGCACTCAAAGGTTGTCGTTATGGCGACTCCGATGACTCTCTCCCAGACAAAATTTAATTCCATGCTGCATGTCTACGAGGACGAGGCGAATATCATCAAGATGCCGTGCCCGGGACTTGTGGAGTATATCGAAGGCGGAATGTTAGAGGGACCTGTTCTGGACGAGTATCTGGAAAAACAGTTCGAGCCGTATGAAAAATCGGAAATCGATGCGGTGGTACTCGGCTGCACGCATTACCCGTTAGTAAAAAATGAGATCCAGAAACATCTGCCCGGCGTGGCGATCTATGATGGCGGATTCGGAACTGCGAAGCAGACGAGAAAGCGCCTGACTGAGTGCGGACTGTTATCGGGGAAAGAGTCCGGAGGTGAGGTGAAGATCTTTAACAGTAAGAATACGGAGGATGTGCTGGAGCTTTCGAGAAGACTGTTGAATTTATAGATACATGTAATATCAAAAATATCTGGAGAGAAAGGTATGAAAAAATTATTGTACATTGACGCCTGCGTGAACCGCGATATTTCAAGAACGGAGAGACTTGCGCAGGCTTTATTAAAGGAAATGAACAAGAACGGGGAATATGAGGTCGAGACCCTGTGCCTGGAGGATGAAGATCTGAAGCTTTTTACCGGAAAAGAGAGTGCAGGACGGGAACAGCTCACGAGGGCCGGAATTTATGAGGGACCGATGTTTGACTATGCAAAGCAGTTTGCATCCGCAGACCGGATCCTTGTGGCGGCTCCGTACTGGGATTTTACTTTCCCGGCGAGAATGAAATGTTATCTGGAGCAGATCTGTGTGACAGGGCTGACCTTTACCTTTTCTTCCAAGGGAATCCCAGGTGGGCTGTGCCATGCCGACAGTCTCCATTATGTGACCACCAGCGGTGGTTCCATCGGGGATCTGAATCTCGGATATGAGTATGTCGAGAAACTCTGCAAGGTATATTACGGAATCAATAAGACTGTGTGCTATACCGCAGAGGGACTTGACATCGAGGGCAATTCCGTGGAAGAGATCATGAAGGAGGCAGAGGAGGAGGCAGTCCGGACATACCGGAACTTTGCGTGATTTCCTCAGGTTCATCTCCTTTTTTACAATAAGATATATCGCGATCGACTTAAGCGGCGGAAAGAAAAAGCTTCCGATCCGCAGCATTACCGTTGCCCCGAAGAATCATATCGACCTCGCGCGGGAGGGCATGAAGGAGTATCTTCACAGCCATGGATATGAGGTGGATGTGGAGCTTTCTAGGATCAAGTTAAGGTATTAGTACGAAAAATCATATTAAGGCATCAATCGAAACAGGACAGATCATCTGCGTGGATGCGGGTGGCTGTCCTGTTTTTTGCGGCTCTATGAAAATGGTTGACGGTAGACGCGATGGAAGTCAGTGTAGATAGAAAAACAAAAATAAATATGTCTGGTGGAAAAATAAGTTATATATTTGGAAGAATAAAGAAGAAAAGAAATTTCCGATAAAAATGAACTTTCCCCCAATTGCCTGTCTCTATAAGACAGATGCATCAAAAGAGAGAGGAGGCAGGACATGGATGAAGAGAATATCGTGAGACGCATGATCAACGGGGACATGGATGCCTTCGGGGAGCTGATGGAGAAGTATGAGAGGCCGGCGCTCAGGGCGGCCTGGCTGATCTCCGGGAACGCGGCGGACAGCGAGGACATTGTCCAGGAGACATTCACCGCCTGCTATTTAAACAGAAAGAAGCTCCGGGATCCGGCAGCCTTTAAGACATGGTTTTACAGGATACTCACAAGGTCCGCGTGGAAGATCAGCAGAAAGTCGCGGAAAGAACAGCCGGAGGAGGAACCTGCATCCGGGCAGGCGGACACCGGAAGGTCCGTCCTGGAAAACTGCATTATGAAGGAAGAGGAGCGGATCCTCTACGAGGCGGTGGAAAAGCTGCCGCCGAAGCAGAAGACCGTGTTGATCCTGTACTATTACAATGATATGCCGATCCGCGAGATCGCAAGGGTCTGCGGAGTGTTTGAGGGAACGGTGAAATCCAGGCTGTTCCACGCGAAGGAACAGTTGAAGCAAATCCTCACACAGGAGGAAGGAGGAAAAACATGGACGATCCTATCTTAGAAAAGAGACTGAAAAACATGTTTGAGAGCCGCGCAGGCGAACTTCCGGACGAATCGGTGCGGAAGGCGCGGATCCGGAGAAATGTATATGAGAAGATAGAAAGAGAGGGAAATTATATGAAGAAAGGTTTTATGAAAAAAGCGGTAGCAGCAGTTGCAGCGATCTGTGTATTTGGAAGCATGACGGCGTTCGCGATTGGAAAGATCGCGGGAATCACATCCCGCACCGATATAAGAGATGAAGTCCACACCTATGAACAGGCGCTGGAGCTTCAGAAGGAGAATGGACCGATGGTAGATTTCCCGGAGAAATTCTCCAACGGGTACGCGTTTAAGGCTGCTGTGCCGGTAAACTATGAGACGGAAGATAAAGATGGAAATAAACTGGGAAACGGAACACAGCTTTCCGTCACATACGGAAAAGACGGCATGGAGGATGTCACGTTTTCCGCGGAAGTCGGCATGGATGGAGAACTCACCCCGGCAGAGGTGAGGACATGCGAGGATGGTACAGAACTCTGTTTCTACAAGCTGACCAACAAGTTCGTTCCGGCAGATTATGAGCTCACCGAGGAGGACAAAAAGGCCCAGGAAGACGGCAATTTTAACCTGGCTTACGGCAGCGATAAGGTCGAAGTTATGACTTCCTACACGGTAGAGTGGAACATGGACGGACAGGGCTACAGCCTCTTCAAGTTTGGTGAGGATCTCGGCGCTGAGGAGATGTTTGGAATGGCGGAAGAGATTATTGCGGGACAGAGTAAGTAGAAGATAAAACAACTGGCAGTTCATAAGATAGATGATGAAAGCCTGAAATAAAAGATTTGATTAAGGAAAACGATCTGTTTGTGGTATTGATGGTTTGCACAGACAGATCGTTTTCCTTTTTTGATGCCATGCATCCAGAGAAAACTGTCAGTGGCAGGTTCTGGAGGTCATGTGTAAATAGAAACTTTAAAAGTAGAGTATTTATTTTTCGTCAGTGATTAACTCATGTGAAATACCGTTTCCGGCGTTTAAAGCAGCAATGACACGGCGTAAGTGATCTAAGTTGCTTTTTGAATAAAAAGGATCAGAGAAAAATTCCTTCTTGATCTTCTCCACTGGCATCTCCTTTCCAGTCCAGAGACGGAAGGCCTCGGCACCCTGGTAGAGGAGCATATAGGATCCGTTGAAGAACGGGTTGCCCTGATTTTTAGCCATGGTGAGGAGCTTTGTCTCACGCGGATTGTAGATGATATCGGAGACGATGAGGTCTTTCGGAAAAGTCAGATTTTCCGGGACCGGGCAGGTATCCTCGTGGGGAGCCATGCCGACGGAGGTCCCGTTTGTGAGGATAGCGCTGTCCGCAAGCTCTTTCTTTAAGAGGTCTGCATCGGAGAAGTCGCAGATCCTGATCCTGCAGTCAGTGATCTCTGTGAGTTCATCGACGGTATGTACCAGGCGGTCGTAGAAGCGGCTGGTGGGTCTCACGAAGACGGAGATCTCTTTTAAGCCGTCGAGGGCAGCCTGTACCAGAATTGCGGTGGCAGCGCCTCCTGCGCCCAGAAGTGTCATTTTTTTGCCGATGATATCGTAACCGGCATCTTTTACGGACTGCATGTAACCGATTCCGTCGGTGTTGTGGCCGATGAGGCGTCCATCTTCGTTTACGACCGTGTTGACAGCACCGATGATCCGGGCAGCGGTGGAGAGTTCGTCGCAGAGGGAGACCATGAGATTTTTATCCGGCATGGTCAGGTTGAAGCCGCGGGCACCGAGAACCTTTAAACCGGCAACTGCGGTGGGAAGTGTCTCCTCATTGACATCAAATGCGAGGTAGCGGTAGTCGAGCCCAAGAGCCTCAAAGGATGCGTTGTGCATCATCGGGGAGACGCTGTGGGCGCAGGGGCTGCCGAGCAGACAGATAAGACCGGTGTGTCCGGTGATCGGTGAAGCTGCAGGTGTGGTGTTTTCCATTTTATGTGTACCTCCGTGGAGTGATTTTTCTTGATTTATTATAACAGTGCAGGAAAGTAAATGCAAAAGAAAATTTATGATTTCACAGTGTGAAAATGTAGAAAGCAGAAAAATTAAAAATACAGAGGGTTAAAATTGGAATAGATCAGGGATACGAAGGTTCTTTGATTGCAGAGTATGTTAAAATCTGGTATACTTGCACTAAATGACGCATGAAAGTGGAAAAGTGTTTTGGATGTAAGAGAAAACTGTTAGAGATTTTGAGAGACTATTAGTACGAAAAGGAGAATTTAGATTATGGCGGGATTGAAGGAACATATTTTTCTGATCGGATTTATGGGCTGCGGGAAGAGTACAAACGCAGCGTGCCTGGCGGAGATGACCGGGGCGAGGCAGGTGGAGATGGATCAGATGATCGTGGAGAATGAGGGGATGGCGATCGCGGATATTTTTAAGGAGAAGGGGGAACCATATTTCCGGGAGCTGGAGACAGATCTGATCAAAAGCTTTGTGGGAGTGGAACCGGCGGTGATCTCCTGTGGGGGCGGTGCTGTCCTGAAGGAGGAGAATGTGCGGCTTATGAAGGAGTCTGGGAAGATCGTGCTTCTCACGGCAGAGCCGGAGACAATCTACGAGCGTGTGAAGGACAGCACGGAGAGACCGGTACTGAATGGGAATATGAATGTTGGGTATATTGAAGAGCTGATGGAGAAGCGCAGGCCGAAGTATGAGGCGGCGGCTGATGTGAAGGTTGCTACGGATGGGAAGACGGCAGGAGAAATCTGCGGGGAGATCCTTGAGATTTGTGGGAAATAAAGATTGGCGGGAGTACGCGCCGGTGAGTCTTCGGGCGCGGACGCAGGGGTTCGGGAGCGGTTCCTCTAAGCTTGCAGAAGAATGCTAAAGGCGGAGAACAGTCGGCACAACTCGCTGACGCTCAGACAAGTGCCGCCTGTCCTCCAACGCATTCTCCTGCGAGCCAAGAGGAAGCCAGGCTCCCTGCACAAAGCGTCCGTGCCCGAAGACTCACCGGCGCTGTGTGTTGGCGAAGGGACTGAAGGCAGGTCAGAAAAAGGCACTGACGTGCCAAAGATGCGCACTCGCGCGAAGATGTAGACTGTCGCAAGCGACCGAGCGAGGCGCGAGAATGTGCCAAGGCACATTCTTTTTTTTACTTTATAGGAAAGACCGCCTGCGGCGCTCTCTTGAATTGAAAAGGGCCCGCACAGAGGCGGGCACAACAAGTAGACGAATGTTGGTTTAGAAGATATAAAAACCTTCTTCACCAAAATCGTCATCAAGTTCATCATCATTTAAGAAATAATCCATATCCAGAAGTTCATCCTCGCTCATAAGGCGAATGTCCTTGGAAGTTATACCTTCTGGGGGATTATCCATATATTTTTTGCGTAATTCCTCGATGTTTTGTTTCATGGTAGTTTATCCTCCTTTCAGAGGATTATATCATAAAATCTGAGGAATTTATGCAGAAGAACGCTTTCCACGAGATTTGGACATTGCTTTCTCGTAAAGTTCCTCGAGAGATACGCGTTTGTGATTGTAATAAAGTTCAAGAAACATCATCTTGTGTTTACAGTCTGGACATTCCAGAGGGTCATAACCGAAAGAGGAAAGAATAGCAGTTCTCCACTGATTGAAGCTGCGATAAATAGGATGTTTACTTTTTGAAATGGCACGATGGAGCTTGGAATCAATCTTCCGATGGCGGGCATAGAGACCTCCATAACGGATCATTTTGAAATGCTTTTCTGGTATGTGCCGGATCAATCGTTGAATGAATTCCATGGCAGGAACCGTTTCTTCTATGTATTGTTCGTCTTCATGTCGGTTGTAATGGAAAGTAACCATTTCGCCATCGTATTTATCAATTCTGGATGTAGCGATGACAGGACGCCCCAGATATCGACCGATATATTTGACAACTGTTTTGGGGTCACATTTGTTCGGTTTGGCATAAACGTAAAAACCGTGCTTATGCTCCGTATAGCAATCCGCTTTCACTTTTTTGAAAGAAGGACCGATTTTGGACTCCATTTCATTAAGCAGAGCAGTGCGGAAAGCATTACGTAAATAAGTGTAATTAAAGTGTTTGACATGGCGACAAAAACCATCGTCACTGTATCCGCCTTCAGATAAGAGGCAGTGGATGTGCGGATTCCATTTCAGGTCTCTGCCAAAAGTATGTAAAACCATAATGAAACCGGGCGTGAAGTTTTTGGACTTATTCATTTTGTAGAACATACGAGAGATCACGCTGTTTACAGAGTGGAACAGACAATCGAGCAGAGAACGATCCTTGAGAAAGGATTCGCGAAGATTTTCATCGATTGTGAAAACGCAATGGCGATGTGTGACATTTACCAGCTTAAAGGACATACTGGTGGTGCGTTCTATGGCATATTTGTTGCCACAGGTAGGGCAGAAACGGCTGTGACAGCGGAAAGGAACGAATTTGAGTTTTCCGCAGTGAGGACAGCCATACATTGCGCCGCCGAATGATGAATCGCCACAGTTAATCATCTTGTCGATATTTTCTATCTCAGTTTTTCTGGGATGAAGAGTATATTTAATTTCTTCGTAATGGTCTGTAAAAATTTTCTGTAAGATATTCATAAGACTATTATGAGGTATATTTTAGAAAAAAGAAACCCCTAATCCCCTCAAGATTGAGGGGTAGGGGAGTTGAATAGGCGAAGCCTATTTTTTATGGAATTTCGGGATTTTTTCCCAGTCGTACTGCCTCTAAATACTTCTGTGTCTCCTCATCCGCATGCGCGAACAGATAATTTTTTGCATTGCCGGTGTGCTTTCCCTTTTCCTCGGAGATCAGCTTTCCGACACGCTCGATCTCTTCACGGAAATCCCTCGCGGACCAGAGGATGCACCCCTGACTGCGGATAATGAGCTGGATCACGCCGTCGGAGGTAGCGACTGTGGTGCGGTATCGTCTGCCGATGCGGATCGCGACTTTTTCGATGTACTGGTCGGCGGTCTCCGCCTCTTTTGTATACACGACGTTGATGTTGTGGTATTTCTGGACCTTCTCTACACCGCCGGGGACCTTGTAGGCATCGAAGACGACGATGACACATATTTTCCGGAATCCCTGGTAGTTGCTTAGGATGTCCATAAGCTTATAGCGGGCGGCATCGATGCTCACGGCCGCCAGATCGCTCAGTTCCTCCCAGGCAAAGATAATATTGTAGCCGTCAACGAGAAGGTATTCATCCTCCGGCTCCTCTTTTTCCTTCACCGGCTTCACCGGGCTGGCGTTCTTCGCACGGATCACGGTGCGGGAGTCGTAGTCGGAGACGAGCTTCCGTTTTGGCTCGCCATATGTACGGGTGAAAATCGCCTGAAGCTCTTTGTCGTCATAGAAGGAGAGCGAAGAACCTCCATTTCCGCGGCTGCCGGAAGAAGAACCGGCGGCTACATCCGCCGCCATTGCCTTCAGCCGTTCATCTGCTTCCTTAAGCTCCCGTTCCTGCTGTTCCTTCGCAAGCTGCTTTGCCAGCGGACTCTCCACATGCATATACTGCTTCACCTCATTCCACGGCACCACGAAGCCTGTCCCGTGGGAGCAGAAGACGGATCCGGCAGGATCCTGAAGGTCGGAATCGAAATCATAGCCGGAGGCCGCAATGACTTCCTCGGCATTATGGCATGGCTCATAGCCGGAAAGACTCAAAGTCAGGCGTCCACGGCCTTTCGTGTAGGAGATCACGTCGCGCTGGTAATTTCTCATGGTGGAAACCGGGGCGGTTCCCGTAAGAAGAGCCATGGAGCCATCCTGTTCCGGTGCGGAAAATTCACCCTGCATCCGGTCAAGATCCGCCATGGCGCGCCCAAGGTTTTCCGATGGGACTTCCAGACGGAACGCGTAGTAGGGTTCTAAGAGCACACGTCCCGCCTCGCAGAGTCCCTGACGGACAGCGCGGTAGGTTGCCTGACGGAAATCGCCGCCCTCCGTGTGCTTTTGGTGGGCACGTCCGGCGATCAGAGTGATCTTCATATCGGTGATCTCAGAACCGGTGAGGATTCCCCGGAAACGCTTTTCTTCCAGATGTGTCAGAATCAGCCTCTGCCAGTTTTTATCCAACATATCCTCGCTGCAGTCTGCTTCAAAGACAAGTCCGCTTCCCGGCTCTCCGGGTTCCATTAAAAGATGGACTTCCGCGTAGTGGCGCAGCGGTTCGAAATGTCCGACGCCCTCGACGGTCTTAGCGATCGTTTCCTTGTAGACAATATTTCCTTCTCCAAAACCGATCTCCACGCCGAAACGGTCCAGAACCTGGCTCTTTAAGATCTCCATCTGCACATCGCCCATGACCTGTGCCTGAATTTCGCCAAGCGCCTCGTTCCAGACAATGTGGAGCTGCGGGTCTTCCTCCTCCAGCATGCGCATATTTTTGAGCATGGTGTGGGAGTCTGTTCCGAATGGCAGCAGGATCCGGTATGTGAGGACCGGCTCCAGGAGTGGAAGAACACTGTCGGAGGCAGTTCCGAAGACCTGTCCCGGCTTCGTGTCGGAAATCCCTGTGACAGCCACCACCATGCCGGGTTCCGCCTCCTTTAACGCCTCGAACTTTGAGCCGGAATAGAGCCGGATCTGGTTGATCTTCTCATCTGAATCAAGTGACAGCGAATCACGGATCTTCAAATTTCCGCCCGTGATCTTCAAATGCGTCATCCGTACACCTGTCTCGTCGCGGGAGATCTTAAACACCTTTGCACCGAAGTCCTTCGTATAGTCCGGGCATGACGCAAATTCCCCGAGGGCGGTCAGAAATTCCCGGACGCCGGTGAGCTTTAACGCGGAGCCGAAAAAGCAGGGAAAGAGCTTCCGGTTCTGGATTGCGTTCCGAACGTCCTCCGTCTTTAAGCTGCCGTCTGCCAGATAAGCTTCCAGAAGTGCTTCATCGCAGGTGGCAATCTCCTCAGCGGTTTTATCAGAAGTTCCAAGAATATCACGGTTTCCGGACACCCCGCTGAAATCCACGATCCCGTGATCCAGCCGTTCCTTCAGTGATGCCAGCACCGCCTCTCGATCCGTCCCCTTCTGATCCATCTTATTCACAAAGAGAAATACCGGGATCCGATACCGTTTTAAAAGTCTCCACAGTGTCTCCGTATGTCCCTGAACCCCATCAGCTCCGCTGACGATCAATACCGCATAGTCAAGGACCTGCAGTGTCCGCTCCATCTCCGCCGAAAAGTCCACATGACCCGGCGTGTCGAGGAGTGTCACGAAAGTATCGCCCAACGGAAAGACCGCCTGCTTTGAAAAGATCGTGATGCCCCGGGCGCGTTCAAGCGCGAAGGTATCAAGAAAGGCGTCACGATTGTCCACACGCCCCATTTTCTTTAGTTTTCCTGTCTCGTATAAAATTGCCTCGGACATCGTTGTCTTTCCGGCATCGACATGCGCGAGGATTCCGATCACAAATCGTTTCATATATTAAGTCCGCTTTCTGAAAATTTCCATAACGGTCCACTGAACCAGTATTTAGACACAGTATATCAGAAAAAAGAACCTTATGCAACGATACAGTGGCGTATCAATGGGCGGCCCCTGTCAACAGGGATCCGGTCGGAAGAACGGACGCGCAATGCAGATGAGATGTTCCCAGTCTACCAGGTCCTGATAGATAAAGAACAAGGCAGCCTGTCTGATCTCAGAAAGGACAGATGTGGGCAGGACACAGAGAAACCCGTCGAAGGAAAATACATGACGGCCCTGTTCTGTGCGCAGCTCACAAAGATAAGATCCATGGATATCAGGGGGCGTCAGTCCCGGCTCTAAACGGATATAGAGCCGTTCCCGGTCCGCAAACCAGTCTGCGACCGGTCCGCGGGTGACGCAGGTTTCCGTATTTTTGATACAGTGTTCCAACTGATCCTTCAGAGAGCGGTGGAGGAACGGATCAGAGATCCGGAGGAATGTTGTAAACAAATGGTCCGGAAGCTGTGGCTGATGCAGATCAAGTCCGGATGTGGCCGCGATATGGTATCCCTGAAAGATCAGATCCTCCCACCATAAGATCGCGTTTTTGTTGTCAGGGATCATCGGGTGGGCATTGTTTATGATCTCAATGAAATCGATCAGACTGTGGTCATGGATCCTCATGGACCAGCGCATCCCGGTAGAAAACGGAAAAGGAATGGAACAGGGGTGGGCAGGACCGGCCAGTCCGCCGGCCTCATGGACTCTCTGAAATAAAGGATCCGCACAGCCAGCATTGATATCGTCCCAGGGAATATAGGAATCGATGTTCTGGCACAGCATATGCCCGAAGTACGAGGTCAGTTCATAGCCACAGATAAATTCGGAATCCGGGGAGATTTCACGGACAGATTCCGGGAGCTGTCTCCAGCCCGATATCGTATTATGATCCGTGAGAGAAAAGGAACGGATATGTTTTGAAGTAAGAAAGCGCACGAGCTCGGTGACGGTCATACTGCCGTCAGATTCTACGGTATGATTGTGAAGTTCAATTCTTTTCCACATGTTCATTTGTCTCCTTCCCGATTTTTGCAGGATCGCGGGATTCTCCGAAAATCTCAAGCTGGTAGGGTGTCTCATCTTCCGCTGCATGAAAGATGTTTATGATGATTTTTGCCATGCCGGAGAGATCCTTACAGGGGATACAGCCGTGGCTGGCAGAATTTCCCGAAATTGTCATTTCCTTTACTTCCCCCGGCATATGGATGTTTCCGACGAAGACGGAATTTAACATGAAGCAGAGCTGGATCTCTGTTTTTATAGCGTTGATTTCCCTGCGGAGCAGATCTTCAGAAACCGGTTGTTCCATATATTGTTCCAGAATTGGGGCAAGCTCCGTCCTACGCCTGTTGAAATAACTGTCAGGATCGGAAGGATGTTCTTTCTGATAAGTAAGAACAACAGAGAGGGAAGAAAGATCAGAAGGAAGAAAAAAATTGTAAATGATATTCCCGTGATACCCCTGATGGAGCACACCGGAAAAACGCTGGATCATTTCCATAAATCGTTGGCCTCCTTAATAAGTACATTGAATTGGATTTTTTTAATGTAACCCATCATTTTAAAATGAAAGAATAAAAAAGGTAAAGCACCTGTAAATGTTTTTTAAATTCATACAATTAAATGTACTTTACTGAAAATTATGGATTTATTTACCTGCAAATGCAGTTACATTTTACAATTAACTGATAGAATGACGGGGTAAAAATCAAAAAGGAGAGAAAACAATGAGAATCATAACAGCTCATTCAGGATGTGACGGAACAGAAGACAATTCCCTTGAATTTGTCACGTATGCTCTCAGATCCGAGGCAGGTTGTCTGGAAGTCGATGTCCGGAAGGGACAGGATGGAGATCTGATCCTTTCACATGATGACAATGGCGGCGAGGGTGTTTTTTTAAGAAACGTGTTTGAACGGATGGCACAGGTGCCTGAAAAGATGATCAACTGTGACCTGAAGGAAAGAGATCTGGAAATCCCGGTGTACCGAATGGCATGTCACTTCCATATGGAAGAACGGCTGATCTATTCCGGTGAGGTGGATCCGGTCCATCTGGAGGAGAACAAGAAAAATTTTGAAAAAGCCAGAATCTTTTTAAATATTGAAAATCTTTATCCGGATATTTATAAGGAAGAAGAGCAGGACAGGGAAAGAAAGCTGAAAGAGGCGATCGAAAAGGCGGCAAGTCTTCCGGTTACCTGCATCAACGCTGAGTACCATATCCTGACAGATGAGATCATAACCTTTATCAAAGGAAAAGGACTTGGATGCTCTGCCTGGACAGTCAATGATGAAAAGGAACTTAAACGGCTCATGATAAGGAAAGCGGAAAATATCACGACCAGAAATTTAAAGGGAGCGATCCTGGTGAAGAAGGAGATGGAGCTGTAATGATGACGCCGAGAGCATTTTATCACATGATGGGGAAAAGGAACTTTTTGCAGTACATCTTCTTTGCGGCATTTCTCTTTTTCTTCTACGTTCCGCTTATGAATCTGTGTATGCTGGCTTTTGCGGATAAATATGAAGTCCCGGCGATCATACCACAGAAATTTGGCTTTAAGTGGTGGGAATTTGTTCTGGACCAGAACAGTCTTATGGGGTCGATCACGACCTCCTTCGCGCTGGCAATCGTCGTAACAGCAGTCTCCATGCTGATCTGCATCCCGGCCGCTTACGCTCTTGCCAGATATAATTTCAGAGGAAAACGAATCTTCCTCCTGTCCTTTCTGCTCAGCAACGCATATCCGAGAATGGGACTCTACATTTCGATCGGAATCCTGTTTTATAAATTAAACCTGATGGGAACCTTCCTTGGTGTTGTGATCATTCATGTAGTCAATTCCCTGATGTTTATGACCTGGATCCCGAGCGGTTCCTTTAAAAGCGTTTACCGGCAGCAGGAGGAGTCAGCGAGAGACGCAGGAGCAGGACCCCTCAGAACATTTTTCAGCATTACCCTTCCGTTAGCGATGCCGGGGATCGCGGTTGGCGGCGTGTTTACCTTCCTTGGTTCTTTGGAAGAGGCACAGGGAACCCTTCTTGTCGGTTTCCCGGAGGTAAAAACCATGCCGGTAGAGCTTTACGGGGTGATCATGGAATATCCTCTGACTGCAGGACCGGTATTATCGTTGATCTTGATCATTCCGACGATTCTGATCCTGCTCGCAATGAAAAAATACCTGAGTGCAGATACGATCTCGAAAGGTTATGGAATGTAAAAAGGAGCAAGTTATGGAAGAAAAAGTAAAACTTCAGATCAGAAACATGAAAAAGCATTATAAAAACGGGGACGGAGTGGAAAACATCAACATGGATGTCAGGGAAGGTGAATTTCTCACGATGCTGGGACCATCCGGATGTGGAAAATCCACGATCCTCAGAACGATCGGAGGTTTCCTTGATATTGATGACGGAGACATTCTGATCGATGGCTGCTCCGTGAAGGATCTGGCACCGGAGAACCGGCCGACGGCGATGGTATTCCAGAGCTATAATCTGTGGCCGCATATGACGGTGTATGAGAATCTGGCGTTTGGTCTTAAGATAAAAAAATATTCAAAAGAAGAGATCAGCCGAAGCGTGAAGCGTGGGCTTGAGCTTGTAAATATGCAGGGCTTTGAAAAGAAATATCCGGGACAGTTATCCGGAGGCCAGCAGCAGCGGGTGGCGATCGCGAGGGCTCTTCTTTTAAAACCATCGGTCCTTCTTCTGGATGAGCCGTTTTCCGCACTGGATGCCAAGATCCGTGCGCAGATGAGGGAAGAATTAAAGAAAATTCAGGAAGAACTGAAGATCACGGTTGTTTTTGTCACACATGATCAGGAAGAGGCCATGGCTCTTTCCCATCGGATCGTTGTAATGAACAAGGGAGTGATCGAGCAGATCGGAACTCCGACCGAAATCTATGATCATCCGGCAAGCCGGTTCGTGGCATCCTTCATCGGGGAAATGAATTTCCTGCCGGATGGAGGAGTGAAGACACTGGCTGTGCGTCCGGAGGATGTGATCGTGACAAAAGGTGATGTATCCGGTGAGAAAAAGGGATATGTCCGGACAGTCATGGTCCTTGGACATTATGTCGAGGTCAATGTAGAGTCCGATGGTCAGATCATAAAAACATATGTACCAAAAGGCGCGGAGGAAGAATTTAAGCCGCGCGATCTGGTATCAATGAAATTTATAAAGACATACGAGTATTGTGCCTGAATATAAGTTCAGACGATGAGATCCCTTTTGTTCCCAACATCATTCATATATTAAAGGAGAAATTGAAAATGAAGTGCAATGGAAAGAAAATTACTGCGGTTATCATGTCTCTGGCAATGGGAGCGGCGTTTATGACGGGCTGCTCCGGGGCAGGAAATACAACTGCACAAAAAGCAGGAAACGGAAAGTCCGTCGTTACCGTGTGGGCCGGTGGATCGGATAATGTCCGTGTACAGTTTGAAAAGCAGATCGAAACATTTAATGCTTCTCAGGACAAGTATGAAGCAAAGTTGGAGTTTATCACATCCGGTACAGGAGCGGAAGGCCTTTTTGACCGTGTAGTGGCGGCAAAAAAGGTGGGTCAGACGAAAACAAACTTTGATGTGATCGAGCTTGGCGGAGACGAAGTGACAAAGTACATCTCGGAAGGAGGAGAAGACTTCTTTGTAACGCTGGATCGTTCTAAGATCCCGAATGCAGAGAATCTTAAAGTGGAATCCACCTACAGAAATGATCTGGTAATCCCATATCGCGGAACAACCGTGGTCCTTGCGTATAATTCCGATGTTGTGAAGGAACCGCCGAAAACAGCAGAGGAGCTGTATCAGTGGATCAAGGATCATCCGGGCCGTTTTGCATACAATACTCCATCCTCCGGTGGAGCCGGCGGTTCCTTTGTTGTGACCAGTATTTACAACTATCTCCCGGAGGAGGCGCTTACCTCTTCTGATGAGTCCTGGAAGGAAAAGTGGGGAGAGGGCTTTGATCTTTTGAAAGAGCTCCATCCGTATATGTACCAGTCCTCCGGCAAAGTTGTATACCCGAACAAAAACCAGGGAACACTGGATCTGCTTGCAAATAAAGAGGTTGATATGGTTCCTGCATGGGCAGATATGGCGCTGACCCAGATGAAACAGGGAACGCTTCCGGAATCCATCCGCATCAGTCAGATCGACCCATCCTTTACAGGAAATCCGGTGGTTCTCGGAATCCCATCGATCGGATCCAATGAGGATGGTGCATACGCCTTTATCGATTACATGCTGAGCGCAGATGCGCAGAATATCGCTCTTGATTCCATGGCGGCAATTCCGGTTATCGATTACAGCCTTCTTGATCCAGAGCTCACAAAGACGATCGAGACCCTGAAGGTCGATTCCTTCCGTATGAGCAGCCTTGGAACTCTCGGAACAGAGTTATATGAGGAATGGGATAAAGAGATCGGAACTCTTCAGTAGGAGAAGTGAGAGAATATGAAAAAAACGACCGTTCAAAAGATATTGCCATATCTTCTCATTTTCCCGTCGATCATGATCATGGTAACGGTGATCTTTTACCCGATCGCAGTCAGTCTTCTTCGCAGCTTCCAGCTGGAGGAAGGCGGCTGGGGTCCTGACAATTACATATTTTTCTTTACAGACCGCATTCAGCGCGGGAACATTCTTTATACACTTGAGATCGTGATGGCTACCGTAGTGCTGGCGATCGGGATCTCCTATTTCCTGGCGATCTATCTCAGATTTTCGGACTCTGTTGTCAGCAGGGCGATCGGTCATCTGTATCTGCTCCCGAGATTTATTCCGGGAATGGTGGCAGTGAACGGCATGATCACGGTTATCCGGGATTCCGGACTGATTAACCGGATCTCACAGCTCTTTGGACTGAATATCAAGCTTGGTCTTATGTATAACGGAAAAGGAATCGTGCTGATGAATCTCTGGTTCAACATACCATTCGCTACAATGCTCCTTGCGGCAGCGATGTCCAAGATCCATAATCCGGTCATTGAAGCGGCAAGGGACGCCGGTGCCGGAAAACTGAGGATCTTAAAAGACATGATCATTCCGATGACTTACCGGGATGTGTTCGTAGCAGCTACGTTTGTATTTATGAGCAACATCAGTTCATTTACAACCCCATATCTTATGGATGGAACAAATCCCCAGATGATGGGAATCGCTCTTTATAACCAGTTTAACAATATGCATTATGAGAAGGCAGCGGCCCTTTCTGTGATCATGTTCCTGTTTTCTGTTTTGTCGGCAGCAGTCTATGTCTATACGAACATGAAAGAAAACGACTGGGAAAAACAGGCGGGATAACAGGATGGAGGAATTGATATGACAGAGGGAACACCATGGAAAGTGATCTTACGGTTTTCGATTCCTGTGCTGATGGGAAATCTGTTTCAGCAGCTGTACAGTCTGGCAGATGCCATGATCATTGGCAGGCTGGTCGGTGTATATCCGTTGGCGGGAGTCGGAGCAGCAGCTGCCATGAGTTTCCTCGTCCTTGGGTTTGCCACCGGTCTGACCGGTGGTTTTTCGGTTGTTACAGCCCAGAGGGCGGGGCAGGGAGATCCTGAAAAAATAAAAGAATCCGCCGCAGCATCAATGGTATTGTGCGCTGTGACGGCAGTACTGCTGACGGTGCTCAGCGTTGCGACGGCAGTCCCACTCTTGAGATTTATGAATACGCCGGAGGAAATCTTTCCTTATGCGCGTACCTATATCCGGATCACATATCTGGGACTCGGAGCCGTTTTATATTATAATCTGATGGGCGGTCTTTTGCGCGCATTGGGAGACAGCCGGACACCCCTCTATTTTCTGATCATTTCATCTGTTCTGAATGTGGTTCTCGATGTGATCATGATCCGCGGTTTCCACAGTGGGGTGGGAGGTGCCGCACTTGCCACCGTGATATCCCAGCTTGTCTCAGCGGTCGCATGCCATCTATATGCAGTGAAACGGTATCCGGTATTGAGACCGGAAAAAAGATATTTGAAGGTGGAGTGCAGGGAAGCGTTCGCCCATCTGCGGATCGGAGTTCCGATGGCACTTCAGTTTTCCGTGACAGCAGTCGGTATCATAATCCTGCAGGCGTATCTGAATGAATACGGGGCGCTTGTGGTGGCGGGGTATACTGCCGCGGGAAAGGTAGAGAATCTTGTAACCCAGCCGTTTAACGCGTTGGCGTTGGCAATGGAAGTGTACTGCGGGCAGAATATGGGAGCCGGAAAGAGAGAAAGGATCCGGTGTGGGATCCGGCAATGTATTGCTCTCGGCACGGTCTGTGTGATCCTGTCTTCGGCCGTCAATGTATGTCTGGGGCGTCCATTCATTGGTCTGTTCATGGAAACTTGTGATCCAAAGATTGTGGAGTACGGATATGTGTATCTGGTCATCATTGCAGTCTTTTTCTGGCTATTGTGTACCATGCAGATCATGAGGAGCTCCCTTCAGGGAATCGGGGAAGCTGCAGTTCCGATGGCGGGAGGAATTCTGGAATTATTTTCGAGATGGGCAGGCTGTGCCGCTTTTTCGGGGATATCAGGATACACAGGGGTATATCTCTCAACACCTCTCGCCTGGGGGATGGCGCTTCTTCTTTTGACGATCCGGTATCGGTGGCTGGCAGGCAGAGGATTTTTTGATGACAGGCAACAGGGGCAGACCTGAGAGGAGACCATTATGCCGATATTTCTATGATTTCCCGGTAAAACCCTTGATTTTTCTGGCTTTCTATGCTATGATGCTAATTGATAACATAAGTAACCGGTCAAAAGAGTGGACGAAAAAGTCCACTCTTTCGTTTTGCATAACCGGAATATTCCGGCAGAAAGGCGGTGGAAACCCATGGCAAGAAGAGATGAATATGAATCCAGGGTCGGGAAATTTTTAATTCCGATCATGGAAGAGAATAATTTTGAACTGGTGGACGTGGAGTACGTGAAGGAAGCGGGCACCTGGTATCTGAGAGCTTATATCGACAAAGAGGGCGGCTTCACGGTAGATGACTGTGAGATGGTATCGAGACGCTTAAGCGACTGGCTCGATAAAGAAGACTTTATCGATGACAGCTATATCCTGGAAGTAAGCTCCCCGGGACTTGGCAGACCGTTAAAGAAAGAGAAGGACTTCAAGAGAAGTCTCGGCGAAGCAGTCGATATCAAGCTGTACCGCGCCATCGAGAGACAGAAAGATTTCTCCGGAATTCTCACGGCATATGACGCGGACACCGTAACGATCCGCTACGAGGACGGTTCCGAGAACACATTTAATAGAAAAGACATTGCCTTAATCCGTCTGGCATTCGATTTTTAATAAGGAGGATAAAAAATGAACAAGGAACTGATGGAATCGATGAATATACTCGAAAAAGAGTACAACATCAGTAAGGACACATTGCTGGAGGCAATTGAGAATTCACTTCTCACAGCCTGCAAGAACCATTTCGGCAAAGCTGACAATGTGAAAGTCATCATTGATCCGGATGGCTGCGACTATTCTGTATATATGGAAAAAGAGGTCGTTGAGACTGTGGAGGACCCAATCACACAGATCAGCCTCGCTGACGCAAGAATGATCGCTCCGAGACATGTCCTTGGTGATATCGTCCAGATCCCCATTGATTCCCATGATTTCGGCAGAATCGCGACGCAGAACGCGAAGAACGTGATCTTACAGAAGATCCGCGAGGAGAGCCGTAAGTCCCAGTTAAGCGAGTGGCAGTGCAAGGAGAAAGAGGTCGTTACGGGTATTGTCCAGCGTTATATCGGCCGCAATGTCAGCGTAGATCTCGGAAAGATCGATGCGATCCTTCCGGAAGCTGAGCAGGTAAAGGGCGAGGTATTCCAGAGAACTGAGCGCATCAAGGTTTATATCCTGGAAGTTAAGGACAGCCCGAAGGGACCGAGAATCTCCGTATCCAGAACGCATCCAGACCTCGTAAGACGCCTGTTTGAGGCTGAGATCGCAGAGGTCCGCGACGGTACCGTCGAGATCCGCGCCATCGCCCGTGAGGCAGGCTCCAGAACAAAGATCGCTGTAAGCTCCACAGACCCGAACGTTGATCCGGTAGGTGCATGTGTAGGTTTAAACGGCGCGAGAGTCAACGCGATCGTCAACGAGCTCCGCGGTGAGAAGATCGATATCATCAACTGGGACGACAACCCGGCGTTCTTAATTGAAAACGCGTTGAGTCCGGCAAAGGTCATCTCCGTCGTTGCGGATGAGGACGAGAAAGAGGCACAGGTCATCGTTCCGGACTACCAGTTATCCTTAGCGATCGGTAAAGAAGGACAGAATGCAAGACTTGCCGCAAGACTTACTACCTACAAGATCGATATCAAGAGTGAGACACAGGCGAGAGAGCTTGGACTCTTCGATGATATGGACTTTGGTGAGGAAGGCTTTGAGGGCGAGTACGAGAAAGATGTAGAGCCGGCAGAGGATGGAACTCCGGCAGAGGAAACTTCCGAAACACAGGCTGAGACAGAAGAATAGGAGAGAAGGGAACGACCACAGTGAGTACAGTAAAGAAGGTTCCGCAGAGACAGTGCATTGGCTGCGGTGAAATGAAAAACAAGCGGGAGCTGATCCGTGTCTTAAAAGGTACTGACGACGTGATTTCCATTGACGCGACCGGAAGAAAAAACGGACGCGGCGCATATATCTGCCCATCCATGGCATGCTTTGAAAAGGCGGTTAAGAACCGGGGACTGGAACGCTCCTTTAAAATGGCAATTCCAAAAGAGGTTTACGAAAGTCTGAAAAAGGAGATGGAACAGATCGATGAACAGAAATAAGGTCCTTGGCCTGCTGGGACTGGCAGAGAAAGCCGGCAAGGTAAGAAGCGGTGAGTTCTCCACAGAGAAGGCAGTAAAGTCCGGAAAAGCCGGACTGGTGATCGTATCGGAGGAATCTTCGGACAATACAAAGAAAATGTTCCGGAATATGTGTACTTACTATAAGGTCCCGTACTTTGAGTTCGGAAGCAAGGAAGAACTCGGACACATTCTGGGAAAGCAGATGAGAGCATCCCTGGCCGTGATCGACGAGAACTTTTCCAATGCGTTGTTGAAACATTTTACTGCAAAAGCATAGTCCTGCGGGCATGAGGAGCGCATGCTTGCATGCGGCGAGTCTTGAACATTGGACTACCAGGCAGGTATGAGTAAGTAGACCGATAGGCCGGATTACGGATGCCTGTGGCAACTGCGGGAGCAGTTGGCGATGGTTTGCAGGGATTATTCGGAGGTAGCGAGCGTGAGTGAGTTTGAAAAGGATTTAGGAAAGAAAAAAGAGGGAACAGATACATTGAATCAGAATCAGGAGAATTCCACAAAGCCGGCAGTTCCGGCTGAAGGAGAAAATAATGCGCCGGCAGCACCGGCAAAGAAGCGTATTGCGGCAGTTTACCGTCCGCAGAACAGCACACAGAAACGTCCGGCAGGAAACCGCCAGCAGGGCGGTCAGAGACCGGCAAGACCGAACAACGGTTCCGGCATGCAGGTGAGACCGACGACAAACAGCGCGCCGGCAGAACCGGCAAAGGCAGCTGAGACTTCAGCAGCACCGGCACCGGCACCGGAGAAAAAGGCGGAGACAGTTAAGACAGAGGCACCGGCACAGGATCTTCGTGAGAATGTCCGTCCGCTTCCGAACCAGAGCCGTCCGGAAGGACGCCAGGGCTTCCAGTCCAGAGAGAGCCGTCCGTTCCCGGGACGCGACGGAAACCGTGAGAGCGGAAGAGATAACCGCCAGGGCGGCTATCAGGGCAACAGAGATAATAATCGTCAGGGCGGCTACCAGGGTAACCGAGACGGAAACCGCCAGGGTGGCTACCAGGGCAACAGAGACGGAAACCGCCAGGGCGGCTATCAGGGCAACCGAGACGGAAACCGCCAAGGTGGTTATCAGGGTAACAGAGATAACAATCGCCAGGGCGGCTACCAGGGCAACAGAGACGGAAACCGCCAGGGTGGCTACCAGGGCAACCGTGACAACAATCGTCAGGGCGGTTACCAGGGCAGAAACGACAACCGTCAGGGCGGAAACAGAAGCGGCATGGGCATTCCGAAGCCGTCCTTCGATACACCGCTTGCACAGAAGCAGCAGAACACAAAGCAGAGCAAGAACGCTTACAAGAAAGAACATGACGCAAAGAAAGACCGCGATATCGAGATGAAAGGCAAGGCAGGAAAGGGCCAGAAGGGCGTAAAAGCTCCGGTTATGCCGCCGCAGCCGAAGAAGGAGGAGGCGAAGGTCGAGGAGATCAAGACCATCGTAATCCCGGAGGTTATCACGATCAAAGAACTCGCGGACAAGATGAAATTACAGCCGTCCGCAATCGTTAAGAAGCTCTTCTTACAGGGCACCATCGTTACGATCAACCAGGAGATCGACTTCGAGAAAGCCGAAGAGATCGCTATGGAGTATGATGTTCTCTGCGAGAAGGAGCAGAAGGTCAACGTCATCGAGGAACTCTTAAAAGAGGAAGAAGAGGACGAGAAGGACATGGTTCCGAGACCGCCGGTCATCTGCGTAATGGGTCATGTTGACCACGGTAAAACTTCCCTTCTTGACGCGATCCGCCAGACAAACGTAACCTCCAGAGAGGCAGGCGGTATCACACAGCACATCGGTGCCTATGTTGTTGAATACAACGGACAGAAGATCACATTCCTCGATACACCGGGTCATGAGGCGTTCACGGCAATGCGTATGCGTGGTGCCCAGGCAACAGATATCGCGATCCTCGTTGTCGCAGCGGACGACGGTGTTATGCCGCAGACTGTTGAGGCCATCAACCACGCGAAGGCAGCAGGCGTTGAGATCATCGTTGCTGTCAACAAGATCGATAAGCCGAGCGCAAACGTAGAGAGAGTAAAACAGGAGTTATCCGAGTATGAGCTGATTCCTGAGGACTGGGGCGGAAGCACCGTATTCGTACCGGTTTCCGCACATACAAAAGAGGGAATCCCGGAACTTCTCGAGATGATCCTCTTAACAGCAGAGGTAAAAGAGTTAAAGGCAAACCCGAACCGCCGCGCAAGAGGTCTCGTGATCGAGGCGCAGCTTGATAAGGGAAGAGGACCGGTGGCAACGGTACTTGTACAGAAAGGTACCTTAAAGGTCGGTGACGCTATCGCCGCTGGCTGCTGCTACGGTAAAGTCCGCGCCATGATGGACGATAAGGGCAACCGTGTCAAAGAGGCTGGCCCGTCCACTCCGGTTGAGATCCTCGGACTCAACGATGTTCCGAACGCAGGTGAGGTATTCATCGCGCACCAGAACGAGAAAGAGGCAAGAAGCTTCGCAGAGACATTCATCGCAGAGAGCAAGAATAAGCTTATCGAAGATACAAAGGCAAAACTCTCCTTAGACGACCTGTTCTCACAGATCAAGGCCGGAAATGTCAAGGAACTTCCGATCATCGTAAAAGCCGATGTACAGGGTTCTGTAGAGGCTGTAAAACAGAGTCTCGTAAAACTTTCCAACGAGGAAGTTGTTGTCAAAGTCATCCACGGCGGCGTTGGCGCGATCAACGAGTCCGACGTTACACTTGCATCCGCTTCCAATGCGATCATTATCGGTTTCAACGTTCGTCCGGACGCACAGGCGAAGTCCATCGCGGACCGCGAGAAAGTCGACATGCGTCTGTACCGCGTCATCTACCAGGCGATCGAGGATGTAGAGGCTGCCATGAAGGGTATGCTGGATCCGGTATACGAGGAGCAGGTAACCGGTCATGCGGTTGTCCGCCAGACATTCAAGGCATCCGGAGTCGGCACCATCGCCGGTTCCTATGTGCTTGACGGTAAGATCACCCGCGGAAGCAAGGCCCGCATCACGAGAGACGGCGAGCAGATCTTCGAGGGACCGCTTGCATCCTTAAAGCGTTTCAAGGACGATGTAAAGGAAGTCAACGCAGGCTACGAGTGCGGTCTTGTATTCGAGGGCTTCAACGATCTTCAGGAAGACGATATGATCGAAGTTTATATCATGGTAGAGGTGCCGAGATAGTTGTCTGTCAGGTCTGTGCATAGCCGCGGAGAGTTTCGTTTCGCGGCTATGTCCGGGATAGTCGTAAAAAAAGAGGTAATATCATGAGAAAAAACAGTGTAAAAAATATCCGGATCAACGGCGAAGTCCAGAAAGCTCTGAGCGAAATCATCCGCTCCGAGCTCAAGGACCCGCGTGTTCATCCGATGACAAGCGTGGTCCAGGTCTCGGTCACACCGGACCTTAAGATCTGTAAGGCCTACATCAGCGTCCTTGCGGACGAGGAGCAGGCGAAAGATACGATCCGCGGCTTAAAGAGCGCGGAGGGCTTTATCAGAACCCAGCTTGCGAAAAAAGTAAATCTTCGGAACACCCCGCAGATCTTCTTCGTGCTGGACCAGTCTATCGAGTACGGCGTCCGCATGTCCAAACTCATCGATGAGGTGACAAAGGATATGCCGGAGGAGCAGGAAGACGACGGAACTGAGAGCGAAAATTAAACGAAGGAACCGGTCTGCGTGGAAAATACGCGGACAGGAGCGTACTGAAATCATATAGAGGAATCCGGCCGGACACGCGTAACGCGGATTCTGCCGGATTTTTCTGTTTTTTATATTACAATACACATTAAGGGAGGCGGAACTTTTGGGAATTCTTGATGAGATGCTGGAAGGAAAGAAGAGCATTGTGATCCTGGGCCATGTAAATCCTGACGGGGACTGTATCGGTTCCTGTCTGGGACTCTATAATTATCTGAAGGAAAATTATGAGGGGCTTGAGGTCTCGGTGTATCTGGAGAAAATGGGAGTGAAATTTTCCTTTCTTTCCGGTTTTGAGGATGTACACACAGAATACGACGACACAAAAACATTTGACCTTTGCATCACATCGGATGCCAGCGACGTTCCACGCCTGGGCGTCTTCGCCCCGTACCGGGAGACAGCAAAAGATACATTCTGCGTTGACCACCACATCACGAACAAGGGAATGTGCAGGGTCAACGTGATCGAGAGCTGGGCAAGCTCCGCAAGTGAGGTGGTGTTCCGCCTTCTCGATAAGGGAAAGATCAGCAAAACGGTCGCAGAGTGCCTGTACACGGGGATCGCCCATGACACCGGTATCTTCAAGTTCTCAAACACATCGAGACAGACCATGGAGATCGCCGGATTTTTAATGGAAAAAGGCATTGATTTCCAAAAGATCATCGACGACAGCTTTTTTGCGAAGACATATGGTCAGGCGAAGCTTCACGGCCGGGCTGTTCTCGAAAGTGTCCGGATTCTGGATAACCGTTGTGTATACACGGTTGTCACGACGGATGAGTTAAGGGAATATGGCTGCACCGTAAAGGCCACGGACGGAATCGTGGACCAGCTTCGGATCATTGAAGGCATCGAGATCGCGTTTCTGCTCTACCAGACGGGAAATCCTGACGAGTACAAGGTGAGCCTCAGAACGAACTCCGCAGTGGATGTGAGCCGGATCGCCCTGAGCTTCGGCGGCGGCGGACATGTGAAGGCCGCAGGCTGCACGATGACGGGGGAGCCGCAGGAGATCGTGGAGAAGATCAGCGGAAAGATCCGCGAGCAGTGGGAAGAGCTCAAGTAACGAACACCGGAGGAAAGAATGTACGACGGAATTATTAACGTATATAAAGAAAAAGGATTCACCTCCCACGATGTGGTGGCGAAAATGCGGGGGATCCTGGGTCAGAGAAAGATCGGTCATACGGGGACTCTGGATCCGGCGGCGGAAGGTGTTCTTCCGGTGTGCGCAGGAAAAGGCACGAAGCTCTGCGATATGCTGACCGATCACGACAAGACATACAGGGCTGTTCTTCTTCTTGGAACCGAGACGGACACGGAGGATACGACGGGTACGGTGCTGGAGACGAAAGATACATCGGGCCTCACAGAAGACGAAGTGCAGGATGTGGTCCTCTCCTTTATCGGGGATTACGCCCAGGTTCCGCCAATGTACTCGGCACTCAAGGTCGATGGAAAGAAGCTCTATGAGCTTGCGCGAGAGGGAAAGACTGTGGAGCGGAAAGCGCGCCCGGTTAAGATCTTCGATATCCAGATCGAGAAGATGGAGCTCCCGGAGGTCACGATGACCGTGTCCTGCTCAAAGGGAACTTATATCCGCACCCTGTGCCATGATATCGGCGCGAAGCTTTCCGTCGGCGGCTGCATGAAGGAGCTTCTTCGGACAAAGGTGGGCCGGTTTGAGCTCTCAGAGAGCCTGACACTGGACGAACTTCAGAAGTTAAAAGAGGAAGACCGGTTGGCGGAGGCCGTACTTCCGATGGAGGAAGTCTTCAAGGAGCTTCCGGAGATCCGCTCGGATACGGAGGAGCTCGATAAGCTCTTAAAGAATGGAAATCCGTTCCGCAGCCGCGCAGTAAAAGATGTAAAGGGCGGGGACATGTTCCGCGTTTATCATTCGGATGGAACCTTTATCGGGGTGTTTAAGTACGACGAAGAGAAACACATGTACTATCCGGAAAAAATCTTTCTGGGAGGAAATTGACATGCAGTACATCGCGGAAACCAGAGAGTTTCAGATCAAAGAGAAAACAGTCGTCAGCATCGGTAAATTTGACGGTCTCCACAGGGGACACCAGAAGCTGATGCATGAGATGTTAAAATGGAAGGAACAAGGCTTTAAGATCGCCGTGTTCACCTTCGCGACGCCTCCGGGAACCCTGGTAAAGGGAAAGATGCAGACCATGATCATGACGAACCCGGAGCGTGAGATGCTTTTGGAGAGAGCCGGTGTGGACTACATCGTGGAATACCCATTTGATGAGGAAGTATGCCATATGGCACCGGAGAAGTTCGTCTCCGACATCCTGGTGGGACACATGAACGCCGGGGTCATCGTTTCTGGTCCGGACTGCCACTTTGGATACAAGGCAGCCGGGGACTGCGCGATGCTGGAGCGCCTGTCGTCTGAGTACGGATACCGCTATTTTGTTGTTGACAAGGAGCGGGACGAGGAAGGAAAGATCATCAGCAGCACCTACATCCGTGAGATGCTGGCGGACGGAAATATCATAAAGGCAAACAAGCTTTTGGGGTATTATTACTTTGTCACCGGAACGGTGCAGCATGGAAACGCCATCGGACACACAAAATTATATCCGACGGCGAACCTGATCCCGCCGGCGGTGAAACACCTGCCGAAGTTCGGCGTCTATGTGACGAGGGTGACCGTGGACGGAAAAACTTACGGTGGACTGACAAATGTGGGGGCAAAACCTACGATCTCCGGGGAAAATCCTGTGGGAGTGGAGACTTATCTCTATAATTTTGAGGGAGATCTCTACGGAAAAGACATGAAAGTGGAGCTTCTCGATTTTGTGAGACCGGAGATGAAGTTTGAGTCCATCGACGCGCTGAAGGCGCAGCTGGACCATGATATCAAGGAGTGCCAGAGACGGTATCTGGAGTTTGCGTAAAAAGACAGCGTCCGATTCTCTAAAGGAGATGCGGGCGTATCTTATGAAATATGGAGAAGGAAGAATTGGAGTTAGAAAATAAGCCGGAAGGCGGGGAAAAAGAAAAGCAGGCGCCGGAGCAGAAGCCGGCGATGACATATGCAGCATTTAAGGCCCAGAAAGGGAGAAAACGGGGGAAAAACCGTGGGACCGGAATGAATAAGGACCTGGCGGTAAAGATCGCGGCTGTGTGCGGCGGCGTGGTCGTTCTCGTTGGGGCCGTTGGCGGCGGCCTCTACTGGCATGAATCCTCAAAATACAAGACATGTTTTCTGCCCGGAACCATCGTTGACGGCATGGATGTGACGGGAAAGACGGCATCGGAAGTGGAAGACGCCATCATGGAGCAGTTAAAGGGATATACGCTGACCATCAATGGGCGCGAGGATCTCTCTGAGTCCATCACCGGGGAGAGTGTGGGACTTTACGCGGAGTTTGATGATACGTTAGATAAGGCCATCGCCTCCCAGAAGCCGATGGACTGGGGAAAATACCGGTTTGGAAAAGCGGTGAATGAGGTAAATACGGATGCCCTGCTCCGCTACAGCGACGATATGCTGAATGAGGCAGTAGAAGGTCTCTCCTGCATGGACGAGGAAAATATGAGAGAGCCGGAGGACGCGAAGATCTCTGATTATGATTCCGTGACAGGCTCTTACTCGATCATAAAAGAGGATGAGGGAACGGAGCTCCAGGAGGACAAGGTGAAAGAGGCGGTCGCCACTGCGATCATGTCCCTGGCGGAGAGCGTGGACCTCGAGGAGCAGGGATGTTATCTGGCTCCTTCGGTGACCTCCGAGGACGAGGCACTTAAGACGGCCTGCGAGACCATGAACAAGTATGTGGGGGCGAAGATCACATATAAGTTTGGAGATAAAGCGGAGACGCTGAACGGAAATGAGATCCATAACTGGCTCACGGTCAACGGGACGAGCGTCAGTGTCAGCGAGTCGAAGGCGGCGGAGTATGTCAAGAACCTGGCATCCACCTGTAACACCGCGTATAAGCCGAAGACATTGAAGACATCCTACGGAAAGACGGTGACCATCACCACCGGAAATTACGGATGGAAGATCGACCAGGCGAAGGAGACGGCAGCACTCGTGAGCCTCATCAAAAATGGGGAGCAGACATCCAGAGAGCCGGAATATTCCCAGAAGGCCGCGAGCCATTCGGGAAATGATTATGGAAATACATACGTGGAAATCAACCTGACGGCGCAGCATCTTTACTTCTATGCGAATGGAAAGCTTCTTGTGGAGTCGGATTTCGTGTCCGGAAATGCTGCGAAGGGCTGGAGTACCCCGGCGGGTGCTTATTCCATCACGTATAAGCAGAGAAATGCGACCCTGAAAGGCCAGGGATACGCGACTCCTGTTTCCTACTGGATGCCGTTTAACGGCGGAATCGGTCTGCATGACGCGAATTGGAGAAAGACATTTGGCGGAACGATCTATAAGAATGGCGGATCCCACGGCTGCGTCAACCTGCCGCCGGCAGTGGCGAAGACCATCTACGAGAACATCTCCGCGGGAGATCCGGTCCTGTGCTACCATTTAGACGGCACGGAGAGCTCCAAGACCAGCGGAACGAAGAAGGACGGAACGGCGGAGACAACGGCAGCTACGACGGCAGTGCCGACAACCGCGGCACCTGAGACGACGGCAGCACCGGCGACCACGGCAGCGCCGGAAACGACCGCGGCGGGACCGTCCGTGCCGGAGACAACCGCGGCGCCTGAGACGACACCTGCAGTTACGGCGGGCGGGGACAACGAGAGCTTCGGACCGGGATTCGTGCAGGAGACGGAAGGCATGACAGAGCAGGAAGTCGGACCTGGATTTTAAAATCGGTTTAAAAGAAAAGCAGTTCAATTCCGTGACGTTTAAACACGATTTGAACTGCTTTTTTGAACTGGAAGATTCTGGAGCTTTTTATGAAAAAAACTTATTTACTTTTAAAGACAGGTATGCTATACTGTCAGAGTATGTGAAAGCGCCGACGCTCGGTCAGCGGATAACTCCAACCGGGACCTGGTGATCGGTAAGTTTAAAGAATTTTAAGGAGGAAATCACAATGATTTCAAAGGAAAAGAAAGCAGCTATTATCGCTGAGTACGGCAGAAAACCGGGTGACACAGGTTCACCGGAAGTTCAGATCGCAATTCTTACAGAGAGAATCGCAGAGCTCACAGAGCATTTAAAAGTTAACCCGAAAGATCATCATTCCAGACGTGGTCTTCTTATGATGGTAGGTCAGAGACGTGGTCTCCTTGCATACCTTAAGAAATCTGATCTTGAAGGATACCGTGCTCTTATTGAGAAGTTAGGCATCAGAAAGTAATAGCAGACTTATGGGTGGAGCGCATGATTTCGTGTACTCCACCTTTGTTGTAATTGACAGACGGAAGAAACTTCCGAGACCGCTAAAGTAGGCATGAGTGATCCGGAGCTTACGGGTTCGCGTGTTAACCAATGCGTGGATCATGTTTAGTTTAGTAGTTTCGGCTTCTTCTGTCGCAACATTTAAGAAAAGGAGACGAAGCCATGTTTAAGAGTTTTTCCATGGAACTTGCAGGACGTACCCTTACCGTTGAGGTAGGCCGCGTTGCAAAGCAGGCAAACGGTGCAGCATTCATGCACTACGGCGATACAGTTGTTCTTTCTACCGCAACTGCATCTGACAAACCGAGAGACGGAATCGATTTCTTCCCGTTAAGCGTAGAATATGAAGAAAAATTATACTCCGTAGGAAAAATCCCGGGCGGATTCACAAAGAGAGAGGGAAAGGCATCCGAGAACGCGACCCTTACTTCCCGTGTTATCGACCGTCCGATGCGTCCGTTATTCCCGAAGGACTACAGAAACGACGTAACACTTGACAACATTGTTATGTCTGTTGACCCGGAGTGCAGCCCGGAGCTCACAGCTATGCTCGGTTCCGCGATTGCTACATGCATTTCCGATATTCCGTTCGACGGCCCATGTGCAATGACCCAGGTAGGTCTTATTGACGGCGAGTTCATTATCAACCCGACATCCGCTCAGAAGAAGGTATCTGATCTTGCTCTTACCGTTGCGTCCACAAGAGAGAAAGTTATCATGATCGAGGCTGGCGCAAAGGAAGTTCCGGAGCAGACCATGATCAACGCGATCTTCAAGGCACACGAAGTAAACCAGGAGATCATTAAATTCATCGACCGCATCGTTGCTGAGTGCGGTAAAGAAAAGCACACTTACGAGAGCTGCGCAATTCCGGATGAGCTGTTTGCTGCGATCAAAGAGATCGTTCCGCCGGCTGAGATGGAAGAGGCAGTATTCACAGACGAGAAGCAGAAACGTGAGGAGAACATCCGCCAGATCACAGAGCGTCTCGAAGAGGCATTTGCTGAAAACGAAGAGTGGCTTCCGCTTATCGGACAGGCTGTTTACCAGTATCAGAAGAAGACCGTAAGAAAGATGATCTTAAAAGACCACAAGCGCCCGGATGGCCGCCGCATCGACGAGATCCGTCCGTTAGCTGCTGAGATCGATATCCTTCCGCGCGTACATGGTTCCGGTATGTTCACCCGCGGACAGACCCAGATCTTAAACGCCTGCACACTTGCACCGCTTTCCGAGGCACAGCGTCTTGACGGTCTTGATGAGAATGAGACAACAAAGAGATATATGCACCACTACAACTTCCCGTCCTTCTCCGTAGGTGAGACAAAGCCGTCCAGAGGACCGGGACGCCGTGAAATCGGTCATGGCGCTCTTGCTGAGCGTGCCCTTGTACCGGTACTTCCGAGCGAGGAAGAGTTCCCGTACGCGATCCGTACTGTATCTGAGACAATGGAGTCCAACGGTTCCACATCCCAGGCCAGCATCTGTGCATCTACCCTGTCCCTTATGGCAGCAGGTGTTCCGATCAAGACTATGGTAGCCGGTATCTCCTGCGGTCTTGTAACAGGCGAGACAGACGACGATTACATCGTTCTTACCGATATCCAGGGTCTTGAGGACTTCTTCGGAGACATGGACTTCAAGGTAGGCGGTACTCACGAAGGTATCACTGCGATCCAGATGGATATCAAGATCCACGGTTTAACACGCCCGATCATCGAGGAGGCGATCAGACGCTGCCGTGAAGCAAGACTTTACATCATGGATAACATTATGGCTCCGGTTATCAGCGAGCCGAGAAAGACTCTGTCCAAGTACGCTCCGAAGATCACACAGATCACCATCGATCCGGCTAAGATTGGCGATGTAGTCGGCAAGCAGGGTAAAGTGATCAATAAGATCATCGAGGAGACAGGAGTTAAGATCGACATCACAGACGACGGTGCTGTAAATGTATGCGGTACTGATCAGGAGATGATCGATAAGGCCATCGCTACTATCAGAAACATCGTGACAGACGTTGAGCCGGGTATGATCTACACAGGTAAAGTTGTCCGCATCATGGAATTCGGCGCATTTGTAGAGCTTGCTCCGAACAAGGATGGCATGGTTCATATTTCCAAGCTCTCTGACAAGCGTGTAGCAAAAGTTGAAGATGTCGTAAACATTGGCGATGAGGTTACCGTCAGAGTCGTTGAGGTAGACCGCATGGGCAGAATCAACCTGACCATGAGACCGGAAGATATGACAGCAGACCTTGAGAAGCTGACACGTCCGGAAAGACGCGAGAGAAGCGACCGCCCGGAGAGACGCGATGACAGAAGAGGCGGACGCCGCGACGACAGACGCGAGCGTTCTGAGAAGAAGGAAGATAACGAGTAAGACATGTCAGAGTTCGGTTATGTGCCAGTTTTGGTTACTGCATGACTGAACGGTGCTGCTTACGATAAATACATGGGCCGCAGCCTGCAGCGTTTGCTTTGCAGCCTGCGGCTCATGTTGATTAAAAAAAGATCGGAGAGGAGAAAACTATGACATTTACATATCCTGCCGTATTTACAGAGAAAGAAGATGGAAACGGTTATCACGCATTCTTTCCGGATCTGGAGATGTGTGAGGCGGACGGTGCCGATTTAGAGGACGCTATCGAAAACGCCAGAGATGCAGCCCAGAACTGGATCAGCGTAGAACTGGAAGAATTCGAGGGCGACCTGCCTTTCGCGACTCATGTAGACGATATTGAGCTTGCAGAGAATCAGGTTGCGAAGCAGATCATGGTAAAGATCAAGTTTTTACCGGACAGCGACTGATGGGATTTTTGCTTTCCAGCTTAAGTTTTCTCACGGTCAGCGCAGCAAGTGGGCAGATCTGCTGAACAGTTACGAATAAGAAACTCATATAAATGGGATCCCCGGAATAGGATTGTAACAAAATCCATGATGGGGATCTTATTTTATGTTCAGACGTTTGCCAAGGCGCGCGAGAAAGGTGCTTACGGTGCTGGGAGTCCTGATGGTGATCTTGGGCGGGATTGCGGCATTTACCGGATGTCAGTCCGGAAATTCTGAGGAGAAGCAGGGAGAAGACCTGGAATTTACAGTCACCGGGGAGGCGGATATCCCGGCGGCATTAAAGGAGCTGATCGACAAAAAGCGGGAAAAACCATTCAAGCTTACATACGCGGACGGGCTGGAAATGTATATCGTCATCGGCGAGGGTCCGCAGAAAGGCGGCGGCTACAGCGTGGCGGTGAAGGAACTCTATGAGACGGATAATTCCATCGTGATCCGCACGGAACTTACGGGACCGGAGGCTGGTGAGGCGAGGGGGACAGAGAACTCGTATCCGGTGCTGATCGTGAAGACAGAGTATCGGGATAAGCCTGTGGTATTTCAGTAAATCCGGAGGGTCGTGTTTTGCTTACAAATGTGTTTCCTTATATTGTGTAATCGGAAATTACTTTATATAGGTAAGACAGACTCGATATTTTGCACTGATGTATTGAGTTAACGCTTTACTTTGATAATCATTTCTGCTAGAATACATGTAATTAGCCATAAATGTCCTGACGGCAGATGTGGAACGTGACCGATTGACCGAAATGATCTGATGTGAAGAAATTTGGACACACAATATGGGCAGAATACGTATGATAGACAGAGAAACTATGTCTTAAAAGATTACAACGGGATGGCAGAGGAGAGGAAAACATGTTGTTGAAAGATATCTGGCTTGATGTAAAGGCGGTTCAGGAGAGAGATCCGGCGGCGAGAAGCGCGCTGGAGGTCCTGCTTTTATACCAGGGAGTCCATGCCCTGATCTGGCACCGGATCGCTCACTGGTTCTGGACCCACAATATGCGGTTCCTCGGCCGTCTGATCTCCCAGATCGCCAGATTTTTCACTCTGATCGAGATCCATCCGGGCGCGGTCCTGGGACGTGGGATCCTCATCGACCACGGCTGCGGCATCGTCATCGGCGAGACCACGGTGGTGGGGGATAACTGCACGATCTACCAGGGCGTGACGTTGGGCGGTGTCGGAACAAAGAAGGGAAAACGCCATCCGACTATCGGAAACAATGTCCTCATTGGAGCCGGAGCGAAGATCCTCGGCGCCTTCGAGGTGGGTGACAACTGCCAGATCGCGGCGAACGCGGTCCTTTTAAAGCCCCTGGAGGAGAACAGTACCGCAGCCGGAATCCCCGCGAGACAGGTCAAAAAGGACGGTGTGCCGGTGAAAGATCCGTCAAAGAAGATCAACACGGAACACATCTGCAAGATGCAGGAGACCATCGACGAGCTGGAGCGCCGGGTGAAAGAGCTGGAGAAGGAGCTGGAAAAGGCGAAGGAGGAGCTGTAGCAGAATAGATCTAAGCAGCAGTACAACCGGAGGACCTTTAAGCAGACCTGCGGATGTGCTGCATTGAGCGAAAAGAAGCCAAGGCCGCCGGATTGAAAGTAACAACGGGCGTAACTGTTCAGTAGGTCTGCGCACTTGCTGCGCTGACCGTAAGAAAACATAGGCTGGAGGGCAAAAATCCCATCAGCGAAGCTGATCTGGAATGGATTTTTGCGTGTAACTATGAAGGTACTGAATAGTTACCAACGGGCATAAAATAATAACTGCCATCATACAATTTCCTAAAGCATGGCTTTGGAAAGGTATGGTGGCGTTTTTATGATGGAACTTTTGAAGAAACATATCCACATGAACCGTCGCAGGGGGAACGTCACGTCCCAGATGACCCTGGATGACGATTTCAATGTGCCGGATTCTATGGATGATGTGGAAGAACTGATCATGGAGAACGGGGAGGTAAAAATCGAGTCGGTGAAGAACCCCGGCGAGAAGGCGGAGATCAGTGGAAAACTGGAATTCCGGATCCTGTACCGGCGGCCCGGCGGAGAACTCACAGCTCTTGCCGGCAGCATCCCGTTTACGGAGACCGTACATATGCCGGGGCTTGCGGAGAATGACTATGTGCAGGCGGGCTGGGAGCTGGATGACCTGAATGTGAGTCTCATCAACTCGAGAAAACTGAATGTCAAGGCGTTAGTGACCCTGGAACTCAAGGCGGACGAGATCCGGGACATGGAGACGGCGTCGGACGTGAAATTCGACGGTGAGGTGGAGGTATTGAAGAAGACGCTGACCGTGGCTGCCATCGCCGTTCGGCGGCGGGACACGTTCCGGGTGCGGGAAGTCCTTACGATCCCTGGAAACGACCCGGACGCGGAGACGCTTTTGTGGCAGGATATGCGGCTTCAGGATGTGGAGACGAAGCCCCTCGACGGGAAGATCCATATCAGCGGCGATCTTCTGGTATTTGCAGTCTACTCTGCGGGCGGCGGGCAGATGCCGGTGCAGTGTTTCGAGGAGACTGTGCCGTTTTCCGGGGATGTGGAGCTCACAGAATCTGCGGAGGACATGATCCCGTTTATCACGGTGAAGTTAGTGCACCGGGATATGGAACTGCAGCCGGATTCCGACGGGGAGATGCGGGAGATATCCGTGGACGCGGTCATGGAACTGGACATCAGGCTCTACGAGGAAGAGCAGGTGGAGCTTCTCGGGGACATCTATGCCCTGGACCGGGAGGCGGTTCCGGAGACAGGGACGGTGTGCTTTGATACGCTGGCAGTGCGGAACCAGGTGAAGACGAAGATCCAGGAGAAGGTCCAGCTCACCGGAAGGCAGCGGATCCTGCAGGTATGCCACAGCGACGGGGACGTGAAGATCGATGAGGTCCAGATCAAGGAGGACGGAATCCACATGGACGGGGTCCTGGAGATCCGGCTTTTATACCTGACGGCGGATGACCAGGCACCTGTGGGGGCAGCGTCGGAGGTGCTGCCGTTCCATCTGATGGCAGCCGCGGATGGTCTGACGCAGGATGTGGTATATGAGATTGAACCGGGGATCTCCGGGCTTACAGCTGTCATGGCAGGCGGGGACGCCGTGGAGGTGAAGGCTCAGATCACGGCGGATGTGCTGGTGTTAAAGCCTGTCTGCGAGCAGACGGTCCTGAGCGTGGCGGAGGAACCTTTGGATACGGAGCGGCTCAAAAAAATTCCGGGGATCATCGGATATGTGGTGAAGCCGGGGGACAGTCTCTGGAAGATCGCCAGGATGTTCCACACAAGCGTAGAACGGATCATGGAGCTAAACCACCTGTCAGACAGCACGATCCGGCCGGGCGACAGGCTGATTTTAGTGAAAACGGTGCAGGGATAGAGCTGGTTCCGCGTGTGACTGTTGTCCGGTGCTGCTTTTTATTGAAAAAACAAGTGCAAAATGCGGCAATGTGTGATTTTCCCCGAATGTCTGGTTGCAATTCGGGGAAAATTTTATATAATGGTATGAGTGGGATTTTCTGCTCGCAGCAAAATGACATTGGTCAGGAGCGACAGAATGTTATGGAATATGCCAGAATCGGAAACAGAAGAATGCTCCTGTAACGTTCTGAAAACTGCGGCATAAAATAACAGTACCACAGAAAATCACATCTAAGGCATCCCGATGCTTTCATATAGATTCCGCGGGCTCAGGCTTTCGGAGAACGGTGATGGATTCCATGGTCCCATTGCCGTTTACATAACATGTAAAGTGTCAGAGAGCAGGGAATGTCGGGGCAGGATACAGGCGGGTGCCGGTATCGCCGTGAAATGGAGAATAACATGAACTACACATATCTTCTGGAATGTTCGGACGGGACGCTCTACTGCGGCTGGACGAACGACCTGGAAAAAAGGGTGAAGGCGCACAATTCCGGGCGCGGAGCGAAGTACACGAAGCCCAGGCGGCCGGTGCGGCTTGTGTGGTATGAGACTTTCGAGACGAAGGAAGAGGCGATGAGCCGGGAAGTGAAGGTAAAACAGCTTTCCCGGAATCAGAAGGATGAACTGGTGGCCCATGGGCCGGTTGAAAGGCCGATTTCCTGAAAAGCCCCGTAAGCGTGCGGCAGAGCATTGTTTATTGCGCTGGCCGCAGGAAAACATCACATATAAGGCAGAAATGCATCGATTTTTGAAATGGATTTTTGCTAGTATCTGTGAGAAAACCGAACAGATACGGAATACAGGGAGAAAATATTTATGATTTGTACTTTTAAAAAGAAACTGGCAAAGGTGCTCTGCGGCGTGCTCGTGTTTACCCAGCTGGGAACGATGCAGGCTTTCGCGAGACCCGACTGGCCATCCGACACGGGAATCGAGGCGGAGGCGGGAGCTGTCATGGACGTGGACACCGGAACGATGCTTTTCGGACAGAACAGCCATGTGGAATACTATCCGGCGAGTATCACAAAGATCCTCACAGCCCTCGTGGTCCTGGAACATGCGGACCTCACTGACACGGTCACTTACTCGGACAAGGCCATGAACTCCGTGGAGGTGGACAGCGGAAATAAGCTGAGTCTCGTGGCGGGAGACACCATGACCGTTGAGGACTGCCTGTACGCGCTGCTTCTTGCATCCGTCAACCAGGCGGCAAACGCCCTGGCGGAACATGTGGCAGGCAGTATTCCGGACTTTGTTGACATGATGAACGCGAAGATCTCGGGGCTTGGATGCACGGAGAGCCATTTCGCGAACCCATCGGGCCTCAACAACGATGACCAAGTGGTTACAGCGTTTGATATGACGAAGATCGCGGCTGCGGCCTACAGTAACCCGAAGCTTCTGGAGATCAGTTCCGCGAAGTCATGGAAGGTGGGACCGACGACGAACAACCCGGACGGGGCCAGTGTGCGGAATGAGCACCGTCTCGTGATCACGGAGGACACTTCCAGCGAGTATTACTGCCCGGAGGCGGTGGCAGGAAAGACCGGATATCTCTTAAAAGCAGGAAACACGCTTGTTACATACGGTGAGAAGGACGGAAGACGTGTTGTATCCGTCATCTTAAAGGGAAGTCCGAGACAGTATTTCATTGATGGAAAATCGTTGCTGCAGTTTGGCCTGAACCGGTTCCAGAATGTGGATATCGCGGAGAATGAGACGAGATATGTCACAGGAGAGGACCAGGTGGATGTAAACGGGACAAGCTATGCGCCGTCCGACCTGGCGATCCAGACAGGAAAGAAGATCACACTTCCGAAGGACGCCACATTCGCGGACGCGGAATTAAGTCTCGGCGCGGTTCCGGACGGAGCGCCGGAGGGAACGGTCGGAGTGCTCAACTACATTTACAATGAGAGAAAGATCGGCTCCGCGTACCTGATGACGAAGGCGGGGGCGGAAGCACTTGCGGCTGCTGAGGCAGCAGGAGGGGCCGAGACCACTGCAGCGGAAGAAACGTCCGGGGAGAGCACAGACGCTGCGGATCCGTCAGCAGATGACGAGAGCACTGAGGATGAGATGGAGACCATGGTCGAGGCAGAGGTGACCACGGCGGCAGATGACGCGGACAATGCGTCGGATCAAGCCGGCAGCAATGATGTGAAGACCGGATTCCCTGCGAAGATCCTCCTGATCGTGATCGGAGTTCTTGCGGTGGCTGCCCTGATCGGCGGCGGTATCTGGTTTACGATCCGGAACAATAAAAAAGAGGCGGAGGCGGAAGCACTTCGCCGTGAAAAGAGAAGGCAGCGTCTCATGGCCGAAGGCGGTGACGCTGAGGCCGAGTTTAACAGACTGCTTGAAGAGAAGCGGAAGAGGAACGAGGAGAGACGGAAGAGATAAAAAACAGATAAGATCCCAATATGGATTTTGTGATGAAAAGCGGTTGGACCGATTGGTCTGGCCGCTTATTTTTCTTCAAACACAGATTGAAAAAATCAATTTAAGATTGAAATAAAATAACGTAAATGATACAATAAACGATAAAGGAATGATAAATAGTTGTGATGATACGAAAGGGATCAGCAATGGCAATCAGATACAGCAAACTGTGGAAAAAATTAATAGATGAAAATATGATGAAGACAGATCTTAGAGACAAGGCTGGAATTACCACAAATGCATTGGCTAAACTGGGAAAGAATGAGCATGTAAATACACAGGTTTTGGAAAAAATATGTAATGTATTGCATTGCAATATACAGGACATTGCGGAATTTGTTCCAGATGAGGTAAGGGAAGAGAAATAACATGGTGAAGAAGATAATTGTTTAAGAAAGCTATGAAACAGGAAATGGAGCAGCTATTACTGCATAAATTTATCAATATGAGCCAGAGCATGATGTGATGAAGGTTACGGAAGAGTCAGCAAAATACGGAAATAAATGAAGTATGCTTCTAGAAAGGACTAAATTGGATTATATAGATATTATTGAAAAGAGTATATATAATATTGATTCAAAAATTTGTGGAATAATTGATGACTATACAGTATTGCAAGATTCTCAAAAGGTTGCAGACTATGTAATCCAATTTCTTCGCACTTATTTAGAACATATTGCAGCACGTATATACGCTTATGAAAATCCTAATAAGCAAGTACCAATTGGGGGAAAAGATAAGTGGTATACCCAATATATGAAACCACTTAAAGAGAGCAATGAATATGGATATATATGGAGGTTACATCATTCACTTCAGATTACGATATCTCATTATGTACCTGCAGAGGATGGGGCTGTTCGTTTAATGGAGGGGTATTTGTCTCGATTATATCAGTTGAGAGATCAGATGAGAGAGAAGTTTGAATTAACTCTGATGCGTAATCTAGAAGAATATCCGCAGGAGAAGAATTCTGAATTGGATCCATATTATGAAAAAATCTATATTGCTCTAAAGGGAATGCATTTGGAAGATGGAACAAAACATACTAATGATAGGTACTACATTACAAGAAAAAAATATCGAACAGTAAATAGAAAAGGCTTTTTTGAATATACACTGTCATATGCACAGGAAGAAATAACCAAATTTGATAGATTTGTTGCATATTCGTTTAATGACATTCCAGATAATTATTCAATTCAATGTGATTTTGACCAGGCCAATGTAGATTTCAATGGAGTGGATATTGATATAAAGTGTATCATAGCTTGGAATATTTCTATACGTCCGTGCGAATTGGAAAAGTTGGCTGCAATCTGTGGATATGATGATAGGGTGAGATCTGATAGCGCGTATTACAAAGCATTGATGAGATTTCTCAGTAGATCTGGAATGAATTTGTTGGATATTATTTTGGCGGATAACGAGGATTATGAGATTTATATTCAACAATTGGAATTGGATAAAAATATTAAATTGAAAAACACTTTTGAAAAAGTGAGAGATATTATCATTGGTGAAAAACCAGGAAGTAATATTTTAAGATATATCACTGCCTATTTAAAGAATGATGTAGTTAGAGACCAGTTGTCGGATCGATCAAACAACCGAGTATCGTATCTATATCTGAAAAATGAAGCAATACCATTTGATGAAATGCCATATGCCTCAAGTTTATACGGACATAATTTGCCGAAATCAAGATTGCATAAATGTTTAGAGGTATATGATTGTGAACATCAATATGTGTCTGCAATGGTGAATAAAGAAGCTTATGATAGTAATACATTATATGTAACTGTGGATGATAGTAAGTTAGATTATTTTCGGTATGAGTTGGAAGTATTTAATCAAAATTTGTATAAAAGCAAAAAACAGCAACTTAGAAAAATAGAAACATTTACAAACCATTTGTATGTTAAGGGATATTATGATGTAACTAAATCTGTTATGGAAGAGTTGCAGCAATATACATCAGAAGGCGTTGAAGGTTATTCTGATATGCTTATAGATAAAAACGAATTTATCAATAAAATTGATGATGTTGCAAAGCAAAAAATAGTAAAAAATATATTTATGAATTCTAGATTGGGAATGGTTTACGGTGCAGCAGGAACAGGTAAAACAAGAGTAGCAGAATATATTGCAAAAATATTTGAGAATAAAAATATTCTTTTGCTTGCGAATACAAATGCCGCAAAAAATAATTTAGAGCGAAGAATAAACGCTTCTTGTGATTGCTACACGGTATACGACTATTTGAAAAATGGATATAGTTGGAAGAAGTATGATCTGGTTATTTTGGATGAGTGTAGTACGGTGTGTAATGAAGAGGTTTTGAACCTGTTTGAAAAGTGTAATGCGAAAGCATATTTATTGATTGGAGATATATACCAGATAGAAGCAATAAAGTTTGGAAATTGGTTTAATTTCGCAAGATATTTTGTTGATAAGAAATCTGTGTATGAGCTATCAACTCCGTACCGGGCAAAGGATAAAGCAATTTTGCTTGAAATGTGGACTCGCGTAAGAGAATTTGATGAAAATATGTTTGAAAGATTACAAGCAAATGGATTTATATCAACTTTAAATGAATCTATTTTTGAAAAGAACGAAGAAGAGATCATTTTATGTTTAGGATATGATGGATTGTATGGAGTCAATAATATTAATAGATATATGCAAAAAATCAATCCGTCTAAACCGATTGAGTGGGGAAATTGGACATATAAGGTTGGAGATAAAGTTTTGTTCAATGAGAATAAAAGATTTGGAAATGTTTTATATAATAATTTAAAGGGACGCATATTATCAATTGATAAGAAAACGGATGAAATAGTATTTCAAATACTTGTTGATAACGCAGTTGATAAAAGAGATGCTCTTTTTTCTGGTATTAAGCTTATTGATTGCGAGTATGAGGGGAAATCTATTGTCGAGTTTGGAGTAAAAAAACGAGTTGAACGGGATTCGGATGGTGATTATTCTGAAGAAATTGTACCGTTTCAAATTGCTTATGCAGTATCTATACATAAAGCACAGGGATTGGAATATGAGTCTGTGAAGGTAGTAATTACAGAGGATGTTGATGAAAGAATATCACATAATATTTTCTATACTGCAATTACAAGGACAACAGATAAGCTTAAAATATATATGAGTAAAGATACGCAGAGGAAACTTGCAGAAAAGTTTGTAAAAAGTAATGTTGGATTACAGCAAGCACAATTATTTGCAGGCCATGCTGGATTAAAATTGAAAAATAAATTGTCCTCATAGGAGAGCGTTTGCAAATAATTATGAAAATCTTGTTAAGGGAGCGACACCGAATGATTGATATATATACAGAAAAAAAGAACTCAAAGGATTGGATCCTTCAGAACGACCTGTATTTCAATTTGAATACAGCTAATGAAGAAATGTCGAAAAATGAAGTTGATTTGATCCAACAGATAGATAAGGCAAAGCTGACTCCGGATAAACACATAGAAACAAAATATGGCTTAGGTACGATCCGTAACCTGTCATCCGGCTGCAAGACGTTACTCAACATTGTTAAACATCCTGATAAAGTAGTAAATGTAGAGGAATGTGGTCCGAATGTACTTAAAGTTATTTTCACAATGGATAATATAAAGATATACATGTCAAGACCAACCCTGTTTGACATACCAGATGATGCAGAGATTAGATTCAATAATTCGGATATAGTCATTGGCGGAAGGGGATACAATGCCTGGTGGAGTAAGGAGTATGAAAGGAGAGAGGCGGATGATTTATAAGAGGATTGCATTTAAGGCAGCTCCATTTTCATATGACTTAGAATTCGATGACAGAATAACACTTGTTGGGGGCGATAGCGGAGTTGGAAAAACAGTGCTATATGAGATGCTGGAAGATGTAAGGCTTACAGATGAGTACAGGGCGATCAGATTATTTAATTACAGGTCAGATAATTTTTCGGAAGCAATAAAGCGCTGCAGAGATAGTTTTATTGTGGTAGATAATGCGGATAATCTGATGAATGATGAAGTTAGAAAATTTATTAATTTTGAAACATCAAATCAATATATGCTTTTCTTACGAAATTGCGATGGATTGAATGTTTCAGATAAGAGTTTTAAGGTTTTGAAGTTCGATAATAATAAGATAACACTGGAAGAGGAGCTGTGACATGAAGTATTTATGGACAGAAGACACCGGTGCTGGGCTTCATTTCTGGAAATTGGTTGATCAACTTTTCTTTGATGATAAATTAAGCGTTGAGAGCAAGGGGAGTAATCAGGGATTATTGGATGCAGTATTAGATTTAGAGATGAAAGATGATGATAAATATTATATTGCGTTTGATTATGTGGTAGATAATCAGGATATTCGTAATAAATATCGTATGTTGAAATCAATAGAAAGAAGTTCAAGGGGAAAGCTTGTAATTCTGGATATGATCTGCTTCGAATACCTGATTCTTGCATTTGATAAAATTGTGGAGTGGACAGGCACAGGTAAGACAGATAAAATTAAAATTCGTGAAGAAGTTTTAGCGGCAGTTGAAGATCACAGAATTAATTTATCAAAGATTGATGATGAGAAGACATTACAGTACATAGCTGGATTTAAGAGATACTCGACAGAGCGGGTGATGAAATCTTTGGTAGGTGAACTTACACAAAACGAGAAATGGTCGGTCAAGGGCCCGCTTATGGGTGAGTGTTGGTATAAGGATTGCTGCGTGTCAGAAAATCCGGGTAGTCTTAGGTGTGGAAAGCCTGAGGTTGAAGGTGGGGAAGAGAAGATGAAAGAGCTTATACATTCGGAGGCAATACAGCAAATATTAAAGATAATATAAGTTAACCTGTTGTGCTAGATAAAATAATATAAAGAAACTTCAACAAAATGTG